>OBDJ01000002.1_pt1 | contig 308221 bp, 252 predicted proteins | sample 1518041 | NCBI WGS metagenome assembly OBDJ01 (sample SAMN01760916, study PRJEB22395) | human gut metagenome
TGAAGCGGAGCGAGCTCCGCCGCAGAGTTACTTTCGGTTAAATAAAAGTTTGAAGCGGAGCGAGCTCCGCCCGATGACTTCTCCGTGTTCGAATAAAAAAGTTTGAAGCGGAGCTTGGGGAGCTGCTCCGCTTCACAGAAAAAATATAGGAGGGTTACACATTTAAGAATCAACAAGCTTCTTAGATGTTTTGATGACAGTTATTATTTTAATGCACGCAGAGCGTTTTGTCAACCGTGTTTTCGTGTAAAAAAATGAACATTATGTTGATTTTTTGGGGCAAAGGCATAATTCTGCCGCAATTCGAGCCGATTTGCCTTGTTTCATGCACATTTCATGTTTCAAGTCAATGTTCACATCGACAGCGGGTTCGGATTATCAAAAAGGCGGCGCCGCCGAAGCAGTGCCGCCCCTTGTTAATGGATTTGCATTCGGACCGAGCCGTGCTCAGTCCGGCTGAGTTTAAACTCAGTCAGCGATGGAAACGTTGTTGAGCTTGTCAGCTGCAATGCTTGCGTTGCTCTTGGGGAGTGCAAACATGCCAACAGCCTGGAGACCGTAGGTGCCGTCCGCGATCTTGCCGAGTTCTTCGAAAGCACCGTTGGTAACATCAAACCTGACAAGGGTCTTTGCGTTTGCGCCCGCGCCGGGAATTGCTGCCCAATAGAAGGTGTTCTCAAACAGGCAGCCGCTCTGATTGTAGAAGTTCTGGCCTGCGAGTGCGCTGATGCCGGTTTCTGCAACCTGAGTGACAGAGCCGGTGTTGAGGTTTACGCTGCAAAGTGCGCCGTAGAGGTCAACGATCCAGAGGGTGCCATTGGAATCAAAGTCCATTGCGACAACGCCGCTGCCGAACTGACCGATTTCGGTAACTGCACCGGTGTTGACATCAACAGTCATCAGGTTTGCTGCACCGCTGATTGCGTAGAGCTGACCGTCTGCATTGTTGAATGCCATTTCGTTGATGCCGTCTGCGCCTGCAACGGTTGCAACCTGGGTCCTGCCGGTGAGCTTACCCTGGGAGTTGAATCCGCTGTAGCGATAGAGTTTGCCGGACGCTTCAAGGCCGTAAACAACGCCGTTGTTCGCATCATAACCTGCTGCTGAGATGCTTTCGCCGTTGGGTGCTTCCTCGCCCTCATAAACAGCATTCATGGGATCGTTGGACTCGAAGAAGAGCCACTGCTTCTGCGTGAGGTTGAGACCGTAGGAGTAGATGTATGCATCGGAGTAGCTGCCGACAGGCTGGGGGTTGGGGTCAACCTGAACGGGGCTGAGGGTGCTGCCGTTCCAGAGGTAAACTGCGATGTTGCCTGCGTAGTCGTAAGTAACAACGAAGTTGTTGGCTTCACCGCTGAGCTCGATTGCGGTGGTTGCGCCGCGCTGAGTTTCCATAACAGCGATTTCGCCCTGGCAGTTGCCGAGGTTGCCGTCGTTGTTGGTGAATACGCCAACGTATGCAACGTAATGCTCATCGGTTACGTTGAAGGTGAACTTGCCGTTTGCAGCACTGAAGTTGCTTACGGAAGGAGCCTGAGTGTCGATATGGAGGGGGATATCCCACTTCCAGTTTTCGCTCGCTTCTTCGGAGAATGCGTTGGTGGTGTGCATACCGTTGTTGTCGAGCTTAGCTTCAATGCGTACGATAAGGTCGGACCTGTTGTACTGACTGAAGTTGTAGTTGCCGGGGAACTGACCGTAGGTGACGCCGAGCTGGTCGCGGGTGTCGGTGTCCCAGAAGCCCTTGGTGCATACGCCGTAGTCAGCGATAACGCCGAGTTCGTTGCCGTTGGTGTCGAGAACGACGTAGCGAACTTCCGAATTACGGAGCAGACCCATGTACATCAGGTTGATGGTGTCGAGGAGGCCGTCGCCGTTGGGGCTGATAGCGTTGCGATCTGCAAGATAGTACTCATACAGAGCGGGCTTGTCATCTTCATTGTCGAAGAAGGGGATTTCGCCGAGCCGCTGGAGCTTCTGGCTGCCCTTCTTGAAGCCGACGGTGTTGGCGTAGTTGTTGGAGTTGAAGGGATATTCATCATAGTAATATCCGCGGTCAACGGTTGCTGCATAGTTCCAGTCGCCGTAGTAGGTGAGGAACGGGATGGTGAGGCTTACGCCGTCAGCTTCGGAAACGGGCATCAGCTCGATGTAACCGTTTACGATTGCGCCGGAGGTGTAGTACTCATCAAGGTATTCTTTGCAGTTGTCGGTCAGGTTGAGAGTTACGGTGACTTCGGTTTCGCCGCCTGCGGGGACGGTAACAACGTCGGGCTTGTCAACTCTTACATAACCTGCGGAGGTGTAAGTGGGTTCCGCAAGCTCCATTGCAACACGCATTGCAAGGAGAGCGTCTGCGATTTCTACAACGCCGTTGCCGTTTACGTCGCAAACAGCTTCGTCGTAGGATTCGAGTTCGAGAGCATGACGTGCAATCTTAACAGCGTCTGCAATTTCAACGGTGCCGTTGCCGTTTACGTCGCCGAGGAGGACTTCGTCGCCTTCAGCAGCGATATCCCAGCTTTCGCCGGTGTAAATGATGACGGGGAGTTCCTGAGCTTCGTCCATGTAGCCGAGCAGACCGATGTCTTCAAGGAGGACGGAAGGATCGATGGTGTAGTTAAGAGCAGTGGTGCCGAAGTTGTGAACGGTGAAGGTGAGGGTGTAAACACCGGTCTTCTCGGGATCGTCGCCGAGTTCAAGCTTCGGACGGTTGCTGTAGGTGCCTTCTGCGGTGAGGTATGCCTTGGTGGTAACAGCCTTTGCAAGGTTCATTTCGCCTGCGCCCTGATCCATAACGGCAGCATAGGTGCCGCCTGCTTCGATAACGGGGGTTGCGGTGCTCATGAGGATGCGATCGACCATTGCCTGACGCTCCCTGGTGCTGAGACCGGGGAAGTTGTCCTCAACATACTGAGTTACGATTGCCATACCGCCTGCAACATGGGGAGTTGCCATGGAGGTGCCGTCCCATGCCTGGTAGAGAGCACCGGAGATGCTGGGATCGGTTGCGGAGTAGATCTGGCCGCCGGGGGCGGTGATCTCGGGCTTGATGCCGAAGGTGGAAGTTACACCGCGGCTGGAGAAGTCGGAAGGCATGTTGCCGCCGACAGAATCGGAAATGCCCATTTCGCTGCCGACAAATGCGTGCTTATCGGATGCTGCCGCAAGAGCTGCACCTGCGTCTTTGCTGATGAAGACATGGGGGATATGGCCGCCTTCGTAAGCAACCATGTTAACCGCGTCGTCCTTGTTGTTGTAAACAACACAGGCAACCGCACCGGCAGCTTCTGCGTTTGCAGCCTTGTCGGTGAAGTTGATTTCGCCGCGCTGTACGAGAGCGATCTTGCCCTGTACGTTGACCTGTGCGAAATCTTCAACGGTGCCGACGCCGGGAACCATAACGTATTCAACGGTCTGTCCGCCGAGAGCCTGACGCATCTTAACGGGGTTGTCTGCGTTTTCGGTATAGCCGTAGTTAACGCCTTCAACGCTGATGTAGTAACCCTGGGTCTTGCTGTTCTTTACGGAAGCAACGGAGAGACTTGCGGGCCAGGTGGAGGGGGAACCTACAACACCGTAATCGGGGTTGGAAACGAGGTTGTAGCCGTCCATGCCCCAGGTGCCGGTGGTGATGTCGCTGCTGCCCCATGCGTTGTTCATGGAAGCATCGTAGTCGTTGCCGGCTGCCATTGCAAAGTTAACGCCGAGAGCGGTTACGCGCTCGAAAACTTCTGCATAGGAAGCGTCATAGTAGCTTTCCTGACCGCAGGGAGAACCGAGGGACAGGTTTGCGGAATCAACGCCGAGAACCGCGCAGTCTTCAACCGCAAGAATGATGGTGGACCAGCTTGCGCCGCCGGTGGGTGCGAAGACCTGCATTGCTGCGATCTGTGCATCCTTTGCAACGCCCTGGATCTCGCCGCCGTTGCCTGCTGCGATACCTGCAACGTGGGAGCCGTGGTCACTGGACTTATGGCTTACGTCTGCATTGTTGCCGTAGTAGTTCCAACGGAAGGGGATCTTGCCGCTGACATAGACGCTGTTAACATTCATCTGGGAACCGGAGCCCTGGAGCTCGCCGCTTGCGATGATGGAAGCAATGTTGTCACGGGTGAACTTTACGTTGGAAGGTTCAACGGAGAAAGCGGGGTGGTCGACTTTGCAGCCGGTGTCGAGGATAGCAACAACGGTGCCCTCACCGGAGTAGTCGAGAGCCCATGCATCAACCGCACCGACCTGGGTGGTGGTGTTGAAGAGGTTGGGGCTTTCCCATTCCATATCAACGAATGCACGAACACCGTCGAGCTTGTTGATCTCGTCGATGAGGCGATATTCGCCTTCGAATGCGAAACCGTTGAACACAACGGAGTAGTTGTGCTTAATAACGATTTCGGTGCCGAGCTTTTCGTTGATCATAGCGGCTGCGGTCTTGTGGGAAGCGTTGAGCTGCTCACGATAATCGCCTGCTGCTTTGAGATCTTCGCAAACCTCCGCTGCGGGAGCGGCTTCGAGTTCGACCAGAATGGTAACGATATCCTCGGGATTGCGCTGTTCCTTGACTGCAACGTCCGCAGTCATATCGATGCCGCTGTTCCTGATGCGGGAAACATCAACGGAAGCGGTTTCTCGGGCCTGAAGGGTGCCGTTAAAGGTGGACATTTGGTCCGCATTTGCAACGGTGAACATGGGGATGACCATGATCAGCGCGAGCAGGCACGCAAGAAAGCCTTTGAATGATTTCTTCATGTTTTTTCCTCCTGATGGTATTTTGACAGTGATGCATTGAAAGGTCAATACACCCAATCCATTATAGTATAATCTGCATTTTGTTCCGTGTCAAGAGTTTTGATATAATCTTTGTTGTTTTTTTTTGCGGAAAGCTGAAGAAAAAATGCTGAAATTATGCATTTTTTGCCGAATATGTATATTTTTTCGTGATTGTTCGACTTCTCGGAAACAGTTTGCCGCGAAGATATATTTTGTCTGTCCGCCCTTGCAAATTCCTCATTCGCAAACGACCCCTCCCCCGCCCTTGCAGGGGCAGCAAATACACGGTTCCGATTTCTCATTTCTCACTCCTCATTCCTAATTGAATTGACACCGTGCACATTATTCCTGTATAATTGGTAGCATGAAGCGAATCGTACTTATAATCGAATACGACGGAACAAACTACGTCGGCTGGCAGATTCAGCCCAACGGAATTGCCGTTCAGCAGGTCATCGGCAATGCACTCAAAAAAATCACGGGCGAAAATCTCACTCTCCATGCCTCCGGCCGCACGGACAGCGGCGTTCACGCGCGGGCGCAGGCAGCGCATTTTGATACCGAAAGCCGAATTCCCGCCGAAAAATTCGCATTTGCACTGAACACATATCTGCCGCCCGACATTCGCATTAAAGCAAGCCTTGAAATGCCGCGTGAAGGCGAGGCGGAATTTCACGCGCGCTTTTCCGTTCAAAAGAAGCACTACCGCTACCGTGTGCTCAACAGCCGCCATGCCTCCGCTTTTTTGCGCAGCACGGCGCTGCATATTCATACCCCGCTCAGCATTGAAAAGCTCAATGCCGCGGCGGAGCTTTTTCTCGGCACACATGATTTTGCGGCTTTCAAAGCCACGGGAAGCAAAGCCGAAACGACTGTCCGCACGATTTTTCTCTCCCGCTGGAGCCGCGACGGGGACTGTATCGTTTACGATGTTGCGGGCAGCGGTTTTCTTTACAACATGGTTCGCATCATGGTCGGCACCATGCTCCGCATCGGGCAGGGCTATGACGACATCTCCAAACTCCGTCACGCGCTCGAATGCCCGCGCCGCGAAAATGCCGGCGACACCGCTCCCGCGCACGGGCTGACGCTTTGGCGCATCGAGTATCCGGAGTTTGACACGGAGGACCTGCTCCTGCGCAATTTCCTCCTTTGATTTTCTGTGATTTAATAACTGTTCCGAAAGGATATGCTGCTGTGACCGAAAAATTTATTTCATGGAACGTTAACGGGCTGCGCGCCTGCATGGGCAAAGGTTTCAAAAACTTTTTTGATGAAACCGATGCCGACATTTTTGCTCTTCAGGAAACAAAATTGCAGGAAGGGCAGATAGATTTCGCCCCCGAAGGGTACATGGGCTTCTGGAATTATGCCGAAAAAAAAGGTTATTCCGGAACGGCCGTTTTCACAAAAAAAGAACCGCTTTCCGTTGCTTACGGCATGGATGCGGATGAAAAATTCGAAACCGAGGGACGCGTCATAACCCTTGAATTTCCCGATTATTATTTTGTAACGGTATACACCCCGAATGCGCAGCGCGAGCTTACACGGCTTGCTTTCCGCTGTGAATGGGAGGATGCTTTCCGTGCCTATCTCATCGGACTTGATAAGAAAAAACCCGTTATCGTCTGCGGCGATATGAACGTTGCGCATAACGAAATTGACCTTAAAAACCCGAAGAGCAACCGCGGCAATGCAGGATTCACCGATGAAGAAAGGCAGAAATTCACCGAGCTGCTTGAAAGCGGCTTTGCGGACAGTTTCCGTATGCTTTATCCCGACAGGGCGGATGCCTACACATGGTGGAGCTATATGTTCAAAGCACGTGAGCGGAACACCGGCTGGCGCATAGACTACTTTCTTGTCAGCGCAAGGCTTGTCCCGTCCGTTAAGGATGCCTTCATTCGCCCCGATGTCATGGGCAGTGATCATTGCCCGGTCGGGCTGCTGCTTGAAACGCAGCGTCAGGGTTGATGAATCCGAATACATATTTTACGTACTGCATCCGAAAACGGCTTGCATCCGCACTGTTTTCCGATTAGTTTGATTAATTCATCGAAGAGGTTTCTATGCTTTTTAATTTTACAAAAATGCACGGTTTGGGCAACGATATGATTCTTATCGACGACCGTGAAGAAAAAATCCGCAACATCAACGAATTTGCCCGCCGAATCCTGCACCGCAACACGGGCGTGGGCGCAGACAATCTTTTAATCGTTCGCAAGCCCTCCCTCCCCGGTGCGGACGTTCGTATGCTGATTTTAAACAATGACGGCAGTGAGGCGGAGATGTGCGGCAACGGCATACGCTGCTTTGTGAAATTCATAATTGAAAAGGGCATTGTCCCCGCCCCGGATGTGTCCGTTGAAACGCTTTCGGGCATTAAAAAGACTCATGCGGAGCTTTCGGACGGCGCAGTTGTTCGCATCGGCGTCAACATGGGTGAACCGAAGCTGGATTGTGCGGACATTCCCGTTTCGGCAGAGGGTGATTTCCTTCAAAAAAGCCTTTACTCCCACGGGCGGCGTTTTGTCGTTTCTTGCGTGAACACGGGCATTCCGCACACGGTTGTGTTCGTTGATGATGTTGATCTTACCGATGTTGAATATTACGGCAGGGATATTGAGCACAGTCCGATTTTCCCGAAGCGCACGAATGTTGATTTTGTTCAGGTTATCGACAGGGAGAATATCATCATGCGCACATGGGAACGCGGATGCGGAAGCACGATGTGCTGCGGAACGGGTGCATGTGCCTCTGCTGCGGCGTGCATCCTTGCAAAGCATACCGAACGCCGCGTGAATGTGCATGTTGAAATCGGCACGCTCGGCATCGAATGGCTGCCCGATAACACTCTCTATATGTCCGGCCCCGCCGCGACCGTCTGTGAGGGTGTTTATCATTATGAGTAATTGCCGTCACGCATGATTGCTCCTGCCGCAGAATTCCGATATCCGGTTGAATTTGCGCCGGAATTTTATTTTAAGAACCATTAAAAAACGGAAGGCAAAGCGTTTACCGCTTTTGAACCCGCTGCAAAATGCAAATACCGACCCCCCCGCCCGCTTCGGCGGTGCTTTCAAAAATACTTTGCCGCGATACATGCGGCTGCATACCCGTGCTGCTTGCGCCGATGGCAGGCATCACAGATCCCGCCTTCCGCCGCCTCTGCATTGAACAGGGCTGCGATTTCACCTTCACGGAAATGGTCAGTGCAAAGGGTTTGCATTACAACAACAAAAAAACAAAGGAACTTATCGACATATCCCCCGTCGAGCGGCCCTGCGGGGTGCAGCTTTTCGGGCACGAACCCGAGATTATCGCCGACACCGCAAAGCGGCTTTCGGAGGAACTGAATGCCGATTCCGCATCCTCCGGGAATCAAAAGCAGATTGCGGTTTTCGACATCAATATGGGCTGCCCCGCTCCGAAAATCACCGGCAACGGGGACGGTTCCGCACTCATGCGCTCCCCCGCGCTTGCCGCACGCATTATTGAAGCCACCGTTCGTGCGGTCAACATTCCCGTAAGCGTCAAATTCCGCCTCGGCTGGGATGCGGATTCAATCAATGCAGTTGAATTTGCAAAGATGGCCGAGTCCTCCGGTGCTGCTTTTGTCACCGTTCACGGCCGAACCCGAATGCAGATGTATTCGGGAATTGCGGATTGGGATAAGATCGCGGAGGTTGTGAATGCCGTGCGCATTCCCGTCATCGGCAACGGAGATGTTTTCAGCGGAACGGATGCTGCCGCACTCGCCGCAAAAACGGGCTGCGCGGGCATCATGGCCGCAAGGGGCGCACAGGGGAATCCCTTCCTTTTTGCGGAAATCCGCGCCGCGCTTCGCGGAGAAGATTATGTTCCCCCTTCCTCCCGCGCAAGGCTTGACGCCGCGCTTCGGCATATTTCGGAATACATTGCCGCTCACGGGGACGGCGCATTTGCCGATATGCGCAAGCATATTGCATGGTACACAAAGGGCATGTACGGCAGCACCGAGCTGCGCCGCCGCGTAAACAATTGCGGCAGCACTGCGGAGCTTTCGGAGCTTGTCCGCCGATTCCGCGATGAGGTTTCGGACTGACTTTTTGAGTTTTGGTTTCGATGCGTTTCAGAGCGGGCCTGCTCCTTTCCCGGCGTCCCGTAAAAGTTTAAAAAAGAGAGGGCTTTATCATGACCGAAAGCAAATCAACACATAAACCGAATGCGGACGGAGTTCGCACCCTTCCCGCTTCCGTCAGTTTACCCGAATCGCTTATCCGCATTGCGGAGCGCATTTCGGCGCGGGGCTGCCGTCTTTTTGCCGTCGGCGGGCTTGTGCGCAATACGCTTCTCGGGCTGCCCGTCAGCGATATTGACATATGTTCCGCACTCACTCCGGACGAAACAATTGAGCTTGCGCACGAAATGGGATTCAAAGTTGTTCCGAAGGGCATCGCTTTCGGCATGGTCGAAATTCACGCCGACGGACAAAAGTTTGAACACACAACTTTCCGTGCCGACAAATACTCCGCCGGCGGCGCGCACCGCCCGACGAGCATACAGTTTTCAAAAACACCCGAGGAGGATTCGCGGCGGCGCGACTTTTCGGTAAACGCGCTCTATTGCGATATTCTGACGCGTGAAATACTTGACCCCTCCGGCGGTCTGCCCGATCTTGAAAACAGGGTCTTGAGAACATCAAGCATTGACCCCGAAATCGTGCTTGCGGATGACGGACTGCGTATTCTTCGGCTTGTTCGTTTTGCGGCGGAGCTTCAATTTAAAATCGACCCTGCCACCTTCGCATGTGCATCAAGGCTTTGCGGCAATCTGCGCGATATTTCCGCCGAACGCATTCGCGATGAATTGAATAAACTCCTTCTCTGTGATATAAAATACGGTTCGCGAAACACGGAACAGGTGCTGAACGGACTGCTGCTGCTGCGCGACATCGGCGCACTTGCAGTCATTCTTCCCGAGCTGTCCCGCGGACGCGGCATTGCGCAAAAGCCCACACATCACCGCTATGACGTGCTTGACCACGCACTTCATACCGCTGCGGAATCCAAACCCATGCTTGTTCCCCGCCTTGCCGGGCTGCTGCACGATGTTGCAAAACCCGTTGTTCTGGAAAAAAACGGCAATATGCACGGACACGATGCGGAAGGTGAAATTATTTCCCGAGAAATAATGCAGCGGCTCCGTTATGATAACAAAACGACGGACGAAGTCTGTTTCATCGTCCGTCATCATATGTACGATCTTAACAACACCGCAAAGGACAAAACGCTGCGCCGAACATTTGCCCGCTGGGGCGTTGAACGAAGCCTTGAAATTGCGGATATTCGCGATGCCGATGTTCACGGTTCCGGAATCATCACCGGAGAAGTTGAATCGGCTGCACGCTGGCGCATCTTGCTTCAAAAAATGCAGCAGGAAGGCGTCCCGTTCTCCGCCAGTGCGCTCAATTGCAGCGGTGCGGACATCATGAATTGGCTCAGCCTTCCCGCTTCACCCGCCGTTGGGAAAATCAAAGCGGCTCTGCTTGCGCATTGCGCCGTTTATCCTGCGGACAACACACCCGCACGGCTCAAAAAGCTCGCGTGCGACATGCTGCACCGAGACGTACAAAACGAAACTCGGCTTTGAGCGCGGCTGCGTTTTCAAAACTTCACGGCACCGTGCCGCAGGACGGATCATGCGGACGCTGACTTGAAGCGGTTAAGCCCCGCGTCAGCTTTTTGTTTTATTTTCTGCGGTAACTTCCGCAAAGGCTCTCATCGGCGGGATCGCCGTTTCCGCTGTTTTTGCAGCAGCAGGGTTCGATCTGAATCCTTGAAAGTTCGCAATACGAGCCTTTGTCGTTGTATCGGCAGCTTGTGACGCGGCAGCCGACGGTCTGGCAGCCAACCTGATTCTGTGTCATGGTTTCTGTTCTCCTTTAAACAAAATGTTTTTCGGACGGCATTCCGCCCAAAGGAAGTATGCGCAGATTCCGTGATTCAATTCATATTCAATTCATATCGGAAACTCGGAAACATCATCCGAAACTCCCGTTCCGAAACAGCGGCGGCGCGGAGCCGATTTGCTCCGCGCCGCTTTTTGAAATGATTTCAAAAACCGAGTTTTGAACCCGTTTTTTGCAAAACAATATTAATTATCGTATCCCGCCGGAATGAAGCCGCGGACAAGTTCGGCGATCCTGTCGGGTTTTTCCTCATGAACAAGGTGCCCTGCATTGCGAATGACGGTGCACGAGCAGCTGCGCAGGGAGGAGCGGTATTCGTCAACTTCGCCTGCGGGGTGCCACTTGTCATCCTCTCCCCAAAGCAGCAGAACGGGAGCCTGAATTTCACGCAGAGATGAAATCAGCGCGTTTTCGTCAAACTCAGCCAAAGTTCGGCGAACGGCATAACGGCTTGAACTGTCCGCAACGGGCTTGAAATACTCCGCAGCATCGTGTTCGTTTATTACGGTATGGTCAAAGACGCATTCGTTAAGCATTTTTTTAACGGATTTAAGGTTATACATTCTGGAGGCAATTCCGCCGAACAGTCCGCTTTCCATCATTCGGACGGTGAGCGGCATTTCGCTCGTTACACCGCCGGGGCAGATTGCGACAATCTTTCCGACACGCTCAGGATGCTTGTGCGCAAGCTCAAGCGCGTACCCCGCACCGAAGGAAAAACCGAGAATATGCGCGGATTCGATTCCCATTGAATCCATGAAGCGCGCAAGACTTTCGGCATGGTCGCCGATGGTATAATCAAAGAAATCGGGTCTGTCCGAATAGCCGTGCCCCACAAGGTCAACGGCAATAACGCGGTAATACATTGCAAGCTTGTAGAACAGCCGGCGGAAGGTGTACAGGGACTGCCCCGCCGAATGAACCAAGATCAGCGGCTCGCCCTTGCCGCTTTCCATATAATGAATTCTTGCCGTTTCATAGCGCGTTTCGATAACGTGAACCGAGTTGCGCAGGCGCACCGCTTCCGAATCGGCAAATTCGCTGTTTTTGATTGCATCTTCAAGCTTTGCACGCGCCGTTTCAAGGCGGTTTTCGGCATTTCGGAGCTTTTCAACAGCGTTATCGTGTGCATTCTTTGCAGCCGAAACGTTCTTGTCCGCATTGCGAACGACAACATCCGCCGCATCAAAATCGGAACGCTTTGAATCGTAGTCGGCTTCGGCAGCATCGGTAAGCGCCTTTGCGTCGGCATAGATCTTTTTCTTTTCGGCGGCGCGCTCATTCGCTGTGTCAAGTGCGGTTTTGAGCCTTGCGGCTTCAACCTCGGCGGCTGCGGCGGCAGAACGGGCGGCGGTTTCGGCTTTTTCGGTTTCGGCAATGCGCAGCTTTGCATTTTCAAGCTGAGCCGCAAGCGCGTCAAGCGTTGCGTTTTTTCCTGCAAGCGCAGCTTTTCTTCCGGTGCTTTCTTCATTCATTGCAGCGGTTTGTGCCTTTGCCGTGTCGTATTCATGCCGTGCGGAACGCAGCTTTTCGTCGTTTTCGGCAACGCAGCGTTCACATTCGGTCAGTTTTTCGCGAAGTGCGGCGCACTCCGACGCAAGTGCGGAATGTTCCGACGTCTGCTGCTTTTCGGTCTCCGCCGCAGCATCGGCTTTTGTCTTTGCGGCATTTACTTTCTGCATCGCCGCATCCTTGTCCGCGCCCTTTTTGCCGTTTGCGGCGGTTTTAAGCGCATCGAGCTGCTGAGTCAGCGCGGTTCGGTCGCTTTTTGTTTTCTGAAGATCGCGGCCGAGCTTTGCAAGGCTTCGTTCGGCATCCGCAATCTGTTTTTCAAGCGCGCGCTTTTCGCCCGCAAGGCGCACCGACTCGGCGTTCAGTTCCGCAACAATACTTGCTTTTTCGCTCTCTGCTTTTCGAAATTCCTCCGATTCGCGGTCGGTTTTCGCGGCAAGCACTTCCGTCTGTGCGCTGTCGTTTCGAAGCTCTTCAAGCTGCTTATGAAGGCGCATTTCGGTTTCAACGGCATTTCGGTGCGCTGTTTCGGCGTTCTCAAGCGCGGCACGGCAGCCTGCGGCAGCGGTGTGGGCGGCGTTGCTGTCCGTCTCCGCCTTGCGCAGAGCCTTTTCAAACTCGGAATACACGGCATAGCAGCGGTCGCTCTCCGCCTTGCGCTGGTTAAAAAGGCTTTGCGCAGCTGCGGCAATGCCGTTCTTTTCGTCGTATTCGGGCGTCAGCGCACTTCGGCGGCTTTGCCTTTCGCGCAATTCTTTTTCGGCGGCGCGTTCATCCCTGTGTGCATCCGAAAGGGCCTCTTCGGCGGATTGTGCGGCGCGTTTCGCGCTTTCCCGTGCATTTGCAAGATCACGCGCCCTGCGCTTTGCGCTTTCGGCAGCGGCAGTATCGCGATGAACGGTGCGAACCTCCTCTCTGCGAACCGGCAGCTCGCTGGGAAGGGTGACGTTGACAAATTCTCCGGTATGCTCGGAGTTGATGAATTTTTTAACTTCCAATGAAAGACTCACGGCTGTGACAATCCTTTCTGTATCAGGTCATAATCAGGTCATATCTGTTCCGCACAGAGGGCACGCACCGGCAGAACTGTCGATTCGTGCGGCATTTCACGCGGAAAGCGGCAAAAACCCCGCTTTTCGGCGGTGAAACATGAAAAATCTGCCCCCTTTGCAGGTATTCTGTCTCTTTATTGTATTTTACACGAGGAAGCGCGGCTATGCAAGCAAAAATTTCGCATTTTTGCGGTTCGCCGTCCGCCGCTCACTGTTCCCCGCCCGCCGTATACAGCTCCACGCAGTTTTCGCCGTCGATTTCTTCAAGGCGAACGGAAATTATCTCGTTTTTTGCCGTCGGAATGTTTTTTCCGACAAAATTCGGGCGAATCGGAAGCTCCGAATGCCCCCTGTCGATAAGCACCGCAAGCTGAACCCGTGCCGGACGACCCAAAGCCATTACCGCATCGAGCGCAGCCCTTGCCGTTCGGCAGGTATAAATAACATCATCCACAAGGATAACTGTTTTTCCGATAAGCGAAAAATCCACTTCCGTCGTGCTTACCACGGGGTCGGGCGCAACAGTCGAAAGATCGTCGCGGTAAAGGGTTATGTCAAGTTCGCCGACGGGAATTTTTGCGCCGGTTATCCTTTCGATGTTTTCCGCAAGGCGGAACGCAAGCGGAACGCCGCGAGTGCGGATCCCGACAAGACATATGCCGTCCGTGCCGTGGTTTTTTTCGATTATCTGATGTGCCATCCGAACAAGCGTTCTGCCGATGTCATCTTCCGAAAGCAATTTTGCCTTAAATATCATATCGCTGCCGTCCTGTTCTCGCTGCCGTCCTGTTCGCAATTCGAAATCAATCTCCGTCTTCCGGTTCCCGATTTTTGATTTTCATCCCGGCTCCCGGTTTCTCATGCTTTCACTCGGAGTATGAATATCATCGGAGTCAGTCCGCCCGCCTCGGTGCGCTCCTGCTTCAGGATTTCGATATTGCGTCTTTCTCGAATAAGGTTCTTAAGCAGGGTAAATTCCATTGTGTAAAGCACTGCAATGCCGCCTTTTTTGACAAGCAGCCCCATGCGGTCGAGCAGCCCTTCGTAAAGCCTTTCGCAAGAGGAATGGTTCCCCACGCGGTTGCCGAAAGGTAGGTTGCAGATGAGCTCATCATACGGCCTTTTGCTTTCGAACCGCATTATGTCGTTGCAGATGAACTTGGCCTGGGTTATTCCGCAGGTTTTCACCGCCGCCTCCGCATTCACCCTTGCGCAGTCAATCGCCTTGTGGGAAATATCAACACCCGTCAAAGAAGCGCAGGGCGAGAGCATTCCGCGCTCAAAAAGCAGAGTTCCGCTCCCGCAGCACGGGTCGATAACGCGGGCGTTGACCGTCAGATAATCGCTTGCAAACCGCAGCACGGCAGCCGCCGCCGCAGGATTCATCGAAGCCGGCAGCATCTCCTTTCGGTAGGGGAAACGTTCATCCCTGACGGTAAAAAGCTTCAGGTACAGCCTTGCGGAGCTCACCGAAGCGGCGATGCGAAGTTCGATTTCGTAATCCGCAGGCGCATTCACAAGCGTTTTATCGTCCGTAAGATCGCGAATTGCCTTTTTCAGCTCGCTTCTGTTAATATCCCCCGGCAGGTCTCCCGTTATTTCAATGCGATAGCGGTACGGCGGCTCTCCCTCATGCGTCTTCCGCATGAAATCAAGCATAAAGGGTTTTGCGCAGGAAGAAACAGCTTCCGCCGTCAAATCGACTTTCATATCGATCGGAATCAGAGCCTCCGAAAAGCAGCGTGCTTCAAACAGGCCGATGTAATCATCCGTATTGACCTTCAGGCTGTTTCGGCGAACGTCAAACGCCTCAACGTCAAAATCTTCCAGTTCGGCTTTAAGCTGCTCCGTCAGGCGGTCGGGAGCGGTCAACTCAATTTCATAAACTTTGTCAAGTCCGCGGAAAATATGCTTTTCGTGCTTCATTGCGGCTGCGCGCGCCTGTTTCAACGCCTCGCATTCCTCAAGATAATGCTTCTGCTCCGTTTCATCCGCAGGCGGGGCGGGAGTGTATTCATCAAGAGCGCGCTGAGCACTTTCGCCGCCGACGGCCCCCAATGCGAAAAGCAGGGACGGACGAACAAAACGCGTATCTTCGCATTTCAGCCGCGCGATAAGAAGCTGAGCATCCGCTTCATCCTTTGTGAAAAGGCCGATAAGCCTTGCTGCATTGCGGCGGAGCTTCGGGGAGGCATCGCTTGCAAGGGCTTTGCGCATCGCCGGCAGAAGAGCAGGGTTGCCGCTCATGCGGAGCAGCATTGCGCGGCTTTTTGCAAGGCGTATCATCAGCGCCGAGCCGATGTTTTCCTCAATGAACATTGCCGTTGTTTCATCGCAAAGGCTGATTTTGTCGATGGTGGAATCATTCATTATTTCCGCCGAACCGTTCGGCTTTTCCAGTTCCGCTTTAATTTCGCTGCGGGTCAATCTTTTCATTGTGTTCCTTCCCTGTTTTCGTGCAGCAGAGCCTTTCGGGGGCACTTCGTTCCGTTTGCTCCGCAAAAGCTCCGCGCAGTTTTGATATTAAAATTCTGTTTAATCGGGTTTATCCGTTTGCTCCGCGCAGTTTTTCGAGAGCAGCCTTAAAATGCTCCGGCAGAGGAGCAAAAAATTCCATTTGTTCGTGAGTTCGCGGGTGAATCAGGCGCAGCCTTTCCGCATGGAGAGCCTGCCCGACGAACCCGAGATCGTTCCTGCCGCGCACTGCCGATGCCGCACCCGTGCCGTATACATCATCGCCGACAAGCGGGTGATTGATATAGGCCATATGAACGCGGATCTGGTGTGTCCTTCCCGTTTCGAGTTCAACCCGCAAAAGCGTTCTTCCGCCCGCGCCGCTGTTCGGGAAACGTTCGCGAACGAACCAATGTGTAACCGCTTCACGCGCACCGGCCGTTCCGGCAGGGTACACCGCCATGCGTTTTCTGTCCGTTTTGTGCCTTGCAAGCGGCGCATCAACGGTTCCGCTGTCCTGTCTGAAATTGCCCTCGCACAAAGCGCAGTAGGTTCTTGCCACCGAATGGGTCTTCAGCTCGTTCGCAAGAAAATTGTGAGCATCGTCATTCTTTGCAATGACCAGCAGTCCGGATGTGTTCTTGTCGATTCGATGCACAAGTCCCGGGCGCATTGCTCCGCCTATGCCCGACAAATCCTTAAGGTGAAACATCAGCGCGTTGCAAAGCGTCCCGTCCGGGTTGCCCGGCGCAGGATGCACTACCATTCCGACAGGCTTGTTTATAACGGCAATATCCGCATCCTGATACACAATATCTATCGGAATATCCTGCGGAACAAGCTCCGTCGGCACGGGCGGCGGAAGCTGAATTTCGATAATATCACCCATGCGCACGGCATACTTTGCTTTTTCGGAACGACCGTTGACCGTTACCGCACCGCAAAGGAGCAGCCTTTGCACCGCCGAGCGCGTAAGCTCCGTGTGTTCCGCGGCAAAAGCATCCAGCCTTCCCCCGTTTTTTTGTGCCGCAATAACAATTTTTCCGCCGTTTCGGCAGTCGTCTTCCGTCTCGCCGCAAAGAATTTCATCCGAAACAAACTCACTGCCGAAGTCTCGGTCATCTGTATTTTCGCAGGCTTTTTCCGCGCATTCACCGCTGTCCTTTTCGGGAAGCCGTCCGTTCATCCGTTCCGAATCCGAGTTCATTTGCTTTCCGCCTGTTTTACGTCGGGTTCGGCACCCGCTTCGCCGCCGTTGTCCGCCGCGCAGTCCGCGGTTTTTTCGCCGTCCGTTTTTTCGGGCTTCTGCTTTTTTTCGTCCAATGCGGCAAAATACGCTCTGCCGCTCTTTGTGAACAGAACGCTCACAATAAGCAGCACCGCGCCCACGGTTATGCAGCTGTCCGCAAAATTGAACACGGGAAAATTAATAAAGTCAAAAGCAATGAAATCGCGCACATAGCCCAGAGCAACGCGGTCAATAAGATTGCCTATCGCACCCGAAAGCACGAGCGCAAGCCCGAGCTGCAAATTGCGCGGCATTGTTTTCAGCGTTTTCAACAGAATGAAAACTATCAATCCGCCCGTGACTATCGTTATCACAACAAAAACCCACGTTGCATTGCTGAAAAGCCCCCACGCCATTCCCGTGTTTTTATGATACTCGAAGCGTATCAGCCCCGGGATAAACTCAAGCGCGCCGCCCGTTTGCGAAAGCACGCTCACGGCTGCCGCCTTTGATATTAAATCCGCCGCAACAAGCAAAATAACCGCTGCGCAAAGTGTAACCAACAATGTTATTCTCCGTTCCTTTCCGCGCGCCCGTCTGCGGCCGCGAAAAATGTATTCCTTCACATATAACATGATACAACACTCACCGAAAAAATGCAACGGGGAAACAAAACAAACACTGCCAAACACACCGTAAGGCACTTCCCTGCCGGTGTTTCTTCTTCCGCTTCATACGCTGCCAATCCGCAATTTGCAGTCATATTTTATTTTTTCGGCAAAAAAATCCCTGTTCCTTTGCAAATATATCCTTTTTCCCCCTTACAATATAGGCTGAAGAGTTATATAATAGGAGGCAGGAATCGTTCGGTTCGATTTTCGGACGGATTCGGGCGATTTTTCTTTTTTAACGTTACCTTTGGGAGGATCGCAATGGAAAATTTCGATAACCTTAAAAAAACTCCGCTGTTTGAGAAGCATTGTGCTCTCGGCGGCAAAATCGTCGATTTCGGCGGCTGGGCTCTGCCCGTGCAGTACACCTCCATTTTGGATGAGTGCAAAGCCGTTCGCGAACGCGCAGGCCTTTTTGATGTTTCACACATGGGTGAAGTTGACATTATCGGCAATGATGCCTATGCCTACATGCAGAAAATGGTCACCAACGACGTCACTTCAATGACGCCCGGCAGGTGCCGCTATGCCGTTATGTGCTATGATAACGGCGGCGCAGTGGACGACGTTCTTATCTACAAATTCGCCGATGATCACTACATGCTCATCGTCAACGCCGGCAATACCGACAAGGACTTTGCATGGCTTTCCGAACATGCGTTCGGTGATGTTCAGGTCATCAACAACAGCGCAAAATGGGGTCAGCTCGCTTTGCAGGGTCCGCTTCATCAGGCAGTTCTTGATGCGGCGGGTTTTGAAGGCGAGATCCCTCAGAAATATTACACTTTCAACGATAAAATGACCGTTGCCGGCATTCCCTGCCTCATCTCCCGCACCGGCTACACCGGAGAAGACGGCGTTGAGCTTTACTGTGCGGCGGAAGATACCGTTCGCCTGTTTGAGGCTCTGCTTGAAGCGGGCAAAGGCGTTGACATGCTGCCCTGCGGCCTCGGCGCACGCGATACGCTCCGTTTTGAAGCTTCCATGCCCCTTTACGGTCATGAAATGAGTGCGGACATCAACCCCGTTGAGTGCGGCCTCGGCTTTGCAATCAAATTCAACAAGCCCGATTTCATCGGCAAAGAAGCTTTGCTCAAGCCCCAGACCCGCAAACGCATCGGTCTGAAGCTTGTCGGAAAAGGCATTGCCCGCCCCGATGCGGATGTTCTCTGCAACGGTGAAAAAGTCGGCATCGTCACCTCGGGCGGCCCCGCACCCGCTGTCGGCGGCAATTATGCAATGGCACTCGTTTCCGTCGATGCCGATGAAAACGGCACTTGGGCTGTTTCCGTTCGCGGCAGAGTCATCGACTGCGAGTTTGCACCCATGCCCTTCTACAAGAGGAAATAAACATATTTATGCGGCTCACCCGTCGGCGCCGCACAAATGCGCACAAAAACTGCGTTCCCTTCCCCGGCGATGCGTATCGGCTCTCGGCACGGTTCCGCCGCGGGAATTTAAACGAAAATACATACAAAACTTATAAATCCGGAGGATTATATCATGGTTCCCACCGACCGCAAATACACCCGTGAACATGACTGGGTACTTATCGAAGACGGCGTTGCCACCCTCGGCATCACCGATCACGCACAGAGCGAGCTTGGCGACATCGTTTATGTTGAGCTTCCCGAAGTTGACAGCGAGATCAATCTCGGCGAATCCTACACCACCGTTGAATCCGTAAAGGCAGCTTCCCCTGTCAACAGCCCCGTTGCCGGCACCGTCATCGAAGTCAACGAAGAGCTGGACGCACAGCCCGAGCTTCTTAACGAGGATGCTTTCGGTCAGTTCATCGCAAAGATCAAAGTTACCGAAATCGACGAAGCAAGCCTGCTCACCGCAGAAGAATACGAAAAGCTGCTTGAAGAGGCTTAATCAACCCATACCTGTCGCGGCCCGCCCAAGCCTGTGCTTTTCGGCACGGTTCCGCGATAAAAAAACGCATAGCTCCGCGCCCACGGTTTTCCGCCGCCGCGGGTTATGCGTTTTTACCTTGAATAAGCTTTTTTTCGAATCGGGCAAAATTCCGATTCATCAAGATTTTATATTTATAAAGGAAGTATTCCACAACATGAGAAGCTATGTTCCCAACACCGTTGAAGAACGCCGCGAAATGCTGAAAACACTCGGCCTTTCCGAAATGGACGAGCTGTTTGCCGATATTCCGGCGGATCTTAAGCTCAACCGCGAGCTGGATCTTCCCGCTCCGATGAGCGAGATGGAGCTGCGTCAGCTCATCACCGGCTATGTTCTTCAGAACGACGAAGCCTGCCTGCTTTTCCGCGGCGCGGGCGCATATCATCACTACATTCCCGCGCTGATTCCTCAGCTCATCTCCCGCAGCGAATTCTACACCGCATACACCCCCTATCAGGCGGAAATGAGCCAGGGTATGCTTCAGGGTATTTTCGAATGGCAAACAGTCATCTGCAATCTTACCGGCATGGATGCCGCCAACGCTTCCGTTTACGACGGTGCGACCGCTGCGGCTGAATCCCTGCTGATGCTGCGTGACTCAAAGCGCAAGAACAAAATCCTCTACAGTGCAGGTCTTCACCCCGATGTTATCGGCACTGTCAAAACCTACGGCCACTGCCACGGTCTTGAGCTTGTTGAAATCGGTCTCAACGAAAACGGCATTACCGATATCGACTGCCTGAAGGCAAACCTTGAAGGCTCTGCCGGTTTCATCGCCGCACAGCCCAACTATTTCGGCTGCATTGAAAACATGGACGAGATTTCAGCCCTCGTTCACGGCGCAAAGGCACTGCTCGTCAGCTATGTCAACCCCATCAGCCTCGGCGCTGTCAAACGCCCTGCGGACTACGGTGCGGATATTGCTGTCGGCGATGCACAGCCTCTCGGCATTCCCATGTGCTTCGGCGGCCCGTATGCGGGCTTTATGGCAGCAGGCGGCAAACTCATCCGCAATCTGCCCGGCAGAATCGTCGGTGAAACCGTTGACGCCGACGGCAACCGCGTATTTGTTCTCACCCTTCAGGCACGCGAGCAGCACATTCGCCGCGAAAAGGCTTCCAGCAACATCTGCTCCAACCAGATGCTCTGCGCAATCATGGCAACCATGTATGCCTGCACGATGGGTCCCTGCGGCATGAAAGAAGTTGCCGAAGCGAACATTGCAAAGGCGCACTATCTGGCTCAAAAGCTCACCGAGCTTCCCGGCTTCAAACTCCGTTTCAACACCCCGTTCTTCAACGAGTTCGTCATCGACAGCGAGATTCCCGCCGACGAGATTTCCACCGCGCTCAAGGATGCCGGCATAGTTTCCGGCCTTGTGCTTGCAGACGGCGGAATGCTCTGGTGCGCAACCGAAATGACAACCAAAGAAGATATTGATTACCTTATCGAAATGCTCAACATCATGTTCTTTGAGCAGGACGGTGAGAACGAAACCGACGGAGGTACCGAAGCATGAGGCAATCCTACAAGCTGATTTTTGAACGTTCCCGCGAGGGACGCCGCGCGTATGACCTGCCCGCACTGGATGTGCCCGCCGCAAACTGCGCAATCCCCGAAAATATGCGTGCCGAATCAAAACTCGACCTTCCCGAACTGGGTGAAGTCGATCTTGTTCGCCACTACACAAACCTTTCCCGCCGCAATTTCGGCGTTGACAACGGGTTCTATCCTCTCGGCTCCTGCACGATGAAATACAACCCCAAAATCAACGAAGAAGTCGCCCAACTGTTTAACGATGTGCATCCTCTGCTCGATGCAGATATGTGCCAGGGTTCTCTGCGCCTGATGTATGACATGGAAAAATGCCTGTGCGAAATCTGCGGCATGGACGCTTTCACGCTCCAACCCGCTGCCGGTGCGCACGGTGAATTGACCGGACTTATGCATATCCGCGCCTATCACGAACATCGCGGCGACACCGCCCGCACAACCATCATCGTTCCCGATGCAGCGCACGGCACCAACCCCGCAAGTGCGGTTATGTGCGGCTTCAAAGTTAAAGAAATCAAATCCGCTCCCGACGGCGGCGTTGATCTTGACGCGCTGCGTGCGGCAGTCGGCCCCGACACTGCGGGTCTGATGCTCACCAACCCCTCCACCCTCGGTCTGTTTGAGCGCAATATTAAGGAGATTGCCGACATCGTTCACGAGGCAGGCGGTCTGCTCTATTACGACGGCGCAAACCTGAACGCGATAATGGGCATTGTTCGCCCCGGCGATATGGGCTTTGACGTTATGCATATCAACCTGCATAAAACTTTCTCCACCCCGCACGGCGGCGGTGGTCCCGGCAGCGGTCCCGTCGGTGTTAAAAAACACCTCATGCCCTTTATGCCTGTTCCCGTGCTTGTTGAACGCAACGGCATGATCGAACTCGATTACGATCGCCCCGAATCCTTCGGCAGGGTCAAGAGCTTCTACGGCAACTTCGGTGTTATCGTCAAGGCATATGCCTATATCCGCTCTCTTGGCGGCAAGGGTCTCAAGGAAGCAAGCGAAAATGCCGTTCTGAATGCAAACTACATCATGAACGCACTGCGCGGCACCTATGAGATTCCCCACGACCGCATCTGTATGCATGAATGCGTCATTGCTCCGGGCGAACTGCTCGATCTCGGCGTTCACACAACCGATATCGCAAAAGCCCTTATCGATCGCGGTTACCATCCCCCGACCATCTACTTCCCGCTTATCGTTCATGAAGCAATGATGATCGAACCCACCGAAACCGAAAGCCGTGAGACTCTCGATGAGTTCATTGAAGCAATGAAAGACATTGCCCGTGAAGCCAAAGAAAACCCCGAGGCCGTACACGCCTGCCCCGTCACCACCCCCGTCGGCCGTCCCGATGAGGTCACCGCGGCAAGAAAGCCCGTTGTACGCTACACGAAATAAGCATTGCTTTCAGTAAACCGCAAACTGTATCAGCGGGCTCGGTATCCCCGCCACCGCTGACAAATAACAGGACTGCACCGCAAAAGGGAGCAGTCCTGTTTTGTTATTGTATTCAAGTTTTGTTGAGTGAGTTTGCCGCTGCCCGACAATTACATTCCTTCCGATAGGAACTCGGCCGCCGAAGGATTCAAATCCAGCCCGGAAACCTCCCCGCTGCGCAGCATATAATAACCCTGACAGGCTATCATTGCCGCATTATCGGTGCAGAACCGCATATCCGGGCGGCAAAAACGGATGCCGTTCCTGTCGCACTCGGTTTGCAGCCGGGTTCGAAGCACATTGTTCGCACTCACTCCGCCTGCAAGGGCAAGCACGGAGCTTTTTTCGCGCAGAGCCGCGCGAACGGATTTCATCGTCAGGGTATCCGCAACGGCACGTTGGAAGGAGGCGGCGACATCGGCCTTGTTCAGGACTTCCCCCTTCTGCTCCGCATTATGGAGCAGGTTGACAACGGCCGTTTTGATGCCCGAAAAACTGAAATCATTGCTTTCGCCCTCGTTAAACGGTGCATGGAAGCGGAATGCGTTCGGGTTCCCGCATTTTGCAAGCTTCTCTATCTCCGGACCGCCGGGGTACGGCAAGCCGAGCGCACGCGCCGCCTTGTCAAAAGCTTCACCCGCCGCATCATCGCGCGTTCTGCCGATAAGCTCAAAGCGATTGTAATCGACCACGCGAACGATATGGCTGGGTGTCCGCCGGAAGCCACAATGCAGACAAACGGCGGTTCAAGATCCGGATAAGTGAGATAGTTTGCGGCGATATGCCCCGCAATATGGTTCACGCCGACCAAAGGAATGTTTCCGGCGTATGCGAGGCCCTTTGCATAGCTGACGCCCACAAGCAGTGCGCCGATCAGCCCGGGCGTGCAGGTTACGGCAATTGCACCGATGTCATTCAAACCGACACCGGCAGTTTTTAATGCCTCATCCGCAACGGCACCTATACGCTCCGTATGGCTGCGGGAAGCAATTTCCGGCACAACGCCGCCGTACAGCCTGTGAACGGGAATTTGCGTATGCACCGCCATGCTCAGCACTTTGCGTCCGCCGCACAGAACTGCGGCGGCCGTTTCGTCGCAGGAGGATTCAATCCCGAGTATAAGTTCATTTTCCCCGCTCATAAAGCGTTTCAGCGCGGGTTCACATCTTTCGGACCAATTCAAATTGATTTTCCTTTCCAAACCGCTTTTCACTTTCCGATCCGACTCCCGCTTCCGCAGGCAGTAACCGGAACGATTGATTTGATTAAGTGAAATTAGTCTTTGGCATCCCTAAGTCTGTTTTCACGGTTCCCTTGCCTGCTCCCGAGTTTTTGCACACAATCCCCGCGAGAATGCTTATAACCGCACAGGCACTCACGGTGTAAACTGCAATGCGAAGTATCAGATCGCTGAAAAGCTGCTGAACGCAGATGCGAATCATCAAACTTTCCGCCGGGTCAAATATTGCAGACGGAACATCCAGAAATACTGCGTGAAACAGTATCCAGAACGAATAAAAATCCACGGCAGCCCAAACTGCAAGCACAGCCGCAATGAAGGCAATGACGCAAATCCCGATAAGCCAGCAGCGGGCAAGCACGGCGGCGGCTCTCCGCCTGTAAACATACAAAGCAAGCGCAGCCGCAATTGCTGCAAAGGCGAACAGAATGTATTTCGCTGTTTCAACCCCGAACCAGAGCTTTCGGACATCACTCATGTGTGAAATTTCCCGCTCGCCGAACATTTCGGTGCGTTCGCCGAACACCGTGACTTCCGTTTGAAGCTCATCCGTCCCGCCCTTCATATAATCAACCATGCGAAGATACACGGTGCACATCTCGTCCGTGCTCATGCCGGTGTAATCGTTTATATCAAGTTTTTCATACTCCCTTTTGATCCAAACCTTATCTCCCGAAAGCCGGTCGATAAAACTTATCAGCAGCGCGGCAGCAAGGCACGGCACGGCAGCATATGCAAGGATTTTCGAAAGCAGCTTCATGCTAATACTTTATCTTCCCTCCGGGTTTACAATTGCCGTTATCCTTTCTTCCGCCGCCTTAAGCTGCGGAATGATGCTATTAACGATCGTCACGTTCGTCGGCACAACAACATACCAATAGCCTTTAAGCTGCGGGAACACGCGGCAGGGATGATATTTCTCGCTTTCCACGCGCACACTTCCCCCCTCGCGGACGATGCCGATTTCCGCAATAAAAGTGTCGTTCGCGGTGCTTCTGCCCATGCTGGACACAAAGTTGCCCATTGAATATGCACAAAGCACCTGCCGTCCGTCCGCCGCCGTGAGCCAAACAACGGGCTGAACCGCATGGGAGTGTGAGCCGATTATGATATCAACGCCTGCATCCGCCATCTCCTGAGCGTGAGTCACGACCTTCGGTGTGGGTTGGTGCGTATGTTCCGCGCCCCAATGATTATAGACCACGATAAGCTCCGCACCGGCAGCCCGCGCCGCCGCAATGTCCTCGGCAATGCGTTCCTTTGAATAGGTGTTTATCATGTATTCACAGCCCGCTTCGCGAACGGCTTTATCTTTTGAATTATAGAATTCGGCATAGGAAAGGAGGCCGACTTTTATCCCCTTAACATCAAGGATTACGAACCGCTGCGCGTCCTTTTCGCGGAAAAGTCCGGTGTAGGGAAAGCCGTATTCCTCAACAGCCTGAGTGGTTTCGATAATGCCCTGAACTCCCGCATCGCAGCAATGGTTGTTTGCAAGCACAAGCGCGTCAAAGCCCGCAAATTTCAATGCTCCCAAATATTGCTTGGGTCCGTTGCAGTTGGGCATTCCGTCAATATTGAGCTGCTCCGTTGCATAGGGCCACGAATGCGAAAGCGATGTTTCAAGATTGCCGATGACGCAGTCCGCATTGTTAAAAACTTCCCTGACATATGCAAATGACGGAGAAAAGTCATAGCCGCTGCCGCCCGCCTGCTGTTTCGCACCGCGCTGCTGGCTTGAAAGGCACATCAAATCACCCACAAACATGAGCGTTGCGTGAACAGGCGCGGGGGTGGGCGCCGGCGTCGGTTCGGCCGTCGGCTCCGGTGTCGGTTCGGCCGTCGGCGACGTTGTCGGCTTTGCTGTCGGCGCAGGCGTGTCATGGCCTATGTCAACAACAACATCGCCTCCGCGGCAGGCGGTGCCTGCAAAAACAAAAGCCAAAGCAATCATCAGTGCGGCGAACCGCAGCAATTTTTTCTTCATTATCTGTCTCCTCAATAAAGTGCGCCGACGCTCGGCTTCGCCCCGAAAAAAGCAATTGCGGCAGCGGCAGGTTAACTCTCCCCCGCGAGAACTTCGGTCACGGGGATGTCTTTCGGGCTTGTTCCCCTCGGGAATGTTTCCCGAGAAACAAGCCGACAGCAAATTAAACAAGCCTGCCCGAGAACAGTTTGCCGTATTGCCTCGGGCAGGCAATAAAAAGCGTTTCCTGTGCGGCACCGTCACGCAGACGGGCGCGGACGGCTTTTGCCGTTCTGCCTTCAATCCGGCTGAATCACTCCCGCCGCAACGGAAGCGGCAAGGCGCACGTTGTTATAAACAAGCGCGATATTCGCCTTCAGGCTTGCGCCCTCCGTAAGCTCCGCAATGCGCGCAAGCAGGAAGGGGGTAACATCCCTGCCCGTGATGCCGTTCTTTTCGGCCTCACGCAGAGCCTTCGTGGTTGCACGGTCGATCATGTCCTCGTCGGCTTCGAATTCTTTCGGAATCGGGTTCACAATAACCATGCCGCTGCGCATCGGAATATTTGCCATTGCGCCGACCATATCCGAAAGCTCCTCAACCGAATCGCATCTGCAAGGGGTGTTATAACCGCTGTCCCGCGTGTAAAATGCGGGCATTTTGTTCGTGCGGAAGCCGACAACGGGCACACCCTGCGTTTCAAGATACTCAAGCGTCAAGCCGATATCAAGCACACTCTTTGCGCCCGCGCAAACGACTGCAACAGGCGTTCTTCCAAGCTCCGTAAGGTCGGCGGAAATATCCATGGTTGTTTCCGCGCCGCGATGCACGCCGCCGATGCCGCCCGTTGCAAACACTTTTATGCCCGCAAGGCTTGCAATGAACATCGTTGCGGCAACCGTCGTTGCGCCGTCCGCACCCTTTGCCATGATATAAGGAATATCGCGGCGGCTGACTTTTGCAACATTCCGTCCTTCCCTGCCGAGATACTCTATCTGTTCCTCGGTGAGGCCCGCGCAAAGCTGACCTCCGATGATCGCAATCGTTGCGGGAACCGCGCCGTGCGTACGTGCCAGACGTTCGCACGCAAGAGCCGTTTTGACGTTCTGCGGATAAGGCATTCCGTGCGCAATAATCGTGCTTTCAAGCGCAATAACGGGTCTTCCCAGCGCAAGTGCCTCGCGAACTTCATCAGAAAGTTTAACGTTGTAATTCATTTTTATGACCATGACTTTCGCTTCGGCGAAAGTCTCCTTTCTTTTCTTTGCATTTTGCAGCCGGCCACGGCCGGCTTCGTTGTAAAATCCCTGTCGGAAAGCTGCCCGAGGTTCGGATTTAAAGTTTAATGTTCAAATCTTTTTCCCGGTTCCCTTTCGGTGCAAACTGTTATGACTCCGTTATATCCTCAACTTATCCACATTCAAAGCCGCGTTTAACAGGCATTTTTTGCAAAAAACTCCCCGATTCGGGCAAGTTATCCACATTTTTACACTGTTCGGACGTGTTATCCACACGAACCTGTGGATAATGTGGATTATTTTGATGCAGTCTTTCCGCATCGTTTTCAACACTCGAAGCTTTTGTTCAGTTCTCGTCGGTTTCAATAAAAAAATCCACAACTTTCCTGTCGGAAATCACACGGCGGATATAATTTGATATCTCCGCATGACGGGGAAAATCGCGGTACGCAAGCATATCCTCAACGCTTTTGAAGTCGGCAACAAGAGCCATATCAAAGCTTGCGGGGCTGCCGAGAACATCCTCGCCGATGCTGAGCTTCAGAAGCGTCGGCGCAACGCCGACAAGTGCACGAAGATTTTCCGCCGCAAAGCGCATGTTCTCCGCTTTTGTTTTGCCTTCCGCATTGTCAAGAAATTTCCACATCACAATGTGCTTCAGAATTTTCACGGGTATTTTCCCTCCAAAGGAATTATTCCGAAAGGCTGCCTTGTTTTTTGCTCGGCAGCAAATGCCTTTCGTATGCGGTTATTATACCATATTTGTATAGGGCGGGCAATGTTCAATTGGGAATCGGCAATCAATAATGAGCAACTGCCGCTCGATTTTTGGCATTAATGTGACAAAATTGAAACATTATTTGTTTGCTGTTGCTTTTCGTGTCGGAGCGTTATATAATATTAGCACTCAAAGAGAACGAGTGCTAATAACCCGATTTGAACCGCCGAACCTCAGCCCCTCGGCGGACGGGGAAGCACCTTCCCGTGCCTCTCTGATAACGCCCCGTTTCATTCGGGCAGCAGTTTGATGCAGCCCCGTTTGCACGGGACAATGTTTCTGATTAAAAGGAACACCGTTACGGAAACAATACCTCAAGGAGGTTTACCTTATGAACGCTAATAAAATGACCCAAAAAACCCTTGAAACCCTTCAGCAGGCGCAATCGCTTGCCGAGGAGCGCAGGAATACCCAAGTCGGGCAGATCCACGTTTTTCATGCGCTTCTTGACGATCCGGATGATTTGAACGCCCAGCTTATGGCATCCATGGGTATTTCCACGGATGAACTCCGCGCCGCAATCGACACGGAGCTTGACAAACAGGCAACCTTCGGAAGCAGCGGCGGCGGGCAGGTTTATATGACTCCGGAGCTGAACTCCGTGCTCACCCGCGCCGAAGAGGAAGCAAAGCGCATGGGCGACAGCTTCGTTTCCGTTGAGCATATCATGCTCGGCCTTATCGAACGCGCCGACTATGTTGTGAAACCCCTGCTCAAACGGTTCGGAATCGTCCGCGACAAATACCTTGAAGCGTTGAAAGCCGTCCGCGGCAACAGCAGGGTGAATTCCGATAATCCTGAAAGCACCTATGATGTTCTTAACAAATACGGACAGGATCTGACCGAACTTGCCCGGGCGCAGAAGCTTGACCCCGTTATCGGCCGTGATAACGAAATCCGCAGCGTTATCCGCATTCTTTCACGAAAAACAAAGAACAACCCCTGCCTTATCGGTGAACCCGGCGTCGGCAAAACCGCAATTGCCGAGGGGCTTGCTCTCCGTATCGTGCGCGGCGACGTCCCCGACAATCTGAAGGATCGCAGACTCTTTGCGCTGGACATGGGTTCCCTTGTTGCGGGCGCAAAATATCGCGGTGAATTTGAAGAAAGGCTGAAAGCTGTGCTTAACGAAATCAAGCGCAGCGAAGGCAGGATCATCATGTTCATCGACGAACTTCACACCATTGTCGGCGCCGGCAAGACCGACGGCGCAATGGATGCGGGCAACATTCTGAAGCCCATGCTTGCACGCGGCGAGCTGCACTGCATCGGCGCAACAACGCTTGACGAATACCGCAAATACATCGAAAAGGATGCTGCACTCGAGCGCCGTTTCCAGCCCGTGACCGTTGCCGAACCCTCCGTTGAGGACACGATTGCCATCCTTCGCGGTTTGAAGGAACGTTACGAGGTTTATCACGGCGTCAAGATTCACGACTCGGCACTTATTGCCGCCGCAACGCTTTCCGACCGTTATATTTCCGACAGGTTCCTTCCCGACAAGGCTATCGACCTTGTTGACGAGGCATGTGCGCTCATCAAGACGGAAATGAACTCCATGCCTTCCGAAATGGACGAAATTTCCCGGGAAATAATGCGTTTGGAGATTGAAGAAACCGCTCTTACCGGCGACAATGACGAACACACGCAGGAACACCTTGTCGAAATTCGCCGCGAGCTTGCCGAAAAGCGCGACAAGTTCAACAACATGAAAGCGCGCTGGGACAACGAGCGCAATGCAATTTCCAAGGTTCAGCAGCTCCGTGAACGCATTGAACAGGTTAACGCGGATATTGCCCGCGCAGAAAACGAATACGATCTTAACCGTGCCGCTCAGCTGAAATACGGCGAGCTGCCCGGCCTGCAAAAAGAGCTGCAAAAGGAAGAGGCCCTTGCCGCAAACCGTGAAAACAGTCTGCTCCGCGACCATGTTTCCTCCGAGGAGATTGCAAAAATCGTTGCGCGGTGGACGGGCATCCCGGTTTCAAAGCTCATGGAAAGCGAGCGCAAGAAACTTCTGCGGCTTGACTCCCAGCTGCATAAACGCATTGTCGGACAGGATGACGCCGTTCAGCGCGTTTGCGATGCAATTTTAAGATCCCGTGCAGGAATACAGAACCCCAATCGTCCGATAGGTTCGTTCCTGTTCCTCGGCCCCACCGGTGTCGGCAAAACGGAGCTGTGCAAAGCGCTTGCCGAGGCACTGTTTGACGATGAGCGCAGTATGGTTCGTATCGATATGAGCGAATACATGGAGCAATACTCCGTCTCCCGTCTTATCGGTGCCCCTCCGGGATATATCGGCTATGACGAGGGCGGTCAGCTCACCGAAGCCGTTCGCAGAAAACCCTATGCAGTGCTTCTGTTTGATGAAGTTGAAAAGGCGCATCCGGACGTTCTGAACGTTCTGCTCCAGGTGCTTGACGACGGCAGAATTACGGACGGACAGGGCCGCACCGTTGACTTTAAGAATACGATCATCATTTTGACGAGCAACATCGGCAGCGATTTGATCCTGAGCAGCATGGCAAAGGACGGCAGGATAACGACCGAAACCGAGGAGCTGCTGCACAAGCTGCTGCGCACGAAATTCCGTCCCGAATTTATCAACAGGCTGGATGAAATCGTGTTCTTCAACGCCCTTTCAGATGCGGATATGCACGGCATTGTTGACCTGCTTATTGCAGACCTTGCAAAGCGTTTGCAGGCAAACCGCCTGAATCTCAGCGTTTCCGAAAGTGCAAAAGCCGCCATCATCAAAAACGGTGCCGATCCGCTGTTCGGTGCCCGTCCGCTCAAGAGATACATTCAGGGGCATATTGAATCCCTGCTTGCGCGGTTCATCATTGAAAATTCGCCCGAGGAAGGTTCAACCCTGACCGTTGATGCGGATGAAAAAGGCAGCTTCATTATCGGGCAAAAGCAATAACGGAAGCGCGGCGGGAACCGTATGAATTTCTCCCTTGTCAACCCATCGGTTCCCGAATTTCCGAATTCCGATTTTTTCATCCCGATTTTTCATTACGAAGAAAAAAGAAATCCCCCGCGTGCAAGGGAGGCATACGCGGGGGATTTTTTCGGCTCAGCGCCGACAGCCGGTGCAGCTCGCGGAACACGCAAACACGGAATCCGCAGAAAAACACCAATCATTTATGTTGCTTTTTCAGTCCTCGTTCACAAGCATACTTATTGCAGCTATGACTTCTTCCAACGACTGTTTTTTCAGCGAGTAGTACGGTCGTCCACTTTCTGCATTGCATTCCACAAGTCCAAGCGTTAAAAGTTTTGACATATGATAAAAGACTTTTTGTCTCGTCAATCCGAATTTATCGGCAATCTTGCCCCCGGACAATGACAACCCCGAACATTTATCATCATATGGGCAAGCTTGTGCAGGCAAAGTTTGTGAACACACGAATTGACCGCAATCGGAATTATTACAGCATCAGCAAAAATTCTATTAACCAATTGCTTGACGAACTGAAGGGCATTCTGCGCTGCTGACGGCAAGCCGCGGTTTTTAAACCGCTTTGAGCCGTGCGCCGAACAATTGAGCGCAAACCAAAATGAATTAAGCTGTGTGGTAACTCAGATAAAGAGTGAGCAGGTTGTCTGAACCTGCTCACTCCCGGGGAGCGGGCTGTCTGTTCGCTCTCCGGTTTTTGTTATTGTTTTCAATTTCCGGTATCTTTTCGGATTTTCAGCACGAGCACAGTGTCAATTTCATCCGGCAATGCGTAAGTATAAACGGGGTTTGCGCCGAAACTTACAAGCGGTGTTTCCCGATACAGCACCGAATTCCATGCCTCCCCGCGGCGAAGCTCGCTGCCCGTTGCCGCAAGCCGCACCGACTCAAGCGCATCAGCCCGTATCCCGAAAAGCGGCAGCGCACCGAGGGCCGGTTCGCAAACATGCGCAAAAACCGTTCGGAATTGTTCATCCTCCTGCATTTCAAGCGGCTCCGTATACCTTCCCCATTCGGGTTTTTCAATTTCGCTGTGTCCGCAGTTGTAAATGCTGCATCCGTTTTTCGAAAGCCACGCGCCGACTTTCCGAAGCTCTTCAACCGCCGTTTCGGGGAAATTTCCCCGTGCATCCGGGCCGACGTTCAAAATCATGTTTCCGCCCTTTGAAACGCATTCAACGAGCTTTTTTATTACGAGTGCTGCTGATTTATAGTTTTTGTCGCTTTCGCAATAACCCCAGTGATCGTTCAGCGTTGCGCAAAGTTCCCACGGAATGCGCTCCCCCTGCTCATCGAATATGCCGTGCGGCGGAATTATCTGCTCCGGGCTTACAAAATCTCCGCTGTACGGCAGAGGCGAGGCCGTTGCAATGCTTCCGTATTTTTCGCCGGAACCTTCAAGCCTGTTGTCAATGCAGACATTCGGCTGGTATTTACGCACCATTGAAATGAGGTCGGAAGCCCGCCATTTTTCGCCCGCCATATCATCATAGGAAAAATCGAACCAAAGCAGGTCAAGTTTGCCGTAGCCGGTGACGAGTTCCTTTACCTGCCCGTGCATGAAGTTAAGATAGTTGTCAAAATCAATTTGTTCGCCGCAATATTCTTCGCGGCCGCGCATCGGGTGATGCCTGTCCGCATATTTCGGAAAATCCGGATGGCTCCAATCAAGCAGCGAAAAATACAGACCGACGGCAATTCCTTCCGCACGGAATGCTTCCAGAAACTCACGCACAATATCCCGCCCGAAACGCGTGTTTGTGGATTTATATTCTGTCAATTTGCTGTCAAAAAGACAGAAACCGTCGTGATGCTTCGCCGTTAAAACAGCGTATTTCATTCCCGCCTGCCTGCAAACCGATGCCCAGCGTTTTGCATCAAAATCAGTCGGGTTAAACTCATCAAAGTATTTTTTGTATTGCTGAACGCTCATTTTTTCATTGGACATCACCCATTCGCCCCTTGCGGGAATTGCATAAAGGCCCCAGTGGATGAACATTCCGAAGCGCATCGCGCAGAATTTCCTTGTTCTTTCGTAAATTTCCCGATTCATTTCCGTCTCCGTTCAAAAAATCCGATTTCGCAAACACTGTGTTCGTAAACACTGTGTTCCCCGCGTTCCGGAGCATGTTATTTTGTTTTGCGAATAAGGTTTTCAGCGGGCTCGAACGAAAAATCCGTATCCAGCGGAAAAATCGGACGCGGAATATGCCTGTAGTCAAGGCTTGTCAAATCCTCGTTCGTGCTGCCCTTTGAAAGTGCCATAATGCTGCGTTTTGCATATGCTGCCTGCTGCGCGGTGAGATAACCCAGTTTGCATACCACAATCTGCATATCGGCAGGATTCCTTCCCAGATCGCCGAACACGGCAGGCAAGCCGTAACCGATATGGTTTTCGCTCAGCACAATATCAACCCCGCATGAGCGGAAAAGAGCAATATCGCCGACTCCGTGAAATTTATTCCAGCCTTTGATATAGGCGAGAACCGTTCCCTTTGCCGTAATCGGAACCGAAGAGCTTCTGTCGAACTTTGCTCCGAAAGTCAACGTCAGCTCCTGCCCGACCTTGTCCCTGCAAAGAAGGGTTGCTTCCGGGTCGTAGATTCCGCCGAATACCACAGGCGTTTCAAGCTCGTCGGTACGTGGATCTTCCATTATGCGGCGCAGGAAGCCCGTGCAGTCCGATGTTGAACCCGCGGTGGGGTTATCCCCCGAATCCGAAAGATAAATCGGAAACGGACCGCCGGTTCGAACCCCTTCGAATGCCGCATCCAGAGCTTCCGCTTCGGAATATGTTTCCGTTTGAAAACAAAAATCATCGCGGCGCGCCCACAGCTCCTCGGCAAGGCGAATTGCACATTCATCCGCAAGAGCCTGATTTTCTGCCGTGACGTACACTGCGGCAGAGCTGTTTTCATTGTCGCACCACGGAAAACCCATTAAATACGATGCCGCAAGAATGCCCGGCTCACGCTCCGCCGCCCTCGTTTTTTCGGCAAGCGAGCGCATGGGTTCCACCGTTGAAGAGGATTTTTCGCCCGCAACAAGGAAAGGAACGCGCACCCAAGCGGATTTCGCTTTCACTCCGCGTTCAAGGGCTGCAATCGTCATCTCCGCCGCCTTAACGCCCGTTTCGTATCTGTCCGTATGCGGTGCGCATTTAAATGCCGCAAATCCGTCGGCATTATCGTGCATACGCTGCGTCATTGTTGTGTGCGTATCGAGCGAACAGAAAATCGGAATTTCGGGCAGCGCGGCACGAAGCTCCTCCAGAAGAAAGCCCTCCGCATCGCCCAAACCGTGAATATACATTGAGCCGTGCAATGCAAGCGCCGCCGCATCAAGCGGCTGCCTTTTGTTTTCCGCAACAGCGGTTTCGATAATCTCTTTTTTTATTTTGTTATAAAAATCAATATCAACCTCACCGTTCGGCACCGCGCTTGTGAAAACGGAAGGCACAACCTCGTATCCTGCCGCAAGCAGGGTCTTGATTATTCCCGTTGCGGCATCGTTTTCCTTGAATCTGTTGAAAATTTCCGCCCCGCGAATGACCGAAAATTCGCTTTCGCCCGCAATAATCGGATTGAACGAATTTGATTCATGGTGCATCGATGCAGTGAAAACCCGTTTCATACTTTTCTCCTTTACTCAATGTAATTAAATCCGTCGCATTGGACAACCATTGTTTTTCCGCACGTCAGTTTGCGGCTCAGTTCAAAATACCGTGATGTTGTTTCAACGATTGTTTTTTTCGCAGCATCCGCATCGTATGCGAACCCCGTCGGAAGGCAGGCCGCCGCTTCCTCCGCCGTTTTTGCAAAGCATCCGAAACGGCGACAGTATTCATGCTGCGCATAATAAATTTTGTACATTTCGAGCTTTATCTTCTCTTCCTCCGGCATCGGGCAGCTTTCACCGTTTTCGGTAAAAAAGACATATGCCCATGTTTCCGGGTAATGTATATCGATAAGTCCCGTTGCTGCCCAAACCCAGTTATCTTCGGGCAGGGGTTTTCCGTCCGTGCCTGTGCGTTTTGCATATTTTCCGCCGGCAATGTCAACCGTCCATTGCACGCGCGAGAAATTCATCCGCCAAACTTCACCCGTCGTCGGTGCATTGCGCACAGGATAGCAGCGTTCAAGTTCGGGAGGGTTTTTTTCTTTCGAGTAGGTCTCCGTCAATCCGGCGAACGGAATTTTAATTTCAACCGACCAAAATTTGTTGTCTGCCGCGGGATTGTTTACCTCTCCGGAAATCATGCAGGCGGTTTCAACCCCGGGCATGTTCCACGCAGTGACGGATCTTCCTCCGTTTCTGTACGGCATTGTAAGGAGCAAATCCCATTGCGTGTTGAACGCATTCATTTCAAGTTCCATGTAATTATGCGTCGATCCGCTCGGGTCAATAAAAACTTCGAAATCGTTATCGTAATACATGACACTGTCGCGCTGTTTTATCGTTGCCCAGATTTCATTGCCTTCCAGCAGGGCAGCAATATAGAGGTTCCGCTCATCCCAGCAGATTTTTGCTCGGGTGCGGAAACGCGGCGTCGGAAAGTCACCGCCGCTGATATCAACAAAATCCTCGGTAAACGGCACATTATTCCAGAACGGTTTATTAATATTTCCGTCAAGCACCAATTCGCCCGCCGCTTTCGGGCAAAAGTATATCGGCGGCTGCGGCGCGAAGCGCGGCATAGGTACGGGAGCTTCAAACATGGACTCATCCTCCGTGCTGTTTTAAATCGGCTTAAAAAAAGAACCCGAATTCCTTTTGCAAAAGCCGAAATGTTTTTAATAGTCCTTACAGAATTCTATCATCTGTCCGCATATGTGTCAACCGCGCCGAAGCTGCCCGCTTCGCAATGTTCGCAGCGTGCGTCATGCTCCGAAAGCAAAAAAGAGCCGAGGGGAAAGAAGTTCTGAGTCCGTTCCCCCGGCTCGGCGATATTTAACGGCTTCGGTCTTTTCAAAACTCAAACTGCGCAGAATTAATTTTGTCAAGTGACCGAGGCCTCCCGTTTTCCAGTTTTAAATCAAAAAAGTTTTGCAATTCGCGGAACTATTTTTTTGATTTCGGTGTTGGTTGTGTTTATGCACAGGTCGTAATTGAGCTTGTCTCCCCATTTTCTTCCCGTGTAGAACTCATAATATTTTGCGCGGTTGCGGTCGATTCGTTTGATTTGTTTGCGCATTTCATGGTCGCTTAAATGTTCGTTTTCGGGTGCTTTCAGTCGGCAGCGCGCAATTTTGCTTGCCATATCCGCATAAACAAAGATTTTGAGCGGGTTTTTATCTTTTAAAATATAGTCCGCGCAGCGGCCGACAAGCACACAGTCGGATTTTTCGCTCATTTCCGTCAAAATCTGTGCCTGCTGACGATAAATCTCCTGGTTCTGCTCCATAAGCGGATGCGGAACGGGACAAATGCTGTGTCCGATTGTTATCGGCATCAAATTCAACGGACGATGTTCAACAATTTGCTGCACATACTGCTCCGAAAGCTCCGTGCGCTTTGCGATTTCGGCAATTATTTCGCGATCATAGTATGCAATTCCAAGCTCTTCTGCAAGCCTTCGCCCAAGCTCACGTCCGCCGCTGCCGAATTCCCTGCCTATAGTGATGATTTTATTCATTCGATCGCCTCCTTTTCTTTATAAACGGCCGGAGGGCTGCAATGCCGCCTGCCCTGTCACGGAAGAACCGCGTTTGGCAGACCCGCAGTATCTCTCTCGTCACCCGCTGTTACATATATGATATTTTAGCACATTTTCATGACATATGCAAGTGTTTTTTTATTCGTTTAAATTGAACTGACAAAAAAGGCGCAGAATTCCCTGTTAAGGTCAATTGAACATTAATATCCTCGCCTTTTCCGCAAAAAAACGATCCCTCGGCACACCCGCACCGAAAGATCGTTCACTGTTTACTGATTCAATTTAATAAGCCGCCGCTTTGAAAACTCAGTCGTTTGCCTTCCTTGCGTTTTCATCGAGCACAGGCGAAGGAGCTGCTTCATCGCCCGAAACAGCAGTATCCGTAAGATTGGTTGAAGGGCGCAGTGTTGCTGCAATCCTTGCAACGGTGCCGTTTTCAACGGTGAGCCGAATTGCGGCAACATTGCCGAACACGTACAATCCATCCGAATCTTTTGTGCAGCCCGCTTCGGTGAGGATGTTTTCCGCCTCGTCAAGTGTCATTCCGACTTTAACGCCGAGAGCATCGTATTCGGTTGAAGTAAAGCTGACCTCCGCCGTCATTGCCGCATCCTTAACATCAGGGAAGCCGCGCATGATCGCAACGCAGCCATCCTCGCTTTCATAGCGTCTTGACGTTGTGTTCTTGCCGGAATATTTAAAATTCGGATTAATCATAACAGAGTAGAACAATCCGAGATCCGCAGGAAGATGACTCTTTTTGTTCAACGCGTCAATGTCTTTATCGCGGTAAGGAATCCAAACGCGTATGCTTGAAATATCGTTCTCTGTTTCGACGGCAAACGAAACAATGACTATGCCCTTGCGGAATGAAAACTCTCGGCTGTGCGGCAAACCGTCGTCAACGGGAGTTTCCTCATAAATCTGTTCATAGCCGGCATCCAGCAGCTTTTCTTTGGCTTTGTCGATGCTGTTGCCGACGCTTATTCCGAGAACCGCACGGTCGGTGGTGTAGAGCGGCGTCGTTGAACCGTCCGCATTGCGAATGATGGTCTTGTTTGCGGCGCGAATCGTGAACCCGGTTGCGATAAGCTCCGTGTTTTTATCCGGTTCTCCGTACTTCAGTTCAAGAGTGCTCAGAGTGTACGTAATATCAAGATTATCCTTTGAACGGAAAATCTCCGCATGGTCGGGAATGCCGCCGTAGGATTCGAACTCCGAACCGAATGCCGCTTCCCTGGTGCCGAGCGGGTAGGGCATCCGCAGCGTTTCGTTAATCTGGCGAACCTCTTCATAGTCGTAGAGTCCGTTATTCTTCTCTGTCATTTTAACCTCATGCTTTTTGCAGCCCGTAATGCAAAAACATGCCGAAACAAGAAGAAGAGCAGCAATGGTGAGTGAGATCACTCTGACGTTTTTTTTCATTTGGAGAAATCAACCTTTCCACCGTTAAATTGTGCGCCGCCGACAGAATTGACCCGCAAACGGAATTCGGACGTTTCGGCGCATACCTCATGCACAGTATACTTTATTTTTAATTAAATTTCAACAGTCAAAATCACCTCCGACGGGGCGCGCTGTTTGAAAGCGGACGGAGGTGATCACAGCATTATTTGCGGTGCGGATATTCACTTTTTACGGCGTATTCGGCACATCTCCCGTCGGTGCGGCTGTTTCCGTTATCGGGGCGGGAGTTGATTCCGGCTTCGGCTTTGTGTTTGATTTTTTCCATTTAACATAACCGAAAATTGCCAGTGCCGAAATAACCGCGGCGCAAACAAGCGCAACAATGTTGCCGACGCTGACTTTAATCATCGGCGGCTTTTCGGGAAGCAGATGCAGCTTGTAAAGTGCCATTGAAATTGCACCAAGCCAAATCACAAGCACAACGGATTCCAGCGGGAACATTGCGGCGTTCTTAATGACGCGTGCAATCGTGATGAATTTGTACGGGTCCGCACTCGTGACCGCATTATACAGCGTCATAACAAGCGGATTCACGATGAAGTTGCAAACAACAACGACCGCAAATCGCGAGGCTATTACGCGCCAGCTTGACAGCTTTGCGCGATAAAGGAAAAGGCCGAAAATGAAGCTGCTGAGCATTTCGACAAAGATAAACGGAAAAAAATAAGCTCCCGTCGGGAAAAGAACCGCTCCGATCGTGTCGCTTACCGCGCCTACCAAAAGGCCCACAAGCGGGCCGTAGATCATTGAACCCGCCGAGTTGACGATGAAATCAAAGCCGAAATTCAGCGCCCCGGGTATGATAACGATTTTCACGGCCTTTACCGCAATGCGCATTGCAATGATGACGGCAGCAAAAACAAGCATTCGCCAATTTTTGAATTCGCCGGCCGCGCAGCGCCAGAATTCCGGGCAGAACGGGTGACTGAAGATTGCTTTTGTGTTGTAAGGTCTGTTGTTTTTGTTGAACTGCTGTTCAACCGGTTTTAATTTTTGCATAAAAAAATCGAATCCTCCGTGTTTTGAACCGAGCATTCGTTGTTACCGGCGCGGCAGCCTGCCGCTCGCCCCGGAGCAGCCGTGAAAACAAAATTTTTGAATCCGTTTTCGAAAGCCGAAAGCCTATGTAACAGCGGGATGCGGCGACAGCACAGCAACAAACATTCTGCGCACGGCACAGCATTCTTTGTATTTACCGAACGCACATGAGTTTTCGTCCGGGAATCAACTCCCTGTATCCCCGGCACTTGCCAACTCACTGCCACCTACTCTGTTTTGACCATTGTAGCAAACAAATGGGCTGATTACAACCGCCGAAGTCACATTTTTGCCTTTTCTGCAAAATATATCTTTTCTTGTCTTTTTCAATCGTGACCGCACTCTGCCCAAACTATTCAGCCTATACGGCAATTCACCGCCTGCACGGTTTCATTTTTTCACAAAATTACACTTTATCCCGTTTTTGTGAAAAAATATCAACGTTTCGCCCCCAAATTTTCAATTTTTTTGTTTCCCTTTTCGCGAATTTGATGTTATAATGTATACGGAGAGAATTTCACCGCACCGCTTGTGCGGCAAAGCTTTCCGCATTGATTTATTACTTAAACGAAAGGACTTTCGCATACGGGCATCACCCCGCGGAGTACCGGTGTCATCATAATGAATGTTTGCATATTCGGCGCGTCAAGCAGCAATATTCCCGAGTGTTATATCGAATTTGCCGAAAAGCTCGGGCATCGTCTTGCATCTGACGGTCACGGTATAGTTTTCGGCGCAGGGCGAACCGGGCTGATGGGTGCGGCTGCACGCGGCGCATATTCCGCAGGCGGAAAAATCATCGGCGTAATTCCCGAAAAGCTCAATATTCCGGGGATTTATTTTGAACACTGCACTGAACGCATTCAAACCGCAACAATGCACGAACGCAAACAGCTTATGGAAAGCCGAAGTGATGCTTTTGTTGCTCTCAGCGGCGGTTTCGGAACGCTTGAAGAACTTTTGGAGGTTTTGACGCTGAAACAGCTCGGCTATCACAACCTGCCCGTAATTATTGTCAACATCAACGGGTTTTACGATCCGTTGATTGCTCAATTCGAGCGTTGTGTTGCGGAAGGTTTTACCGATAAGCATTTCATGAATCTTTTTTGTTCCGTCACCTCAATCGAGGCGGTTGCAGAGGCTCTTGCCCTTCCGCCCCGCGAAATGCCGGACAAGATTCAAAGTGTGCTTTCCGATTCCGAAAAAGATGCCGCGCGGCGGCAGCCGAGTCCCGATGCTTGATAATTCGATTAAGTGTTTGCGGATTCATTAATTTAATGTTTTGTACAGGGATTATTTATGACTGATATTCAAACCGAGGTTCCCTCCTCCGGCGGCGTGATGGTTTGTGTGACCGGCCAGCGTTCATGCGAACGACTCATTAACCACGGTGCAAAACGCAAAAAGGATGATCAAAAGCTTTTCATCGTCCACTGCGTACAGACGGGACACAATTTCATGAACACGACCTTTGAGGCTGATGCAATCGAATACCTGTTCACCTGCGCCTTGCTCGTGAACGCGGAACTTACGATTCTTCGTGCCGACAGCGTTATGGATGCATTGGTCGATTTTGCCGTTGAACACAACGTTTCTGTTATCGTTCTCGGGGCATCTCCGCAGGACGGCGCAGACAGTTTTGCGGACAAGCTTGCGCTCCGCCTTCCGGATGTTGAGCTGGATGTTGTGCGTGCTGCCCGCGATCGATAATCGATATACGGAATTAAAAATTATTATATCTTAATAATATAGGTGGTGACTGCAATGAAATACACTTTCTCCTTCTTTATTCTGTCTCCGAAAAAGAGACCCTCCTGCTGCATAAAAGCTTGTGAAGCAAAAACATGCGGCGAAACAAAAAAATGAAATTTATGCGACCGCCGATCCGCATTCCGGGCGATCACTGAATTTACTAACCGAAAGGACAAAAACAACATGGAACTCGATATTATTGCCGCAAAAGATTTTATCGCGGGCAAATTCCGCAACGCGGGAGATTTCGATTTTATTCCCGATGAACAGCTGGAGGAAATCATCTCTGCGCTTGTTGCCATTGACGACGAATATCTCAGAAAGATTGCTGAAGACGATTCGCCCTATGATGAGGAATATGTTTACGAACATATGCTCAAATCCGTTTCGTCGAAATTCAGCAGGTATCAGACTTATCTGATGCGCCTTGTGGACGATTATATGGATTTCATGGAGCAATACCTTGTGTCCATTGACGCCGTTGAATGGGAATAATCCGCCGATTGCAATGAGGTTATTTCGCATAAACCGAAGCAGTTCGGCCGCTGCGGCATTTTCGGTGCGTTAAGCGCTGCATTCGGCTGCGGCTGCCGCTCAAGTTTGATAAGAGTTTTTGATATGAATATTCGTTATAAATCGCTGACTATCCGCGATGCGACCGCTGCGGACAGTGTTCAGCTCGCCGCCTGGTGGAACAGCGGGCGTATTATGGCGCACGCAGGTTTCCCGAACGGGCTCAAAACAACCGCCGAAAAAATAGCTTCCGACATTTCAAACAGCACCGGGTGCCACAGGCTGATTTTGGAACAATACGGAAAGCCGATAGGCGAAGCAAGTTATCGTACCGTCCCCGCCGAGGCCGACGAATCCGAACAACAGCCCGGCTCCTCTGCCGCCGCTGCCGAAATCGGAATCAAAATTTGCGACTTTACAAAACAGGAACAGGGTCTGGGAAAAATCTTTCTGACAATGCTGATAAGCGAACTCTTTCGCCTTGGCTATGCAAAAATCGTTTTGGACACGAACCTGCGCAACAAACGTGCTCAGCATGTTTATGAGCGCCTCGGTTTCCGCAGGCTTCGCGTTAACGTCAATTCATGGGTAAATCAGCTCGGTGATTTGCAATCCTCCGTGGATTATGAATTGAACAGAAACGAACTGAACTGTTTCTATTGATCAAGCTGCATAAGCTGCAATTGAATTGATGATGTGAATGCTGCGCCGGCTTTTTTGCCGCATGTTCGAACGAATTGAGCTATGCGGCTTTTTTCATGCATATAGTTTACCATGATGGGATTCTTTTTTGCAGTAAGCTGTATTATCGGCATAGTTCTTTGCTGTTTCGGCGGCAGCGGCAGCACAGCATTGGACTGTCTGCTTGCGGGCGCGGATTCCGCGGTTGAGCTTTCAATATCGCTTGCGGGCGCGTATCTGTTGTGGATGGGGCTTATCAATGTTGCTTCCGAAGCAGGACTTATCGAAAAGCTTGCGGCGCGAATGCACAAGCCGCTCCGCCTTTTAATGCCCGATGCAGGTGACGCCTCCGCCTCCGTGACGCTGAACCTTGCGGCGAATTTTTTCGGACTCGGCAACGCCGCAACACCTTTCGGACTTGATGCAATGAAGCGCCTTAACGCCGTAAATCCCGATAAGCAGAGTGCAAGCAATGCGATCTGCATGTTTCTTGCACTCAATGCCTCTGCAATTGAGCTTATGCCGACCGGTGTCATTGCTGTTCGTATTGCATGCGGATCCGCAAATGCCTATGACATTGTTCTTCCAACGTTTATTTCCTCGGTTTTTTCTGCTGCCGCTGCAATTCTTGCCTGCAAATTTTTCGAATCGGGAGCGGGTGTGAAATGAAATATGTGATTCCGATACTCGTTGCTGCGCTGCTTGCATATGCCCTGATTCGCCGTGTGAACCCATATGAGGCCTTTATCCGCGGTGCGGCCGATGCCGTGCCGACGCTTCTTCGCGTTTTGCCCGCCCTTGCCGCAATGCTCGGCGCAATAACGCTTCTTCGCGGATGCGGTGCGCTTGACGCTCTCGGCAATTGGCTTTCGCCCGTTTTCGAAAAAATCGGCATTCCCTCCGAGCTCACGCCGCTGATTTTGCTTCGTCCTTTTTCCGGAAGCGCTTCCCTTGCGCTTCTCGGTGACACGCTTACACGGTACGGTGCGGACAGTTTTGTCGGTCGTGCTGCTTCGGTCTGCGTCGGTTCAACGGAAACCATATTCTACACACTGGCTCTGTATTGCGGTTCCGTCGGCATCTCCAAAACCCGTCATGCCCTTCCTGCCGCGCTTGCGGGCTGCACGGCTGGTGTTGTTTCCGGAATACTTCTTGTTCGAATAATGTAACGGATTAATGCAGCCGAAGTCATTCAGAGCACTTGAAATTCTGCACAAGTATGTTATAATGTATCCGATTCCGAAAAGGATGGTGATTCTGATGAAAATTGATGTTATAACTTATCGAGACAAACTGTACGACAATATGCTGAACGGACACACGGTTATTGTTATCGATGTTCTCCGCTGCACAAGTGCGATTATCGCCGCGCTTGACAACGGTGCCGCAAAAATCATTCCCGCAGTCGAACCGGGCGATGCCACGGCATACGCAAACCGCATCGGTATCAAGGACTGTATCCTCGGCGGTGAACGCGGGTGTATGATTCTGCCCGGATTCAACGTCGGCAACTCTCCGTTCGAATACAACCGCGAGACTGTCGGCGGCAAAACCGTCATTATCAGCACTTCAAACGGCACGGCCGCCATCTGCGGAGTTCGCAACGCGCGGCATATTTTTCTCGGTGCACTCAGCAACTGTTCTGCGGCTGCAAGAAAGGCTGCCGGTTTCATGGACGACATTCTGATTGTCTGTTCCGGAACAAACCGCATGATTTCCGCAGATGATCTTTGCGCTGCCGGTGCAATTATCAATCGTTTGCGTTCGCTTTGCAGCGAACTCGAGCTTACGGATATTGCACTTATCTGTGAGCATCTTTACAACAGCTTTAAAAGCGGAACTTTCGATTTGCGCAAAACGTTCCACTGCTCCCGTCTGATTTCTCTCGGATTTGAGCGCGATGTTGATTACTGTCTTTCGGAGGACTCAACGGACTGTGTCCCCGTCTATGCAAACGGAATAATAACTAAATAATTTCTGTTTTAATTTCATTCTCCGTAAACGTCGCTTTATGCGGCGTTTTTTTGCAGTCGAACAATGCCGCTGTACAAAGCGAAAACGTTCCCTGCGAAACATATGTTTCCCGTGAAACATACCTTTCCGGCACTCCTTTCGTCCAATGCCCTGTTTGAGGCATTTGTTTCCCGTGAAACATTCCGACCGCTGCATATAACGAATCGGCAAATCCGATAGTTCGGGAGAAAAAGCCGACAATTTCAATTAAAAAAACCGTATTCGGCATTGCATTACCGGCAAAAAATGTGTATAATATGCTTAAAACAACATGTGCGGAGGTTCATAATGGCAAAATTCATAGCCATCGCAAATCAAAAAGGCGGCGTCGGCAAAACAACAACCGCCGTTAATCTTGCTGCCTGCGTTGCACAGCAGGGAAAACGCGTACTTCTTGTTGACATCGACCCGCAGGGTAATGCAACAAGCGGCGTTGGTATTGACAAGGACGCATGTGAGTACAGCGTCTACGATATGCTTATCAACGGTGTTAATGCCGAAAAAATAATTGTAAACACAAAAATTCCGACTCTCAAAGTTATCCCGTCCCGAATCGAGCTTGCAGGCGCGGAAGTTGAGCTTGTGAGTCTTATGGCGCGTGAACAAAAACTTAAAAATTCGCTGCGCGGAATCCAGCATGAGTTTGATTATATCTTTGCGGACTGCCCTCCCTCGCTGGGTCTGTTAACGCTTAACGCTCTTACGGCAGCAGACACGCTGCTTGTTCCCATTCAGTGTGAATACTACGCTTTGGAGGGACTTTCTCAACTTATGAACACCGTTCGTTTGGTTCGCATGAACCTGAATCCGGTGCTTGATGTTGAGGGCGTTGTTATGACCATGTACGATAAGCGAACAAATCTGTCCGGACAGGTCGTAGGAGAAGTTAAAAAATTCTTCAGAAATAAGGTGTATGAAACGATTATTCCCCGTTCCGTTCGCCTCGGCGAAGCCCCGAGTTTCGGCCTTCCGATAACGCTCTATGATGCAAAATGCAATGCAGCAAAAGCCTATATCAGCCTTGCGGAAGAGCTTATCGAGTGTGACAATGAATAATCGGCAATTAAACAGATAATGCAAAATAATGAGAAACGGAGAAAATTAACGTTATGAAAGGACTCGGAAAAGGGCTTGATGCACTTCTCGGCGGATATGAAGCTCCCAATGAAACCGCCGTCAGCACTCTGTCCGTGTATCTGATAGATAATAATTCGGATCAGCCTCGAAAAAAATTCGACGAAGCGAAGCTTGTCGAGCTTGCAAACAGCATAGCGCAGCATGGTATCGTTCAGCCCATAATCGTTCGCAAAGTCGGCGAGAGATATTCAATCATTGCAGGTGAACGCCGTTTCCGTGCCGCACGCCGCGCAGGACTGAATGAAGTTCCCGTGATCGTCCGCGAAATGGACGAACAGCAGGTTTTGGAAGTATCTCTGATTGAAAATCTTCAGCGTGAAAATCTGAACGCACTTGAAGAGGCCGCAGCCATCCGAACACTTATGGATGAACACGACCTGACGCAGGATGAAGTTGCAAAGCGTCTCGGAAAATCCCGCCCCGCCATTGCAAATGCGGTTCGCCTGCTCAGTCTTCCGGAGGAATTGCAGGCACTTGTGCTTGAAGACAAGCTCTCCGCCGGGCATTGCCGCGTGCTTGCCTCAGTGCCGGACGAGGAGCTGATGATTAAACTCGCCGCTCTTGCCGCGGCGGAAGGTTGGTCCGTGCGCGAAACCGAACGCCGAGTTGCCGACGCACTGGATGCAAAAAAACTTGAAAAACGCCAGCCGAAACGCGAAAAACTGTCAACCGACATGAAATCCGCACAGGACAGCCTGCGCGAGCATCTCGGAACGAAAGTACGCTTCCGCGGCGACGAAAACAAGGGTAAAATAGTCATTGAATACTACAGCAAAGACGAGCTTGCGGGCATTTATGACAGAATCATGGGCAACTGAGAGGAAATCGGAATGTATCTTGCAGATGGTTGGAAAGACTATGAAATAATTGATGCCGGGAATGACGAAAAACTCGAACGCTGGGGCAAAGTCATACTGCTGCGCCCCGATCCGCAGGCAATTTGGCCGATGAAATCCGCCGGCTATTGCGATGCACATTATATTCGGTCCTCAACAGGCGGCGGTGCGTGGAACTTCAATCGCACATTGCCGGAAAGTTGGGTCATCAATTACCGCAACCTCAGTTTTATCGTTCGCCCGACGGGTTTTAAGCATACAGGTCTTTTCCCCGAACAGGCGGTTAACTGGGATTTTATGCACAATTATGTGGATAAATATGTAAAAAAAACCGGCCGCCCCTTCCGCGTGCTGAATCTTTTTGCATACACAGGCGGCGCAACATGTGCCTTGGCAGCCGCAGGAGCGGAAGTTGTTCACGTTGACGCTGCAAAAGGTATTGTAGCATGGGCAAAAAATAATCTTGCTCAATCAGGACTTGCCGACAAACCTGTTCGGTTTATCGTTGATGATGTAATGAAATTTGTTCTCCGTGAGCAGCGGCGGGGGCGTTTCTACGAAGGTATCCTCATGGATCCGCCCAGCTACGGCAGAGGACCCGACGGCGAAATGTGGCGCATTGAAGCCAACCTCTATCCGTTGGTTCGCGAATGCGTATCTCTTCTCAGTCCCGATGCAGGTTTTTTCCTAATCAATTCATACACGACAGGTCTTGCTCCTGCGGTAATCAAAAACGTTCTGACGACTGCGCTTGACGGGCGCGGCGGAGTCTGCGACGCACAGGAGATCGGCTTGCCGATAACGCACGGCGGCCTCGTCCTCCCCTGCGGCTGCACGGGCAGATGGTACCGCGAAGTATAGAGTTCACCGTTATTTTTTGCATACCGCAATGAAAAACAAAATTAAAATTATCTATGAGGACAACCATCTTCTTGTCTGCGAAAAACCTGTGAACATGCCCGTCCAGGCGGATTCATCAGGCGATGAGGATTTGCTTTCGACCGTTAAAGCGTACATCAAAGAAAAGTACAGCAAACCCGGCGAGGTCTATCTCGGGCTTGTTCATCGGCTTGACCGACCCGTAGGCGGCGTAATGGTTTTTGCGCGAACAAGCAAAGCAGCTGCGCGCCTTACCGAAAGCTTTAAAAATCGAAAAACAAAAAAACGTTATGCGGCTATAGTTTCAGGTTCTCCGTGCAGCAGTGCGGAACTGGAATGCGACTTGTTGCGCGATGAACAAAACAACATATCAAGAGTGGTTCGGCCGAACACACCCGGCGCAAAAGCCGCAAGTCTCGAATATGTTTCGACAGTTACAAAAAATGGTTTCACGTTGCTTGATGTCCTGCTTCATACCGGTCGGCACCACCAGATTCGGGCACAATTGGCGTGGAGCGGCTGTCCGATTTTCGGTGATCAACGCTACAATCGCGCCGCGCGTGTCGGTCAGCAGATTGCACTCTATGCTTACAGTCTGACAATTGAACACCCTACCCTGCGCGAAAGTATGACTTTCACCTGCATACCTCACGGAGCAAAATTTGATGAATTCTCCGATGAATGCGCCGCGCTTGTGGCCGGCGTGCGCTGTGCCTATATCGATAATAACCTGATTTGTGTTAATAAAAGTTCAGGTATCTCATGCACTGTCGAGGATGGCGGCAATGATACCCTTGAAGCGCGGCTGAATTCCGCACTCGGCAAAGTCTACCCTTTGCACCGCCTTGATGCGCCGACGAGCGGATTGGTGCTTTTTGCAAGAAACGCGAAAACAGCTGCCGTCCTTGGGGAAGCAATACGTCAGCGTAAAATCAAAAAGTTTTATCAGGCCGAAGTTTTCGGCACTCCTCCTGCCGCATCGGGGAGCCTGCGGCTTTTCGGCAGAAAGGATTCGGAACGCGCATTTGTTCAGGTATTTACCAAACCTGTTTCAAATTCATTCGAAATGAATACCGATTACAGGCTGCTTTCATCGAACGGCGGAACGAGTACACTTGAACTGCTGCTGATTACGGGTAAAACGCACCAGATTCGCGCCAGTCTTGCGCATATCGGCTGCCCGATCATCGGAGACGACAAATACGGCGATCGTGTCGGGAACCGCAGCTTCCCCGCCGGTCTGCGGCTGACAGCAACGCGCATTGTTTTTCCGAATAAGCTTGACGGGCTTGAATACTTATGCGGCAAATCAATTGAAATTGAACCGCCGTACAACATACAATTGATAAAAAATCAGCTTTAGGACTGTTGAAATGTCTAAATCCGCTGTTCCACAAAAGCATTGTTTCACGTGAAACATTATCGGAACAGCAATTTCGACAGCGAAAAGAGGAATATTATGAATTTTTACTCCGGTGATTATGATATAATTGTTGCGGGAGCAGGCCACGCAGGCGTCGAGGCCGCGCTTGCATCCGCACGAATGGGCAAAAAAACACTGTGTCTCTGCCTGAACCTTGATTCCGTGGCACTTTGTGCCTGCAACCCCGCCATCGGCGGAACGAGTAAGGGACACCTTGTGCGCGAAATTGATGCACTCGGCGGCGAAATGGGACTTGCGGCGGATGAAACTTTTATTCAAATGCGTATGCTGAACCTTGGAAAAGGGGCTGCTGTTCATTCGCTTCGCGCGCAGATTGACAAAAATCGTTATCATATGCGAATGAAACAGGTACTCGAAAGCGAACCCAATCTGACGCTCAGACAGGATGAATGCGCCGAAATAATTGAAAAGAACGGAAAAATTGCCGGAGTTGTCTGCTCGGGCGGAACAGAATACTCCTGCCGTGCAGTCATAATTTGTACCGGTGTGTATCTGCGCAGCCTGATTCATATCGGAGAGCAAAGCGTCGAACAGGGGCCTTCCGGGCTCGCGCGTTCAAACAGCCTTTCAAGCTCACTCCAAGAACTGGGCTTTAACCTTCGCCGATTCAAAACAGGCACTCCCCCGCGCGTCAGCAGAAACAGCCTTGATTTCACGAAAATGGAAGAGCAGTTCGGCGATGTTCCGATTCCGCATTTTTCCTTTCTGACGGAAGAACAAAAAAAGGAACAACAGTGCTGTTATCTGACCTATACGAACGCCGAAACACACCGGATTATCCTTGATAACCTTGAACGCTCGCCGATGTTCAGCGGAAAAATACACGCCTCTCCAACGCGTTATTGTCCGTCAATCGAGGATAAGCTCGTTCGTTTTCCAAACAAGGACAGGCATCAGCTTTTTATTGAACCCGAAGGAAATCAAACGAACGAAATGTACGTTCAGGGTTTTTCGACAAGCCTTCCCCGCGATGTTCAGCAGCTGTCGCTGCGCACCCTTCCCGGGTTTGAAAACTGTGAAATCATGCGTTACGGCTATGCAATTGAATATGACTGCATCGACCCGACCGCACTTACTCTGACACTCGGTGCAAAGGATGTTCCGGGACTGTTTTTTGCGGGTCAATTGAACGGTTCAAGCGGTTATGAAGAAGCAGCGGCACAGGGTCTGCTTGCCGGAATTAATGCTGCGCTGTATGTTTCGGAGGAACCGCCGCTTATTCTTCGCCGTTCCGATGCCTATATCGGAGTGCTTGCGGATGACTTATCAACAAAAGGAACAAACGAACCATACCGAATGATGACAAGCCGCGCTGAGTACCGCCTGCTTCTGCGGCAGGATAACGCCGATCTGCGGCTTACCGAGCTCGGACGGCGAACAGGGCTCATCAGTGACGAACGATATGCGCGTTTGATGCGAAAAAAAGAGGAAATTGCAGCTGCAAAACGTGCACTTGAAGCTACCGTTCCTCCGACCGAAACGCTGAACCTCCTGCTTGCCTCGCGCAATGAAAGTCCCGTTATCACCGGAGTGCGGCTCGGTACGCTCTTAAAACGCAAAAACATCTGCTACACCGATCTGCTTGAACTCTGTCCCGATTTGCCGCCGCTTTCCGATGAGGCACGCGAACAGATTGAAATTGATGCGCATTACGGCGGATACATCGAAAAACAAAATGAGCATATTCGGCGTTTTGAAAATCAGGAAAACATGCTGCTTCCACCTGATTTCGACTATGAGTCAATAAACGGTCTTCGCCTTGAAGCGCGCCAGAAACTGACGGCAATGCGCCCGGCAAACCTTGGTCAGGCAAGCCGAATTTCCGGAGTCTCGCCCGCAGATATTGCGGTTCTGATGATAAAACTGAAACAGAACGGGCAAAACACGGCATATTCCGAAAATGAAACAGTTACGGAGGACAAAAAAATATGAAACAACAAGTTGAAACCGACAGCCCGCTTATGAGAAAACTGATTCGGGAGTATATCCCGCAGGCAAACGAGCACTGTCAGAATCAGTTTGTTCGCTATTACGAGCTCCTTATTGATTACAACAACCGCATGAATCTGACCGCAATTACCGATCCGTTCGGAATTGTTCAGCGTCATTTTGCCGACAGTCTTCTCGGCGAAAAGCTGATTCCGAACGGTTCAAAATGCATTGACGTCGGCACAGGTGCCGGTTTTCCCGGCATTCCGCTGCTTATCATGCGCCCCGATATAGAGCTTACCCTGCTTGATTCGCTTAATAAACGCGTTGCTTTTTTAAATGACGTCGCCGCGGAACTGTCCCTCCCCTGCTCTGCCGTTCATGCGCGCGCAGAGGATGCCGCTCAAAGTGTTGAACTGCGCGAAAAATTCGATATTGCGCTGACCCGTGCTGTTGCAAACATCGGCACAATCGCCGAATGGACGCTCCCATTTCTGAAAAACGGAGGATATTCGCTGATGTACAAAGGCCCAGGGGCCGCCGAAGAACTCAAAGCGGCCGAGTCCGCACTGAAATGCCTTAACGGAACAGCCGAACTTCGAGAAATTGACACTGAATGGGGAGCGCGCTCACTCGTACTGATAAAAAAACACGGAACAATGCCCAAAAAATACCCGCGACGCCCGGGTGTTGCCGCAAAAAATCCGCTCTGAGGTTATTCGCAAACCACTTATTGATTTTAACGGTCAGCTCGTTTTTGGGCGAAATTATCCACAGTTTCGCAATAAAATGTGGATAATTTTTAAAGTTTTGCACACAGGAGGGAAATATGCCTGCAAAAGTCAATTTCATCATCGGACGCGCCGGAACGGGAAAGACACATAGTATATATTCACATATTGCCCGCAACGAAAAAGCAGCAAAACGTTCTGTTCTCATAGTTCCCGACAGGGCAACGTTCGAAACCGAACGTTCGCTTTCCGAATACATCGGAGGCGGCATTCTTTACACATCCGTTCTGTCGTTCACAACGCTTGCACGCCGTGTCCTGACCGAAACGGGAAACCGAAAAACCTTTCTGTCCTCGCAGGGACGGCAAATGCTCGTCCGCCGCATTGTTGACGAGGCAAGCAGCGAACTCACCGCATTTTCACGCGTTTCAAAACACAGGGGATTTTCAAAGGAATGTGATGAAATAATACTTAAATGCAAGCGATTTTCGATTACGCCGGATGATTTATTATCCGCAGACAATCTTCCTGCGCGCTTGCGTGAAAAACTGTCGGATTTCGCCTTGATTTACAGAAAAACAAATGAATATACCGAAGGCAGATATATTGACGGCGAAGATTTGGTGAATTCTCTGACAGAACGACTCCCCCGCTCTTCCGCAGTCGGTACGGACGTTTTTATTGATGCGCCGGATATGCTGAATTCGCAGATAATCGGCATAATCAAAGTGTTGTTTTCCGTTGCGGCATCAGTCACAATCACATTTCGAATTGACATAACAGGAAGTGCACCCGACAGAAGAATATTCGAGTCGGATTTTGACGCATACCGCAAGTTAACGGCAATTGCGGGCGAAATGAAATGCGAAACAAATGTTATTCGAATGCAGGACAAAATGCTGCACCAAACCGGGGCGCTTCTTCATCTTGAAAAAAATTTATTCGCTTTTCCCTACCGAATTTTCACTGAATCTTATCCCGACGAAACAGCAAATTCCATCGAAATTCACTCCGCATCGGACCGACGACAGGAAGTTCGCGCCGCCGCGGAAGCGATTCGGAACGCCGTCAAAGTCGGTATGCGTTTTCGCGATATTGCGGTTGTGCTTGGCGATCCCGACGGATATTCAACAACAATACGGCGTATTTTTGATGCATATTCAATCCCCTATTTTATGGATTCAAAGCGCCCGATTTCATCCCATCCGATTTCCGAATTGCTGCTTGCCGCGCTCCGCTGCGCGGAAAAGAATTTTCGCAGCGAAGATTTTATTCGCGTTTTTAAAACAGGGCTTACCACCCTGTCAAATGACGAATGCGACAGACTCGAAAATCATATTCTGAAATTCGGATTGAACGGAAGCAGGCTTTATGATGATGCGCCGCTGAGTGAGTTTTTAAATGTGGAAATCGATGAAAGCATCGAAGAGTCAAGAAGAACAGTTGCAAAACCCCTGGTTGAACTTAAAGCGGAGCTTTCGACGGGCAAAGATGCACGCACAAGAATCAAAGCGCTTTTTAACTATCTTACAAAATTAGGTATTGCAGAAAAACTTCAGCAATACTGTGAAGAGCTCGCCGAAGCGGGGCAGTTGGATTCCGCCGTCGAAAATCGGCAGATTTATGATACAATTATTGAAATGTTCAATCAATTGTTTGCAATTCTTGATGATGAGGTGATAAGTTTAAGCAAATTTTCGTCAATCATTGAAGAAGGATTGATGAGCTATTCAATCGGCATTATCCCCACCACGCTTGATCAGGTAATCATCGGTGATATGGATAAAATTCATGTTTCAAAGTGCAGATTCTTGTTGATACTCGGCATGAATGAGGGGCTTGTTCCGAAAGCAAAAGCCGATAATGCAATACTGAACGACAGTGACCTTCTGCGCATGAAAAATGCCGGCATTACCGTTTGGGACAGCACAAAAAGCATGAACGGCTCTGAAAATTTGCGTGTATATTCAGTAATCTCAAAAGCAACGGACATGCTTCGTTTTTCGTACAGCAATGAAATCGGTTCAACCGCCGCCGCACCTTCCGGGATGGTCAGCCGCCTGCGCAGGATCTTTCCCAATGCAAAGCAAACATCAACCGCTTCATTAAACCATGCCGGTGAAACGGACGCGGCGGCATTTGCCGAACTTGCATCGGGCATAAGAAACATGATTGACAGCGGCGAAATCAATGAAAGCCTGAACAGTCTGTACTCACATTTTTCGGGCAGTGAAAGCTATTTTTCGCGTCTCGATATGCTCGATAAAATGTTTTTCAATGATAACTCCCCCGCTGCGCTCGGAAGTGAAACGGCCATGCGGCTCTACGGAAGGCAGCTGATGGGCACCGCAACACGGCTTGAAACATTCAATCAATGTCCGTTCCGTTATCTGATACAGTTCGGAATGCGTCTTAAGGAGCGGCCGCAGCGAACGGAAAAAGCGAATGACCGCGGCAGCTTCATTCACGAAGCGTTTGATAAATTGATAAAGGAATACTTAAACAGCAACTGCGATTTTACAACGATTTCCGCAGCGGATATCCACGAAAAGCTTGAACGGATTCTTCCGCCCATGATGATCGAACACAATAACGGAATTTTGCTTGATTCTGCCAGAATGCGGGCGGAATTTCAGCGCATTGCCGAGCTTGTTGAAACTGCCGCTCTTGCTGTCGTGAAACAAATCAACGCAGGCAAATTTCGACCGTTTGCAAGTGAAGTCAATTTCGGCCACGACAACGATGCCTATCCGCCGCTGCGCATTCAAGCGGAAAACGGCGTGACCTACAGCATCACGGGCATTGCCGACCGCGTTGACAAATACGTTTCACCGGCAAACGAAGAGTTTATTCGCATAATTGACTATAAAACATATGGTCAAACATTTGACTATACCGAACTTGCAAACGGGCTGCGCATTCAATTGCCGCTGTACGCTTCCGCAATGCAGAACGCAATGCGGAAAGAAACCAATAACCCGCTCTTCACAGCAGGAATGTATTATTTGCATATCGGCGACGCACAGGCAAGTGAGGGCATCAGCGAAGACAAAGCGGAAAATGAAATTCAACGCAGTTTCAGGATGAACGGTTTGACATTAAATGATGAAAACATACTCGAAGCAATGGATTCCGCTTTTCCGGGAAGCTCCGATGTGCTGTACGGTATACGTTACTCAAAAAAGGAAGGCATGTTTAAGGGCAGCCTTGCGGATGAGGATGAAATGGAAGAAACCCTTGAATTTGCAAAAAAAATTGCAGGAAAAACGCTTCGTGCAATTATGCGCGGACGGATAGAGGTCAGTCCGACGGAGTATCACGGGAAAACAGCATGTAAATACTGTCCGTATATAAGTATCTGCTGTTTTGACACCACCGCCGGCTGCCGCTACAGGCGGCCGCATGCGGTTGACGCCGATAAATTCTTCGGAAGAGAAAACAAAGGAAAGAATTAAAATGCCTAATTTCAATTACAAGATAATTGTAATTATTTACATGGTCATAATGTCGGTAATCGGTTTTGTGTCCATGGGAATCGATAAAAAACGAGCAATCAATAAAAAATGGCGCATCCCTGAAAAAACGCTGTTTATCATTGCGTTCCTCGGCGGTGCAGCCGGTTCCGTACTCGGTATGCGTATATTCAAGCATAAAACGAAGCACATGAAATTTGTGATTTTTATGCCGCTTTTCCTCGCGCTTCAAATCGCGGCACTGCTTTTTATTTGCATTGTGTATTAATTTTCAATGCCGCATACGGGAACGCTTATTCATCCGATAATTCAAGAGCGAGCCTGTACGCCTCGTTTTTCGGAACGTTCAAAATGCTTGAGGCGATTTTTGCCGTGTTTTTTGCACCGATTCCGGCATTCAGAAGAATACCGACAGTTTCGCGCAGTTTTGTATTATCGGCTGCAATATTATTATCACATGGAGAAATTACAATAACGCACTCCCCTTTGGGTTCGCTTTCCGCAAACCGTGCGGCAAGCTCCGCCGCCGTTCCGCGTATGACCTGCTCAAAAGTCTTTGTGATTTCCCGTACCAATGCGCATTCACGATTCGGAAAAAGTTCGGAAAAATCAGCAAAAGTTACAGCAACACGATGTGGGCTTTCATAAAGAACAACCGTTGCTTCGCTGTTCTTTATTCTTTCAACGGCTTCGCTGCGTTCAGCACCGCTGCGGGGAATAAAGCCGCAAAAATATAACGACTCCGTCGAAAGCCCGCTCATTACCCACGCCGTCAAAACGGCATTTGCGCCCGGGAGCACCTCAAACGGGAGATTGTTTTCAACAAAAAACCTGACAAGACGGCTGCCCGGATCGCTGACCCCCGGCATTCCCGCGTCACTGACAAAAGCTATCGCCTCGCCGCCGCGCACACGTTCGGCAATCTCATTCGCGCGCTGTTCCTCATTGTGTTCATGGCAGCTTATAAGAGTTTTTTTAATTTCAAAATGATTCATAAGCTTGAGGGTGTTTCGCGTATCTTCACAATACACCGCAGCCGCGCCGCGCAAAATGCGCAGACAACGCAGCGTTATATCCTCAAGATTACCTATAGGGGTTGCGCAAAGATAAAGCTTTGCGGGTATCTTTTTATTTTCCATAGAACTCAGCCACCTCGGGTGAATACTCCCCGTTTTCATCGTGAATTATCAAATTATTTTCAATAATCAATCCGCTTTTTGCCCCGCTTTTTGCTTCAATCAACGCAAGATAAGGCGCGGCTTCCGGCTTGCCTGCAACAAGACGCAGCCGTTTAGGCTCAAGCCCGGCGGACGAAAGCGCAGTAAAAGCATCGCACAGCCGCCTTGCGGGAAAACACATGAAAAATTTACCGCCGTATTTAAGAAGTTTCGCAGCAGCTTTTGTAATTTCTTTTATGGGAGCGGCAATGTCATGCGTTGCAGCACCTTTTTGGGAAATCGCGCCGCAATCATGCTGATGATAAGGCGGGTTGCAAATTGCACAATCAAACTTTGTTTTCGATTTTGATGAATAATCTATATAATCAGCATTAACAGCAGTAATTTCAGCTTCGTTCAAACCGTTTAAACGAACGGAACGCAAAAAACGATCCGCTTGCCGTGCGTCAATTTCAATTCCAAGAATTCGACAGCCTGTTCTGCCGTGAAGCAAAAAACTCAGCGCACCTGCGCCCGCGCCAAGGTCAACACAGTATTCCTTCGCATTAACATGCGCGAAATGCGCAAGCAGAACAGAATCCGTGCCGAATCGAAACGCCTCTGCGGACTGAATCAAGCTCAATCCGTTAAGCTGCAAATCATCAATCCGCTCGCCCGGAGCGAGTTCGGCCGAATGCAACGTTTCTTTTGAAGAACAAACAGCGCCGCTGCCTTTTTCGCTCGAAAGATAATTCGAATTTTGCATACAAGCTATGCGGATTACACACCCGGAATCAGTTTAAGGAGGATGTTTGACTGATAGAAGAATGACGCGATCGCACTCGACGAAACAAGTTGTTCAATTGCATCAAACGGAAGCACCGTCAAAATAATCGGCATCAGCATAAATATTACACATAGCCCGATGATTGACCTTGCAAGCCCGACCGCTCCGCCGATAATGAAATCAACTTTGCGCAGCTGCGGGAAAATAAATGCATAATCCAGCCAGCAGATCAAAAATGTGAACAGAACGCGCACAGCCAAATAAACAATAATAAATGCAACAATATTTATTATCACGCGAACAATGCTCTCGTTGAAATAATCGCCGAGCGTTGTTATTCCCTCCGCTTTGAAGGCCTCCGTCATTATGTTTTCATAAACACGCTCTTTAAGCGGATAAGCAAGGTTTGACCTGCTCATGACCTCGTCAATTTCGGAATTAGATAAACTCTTTATGTCAGATTTGACAAGTTCAACGTCGTAAATGGCTTCCGAACCTTCCGTGTAGCTCAACATTGAATTGTAGAGCTTTTCATTCTTAATTATCGAGTTCGAAACCGTCCCCATGAGCAAAAAAGCCAACAAACAGGCCACGATTGATACCCCCAAAGTTGATGCACTCCATACAAAGCCCTTGTACATGCCCGATACGAAGTACAATCCAATCATAAAGATAATCAAAAAATCAATTATGTTCAATAATAATACCTCCGATATAACGCCTTAATCACATGGATGTAAGGCATTTTCACCTTATGTTATAAAGAGCAGTTTCACTGCCGCTCACCGTTAATATATTTTTATTATCAAGTTTTACAGCACTGTCAACAGGCGAATCAAAGAAATATGATTTTTGCAGTTTTCCGTTAATACCGTAAAAATCAATTTGGTTATTTTTGATAATCGAGATTCTGTCCCGCATCATACAGGCATAAACAACATTCTCGGGCTTTGTGATAGTGCAGCTCGCCTCCTCCGCAAGCCGTGATTCGCTGACCGAAAGGATTCTGTACTCACCGACCCCCTTTGTTTCCGAGCTGCTGTCGGATGAGTTTTCCAATGGGGTTTTGTCAAGAAGCAAATACATTCTTCCGCCGCTCAAAGCGGCGGAAAGGCAATCGTATCCATAGCAGAGAACGCGATATGCCTCTGCATTCGCCCCCCTGTCAAAACGAATCAAATAATCGGTGCAGAATGCAAAAATACTCTTTTTTGTGATGAAAACATTTTTAACAATCTGTTGTTGAACCGAAATAATTCCGATAACGCTTTCACGGCTTAAATCATACAGCGAAATCGATGTTGAAAATGAATTTCCGACTGTTGAAAGCTCCGACATCCACAAAACAGGAGAATCCGAACTCTCAAAACCGAAATCGGTAATGCAAGTCGTGCTGAAATCCCGCTGCCAGCATTGCGTTCCGGATGAATTGAAAGCGCGCAAAGAGTGCGTTCCGTTTTCGTTTTTGAGGTAAACAGCAACGTATTTATCTCCGCAAACTATCTTTTTTAATTCACCGTTCAACATGTTGTCGAACCTTGTGCCGATAATTTGAATCGAAGAGGAGTTGTATATAACTTTAATTTTATCCGTTCCTACGAGTTTGACATTATCAGCTTCAACAGACATTGAATAGTTTTTATCTTCGTTTTTTACGCTGTAAAAATTCAACGTCTTTCCTTCAATATATACAAAACCGTCGCCTGTGTATGCATATTCGGTTTCCGGACGAATCGGGAGCGATTTTTTCCGTGCAACAGTATTTATCCGTTTAATTATCAGCACAGCGGCAAAAGCAATGCCGATGACAACAAGCGCGGAAATCAACAACGCAAAAACTCTGTGTGCGGCTTTTCTTTTTTTTGCTGCACCGTGTTGTGTTTTTTTTGTTTTGTCCACGGTTAAACCTCCATTCTTGGATTTTATGCAAAAGTCTTCCGAAAAATTCCTTTATCGGAAATAAGTTTCAACCGCCGTGTCCGTCGGGACCCGTCATTTTGTGCTGCATGCTTCACGGTCGAACCACTCTTAATGCATTTTTTATAATGCTGCAAGTCAACGGCGTTTTTTCAATAAGCTCACCGTCAAGCTCAACAATACATTCACTGTCCGTTTCGATCGTGAAGCTTTGTGTTCGAATATTAGTGACAGGAGCCTTGTTTTTGTGTTTACCTTTTATGAAAAGCGGTAAAAGTCGCAAAAAGGTAAAAAGGCTCACCCAACGCACGATGCAAAGATCAAACAGGCCGTCGTCAACCTCCGCATCCGGATTCACAAGCATTCCTCCGCCGAAACGCTTTCCGTTTCCGGCAACCGAAATAATAATGTCGCCTTCATATTGAATGCTGTCTGTTTTTATTTTGGCATGTACCTTTTTTCGATGAAAAAGCGAGTCAACAATGCCCAAAAAATACGGAAGCATCCCCTTCCTGCCCTTTTTATGCCGCTCGGTATTTATCAAAACATCAACATCGAAACCGATTCCGCAGACATTTGTGAATTTTGTTCCGTTTGCAATGCCCATGTCGATATACTTTGCTTCTCCGCTCAGAAGCAGGTCTATCGCCGCTTCAGGTTCGCTCGGAAGATTCATCACTCCGGAAAGATCGTTTCCTGTTCCGAAAGGAAGGATCCCGAGTTTAACATTCGGGTTTTGACATATGACGGAGGAAATTTCGTTCACTGTTCCGTCGCCGCCTGCCGCAATAATGAACTTTTCTCCGTTTTTTATCGCTTCCTCTGCAATTTTGACCGCATGTCCCTTGTACTCCGTTTTTTTAACGATGTATTCAATGCCGCGTTCGCGAAGTATGGTTTCACATTTCGAAAACAAAGCATTGCATTTACCGCTTCCGGCCACAGGGTTAACGATAAAAAACATTCTGTCCATTATATTTCCTCCGAAATTACTCAAAAAACCCTGCAATGAATTTTGTGTACAGTCAAAAAACAGTGCAAAATTCTTTGGGTATAGCAAGCACGCACCCGCAAACTAAATCTGCGGATATGAATACTCGATTGTATAATAACGCAAGTTGCTGTCATTTGTCAATATCAGTCGCAAAATTTCGACTTTTCGTGCTGTTTCGGAATCAATTCTCTGCCCCGTCCGTATTGACCGCAAGACCGTTTTCCGTATTGACCGCAAGGCCGTTTTACCTTATAATGTATACAGGCGGAGTATACATCGGCGAAGGCTTAAGCCTCACGGATCTGCATTATGCAGAACGCTTTTGTTTTTCAAAAACAGCTTTCACGGTGTTTTTTACCGTATCAAAAAGCGGCAGAACCGACAGGGATTTTTTTCCTTGTTATCCGCTTTTTCCACAAGGAAAAGAATTAATTTGCTGAGGATAATGCGAACAACACGGAAACTGTTAATAACAGCCGGATTTATCAACAGAGTTTTGCGCCTTTTATAAACACTGTTTTTATTTGACAGCAAAGGCAAAACATGACTTATCCGCAGTTTCCGCACTACTACTGCCGCCGCTACCTTAGTAATAAACAACAGCAAAGGAGATGCACCCATGCGCTTCAGCGTAAACACAAGAGAACTCAACGAGGCGGTTTCCGTCGTTACGAAGGCAATGCCCTCAAACGCAACACTTCCGATCCTTGAGGGCATATATATGTATGCAGCGAATGACACTCTGTTCATAAAATGCACGGATCTGTCACTCCAAATTGAAACCGAAATTCCCGCAATTATCGACGATGAGGGCAGCGCGGTCCTTCCGGGCAAGCTGTTTTCCGATCTTGTAAAGAAATTCAGCGGCGACACAATCGATTTCGAAAGCGACGGGAACACAATGAACATTCGCTCGCGCAGGGTCAAGTCTTCAATACAGATTCAAAATGCGGATGAATACCCCGAAATGATGCGCGTTGACGATGAGTTTTCGGCGGATATACCTCAAAACAAGCTGAAGAGCATGATAAAACAGGTCATATTTTCGGTTTCCAATGATGAAACAAAGGCAATCCTCAACGGCGTCTGCCTTGAATTCGACAGCGACAACACGCTTGTAATGGTTGCACTCGACGGCTTCCGCATTGCAATGAGAAAAGAAAAAATCAATAACTGCACCGGAAAAAAATCCGTCGTAATTCCCAAACGCGCAATGCAGGAAATCGCCGCCGTTCTTTCTTCCGACGATTCGGAAGTTAAGCTTATTTTTTCAAGCACGCATATAAAAATCGATTTCGGCGGAACAAAGGTCATTTCGCGCCTTCTGGACGGCGAATATGTAAATTATAAGGGCATTCTGCCCAAAAACTTTGCAACAAGAGTTTTGATCAATTGCGAAGAGTTGAAGAACAGCACCGAGCGCGCTCTGCTCATGGCGCGCGAATCGAAATCGAACCGCATCAAGCTGATGTTTGCAAACAACACCCTCACCATAACGGCAAACAGTGAAAAGGGAAATATAAACGACGAGATTGAAATTCAACTTGTCGGAAAGGATCTGGAAATTGCGTTCAACGCAACCTATATTCAGGATGTAATGCGTGTTCTTGATGACGAATGCGTTTACCTGAACATGAACAATGCCGTTACGCCCTGCGTAATCGTTCCGGTCGAGGGCGAAGCATTCTATTACATGATTCTTCCCGTAAGACTTTTTACGGGAGCGTAAAAATAAAACGAACAACCAAAAAGGAGAAAAATATGGAATTTGAAAAGGCAAAGGAATTATTTAAGAAAAACATAGAAACCATGGCAGCCTACAACCATGCGATGGGTGTCCTGAGCTATGATTCCGAAACGGCTGCACCGAAAAATTCGGCGGAAGGCCTCGGCAGAACTTACGGCGTCTTAAGTGAAATTATCTACAAGCTGACCGTAAATGAGGAGCAGTTTGAAGTTATAGACACCATGATGTCAAATCTTGATAAATTGGACTTTATAACTCGCCGTGAAGTCGAGGAAAAAGCGCGCGAGCTTAATCAAATGCGCAAAATCCCCATGGACGAATACACCGCGTTCCAGGTGCTCCTGACAGAAGCCCATAATGCATGGGTTGAAGCAAAAAATACGGACAATTATTCCGTTTTTGAACCGTATCTTGCGCAAATTGTCGAATACAACAGAAAAATTGCGGCATATGTTTCACCGGAGACGGATGCATATGATTACTGGCTTAATGAATTTGAGCGCGGTGCGTCGAAAAAAATGCTTGATGTATATTTTGAAAAGCTCCGCAGCGCACTTGTTCCGTTGATTCATGCAATTTGCGAAAAAGGTGAAGTTATCAATACTTCGTTCCTTGAAAAGTCCTGCCCGATCGAAACGCAGCGAAAACTGTCGGATTATATAATGGACGTTATGAAAATTAACCGCGACGATTGTTCAATCGGGGAAACGGAGCATCCGTTTACAACCGAATTCAACAAGCATGACGTTCGAATTACCACGCATTATTATGAAAATATGGTTGCAAGCAGCATGTATTCGGTGATACATGAGGGCGGACATGCGATCTATGAGCTGAACACCGGCGATGATCTTATCGGAACAACGATGGCAGGCGGAGCTTCAATGGGCATTCACGAATCTCAGTCCCGTTTTTATGAAAACATCATCGGCAGGAGTGAAGCGTTTATTTCTTTGATTTTCCCGAAAATTAAAGAGCTTTTCCCCGAGCAGTTTGAAAATGTTTCCGCGCATGATTTCTATCTTGCCGTAAACAAGGCCGAGCCCTCTCTTATCAGGACCGAGGCGGATGAACTGACTTATTCAATGCATATAATGGTACGATATGAAATTGAAAAAAGGCTTATGGACGGTTCGCTTTCAACTAAGGATCTGCCGAATGAATGGAACAGATTGTATAAGGAATATCTCGGAATCGATGTTCCCTGCGACAGCATGGGCTGCCTTCAGGATTCTCATTGGAGCGGCGGTGCGCTGGGTTATTTCCCAAGCTATTCCCTCGGCTCTGCTTACGGAGCGCAATTCCTTCACAAAATGAAACAGGATATTGATATTGATAAACTTGTTTCGGAAAACAGGATCGACGAAGTTACCGCATGGCTGACTGAAAAAATACATAAATACGGAATGCTGCTGACCCCGGCGCAGCTGATCGAGAATGCCTGCGGAGAGGAATTCAATGCAGATTATTACATTGAATACCTCACAGAAAAGTATAATAAAATCTATGATTTAAAGTAGGGTAAATGCCATGCGTCTGTTTATTGCCGTTGAACTGCCCAAAGCTGTCAGAAACGAAGTTGGTGCTGCGCTCAAAGAGCTTAAGATGCTTTCGAGCGGAGGCAGATTTGTTCAGGAAAATAACCTGCATATAACATTGCATTTTATAGGCGAAAGCAACGATCTTGCCGGCGCGGTAAAAGCAATGCAATCTGCCGTGCGCGGAATTCGTCCGTTTGAACTGCATCCTGCCGGATTCTCAAGTTTTGAAAGGAGCGGCAGCCGCACGGCTTTTATCGAGGTCGGCGGAAATACAGGCGAATTGGCAATTTTGCATGAGTCACTTCAAACCGCATTGGCTGATAACGGGTTTGCACGCGAATACAGACGCTTTGTTCCGCATATAACTCTCGGACGGAGTGTTGAATTTGACGAACTGGTTTATGCACAATTGCAGGAGACGGAGTTTAAAACAAGCTTCACTGCCTCGGAAATAACCCTTTTTGAAAGCGTTAAAGAAAAAGGCAAGCTTGTTTATAATCCTTTGCACAGAGAAAAACTTTGATTTGCAGCAATGTTCTTTGAAGGAAGGCGGGCGTTATGAAAACGGAAGAAAAAATGCTCCATATCCTTGAAAAAAACTGTGCCGACGCCCTTGAAAGCGGAATTTTGGTTGCGCTCAGCGGAGGCGCGGATTCATGTGCGCTTGCTCTCCTTCTAAAGAATCTCTCCTGCAAAATCGTTGAAAAGCACACAAATTTCAGATTATGTTGTGCCCATTTCAATCATTGCATACGCGGCGAAGCGGCGCACGAGGATGAGAATTTCGTTCGCGCTTTTTGTGAGAAACATGCGCTTAAACTTCTGAGCGAAAAGGCGGATGTTCCGGCATATGCCGATGAAAACAGCCTTTCGACAGAAACAGCGGCTCGGGAATTGCGTTATGACTTTCTTGAACGTGCAAGGATTCAAAGCGGCATGGGATTTATTGCAACAGCTCATCATTTGTCGGACAATGCGGAAAGCATATTGCTGCATTTTTTACGCGGAAGCGGGCTTAACGGGCTGTGCGGAATGAAATATTGCAGCGGAAAAATCATTCATCCTCTTCTGGAGTTTGAGAAAAAAGAATTGGTCGAGTATTTACTGCAAAACGGCGAGCAGTTTCAAACGGATGAAACAAATTTTGTTCCGGATACGGCACGAAATTTGCTGAGACTGAAAATAATTCCGGAAATACGAAACGGTATTAATTCAAGCTGCGAAAAAGTTATATGCAGAAATGCAAAACTTTTGAATGAAGATGAAAAATACCTAAACGGCGTTGCAAAAGAGGCCTATCTGAACGCAAAAACAGAAAACGGGGTTGATGCGGAAAAGCTGATTCACTTGCCGGTGCCGATTAAGTCGCGCGCCGTAATGCACATGCTTCGGGAAAACGGAGTGCAAAACGATGTTTTTCAGCCGCATATAGAAGCTTTGACGAAACTGCTTGAAATGCAGTCGGGCGCAAAAATTGAAATGTCTACAGTTATAATTCGAAAAAGCTTCGGAAGGCTGCTCGTTGAAAACAAAAGCTGCACGAAACATGAGTGTGAAATTAATTCTGTTTCCGACTCAGAAGAAAAACAGACAGACTTTCAATCGGATGCTCAATTGTGCCCGCAGACCAGCAGCACTCCCCTGCCCTTCAACGGAAAATGGATTCAAACTTCATTCGGAAGGGTAAAAGCTTCCGTCGCGGACGGCGGTCTGGAATTTTCACACGAACGGGTGTATAATAAAACTCGAGCAATGATGGATCTCGAAAAGCTTATAGGGCTTTTTGAAAACGAAGCAAACGATACACCGGCTGACGGACTGAAAATAAAAAATAACGTAGAAGCTCTGAGCCTGAACATCAGGTTCAGACACGCCGGAGACATGTTTTTTCCGGTAAATGCGCCCGGAAAAACAAAGTTGAAAAAGTATTTGATTGCTCAAAAAATTGATTCCGAACGGCGCGACAGACTGCCGCTGCTCGAATGCTGCGGCAAAATAGTATATGTATACGGAGTCGGAATATCCGATGATGTCAAAATTTCAAACGAAACAAAATGTATTGTTTGCGTTGAATTTGAAACGGAGGAATCCTTCCTCGGATAAAGGCTTCGTATTTCAGAAAAACAGCTGCGATCGAGTTTAAAAAACTCTTTGGTTCGCAAATATAAAAACAACAAAATTACGGAGGAATAAAATGATTAATAAAACCGGATTGCACAACGATATCGATTATGTGCTTTTGGATCAGGAGACACTGCAGCGGAGGGTTCACGAGCTTGCGGAAAAGCTTACAAACGATTACCGCGGCAAAAACCCTGTTTTTCTTTGCATTCTTAAGGGTTCAGTGCATTTTTTCAGCGATCTTGTTCGCCAATTCGATGATTATTGCGAGATTGATTTTCTCGCAATTTCAAGTTACGGCAATGCAAGAAAAACTTCCGGAATAGTTCGCATCAACAAGGATCTCGACATGAGCATTACCGGACGGCACGTCATAATCGTTGAAGATATAATGGATTCCGGGCTGACCCTGAATCATCTCACGAGCATGCTTCGTGCCCGCGAACCTGCAAGCCTCAAAATCGTTGCCCTGCTTGATAAACCTGAACGCCGTGAATGCGCCATTACTCCGGATTATTACGGATTTGTCGTTCCTAATGAATTTGTCGTGGGATACGGTCTTGACTATGCCGGCACATATCGAAACCTGCCTTTTGTTGGTGTTCTTAAGGACGAGGTTCACGCTGATTAAGCATTGAAGCAGCCGGGCATTTCGTTTTTTATCGAACAGCTTGCCCGGTTTTTCCGAAATACAACGGAAATTGATTTATAATTAACAAAAAATTGATAATTCGGAGCTATAATGCCCGAAACGGAAACGGAGGAAATATGAAAGTATTGCTTACCGGCGGTGCGGGATATATCGGTTCGCACACCGCAGTTGAATTGATGAACGCAGGCTGTGATGTTGTTATTGCAGATGATTTATCAAACTCTTGCCGCGAAGTTGTGAAACGTATTGAGGAATTGGGCAAAAAACCTGTTCGTTTCTATGAAATTGATGTGTGCAGCGAGGATGCGCTCGAACAGGTTTTTTCAGAAAATGATATTGATGCCGTGATCCATTTTGCGGGGAAAAAGGCAGTCGGGGAATCGGTTGCGAAGCCGTTGATGTATTACAAAAACAATCTTGATGCAACAATGAATTTGCTTGAGGTTATGCAGCGTCATGATGTAAATAAACTTATCTTCAGCTCATCTGCGACCGTTTACGGCGTGCCAAAAGTCGTTCCGATTGACGAAAAGCAGCCCACATGGTGCACCAACCCTTACGGTTGGACAAAATACATGAGCGAACAGATCATGCGGGATGTTTGTGCGGCAAATCCGAAACTTTCGATAGTTCTTCTCCGCTACTTCAATCCGATAGGCGCGCACGAAAGCGGCAGGATCGGCGAAGATCCGAAAGGAATTCCGAACAACCTTATGCCGTATATATCACAGGTTGCAATAGGAAGACGCGAAAAGCTCTCCGTTTTCGGCAATGATTACGATACTCACGACGGGACAGGAGTGCGTGATTACATACATGTTGTTGATCTTGCGAAGGGTCATCTTGCCGCACTCAAATATGCGCAAAATGAAAACGGCTGTGTCGAAATCAACCTCGGTACCGGCATAGGCTACAGTGTGCTTGACATCGTTCACGCTTTTGAAAAGGCAAACAACATTGAAATTCCGTATGTTATAACCGAACGCCGTCCCGGCGATATCGATGCCTCGTTTGCAGATGCACATCTTGCGGCTGAGCTTTTGCATTGGCATACCGAAAAAACGCTTGAGGATATGTGCCGTGACACATGGCGCTGGCAGCAGATGAACCCCAACGGTTATCGGGAGGAATAAAAAATGAAAAAACGCGGGGAAGGCAAAACCGCAAAAAAACATGCACTTCGCATAGTAATTATTATCCTGCTTGTGGTTGTTTTTTTGAGCATACCTTTGGTGATTGTTTGCTGCAAACTCGGGCAGATGAACAAAAATGCGGTTTCAACCGTCAAAAAGCCTGAAATATCACCGGGTGAGACGGCAACTCCCCCCGCGTTGATCAAGGCTGATGCTGATAAAGTTGACACAACAAAGGATTTTGATCCTGCACTGATTGACGATATCAGAATGGATGACGATTCGATTTTTAATGAGAGCAGAATCGACAAGGATGTTGTAAATATAATGCTTTTCGGAAGCGATGTACGCGAGGGTGAACGGCACGGAAGGTCGGACACGATGATGATCCTTTCGTACAATCGAAAGCTGCGGACGGCAAAACTTGTTTCTCTTTTGCGCGACACATGGATTTATATTCCTGATCGTGATACATGGAACCGAATAAACACTGCCTATTTCTTTGGCGGTGTCGGGCTTGCAATAAATACCGTCAACAGCAATTTCGGGATGGACATTCAATATTATGTGAAGGTTGATTTTGAATCTCTGAAAGAAATTGTTGACACCGTCGGCGGAATAGATGTGTATCTTACGGAACGCGAAATTGAATACATAAATAACAGCGCAGAAAATGATGTCCTGCCCGTAAAAGAAGGTTGGCAGCATTTGAACGGTCGGCAAACGCTGACGCATTCGCGCAACAGGTCCATCGGCGGTGACGGCGATTGGTCAAGAACGCGGAGACAGCGAGACGTTATGTATGCGTTTTTTAAAAAAGCAAAGACCGAAAAATCAATTGCTTCGCTTACTGCATTGGTAAACAATCTGACAAAATATGTTGAGACGAACATGAGTCCGATGCAGATGATCGATCTTGCAATTGATGTTGTGTTTGGCGGCGATTTAACGCTTGAAAACCGTGCACTCCCCTTTGAAGGAACATGGGACTATGCATGGGAAGGAAAAATGGCTGTTATTCATATAAATATTGCTGATAATAAAAGACTTCTGCACGAATATCTCTATGGAGTACAGTGACTTTTACTTCTTATGAGTGTTTGCGCGGGTTGAAGCATCAAAACATTGGTGAGGAAAGAAAATGGGCAGATTGTTTGATGAATGGAAGCAAAAAAACGCTGAAACGGGCGAAAAATCGGTGAATGATAAGGCTTGCGGTGAACTCGTTCATAAGCGTGCACTGCTGATTTTTAATCCCGTTGCGGGAGAAGGCAGATCGTTAAGACTGCTTCCGCAAGTTGTAAAACACATGACGGATAACGGCTATGCCTGCACAACACTTACAACAATCAACAGCGGATCTGCAACCGAATACGTAAAAAAATACGGTGCGGAAAATGAAATTGTTGTTTGTTCCGGCGGCGACGGAACAGCGAACGAGGTCATCAGCGGCATTATGCAGCTTCCAAAGGAGAAACGCCCGCGCATGGGCTATGTGCCTTCCGGCAGCACAAACGACTTTGCGAACACGCTCTGCATTCCAAAGAACAGCGATGAAGCTGTAAGAAATATTACTGATGGAATTTGTACTACAATTGATGTAGGAAATTTTAACGGCAGATTCTATGCTTATGTTGCAGCTTTCGGCGCATTTACCGATGTTGCCTACTCGACTTCGCAAAACGCAAAAAACATGTTCGGTTTTCTTGCTTATCTTGCGAAAGGGTTTGATACACTCAAAAAAATCCGTCCGATAAAGGCTGTTTTTGAAATTAACGGAGAAACGATTGAGGACGAGTTTATCCTTTGCACGGTCAGCAACTCGCGAATAATTGCGGGAATTGTAAAGCTGAAGCCTGAAATGGTCGAAATGAACGACGGAATGTTCGAAATAATTTTGATTAGGTATCCGCAAAATGCACTTGAACTCACAAAAATTGTAAATGCAATCACAAGCGGCGAAATGAGCTGCGAATACATCAGAATGTTTCGTGCATCCGAATTGCATGTGCGCTTCCCGGACGAAAGCGTAAGCTGGACGCTCGACGGTGAACAGGAAAAAAACATTACTGAAGCACATATAACAAATATTCATTCAGGAATAGATATTATGTGCGGCAGGACTGAATAAATTTCCTATGCTGAGTTTTCGGCCGACATTGCCGAAACAACAGTACATATATAATTCGTGATAAAGCTTGAATATATTGAGCACCGGTGTTAAAATCGTTTGGTTATTACTGATTAAGAAAGCGTAACCGAATGGAAGAGAATCAAAAGAGCAAAAACAAAATGGGCGTTATGCCTGTCGGAAAACTGCTTGCCAACATGGCAATTCCGATGGTCATTTCCATGCTTGTGCAGGCAATGTACAATGTTGTGGACAGCTATTTTGTTGCAAAAATCAGCACCGACGCACTGACGGCAATTTCGCTTGCCTATCCGATACAGATGTTGATGATCGCTGTTGCGATCGGAACATCCGTCGGCATGAACTCATATATGTCGCGCAAACTCGGCGAGGGAAACACTGAGGCTGCAAGCAAAGGTGCAAGCAACGGCTTGTGCCTGCTTTTGCTGTCTGCAATTGTATTTGCAATATTTGGGTTTGTAATCACTCCGTTTTTCAGGCTTTTCACCGACGATCCGCAGCTCATAGAAATGGGCGTTGATTATCTTGAAATCTGCATGGTTTTCGGATTGGGTGTGTTTATACAAATCGGCTGTGAAAGAATATTGCAGTCAATGGGCAAAACCGGGCTTTCAATGGTGACTCAACTTGTCGGCGCGGTTGTTAATATCATTCTTGACCCCCTTATGATTTTCGGAATCGGCCCCTTCCCGGAAATGGGAGTGGCAGGCGCGGCATATGCTACGGTAATCGGACAATGGGTCGGAATGCTGATGGCATTGGCACTTGTGTTTTTTAAGGAACATGAGGTAAAAATAAGTTTCAAAAATTTCCGTCTCTGCGGTGAAACGGTGCGAGAAATATACCGAGTCGGCATTCCGAGCATTGTCATGCAGTCGATAGGTTCGATAATGAATGTCGGCATGAACGCGATTTTTTCAAGGATTCTGATGAGCAACGCCGGTGTTGCAACATTTGGAGTTTATTTCAAAGTTCAATCAATAGTTTTCATGCCGTTGTTTGGAGTTACGAACGCCAGTATGTCCATTTTTGCTTATAACTACGGAGCAAGAAACAGACTGAGGTTTAAAAAAGCATGGAAGATGACACTTTGCGTAACTGCGATTATTATGAGCATCGGCACGCTGCTCTTCCAACTGTTCCCACAGCAGATCGTTTCCCTCTTCGACTCCGAGGGGAATATTACCGCTGAAGGAATTGCGGCATTCCGAATTATTTCTTTGCATTTTCCTATCGCGGCGGCATCAATTACAATATCTGTAACTTTTCAGGCGATCGGACACGGAATCAAGAGCATGTTTATGTCCATACTGCGTCAGCTCGGGGTGCTGCTCCCTGCCGCCCTTGTGCTTGCTCTCGTGTTTAAATCGGTTGAATCTGTTTGGTGGTGCTTTGTAATTGCAGAGTTTTCCGCCGTAACTTTCGGAATAATTTCCTTAACGAAAATTTGGAGGCACGAAATTGAACCGATGCCTGACGGCGCAGCGGTCTGAGAATACTGCACAATTAATCAGCCGGTAAAAAATAAGCGGGATGCATTGATTCATCCCGCTTATAAATATATTAAAAATGAACTGTAAGGGTGATTCAAAAAAACATCCGAATGTTGTATAATATTCGATAAGGAAATCATTGTTTATAATGCGGGGGTAATATTCAATGTGTGCCTGTAAAAAAATACGAATACTGCTGAATGCGGTTCTGATAATTGCGCTTGTTATGCCGTTTAGAACGCAGCATGAGCCAGCTGTTGTGTTCAGGGACTTGAATTATCAATTTGAAATTGAAGAAAATGCGTTGGATGTTTATACTTTGCGGAACTGTTTCAGAAATGCATCTCTGATTGTCGAAGCGGAATGTGTCGGCGAAGCAACATACGGCGGCAATGCGATTTCTTTATTTCGAGTACTTGATGTTTTCGCAGGCGATACGGAAAGCTCTGAAACAATTAATGTTTCAACAGAATATAATGTTGGTGAACGCTGCATTCTCTTTCTTGCTGATGAAAACAAAGGCGAATTTGGTTACAGAAAAATATACGTTCCGGTCGAAAACGGAGTAATGCAAAGCAGCGGATCGACAGTTCGCATGAGCGACGGCAGAAATGTTCAAATCAGCTCAATTAAACGCGAAATTGCGGCAATGAAATCCGAATTATTTATTCCAAGTGAATATATGTTCTATTCCAATATGAACGAACTGCTCGTCGGTTGCAATGAATACTTTATCGGAAGGGTTGACAGCGTAACCCCATATACGCCGACTTTGTGCAGATCGGGCGAACGCGGCGAAATGATAAGGAGTGAACGCAATTCACTGCGCATCGGCGTGACGGTTTTAAATTCCTTGGGCGGGGGGCTGCGAAGCGGTGAAAAAATAACGATAACTCAAGTGGATAATATGCATCGCAACGTAATTAATGCTTCAACTTTAAAAGCAGTCGGAGGCGGCGATAACGCATGGGAACTGCCTGTGAACGGTGATGTATGCCTGTTTTTTGTGATAAAAAGCCCGGATGATAAAGTTAATTTCTTTTTCCCGGTTAACCCATATCAGGGGTATGTGAAAATCAGGAGTGATGGCAGACTGAATTCGTGTTCGAACATGAATCCCGCAATTACGGATAATTTCACATTGCTGATGTTTACGAGCAGCTTTTATAAATGAATCAGCTGCAATCGGTATTCCATTATGTTTAAATACCGGTTGATTGACGCTTCTTTTCTTATGAAAAGATTTAAATACACAAAAAAGTCCGGAGGTTGAATTGGAAAACTACGATGTTGCTGTTGTACGCTGCAAGACTTATGACGTTGAGACAGTCAAACCTGCGCTTGAAGAGGCCTTAAATGCGGTAAACGGCTTGGATTTTGTCAAGCCCGGAATGAAAATAATTATTAAACCCAACCTTGTTTCGTTCAAAAAGCCCGATGCAGCCGCAACAACCCACCCTGCCCTGCTTGAGGCACTTGTTGAAATGCTTTTGGCACGCGGTGCAGATGTTACGATAGGCGACAGCCCCGGCGGTCCGCATTCACTTCCTTTGCTGAATCGCGTCTACGCAGCAACGGGCATGGATCGGCTTGAAAAGCTCGGTGCAAAGCTGAATCGCAATATGAATGAAAAAACTGTTGACTTTCCTGAAGGAAAAGTACTAAAAAATTTCACATACACAGAGTATTTGGATGAGGCTGATGCAATTATTGATTTCTGCAAATTGAAATCGCACGGAATGCTTGGCATGAGTGCGGCGGTTAAAAATCTGTTTGGGACGATTCCGGGTCTTAAAAAGCCGGAAGTTCATTATAAATTTCAAAACGATGCTGAATTTGCCGATATGCTTGTTGATCTTAATGAGTATTTCAAACCGAGACTTGCAATTTGTGATGCCGTTGTCGGAATGGAGGGCAACGGGCCGACTGCCGGCACGCCGCGCCAAATCGGTGCAATAATTGCGTCAAAAAGCACGTATTATGCCGACGTTGTAGGTGCAGAGCTGATCGGGATGAACATTGACGGTCTGCCAACGCTTCAAGCGGCGTATGAACGAGGTTTTGCGCCTGCATCCAGTAAAAATTTGAGGGTGTACGGTGATATTCGCGCGTTAACCGTTGATGACTTTAAAGCCCCGCCGGTGCGTGGATTGAGCTTTATGCGCAAAGGCAATGTGCTTCATTTTATCAGTAAAGCGGCGCTTGAACATAAGCCCACGCTAAAAAAACGTCTTTGTATCGGATGCGGTGAATGCGCAAGGATGTGTCCCGCAAAAGCAATAGAAATGAAAAACAAAAAACCACATATAAACCGCGAAAAATGTATCCGTTGTTTTTGCTGCCAGGAGTTTTGTCCGCGTGCCGCTATGGTTGCGCACAGACCCCTTGCCGCAAAGGTTCTGAACAAGCTGAAACTGTAATTCAAGCGACCGGGTTTTTGACAGTGAGACGTATAATATGTTTATGAAAGAACGGAGAAAATAATGTGGACTGCTGAGCAGCTTCGTGCAATTAACGAGGATGGAAACCTGCTTGTTTCGGCTGCCGCGGGTGCAGGTAAAACCGCAGTAATGACCGAACGCATTGCTCGAATTATTGCTTCCGGGACTGATGTTTCGGAAATACTTGTTGTAACGTTTACGAACCCCGCCGCTGCCGAAATGAAACAGCGCATTGAGCGGCGGTTGTCGGAGCTTGCGGAGTCAACCGATGATACAAAGCTGAAAATGCATTTGCACGATTCGGCAATAAATATTTCTACTGCAAATATTTCAACCATTCACAGTTTTTGCGGAAATGTTCTGAGACGTAATTGTCATATAGTCGGTCTTGATCCGGCATTCAGAACCGCCGATGCCGCAGAGGCTGCATTGCTGCGCCTTAAAGCATTGGATGATGTATTGGAAGAGGCATATTCGGATGCGGAAAAAACTTCGGATTCGGATTTTCGCTTGCTTTGCGACGCCCTTATTCGCGATGATGCGCTTTGCACTCTTATTGAGGATACCTATGATTTTATTATGGCACGCCCTAATCCGTTCGGTTGGCTGCATGAGGCGGTTGAGGCATACGGAAGCAGCTTTGAAACGTTTTCCGAGAAGGCGGCGGAGAGTCTGATTGCTTCCGCAAAAAGGAACATCTCGACGTTTTATGATATGGCGAATGAGCTTTATCATTGTTTTGTAAACGAAAATAACCCCGAATTTGAAGTGTATACGAAACTGCTTCAAACGGATATGGGATTTTATGACGAGCTGATGCAGCTGAAAACTTATTCCGATTGGCACTGTAAAATTGCGGCTTGTGCTTTTACAAAAATTCCGTCAAGAAAGGGCGGTGCGCCTGCGGAGCTGAAGGAATATCGCGAAAAAGTCAAAAGTCAATTCAAAAAAATAAGCGAGGCTTTTTGCTACTCATATGACGTTGAACGTGAAAATGCAGCGCGGATTTATCCTTGCCTGAAAAGTCTTGAAGCGATCGTTCGACGGTTTGCGGAGCATTATTCCGAATTAAAGCGTGAAAATGCGCTTATAGATTTCAATGATATGGAACAGCTCGCATATACCGTGCTTAAAAACGATGAAATTGCCGCTGAATATAAGGAAAAGTTCAAATACATTTTTGTTGACGAATATCAGGATACCAACAGCATCCAGGACGCAATAATTGCTGCTGTTTCAAACGGTCATAATCTGTTTATGGTCGGAGACGTCAAGCAGAGCATATATCGCTTTCGCCAGGCCGAACCGGAAAATTTTTTGGCGAAATATCAAAGCTATGACGGAACGGTTGGAAAAAGAATTGATTTGAACGCAAATTTCAGAAGCATGACGTCAGTTTTGAATGCAGCGAACAGTCTGTTTTCAAAAATCATGCTCGGCGATGTCGGTGAAATTGATTATTCCGACAATGCCGAATTGCGAATGGGCGCGGAAACTGCAAACGGCAGCGCGGAAATATGCTTAATTGACATTTCAGATGAGAAAGGCGAAAACGAAAATGAGGCCGAATCGGAAAATAACTCCGCAAAGGAAAACGATGAGCCGGAAGCCATAGAGGCAGAGGCACGCTGTGTTGCTGATAAAATACGCTGGGTGATTGAAAACGTTGAGGTTTTTGATAAGGAAATCAATCGAGTGCGAAAGCCGATGTTTTCTGATTTTGCGGTCTTGATGCGGCGAACGAAGGGTGTTGCTCTGCAATTTGTAAACGCAATGACGGAACAGGGCATTCCGTGCGCGGCCGAGCTTGGGGACGGATATTTTGACGCAATTGAGGTACAGATATTCTTAAATTTACTAAGAATTATAGACAATCGAAGGCAGGATATTCCGCTTTTAAGCGTTATGCGCTCCCCAATCGGCGGGTTCAATGAGGATGAGTATATACATATTCGAACCGATTTCGGCGGTGAAGAGTTCATTGACAGACTCACGGAGGCCGCTCAAAGCTTTCAAAACGGCTCGAATAATGCGGAATACTGCCGCAAGGCAAATTATTTCCTGGGAAATGTTGATAGATGGCATGAAATGAGCCGCTTTTTAAGCGTTGATGAACTGATAGGCACTCTTCTGGATGAGACATTTTATTATGTTTATGTCGGTGCGCTGCGCGGCGGTGCGGTTCGGCAGGCGAATCTTGATTTATTGCTTGAAAAGGCACAGGCTTTCGTTGCAAACGGCAAAAGCGGGCTCCACGGATTTGTAACGCTGATGGACAGTCTGAGGGATAATGTCAGCATGGGTGCGGCTCAGCCTTCCGCAATTGACGCGGTTCGCGTAATGAGCATACACAAGAGCAAAGGTTTGGAGTTTCCGATTGTTTTCATTTGCGGAACAACGTCGGAATTCAGCAAAAAAAGCCACAAAGCCGATGCAGTTTTTGACAGAGAACTTGGAATCGGTTTCCGTATGCGCGGCAAAAACCCTCTCACTCCCCTGCTGCGCCGCACAATTATGATGCGTGAGGATGACAGATTGGTTTCTGAGGAAATGCGGAATCTGTATGTTGCAATGACGCGCCCGAGAGAGAGACTTTATATCATCGGATCAAGCAAAAAAATGGCGGATTTATTGAAGAAATTTGCTGCGCCGTTGTCAAAATCCCGCATAATGAATTCCAAATGCTATCTCGATTGGATGCTCGGAGCATATTTTCCGTTTGGTATCAACCCTGATAATGCGGGTTCGGCGGGTGTAAAATGCGCAATCGGAGCGGATAAGCTTTTATTGCGATGCATAAAAAAAACACCGAATTCAACTGATGAAACCCGAATGAGCAAGGCAGAATATATCAGATGGAGTGAAGAAGCCCGCAGCACCGATTGCAGTGCCGTGAGCCGCAGGCTTGAGTATCGGTATCCGTTTGAAGACGATACCAAGCAAAAAAGCAAGCGCAGCGTCACGGAAATAATTAAAGGCGAAAAACGTTCGATTGATTATGATTTTTCGCCGTCTGTCCCGATTTTTTTGCAGCCTGAACACGTGCTGACCGGAGCAGAGAGAGGAACTGCAACGCATATATTCCTTCAAATGTTCCCGCTCGGAATACGAACCGAGGCGGAAATAAATACTGTTCTCAAAAGACTCTCGGCGGATGGCGTTTTGTCCGAACAACAGGCAAAATCTGTAAATATGTTTGCAATAAAACGTTTTCTGCAAAGCGGGTTGTATGAACGAATGTCTGCCGCTGCAAATGACGCCAATGAACTGATAAAGCGTGAACTTGAGTTTACGTTATTGCTGGACGTCAACAAAAATAATATTGTGGTGCAGGGAATAATCGATTGCTGCTTCACCGAAAATAACGAGTGGATCATTGTAGATTACAAAACAACGAGCACACGTGACAAAGATCCGAGGGATGTTGCGAATTCATACCGTATGCAGCTGCAAATTTACGCGGATGCATTGCAAAAATTGTCCGGATTGTCGGTGAAAGAGACTTGGGTATATCTGTTGAGTGCGGGCGAGGCGTTCCGCGTGAGTCGGGAACAGGCATAAAGAAATTGGCGGCTGCGCTGACGCAAACGGTGGATTACACGGGGAGTTTTTTATAAAAAAACCATGCCGATTTGTTGACAACACGGAAAAAAATCCTTATAATAGAATAAATTGGTATGTGCTTTCGCAAGGTTTGCCTTGCACATACAGACTCAGGAGGCAGAAACATGGCAGAAGTTGTACAGCTTACTCTGGCAGGCAAAAAAGCTCTCGAAGATAAGCTTGAATATTTAAAAAATGTACGCAGGGCGGAAATAACCGAGGAGATCGCTGTTGCGCGTTCATTCGGCGACTTAAGCGAAAATGCGGAATACGACGCCGCGAAAGACGCACAGGCTCATAATGAACTCGAGATTATGGAGCTTGAAGCGATGCTCAAAAACGTTGTGATCATTGATGAAACTCATAACGACGGCAAAACAGTCACAATGGGTTCGATCGTTCGCATTAAGTTCGTTGATTTGGGGTTTGAAGATGAATTTAAGATTGTCGGTTCTGCTGAGGCGGATATTGACGCAAAACCAAAGAGCATTTCAAACGACTCCCCTGTCGGCGCTGCGCTTTTGGGAAAAACGATTGACGAAATCACCAATGTTGAGGCTCCCGGCGGTCTTATGAAGGTTAAAATCATCTCAATCAGGAGATAACTTTTAACAGACAGGCTCACGTTAAGATGATGGAGAATTAGTATAAATGGAAGAAAACAACATAATCAATACAGAAGAAAATAACAATATCAACGCTGAAGAACTTCACGAGCTGCTTCAGATTCGCCGCGATAAGCTTGCGGCGCTTCAGGCTGCCGGAAAAAACCCGTTCGACATTGTAAAATTCGACCAAACCGATTTCAGCACGGACATAAAGGCAAACTACGAGGCATATGAGGGCAAAAAAGTCTCTGTTGCCGGCCGAATGATGTCAAAACGTGTTATGGGCAAGGCAAGTTTTGCAGGGCTTCGCGATGCGAAAGGCGATATTCAAGCCTATGTTCGCCGCGATGATATCGGCGAAGAATCATATTCCGATTTTAAAGCATATGATATTGGCGATATGCTCGGCATTACCGGATTTGTTTTCAAAACAAAAACAGGCGAAATCTCCATTCATGCGGAAACAGTCACTCTGCTTTCGAAATCATTAAGGCCGCTTCCGGAAAAATTCCATGGTCTTCGTGATACTGATTTGCGCTATCGCATGCGCTACGTTGACCTTATTATGAACCCCGAGGTTCGCACAACTTTCATTAAGCGCAGCCGAATTATTTCTGAAATTCGTAGATACCTGGATGAGCGCGGATTTTTGGAAGTTGAGACCCCTATTATCAACACCGTTGCAAGCGGTGCGAATGCGCGTCCCTTCATAAGCCATTATAACGCGCTTGATTTGGACGTTTTTATGCGCATTGCAACCGAGCTTCCGCTCAAAATGTGCATCGTCGGCGGTTTGGAAAAGGTTTATGAGATAGGTCACCAGTTCCGCAACGAGGGCATGGATGCGACGCATAATCCCGAATATACAAGCATGGAGCTTTATCAGGCTTACACCGATTACCACGGAATGATGGAACTTGCCGAAAATCTGCTCTCCCACTGCGCGAAAACGATTCTCGGCACTACAAAAATTACGTATCAGGGCAAAGAAATTGACCTCACTCCCCCCTTCCGCCGTCAAACCATGAATGACGCGGTTCTTGAGCACACCGGTGTTGATTTCTATGCCTGCAGGGACGGCGCGGAGGCAATTGAAAAAGCAAAGTCCCTCGGCCTCGAAATTGAGGATAAAACTGCGCCCATCGGCAAGGTTCTTTTTGCGGCCTTTGATGAATTTGTTGAGAGCAAGCTCATCCAGCCCACGTTTATTATTGATTATCCCGTTGAGGTTTCTCCGCTTACAAAGCGCAAACCTGATAATCCCGGGATCGTTGAACGCTTTGAGCTTTTCATTGCCGGCGCAGAGTATTGCAACGCTTTCAGCGAGCTGAACGACCCCATCGACCAGCGTGCGCGTTTCGAACAGCAGGCGCAGGAAAAAGCAAAAGGCGACGATGAGGCAATGCCCATTGATGAAAACTTCATCGCTGCACTCGAATACGGAATGCCCCCCACCGGCGGCATCGGTTTCGGCATCGACAGGATTATCATGCTCCTGACCGATTCCCCCACCATCAGGGACGTTCTGCTTTTCCCCACAATGAAGCCCATTGACTGATTCGACGCACGCCGCGCCGAGCATTTTAAAGCAATTCCGCAACAGTTGATTGAATCAATAAATCCCGCCCGAGGCAAAAGCTTCAGGCGGGATTTGTGCATTGACGATCGGTTTACTTGCAATTGATATTTACTTGCAATTGACAGGTGATTGACGTCAAGGCGTCAATGCGTCAATGCGCTCTGTTCCTATTCATGCTTCCGTTCCTTTTCATGTTATTGTAGCATTCCGAACAGTATTTTTTCAGTTCTCCCCTAACGGGATCGGGCTCGCGTTTGCGTTGTTTACAAATCGGACAAAGCAGCTGCGGGTCGATCCGAACTTGAGGTTGTTCGTTTGCCGTATTCGCTCTTTCAGCAGGCGGCGCGATATTTTGCGAGACCGCACCATCGGAAACGGGCAGCAAAATGCCGTATCCGACATTTGTCTTTGCACCGACGCCGAAATAACACAGCAGCATTCGGAACAGTTCCTGTTTATTCTCTGCGGAAATTTCTATACCGCTTGGGAGCGTTGCATGATGCAGAATGAAACGGAACTCGAAGGTCACTCCGGGCAGAATCTTGATGATATGTATCGGATTCGGATTTTTCATCAGGTTTTTGTCCAAGGGGTAATGCGGCGTGATGTAGTCCGCACCGAGAACCCTGTTGCCTTTGCCGCCTTTGGCAAGCACGGCATCAAGGAAGATATCGCTGCCTTCGAAAATATCCTTATCAAGCTCTTCTATGTCTTTGTCACAAATGCTTTCGTTTTCGAGTATTTTACTAAGGAAATCAATGACAGCGGGACGGCGGTCCACAAATGAACTTCGCAGAATACCTTTGACGCCCGATGAAGGGAGATAGGGCTGACCCGTGACATAGGAAAAGGAGAAGCCGCATTTAATATCCGATGCCACAGCTCCGGAACCGTGCGGATTGCCCGTTCCGATGAGCAAACCCGGGTAATCCGTTTTTAGCCGGAATTTTTTTAAGCTTTCGCCGAAATGTTCTTCAAGCTCTTGGCAGGCGGAAAAATCGCTGTCCTTGAATTTCTGCAAAAAGATCATTTCGTTTTTCTTTTTGACGTCTTCTTCAAATTGCTTTGAGTTACCCGGGGCAAGCTGCTCATAATACAGCTTGTTGAATATAAGGTTGATGTTATTCACTTTCACCGTCACCTTTCTGGGCATTGTTCGAATTCTTTTCGGGCAAGAGTTTATAAAAATTCATTGCAAGCTTCAGCGCAACAGAAGCGTTTATGAACTTTTCGCGCACCTCCGACTGATCCTGACTGCACAACCACTTGAAAATCTCATCCGGTGTCAATATCTCTCCGTTGGAGATGATAAAATACATCGCCTGCAAAAGCTTTGGCCTGTCTGCAACGGCTTTGCCCTGCTGGGAAAAGAATGCGACTGCGGACTTGATGCTGCCCATGGTGACGGCTGCACCAAAGTTGGAGATCTGGCTTCGATAGGTGCGCTGAATGCATTTAACCCCGTTTTGTATTTCCGAAATGCCGCATTTTTCTATGGCATTGTAAGCTATACTTAACCATGAGTCTACCACACGCTTGTTCATTCCGCGCCTCCGTTCTGTGCCGCAGGCATGGGAATGATGCTGCACTTTGTGAAGCCCCTGCCGATGGAAGCGTTTCCGCCGAACTGAATGATGCTGTGTCGGGCGAAATCAAGCTCAAGATTCGGTTCGGGTGAAAGAATCAGGGTGAAGAAAACGCTCTTTGCAGGCACAACCTCTTCATACCAAAGGTTATTATCATCACCGACTTTGTTCCTTGCCGTAACAGGAAGAGGATAGCGGCTTGGGTCAAGCTCTTTTGCAATTGCAAATCTTTTGCCGAGGAATTGCCCGAGTTTTAAAAACTCAGCCTCTTCGGCGGAGGAAAGAATGCCCGTCGGCTCACCTTCAACTTTTATTTCAGCTTCGCTGCTGAAATTTGTTGTGACGAGAAAATTATTTTTACCAAAATTCGGAAAACGCAGTTCATGGATTCCGAACGGATTGCAGTTGAAGCAGTCCAAAAGATAAAGCATGTCGTTTAATGCGGGAACGGTCGTAACAAGCACACTCGGATGAACCGAACCTGCAAGCCGAAGCGGGCGCGCAATGAATTTTGCGTCAAAAAACTTGTACAGTCCCCCGCCGTCCGCAGTGTCCGGTGTTGACGGTTTGCCGAAAAGCTTTTCAATGTTATCATTGTTATCATTATCAAGGCGTTTGGAAAAATACTCGCGCATCGCGCCCTTAATGCCGGATGAATGAACGGTTGGGTTGCCGTTCAAATCCTTTTGAACCTCGTTATCAATAATGTTATAGTTGCTTTCACCCGAGTCAACATGAAGGTCGGTCAGGCATTCCATCTTCAGAAGTGTGGTGTTCATACGTTATTTTCCTTTCTTTTTCCGATTATTGCAATATTCATGCCGATTTTTGTGAGGTTTGCCGTGCACGGAGCATTGGGTTCCGGGTCCGCTCCGCTGCCGGATTCGATGCAGGCTTTAAGAGCCGCTGCATCGTTTGATTTAAAGATACTCCCTGCGGAAATGAGGTGATATACGTTCGCACCTTTGCTGACTTTACCTTTCAGCGATACACTGTATGCGCGGTGATCGCGCATTGCGAGTGCGGTAAAGAAACAGTGCGCATAAACGTCGGCTGTAAGTGAAGAGTCCCCGCGCAGATAAACCGTGTCCGGGTAAATCAGCTCCGCAAGTGCATCGTTAATTGAATCCTCCTCTTCCGCAAAACGGACGGTAAAGGCCGTTCTTCCCTGCCCCATGAACACGACCGTGCTGCTCGGCAGAGTCACATCATCGCGCAGCGTTACATAGACGGAAAAAGCAAAACCGTCTTGCAGCTGATAACATTCGCGCTTGAAGAAAGCGGATTTGTATTGCTTCTTTGAAATGCCGATGCGCTGAACTTTTTGAAAAAGCCAATGGGCGGGAATTTGGCTGCCGCTGTTAACATACATATAGCTGTTCGCGAGTCCGTTTTTGACTTTGAACGACTTACAGAAACCGCGCCGGATGCCGCTGTCACTGCCGTCAACCGAAAACGTGAACTCATCAAAAACAAAATCATCGGGCGAGAACGGTGCATAAAGGAAGCTTTCTCCGTTATCGGAATCGGCGGAGTAAACAAAATCATTGAATTCGTCCGAATCGGAAATGCAGTGATCTCTCGGCGTCGGAACAAGTGCTTCAGCCTTTTTTGTGTCATAAATGAAGAGCGGAGAAAGCTTTTCAATTGCGCCGAAATCCTGTTCGGAGCTTGAACCGATGTCGAAACCGCCTTTGCCGATGAGATTATCAACGGCAGCTTGCTCATTGACACTCAGATTGTATTTTCGGTCGGGCTTGAAAAGCCGACGCCCCTCGTATTCAAAATTGTACAGTAGAGCATATCGCAATGCTCCGAGCAGTGTTGATTGCGACGGCGTTTGTTCGCTTGATATAAAGCTTCTGCCGCCCGTGTCGAACGAAAAGGTTTTTTCATTGCCGAAAAAGTATGCTCCGTGCGGAACAAAATCAGCACGATAGGTCTTGCTCAATCTCTTTCCCCCCTTTTTTCAATGTAAAATTTTGCAATGCGGAGAACAAACTCCATTGCACGAACCGCATTCGCTGCCGCATCGGACGTTTTGTCGGCACTGTGTTCGGCTTCTTCGAAAACACGAATATCGGCGTTTGCAGTCAATCGACTGTAGAACGCGGGAAGCGTTTTGTAAAGGTAGTCCGAATATTTGCCGTCAACATGTATCGACGAATCGAACATATTGCGGAACAATTCACGAACGGTTTCAAAGTCGGCTGCGGCCGCCAGCTTGTTGAAACCGATGAACAGCGGAGCAAAGGAACAGAATGCGTAAATCACCGAATGCAGCAAGCCTTCGTCAAAGCTTTTAGGCATGTCATCAAGAAAATTTGTAAATGCAGTCAATCCGTCAATGCCCTTCAGAACGAGGCACTCGCTCTGCCCGGAATGTTTCTGAAGCCGCACGGCAACGCAGTTTTTGCCGCATCTGTTCTTTGCGTAATCGAACAGCAAGTCTGCCGAATCATCAAGAGCTTCATAAAGCGGAAATTTGCTGTAGCATATGCTTATGCCGAGCGACAGGGACGGCACGGGGAGTGGCTCTTCGCCCGGTTTCTTTTCGGCGTTTGCCGCTTTGATCGCATCGATATATGTTTTGAACGATTTTTGAAACAAATCCTTTGCATCCCTTGCGAAGTGAAACACGGTTTCGCCGGACGAGCTTTCGGCGGGCAGCAGCGCAAGCAGGTCGTCGCCTCCGGAATAAATTGTAACGCCGCTGTAACGGTGAACAAGATCGGCCATTTCGCCGCAATACAGAACACAGGTTCTTGAAAAATTGCGCAGTTCATCTGCTTTAAGCGAGGCAATGATTTTGGAAACAGCATCCGCATCGCTGCGAACGACGGCATAGTAATCGTGTTTTTTCAGTTGCTCGCGAACTTTTCCGTCTTTTGATGTGTCCGCAATGTCCTCAGTGCTTCGAATGCTTGTGCGATCTTCGCCAAGCAGCGGCCAGTTTTCAAACCCTTGTGTAAGCGGCAGCTCGCGTACGCTGCGGTTGCTGACAGCTTTAACGATCTCGTTGCAGCTTTCAACCCGAATTATCGGCTGAAAAAGCTCAAGACTGTCCAACGCAAGCCCGCTTTTAAGAATAGGGTTTTCGCCGTTCTCCTCATCAACATCGAATGCAGTGCAGGCGATAAGCATGTAACGGCGGAGAAAATCATCCCCTTCCTCGAAACCGAAGGTGCCGGCAAGCGAACGGATTACGGAATTCCTTAAAGCGGAGAAATTCGTTACATCAAAATTCTTCGCGCGGAAAATGATATGGTCGGGAAATCTTCCCACTCCGTCCGAAACAATGACGTCCGTAGCCGCCGAATCCTCCTTTGTCCCCGCAGCGTTTTTATGATAATACGGAACGATAATGTCCTCTTCGGAAATGTTGAACTCCGAATGCTCCAAAAGATATTCGCATATCGACTTGGAAAGATAGGAGAACATGTAACTCGCGGCCCAAAGTGCGCCGGTGGATTCGGCAAGGCCGATGGTTTTGAATACCGGACCCAATGTGACTGCAATGTATTTTACTTTACTCATATATTCACCTCCTTATTTAAGTGCGCAGAACGGGACGAAGCCAAAGATACTTCGCAGGGAAAACATCTCGACTGGTTAAATCGACAATCCCGTATCCGCCGCCTTTGTCACTTGTTTTATCGTTGAAATCCTTCGCAAACGCGTCAAGGAACATCTTCAGTGCTTCATCGCCCGAATTTGCTCCCGGTGCAAGCTCTTCCGCTGTCGGGGTTTTTATCATGCGGTTTTTGCATTCTTGCTTGAGATAGTTGAGCTTTTGCTCACTTGTTGCCTTGCTGTCGTATTTCTCCTCTTGATTCTTTTCCAGAATATAAAATTCTGAACCGAAGATCTCATCCGGCATTTTCTGCGGAAGAATGAAGACAAACTTTCCGATGGGTTTGAACAGCAGCGGCGACGGGAAACGCTCGATTCCTTCCGCGCTGTGGGTGTAAATATCGTAGACGGGTGTATGCGCATTGGGAGCGCGACAGAATCTGGAGTTTTCGTTTGTGCCCAAAAGCCCGCGCACATAGCGATATCGGACATTGTTGCCATAAGGATGAAGGTGTTCACCCCGGGTTGCTTCGTTATAAACATTGCGAAGCACTTGTTGCTTAACAAATGCCTTGTCGTTGGCAAGCGGATTTTTTTCCCGCTGAAAGTAACGAAAGACAAAACCGCGGACGTAATTACCCTCACCGCGGTTAAAGCCGCTTCTCAAAAATGCAGAGATGACCCAAACGGCATCAAGCAGGGCGTCGGCATTGACATCATTGTCGAGCTTGCAGTAATAGGCATTCGGGCAGTATTTCCCAACGAGGTCAAATCCCTTGGGTTCATTGGGCTTGGTGCTGATATCAACCGTAAACGAACCGAATCCTTTCCGCTGTCGTGTTCCAAAATTATGCATCATGAAAAAACCGCGAATGTGTTCGTCAATAAATGTCAGCAGCTCCGGAATGAAGCAGCGAATCGTGAGTGTCAACCCGTCTTTATAAAAGAGTGACTCTTTAAAGGTTTCCCGAATTGTATCCTGAATATTATTTCCTGATGCCATATTTCCGAAATAGTTTTTGTGTATTTCGTGTAAACTTGCATTCGGCGGGCGGTGTTCGGCTCTTGCAATGGCTCTTTCAATCGATTGCGTTCTGTCGACTTGTTCGCTGTTCGGTGTGATCCGCATCATGTAATCAAAACTTTGCTGTGAACCGTCTCCGACAAACCATTTCTTCCATCTGCCGTCCCCGAATCGGTCATCTTTCTCCAATTGTTCAATCAAGAACCTGTCCAATTTCGGCTTGACTTCCGTTGCGCGCAAACAGGCGTGCGGTTCGGAATGCTGAAAATGGATGAGCGGTGTGTGTTGAACCAATTTGTATTCTTTTTGCCAATCATACATTGGATCCGTGTTCTCCTTTCAAAATTAAAAGTCGTTAAAGTTTGTTGAATTTCGCTGAAAAGTGTTTTCAATGCCTGCGGCGGTATTTTATTAAGAAAAAAAATATTGCTCCGACTGAGACTGCGACAGCAAACACAAGAGGAATAAGCCAAATCAAAAACTTAGGTTTATTGATAAGGGCCTCAACGGCGCCCATCCCGTCGGCAAAAAAACCGGCCAGCGAAAGCAGCAGCGCAATCAGAGCAGAAATCGCTGCCCACTTGTTAAAGTCCGTATCCAAGGTCGTGTTTGCGGCGGAATACAGCGCGTCAAGCTGATTTTGTAATGCTTCACGCTGTTTGCCCACAAAAAGGAATTCGCGGAGCATTCCGTACAACTCGCAGCCCTGCTCCTGTGCCGTGACTTCAAACAGGTCAAGCTGACTTTGAAAAGCAACAAAGCGTTCCTGAAGCTTGTTCAGGGCAATAATGTTTTGTATACTGATTTTCTTCTTTGGGTTCTTAATATGCGCGGAAAGCAGCGCAGCATCCGCTTGGAATTTAATCAGCGAGGCGCGCTGAACAAGTGCGAAACATGCAAGCCGCGTGTATTGAGTCAAAAACGGCAGGATTACCGGAGCGTAGACGGATTCGGAAGTGACGCAGACGAGGCTGTAATTTGTGACAGCCTGCAAGGTGCCGCAACTCAGCCAGCGCCTGTAAACATGTGCCGAAAGCAGCTCTTTTCGCATTTCGGCAGTCGGACAGCTTACGTTGCCTTCCGTGTCGATAAACACAAACTCATATAAGGAATTTGCGGTTTTATCATCGTGAAGATAGTTGAATTCTCCCAAAACGTTTGCGGCAGTGTAAAACTTCGCCGTTTTCGTGTCGGCAACGCAGCAGCAAACGAACATTCTGTCGTCCAATGCGGGGCTGATAAGAAACTTTGAGTTTGTGCCGCGCTTGGAAGAAAAAGTTTTTTCACTATGTTTTTTATCAGATGGATCGCCCGATTTGCCGGAGGCTTTTTCGGGCGCGGAAGAATAATTCAGAACATCGGTGATAAAGTTTGCAACATGCGTGAGGGACAGGTATTCAAAAAGCATTTCCGTGTTTCGGCATTTGTAAACAAAATCCTTGAAATTATCCGAAAAACGTTCGATTTTAGGCGACCCGTCCGCATTCCTGCCCGCTGTAAACTCAAAGTCAAAGCTGTCGGCACAAAGCGAAAAATATCTTTCGGGATCGGGAACGGGCAGCAGCGGAAGATTGATCCTTCGGCCGTATTCGTTGATGGCCTTAACGGATTCAATGTTTGCCTGACTCGTTTTTCCGTCCTTTGCAAGGCCGTGATTTTCGCATTCAAGCATAAATATGCCGATTCCGGTGTTGAAAAGAATAACACGCACTGCATTTACATGCAGATCATATGTGATATTGCGCGTGATATAATAATGCGCCTGCAGCTTTTTGTCCCTGCCTTCCGGACGGAATTCAAATGTGTGTGAAATTTCCGAATGCGAGTTGTTATTCAAAGAGGTATACAGCGCATTGCGCATTGCAGGGTTGAAATACTGATATTCCTGATATGCAAGCCGGATATTTTCAAGCTTGGCATCTTCCTTATCGCCGTCAAGCGCGGTCACTGTCCGCAAAATTTTGTCAACATCCAAACATGCACAGCCTTTTGCAGAGGAATGCTTTTTGAACTTTGACGGACGGTTAAACGGGGGTTTTTGCTTGCCATTTTCGGAGCAGCATTCGTCACTGTACCACATACCGTTTTCTTTAAAGTATTCTGCAACGGATTCAAAGTCAAATTCGGCGTTTCCGCGTGGATCTTCGATATTGAACGGAAGCATGAATGTGTGGTAACTGTATACGGACGATTTCTTCCTGTCCAACAGCTCAACGGCCTTTGCTTCAATGTCATAATTCGGAGAAGCACCGACAGCATCTGCGATAAACGGCGAGAAAAGCGTGTGAAAACTATAGTTCAGTTTCGGTCTTTTTCGTCTTTCCGACTCCTCTTGGATTTTCTTAAGCACGTTAATATCGTACGGAAGAAAACCCGTGTTGTTCGGGAGCATTGAAAAACGGTTGGCAAAATAATAATTTGAGTTCATGCAAACAACAAATACTCCTTACAGTTTCATCACAAATTACAATTAAAAGGTTCATTCTTAATCGGATACATTAATCTAAATATATCTTACCGCATATTGCGAATTTTGTCAAGACCTTTCGAAAACTTTTGTTTAAAGCTGAAATCAAAAAAAGTTATCCGCAGTTTATGATTAAATTGCGGATAACTTTTGCTCAGAATCGAACCGGTGCCGAAAAACGGCACAAGGTTTCGGGTTTCGAACGAAATAAAATCTGAATGCTTACAGTTTTATCAGCTCATATTCCTTGCTGCCGAACCCCAACTCCGCTGCGGCATCAATCGTGTGTGCGCCGTTGCGGCTTTCAATGCGCTCAAGCAAATGATCCCTGCCGGGGTCGTCGGAGGCATAAACAAGGTCAAGACATGCGCGATCGACAGCTATCGGGTCAAGTGATGCAAGAATTCCGATATCTGCCATGCAGGGATCTTCCGCAACGGAACAGCAATCGCAGTCAACGGACATATTCTTCATGACGTTGATAAAAACCATATTGCCGTTGAAATGACGCACGACGGCTTCCGCCGCGTCGGCCATGGATTCAAGAAACGAGTTGTGGTCGCCTGTCCAAATCTTCTCCGGCTCGCCTGCACCGTGGATATATGCCTTGCCGTAGGAGGAGGCGCAGCCGATGGAAAGCTGCTTCAGCGCGCCGCCGAACCCGCCCATCGGATGCCCCTTGAAATGGGAAAGCACAAGCATGGAGTCATAGTTAAGCATGTTTTTGCCGACCTGAACCTTTTTGATGCGCTTGCCGTTCGGAATCAAAAGCTCGGCATCCGGCCCTTCCGCATCCATAATGTCAACGGTGAAATGCTTGCTCCAACTGTGTTTTTCCATGGTTTCACGGTGTTTTTCGGTTGTGTTGCGTCCGCCGTCGTAGGCGGTGTTGCATTCAACCACGGTTCCGTGAACATCATTGACGACAGGCTGCCAAAATTCCGGTTTCAAAAAGTTTTGATTGCCGGGTTCGCCCGAATGCAGTTTTACAGCAACTTTGCCGGGAAGAATTCCGCCGGGCAGGTCATTCGATGCCGCATGAAAAAGCTCAACCACCTTTTCAGCTGTGATTTCGGAAGAAAAAAACACTTTTGATTTCATTTACGAGACTCCTTACAATGGATAAATTAAAAACTGATTCGCAATAACTTCATCCGCATCCCACTGTCCTGTTCCGCATTTTCAAATTTATTCCGCATGAATGCTTGCCTTGTAGCGGTTCAGCTTGACTGCATCGTCAATCTCAAGATCGTTTGTGCCGCTGAGTGACTCAAGGTGATGCGTGAATTCGTGCCGCAAGATGTGCCGAACCTCGGCCTTCAGCTTTTCGTCTGGCAAATTCCCGTAACTGCGCAAAATCGAACCGCCGTACAACACAATGCTCCGTCCCATCTGCGGCGAGTTCCTGTATTCACCCAACACAAGCAGCGGTTTTTTCGGATCGGATTGCGGGTGCGCTTTTGTAATCGGAGAAAGTATGATTCCTCCGTTCAGCTCACGATAAAATACCTGCGGAAGCTCCTCCGCCGCTTCATCGGCAAATATGCGCAGCTTGTCCAATCGTTCGGAATAGGTCGGTGCGCGCTTTGCCGCACATGCTTGCGGCACAGCTGAAGAAATGTTCGGATTAAAAACCTTCTCTCCCGAACAGGTTTGCGGCGCGGCGGAAAAAATATTGACATTTATGTCTTTTTGCTCCAAAGCTATTCCTCCGTTTCCTCTCAGCATCGGAACCGGCACTGCACGCAAATTTGTAAATCACTTGCGGATCGCACTGCCCAATGACGGCTCCCGATTGCATTGTACATCATATTTAAGAATATTTCAAGTGAAAACGAAGGGCGATCCGGTTTGGTTCGAACGCCGGCAATACAGATAAAATTAATATATTATCGCAGCGGGACATAAAAATGTACAGCAGCGTTTTATCATATCGAATTGAATATGTCTCAATGAAGGAATAATACTGCCGGAAATATAAAAAGAACATGTAAGTACATAATAAACGAAGTCAATATTTGTAGTGAACAGAAAAAATGACGCTGAATGTCATATGTTGCTTTTTTTGACGGATAAAGGTATAATATAACCGATTAGTTTTCCCCGCATCCGCGGGGGTGATCCTACGAGGTTAAACTCAAAAACCGAAAGGAGCGTAAACGAAATGAAAATTAAATATATTGGCCCCTCTTTTGGTGTGGATAGTTTAACCAACGGTAAAACATACGAGGCCATCGAGGAGGATGGTATGTATAGAGTTATTGACGATAGCGGCGAGGACTACCTTTACTCAAAGGAAAACCCCGCACCGCTTGACGGTAGCTCCCCCGGCGGCAAATGGGTTATTGTTGAACAGTAACCCCTCATAAACCCCATAACGGTTGTTAAAGTTTTCCCTGCATCCGCGGGGGTGATCCTCGGTATACCCCTTTCCCCCTCGCTCTGCCGCCGTTTTCCCCGCACCTGCTGGGGTGATCCGAATTGAAAATCATACTATCCGGATACGATGAATTAGAGAACGCGACAGAGACGCTAATTCATTGGAACTACAACAAGATTCTACAAATGAGGTAACTGAGTGAAAATATATCTTTCAAAGAATGGATCATATGTGACCGGAGACTGCGTGATGCTTCATCGCAACGGAACGGTGTATCCATGTATAGATAATAGATATCATCCGAATCCCGGAACAGAGGAAACTGAGTATGACGAGATAGAACGTCCTGTAGACTGGCTAATCGCAAATGGCTTTCTTTCAGACGAGATTGAGATGTGGCTTTATGCTCGGATTGCTGCTTTAATCGATGAAGATGGATATGACGCAGATGCTGATATGAACGAGATAGTTAATTCCATAATGTATAGCGACAGTTATCAAGTCGATTCAAAAACTCGTCAACTCATAGGAGATATCTATGCCTGGATGGGCGACGAAGATAATCTGCGTAACTGCATAGATATAAATGAATCACAATACGCTCGGGATATAGCTCGATTCATAAACGAGAATTTTCTCCGCATTCGTGCAGGGGGCAAGCTGAACCCGGACGGAACAAACTCAATCTACTTCAGAATATCGTCGCACGGATATGATTGGCGTCGTAATATTGAAAATTTCCTCCGGGATACTTTTGATAGCCCTGACAAGATGCCGAACTACATCTGGATAGGTCATGATGCTGAAACAAATCCGCCGGAAGTCACTCTGTTCGAAGGAACCCCCAATGACTTCATTGAGCAGTTTGATTCAAAAGTGATAGCTCATATACAGCTTGATTAACAGGTTGATCTCGCCCGCGATCGCCACGAGATCGTGTTTTAACTTAACCCCCAACATTATCACTAAGATAAACAAATGTCCTCCCTCGTCATCGAGTACAAAGGCTATCCGAAGGAGGATATTTTTTTGTTGACTGAACAACGGTCAAGTTTTCCCCGCATACGCGGGGGTGATCCGGAGTTGTATAAATATTTCAAGTGAAAACGAAGGGCAATCCGGTTTGGTTCGAACGCCGCAATACAGATAAAATTAATATATTATTGCAGCGGAACATAAAAATGTACAGCAGCGTTTTATCATATCGAATTGAATATGTCTCAATGAAGGAATAATACTGCCGGAAATATAAAAAGAACATGTAAGTACATAATAAACGAAGTCAATATTTGTAGTGAACAGAAAAAATGACGCTGAATGTCATATGTTGCTTTTTTTGACGGATAAAGGTATAATATAACCGATTAAAGGGCAACTTCAGAATGCTGCAATGAAATTGTACGCAATGAGAGGTAAAAAATTTGAACAGATTATCCAAAGAGCTTGCAGCGGCGGTTTTCCTGCAAAAGCCATGACAATGATGTCTACATAACAACAGGTTTGATTAAGGAGGAAAAAATGACAATTGTTTTGATTATTTTGGTGGTGCTTGCACTGCCGTATCTGATACGTAAGTAGAGCAAAGCAATTCTTGTGGGCTGCCCTGTTCGGTGCAGGAAAAAATGCTGTTTCATGTGCAATATCGGAGTGAGCCGCAGCAAGTGCATTTTTGCACTCAAGACAACAGTTTTATCCGCACCTGCGGGAAAACACAAAACATCGTAAGAATGGAGGCGAAAACAAGAGCAAAGGAACGAAAATTGTATTGGGGCTGATAATGTTTGCCCTCGGTATGCTGATTATGGTGTCAGCGTTTTGCCCGCCGTCATGTACGGTGAGACTGATTACGCGGCAACATCGGAAAACAAAAGCAACATGAGAGTTGTGAAATGTCTGCGGTTCTCAATTTTGCTTGACAAAACAGGCGATTCGGCATATGCAGCAGTCACATTCGATTATTCAACGGTTGCTGCCGAGCGCGGGAGACAATGTCGAAATCAACAGAAAACACGGGAAGCACTGTCCGTTACGGAAGACTTCCCGTGTTTGTTTTTGAAGAAGTAATCGGTTGCTTGCCGAAACACTGCGGCAGAGCGGAGAGCTTCAGCCCGCGCGGCAGGTTCGGCGGCTGCGGTTATCGGAGGTCTTCCGGTGTATCGGAATTTTCCGCCGTATCGGAGGGTGCTGTTTTGCCGGCGTCTGCATTGGCATTTGCATTTGAGATTTCGCCGTCGGACTCTTCCCCGCCCTTCTGCGGTTCGTCATCGTTATGCGGCGCAAGCGCAACGCTTGCAACCCTGTGCCCCTCGTCGATTTTCATCAGTCGAACGCCCTGCGTGTTGCGGGAAATGACGGAAATCGTGTCAACGGGAACGCGAATGACAACGCCGTCATCACGGATAAGCATCAGATCCTCATTGCCTTCGGAAACTTTGAGGCAAACAAGCTTGCCGGTTTTTTCGGTGATATTCATTGCAATAATGCCCTTGCCGGCGCGGCCCTGAACGCGGTAGGCGTCCTCTTCCGTGCGCTTGCCCATGCCGTTTTCGGTGATGGCAATGACGCAGCTGCCGGGTTTGACCATGGACATATCAACAACGCAGTCGCCCTCGGAGAGTTTGATTGCACGAACGCCGGAGGCATTTCTGCCCATTGAGCGAACATCCTGCTCGCTGAAACGGATGCTCATTCCGTCCCGTGTGCCGATAATGAACTCATCATCGCCTGCGGAGAGCGCAACGCTGATAAGCTCGTCACCCTCGCGGAGGTTTTGAGCAATCAAGCCGCCCTTGCGAATGTTTGAAAAATCGGAGAGCGGGGTTTTTTTGATAACACCCTGCCGTGTGCAAAGAACGAGATAGCCGCCCTCGGTTTGCCTGCCGATGGGGAATGCGGCGGTAACGAACTCGCCCGTCTGCAATTGCAGCAGGTTGACTATGGGCGTGCCCTTTGCGGTGCGGCTTGCCTCCGGAATGGAATAGCATTTAATGCGGAAAGCGCGGCCCTTGTTTGTGAAGAACATGATATAGGAATGCGTGCTTGTGACGAAAATATCCTCAAGGAAATCCTCTTCACGGGTTGCTCCCGCACTGATGCCGACGCCGCCTCTGCGCTGCGTGCGATAGGTTGCTTCCGCAATGCGCTTGATGTAGCCGTGATGGGTGCAGGTAACAACCATGTCTTCTTCCTGGATGATGTCATCCATATCGATGTCTTCAACGATCTTTGTGATTTCGGTGCGGCGCGGATCGGCAAAGCGGCGCCGAATCTCGAGCATTTCATCTTTTACAACGCCCATAAGTTTGCCTTCGTCCGCAAGCAGGGAAGCAAGGTATTCAACCGTGCGCTTAAGCTCGCCGTACTCGGCTTCCAACTTTTCGCGCTCAAGCCCCGTCAGCCTTTGCAGCCGCATGTCAAGTATCGCCTGCGCCTGCCGTTCACTGAAACCGAAACGTGCAATCAGCCTTTCCTTTGCTTCTGCGCCGTTTGCACTGGCTTTGATGATGGCAATGACTTCGTCAATATTGTCGAGTGCGATCATAAGGCCTTCCAAGATGTGCAGCCTTTCGCGGGCTTTGTCAAGGTCAAACTGTGTGCGGCGGGTGACAACATCCTTTTGATGCGCAATGTAGTGATAAAGCATTTCGCGAAGGTTGAGCACCTTGGGTTCGCCGTTCACAAGCGCGATCATGATAACGCCGAAAGTATCCTGAAGCTGAGTGTGCTTATACAGATTGTTCAGCACAACGTTTGCATTGACATCCTTTTTAAGCTCGATAACAATGCGCATTCCCGCGCGGGAGCTTTCGTCGCGAAGGTCGGAAATGCCGTCCACGCGCTTCTCGTGAACAAGCTCCGCAATTTTTTCAACAAGCTTTGCTTTGTTGACCTGATACGGAATTTCCGTGACGATGATTCGTGAACGATCGGCCTTGTATTGCTCGATCTCGCTCTTTGCGCGAACAAGGATCTTTCCCCTGCCTGTAAAATATGCATGGCGAATGCCGACATCGCCCATGATGACGCCGCCGGTCGGAAAGTCCGGGCCGGGGATATAGTTCATCAGCTCGTCGATCGTGATATCGGGATTGTCAATCATTGCGGCACAGGCATCGACAGCCTCGCCGAGATTATGCGGCGGAATGTTTGTTGCCATGCCGACAGCAATGCCGTTTGAGCCGTTCACAAGAAGGTTCGGGTATCTTGCGGGCAATACCGCGGGCTGCATCAGCGTTTCGTCAAAATTCGGGTAAAAATCAACCGTGTTCTTGTCAAGATCGCGGAGCATTTCGAGAGTGAGCCTGCTCATGCGCGCTTCGGTATAACGCATTGCAGCGGCGGGGTCGCCGTCAACGCTGCCGAAATTGCCGTGACCTTCAACAAGGGGGTAACGAGTGGAGAAGGGCTGGGCAAGGCGCACCATTGCATCGTAAACCGCCGTATCGCCGTGCGGATGGTATTTGCCGAGAACGTCGCCGACAAGGCGCGCACTCTTTCTGAAGGGCTTGTCGGGCTGCATACTCAGCTCGTCCATTGCGTAAAGAATGCGCCTGTGAACGGGTTTCAGCCCGTCGCGCACATCGGGAAGCGCACGGCTGATGATAACAGCCATTGCGTATGATATAAAGCTGCGCTTCATTTCACCCACAAGGTTTATGGGCAATATTCTGCCGCCTTCAACATCGGTCGGCAGCTCGTTTGTTCCGAGCATTTCAAGATTGGGTCTTTTTTTGTTTTCGTCCATTATTTCTCCTGCATGAAAGGTGCGGAGCCTGCCGCAGTCGGTGCATCGCACCTTTCGTCGGTCGTCAAGTCATTGAATCGTGTTAATAATTTCGGCTTGCAGAGTTCAAAGCTCTTAATCTGCCGTTTGAAAATTGAAACGTTTCCGAATCAAACGTCAAGGTCGGCAACGAGCTTGCTGTTCTGCTCAATAAATTCGCGGCGCGGTTCAACCCTGTCGCCCATCAAAAGGGTGAAAGTTTCGTCCGCAAGCATTGCATCGTCCATTGTGACGCGAAGCATAATGCGGTTTGCGGGATCCATTGTCGTGTCCCAAAGCTGTTCGGGGTTCATTTCGCCCAAACCTTTATAGCGTTGGATGTAGATTTTATCCCTGCCGATTTCGTCAAGAGTTTTGTTCAGCTCTTCGTCCGAATAGACATAGCGTTCCGTATTGCCCTTTTTGATGAGATAGAGCGGAGGCTGGGCAATGTAAACATAGCCGCGCTCTATCATCGGCCGCATGTGCCGATAGAAGAACGTCAGCAGCAGCGTGCGAATATGGCTTCCGTCAACATCGGCATCGGTCATGCAGATGATTTTGTGATAGCGGAGCTTGGTTTCGTCAAAATCCGCATCCATGCCCGCACCGAACGCGGTTATCATGCATTTGATTTCCGCATTGCCGAGAATTTTGTCCAAACGGGTTTTTTCAACGTTCAGAATCTTTCCGCGCAGCGGAAGGATGGCCTGAAAATGCCTGTCGCGTCCTTCCTTGGCGGAACCGCCTGCGGAGTCGCCCTCAACGATGAACAGTTCGCATTTTGAAGGATCTTTTTCGGAGCAATCCGCAAGTTTGCCGGGCAGTGCGGCGGAATCCAAAACGGACTTGCGTCTGGTCAGCTCGCGTGCCTTGCGCGCCGCTTCCCTTGCACGGCTTGCACTGAGGCATTTGTCGAGGATAAGCTTTGCCTGCGCCGGGTTCTCTTCAAGATAGGTCGTCATGCCGGCCGTCACGGCGTTGTCAACAAGGGTTCTTATGTAGGCATTGCCGAGTTTTGTTTTTGTCTGCCCTTCAAACTGCGGCTCTGTCAGCTTAACGCTGATGATAGCGCTCAAACCTTCGCGGATGTCGTCTCCGGTCAGGTTCTGGTCGCTGTCTTTAAGGATTTTAAACTTTCGGGCGTAGTCGTTGATGACCCTTGTCATTGCCGCACGGAAACCCGCAAGGTGGCTGCCGCCCTCGATGGTGTTGATGTTGTTGGCATAGGTAAAAACATTTTCGCTGTAGCCGTCGTTGTATTGCAGCGCAACTTCAACGCTTGCCGTTTCAAGCGGATTATCGTTCTTTACAGCGGAAAAATAAATCGGGTCGGGGTGCAGAACTTCTTTGTTTTTGTTGATATAGCGAACGTATTCAACAACCCCGCCTTCGTAATGGAAGCTGTCCTGCACGGGCGGGTCGCAGCGTTCATCCGTCACGATGATGCGCACGCCGCCGTTTAGGAACGCAAGCTCGCGCAGCCGTCGAACAAGGATATCGTATTCATAGTTCACTTCGTCAAAAATTTCTTCGTCGGGAACAAAATGAATCGTTGTGCCGTGCTCGTCCGCTCCGCAGTTGCCCACGATTTCAACCTCCGTGACCTTTATGCCGCGGCGGCAGATCTGCCGGTAAATATGCCCGTCCCGACGCACCTCGGCGGTAAGCTCCGTGCTCAATGCGTTAACAACGGAAAGACCGACACCGTGAAGGCCGCCTGAGACCTTATAGCCGCTGCCGCCGAATTTGCCGCCCGCATGAAGCATTGTGAGTGCGACTTCAAGCGCGGATTTGCCGGTTTTGGGATGAATGTCAACGGGAATGCCCCTGCCGTTGTCAACAACGGTAATGGAGTTGTCCGCATGAATGGTAACATAAATATGAGTGCAGAATCCCGCCATTGCTTCATCGATGGAGTTATCGACGATTTCATAAACAAGGTGGTGCAGGCCTCTTGAATCGGTTGAACCGATATACATGCCCGGGCGGCGGCGAACGGCCTCCAAGCCTTCAAGCACCTGTATTTGCGAAGCGTTATAAGTCGTTTCCATTTTTAAAAGTATTTCCTTTCAGAGTAAAACCCGCGGCATTTTTGAAAAACCGCCGCCTGCGGAGCCCTGTCCGCCGGGATTTTTATGTCGGGCTGTTTTGGGGAGAACGCCGACCGTATGATTTAAAACAACCACAAAACGGCGTTTGTTTATACAATGTTAAATCAACACAGAATCAATTTTCTGCTGACAGAATTTTTTTGAGTTTGCCGCCGCTGCATTCAAACACCGTCATGTTCGGCACCTGTTCAAGGCCGTCGAGAGTTGTGGATGTTAAAAAGCATTGGCAATCAAATGCGCTTGAAAGCAGCTCCCGCTGCCTGTCGCCGTCCAGTTCGCTCAGAACATCGTCCAAAAGCAGAACCGGCGCCTCGCCCCGAACGCGGCGCATAAGCGCAAGCTCGCTCAGTTTAAGGCTCAACGCTGCCGTGCGCTGCTGCCCCTGGGAACCGAAAACGCGGACGTCGCGCCCGTTGAGCAGAATGCCTATGTCGTCCCGGTGCGGCCCCTTGGTTGTGCAGCCGCGGCGGATATCCTCCGCCCGTGCCTTGCAGAGTGCGTCCCCGAGTGCGGCGCACGCGCCGTCGCCCTCGAAGGGAACGGAGGGTTTGTAGTAGGTAAAAAGCTCTTCCGGTTCATGCCCGACAGAAGAATTGCCCGTGATGCTGCGGTTCAGATCCCGCGCAGCGGTGCTGAGCCTGTCAAGAAAATCGCGGCGAAGCAGCATGACCGAACCGCCGAGCTCCGCAAGCTTATCGTCCCACATGTCGAGAAGTTCAATGTTCGGTTCGAACGGAAAACTTGTTTTCAAAAGCGCGGTGCGCTGCTTGAGGGCGGCATTATATTGCTGCAAACGGTAAAAATATGCAGGTCGAAGCTGGCAAAGCTCCATGTCCATAAAGCGGCGGCGGGTTTCGGGAGAGTCCTTGACGAGGGAGAGATCCTCGGGTGAAAACATTACGGCGTTCAGAACGCCCATAAGCTCGCCCATGCGTCTGATGCGCTGCCCATCGATAAAAACCTGTTTCGGTGCGCCGGAAAACAGCTTGAGTTCAATGCTGTGCTTCCCCGTTGCACTCACAAGCTCAATGCCCGCATATGCCTTGTCGGAAAGGGAGTTGATAAGTTCCGCATCGCGGCGCGTTCGGTGGCTCCTGCCCAACGCAGCAAGGAAAACGGATTCCAGAATGTTCGTCTTGCCCGCCGCATTTGCGCCCACAATGACGTTAAGCCCCTTTGCAGGCTCAAACCGCAGCTCCGTATAACTTCTGAAACAATAAAGTCTTACGGCGGTGATGTACACGCAAAGCCTCCGCCCTGCCGCATTATGCGGCATTATTACCTTCGTTCTATTATACCATATTTTAAGGAGTTCGGCAAGCCCGAAAGGCGCATTTAAGGTACATTTATATAGGTAGGAGAAATGAGGAATTGGGAGCGGAGAGCGGAGTGTGGAGAGTTAAGAGCGGAGTGTGGAGAGTGGAGCTGAAGGCACTCGGTTGCCTCCCCTGCAAGGGGAGGGGGACCGCAGAGCGGTGGAGGGGTTTTGATTAAGAGAGTGGAGAGTGGAGAGTGAAGGGTGCGGGTTCTCCACTTACCGATGTGCTGAACCCGCACCTGTGCCTCAGGCGTATTGTACGGATGACGTTTCTTCTCTTTTCAATTTTTAAATGTTCCTCATACTTGCGGTGCAAGCAAAAGACGGCTGAAGAACGAGCTCAAAATATATCTTCAATCCTCTCCCAAACGGTCTTGACTTTGTACAAAATCCGAGTATAATGTGATATGCACTTGAAAGAGTGAATGCACCTTTAGCTCAGCTGGTAGAGCACCTGACTCTTAATCAGGGTGTCCAGGGTTCGAGCCCCTGAAGGTGTACCAACAAAAAGTCCTTGTTTTGCAAGGGCTTTTTTAATTTGCTTTATGCTTAATTTGCTTAAAGGGACGTGCGGGTCTTTTGCGTGCCCTTGACTTTTCCCCGAATCGGTTCTATAATCATTGCATATAAAAAAGAGTCTGAAGGAGGGTTAATCCATGCAGCTTCTTGTTATCACGATCGACGATTGCGATGAATTTCTTGCAACGCTTGAAGGGCTTCGCGCACACGGAATGAACGGCATTGTTTTTCAGTCCACAAGCCTTAAACACGCATTGCTGAACAGCAACGTTGACGCACCGCCGATTTTCGGTCGAGTCAGCAAAATCATGAGCCATGATTTTGAATCCAGTCACACTGCGTTTTTGCTGCTGAACGATGATCAACTTGAGCACGCAAAGCGCGTTATCCGCCGCAACACGCACGGATTGGGCAAAAAAGGCGTCATGTTCACGCTGCCCGTGCTTTCGTTCGAAGGAATCGATGCGGAATAACGCACGCGGAACGGTAATCGAAAACCGACTTAAGTAAATATAAAACGGAAACCGCCGTTCGGCGGCATTCCGAAGAATAAGCGCGCTGAAAGATACCGACAGCGTGTTCATTGGTACGCGGCAGAAAAGCGGCGCATGTTCCACCGCGCCGGTGTGCGCGAAATTTGTCGAAAATTCGCACCGCCGGATAAAAGGCGGAATTCGAATTGAAAGGAAAAACAACATGAAAATTCTGCTGATTCTTGCAATCGCTATGGCGGGCGGCCTTGCCCTGTCCCGCCTTATGAAGCTGCTCAACCTGCCCAATGTCACGGGCTACCTTATTGCAGGCATTCTGATAGGTCCCTTTGTGCTGAAACTTGTCACAAACGTTGATATTAAAAGCGCAAAGATTATCACAACCACCGCATTGGGTTTCATTGCTTTTTCGATCGGCGGCGAATTTAAGCTGTCCCTGCTGAAAAAACTCGGCGGCAAAATAGTCGTTATCACCGTTGTGCAGGCTGTTATGACCGTGCTTCTTGTGCTGCTTGCGCTTTTGCTTGTGCCGGGTGAATACCGCGTTCCTCGTGCGCTGCTTCTCGGTGCAATTGCGGCTGCAACCGCACCTGCCGCAACACTGCTTGTTGTTCGCCAATACAAGGCAAAGGGCCCCGTTACGGACACGCTCCTGCCCGTTACGGCGTTTGATGATGCGGTCGGCCTGATGATCTTCTCCCTCTGCTTTGCACTTGCACAGGCATTTGCCTCCGGCGATGCGCTGACGGTTCAGGCAATCGTGCTTGATCCGCTGCGCGAAATCGGCCTTTCCCTGCTTACGGGCGGCGTTATGGGTGCCGTGCTTGCGTTTGTAATGCGCTTTTTCAAGTCCAAAGCAAACCGTCTCTGCCTGATGCTTGCGGCGGTTTTTGCCTGCGTTGCACTTTCGGAAATGTGGGAGCTTTCTTCACTGCTGACCTGCATGATGCTTGGCGCGGTGTTTGCAAACATGCGCAGCGACTCTGTCATTGCGATGGAGCTTTGCGAGGGCTGGACGCCTGCATTGTTCATGCTTTTCTTCGTGCTTTCGGGTGCGGAGCTTGATTTTTCAATCCTGCTGACGGTCGGGATTCCGGGCATTATCTATATCATTGCACGTTCCGCCGGCAAGTATTTCGGCGCGTTCACCGGAGCGGCAATGTCCCATGCCGATCCAAAGGTGCGCAAATACCTCGGCATCACGCTGCTTCCGCAGGCAGGTGTTGCAATCGGCATGGCGCAGATGGTTGCCGCAAGCGACCTTCCGCAAACGCTTTCCGCGCAGGTTGTGACGGTTGCACTGTTTGCAACACTTGTTTATGAACTTGCGGGCCCCGTGCTGACAAAGCTTGCGCTTGCAAAAGCAGGTGAAATTTCGGCTGAAAATCTCGGAAAAAAGAAAAAGACAGCTGCTGCCGTCGAAAGCACTGCGGATGCACCGCAGGCATAAGCCGGGGGAACCGGAAAGCCGAAACATATCAGATTTAATATTGAGTTAAAAGAAAAGGGAGAACGCAGACCGAACCGCGTCTCCCCTTTTTATTCGCCTGTGCTTCGTTCCAATATGCACCGCAAGATATGGTGCCGCACCGATTGTGCATAATCTGTTCGGCCGACTGAACTTTTCCGCATTTGCCCCAAGATATTGTGCCGCCCGGCAGGGTTATCCACATGAGTTTTCCACAATCAGACCCCGTTTTCCACAGAGTTATCCGCAAGAGAGGGAGTTATCCTCAACCTTCGTGAGCAAAACAGCCGCAAAATGCGGAAAACTCCGAAATTTGGCGGTGTACAGGCTTGTTTATGTGTGGATAAGTCTGTGGATAATGTGGAAAACCCTGTTGACAGTTTCGAAAAACCCCGCAAATATACCAAATTTCGCCCGCTTTTGACAGGGTTTTCCGCAATTTCCACATTCTTCGCCGCAGAATAACCCGCAGAAAGTCAACAGGTTATCCACAAGGGAATGAGGAATTGGGAATGAGGAATTAGGAATTAGGAATTATTTTTCTCGGTTGAACAGAGGGGTGCGGGTGCACCTTTAATTACTCATTGCTCACTGCTAATTGCTCATTGAAAATATATTGCTGCTTTTTCCTCTTTGCGGAGCATTTTTTTAAAAAACCTTATTGACAAACGGGATTTGATGTGCTAAAGTACCAAGGACGTCCCCTCGAGGGGGCTTTATTTAGCTTGAGTTCATATCGTTTGCCCGAATTGCGGCTTGCCTTGTGCTGGGGGAAGCGGGTTCAGCGGCGGCGCGGGCTCAGGCAGACTACAAGGAGGCTCTACCATGCGCGTAAAGATCACACTCGCTTGCTCCGAATGCAAGCAGAGGAACTACAATACGTTCAAAAACAAGAAGAACGATCCTGACAGGCTCGAGTTCAAAAAGTATTGCCGTTTCTGCCGTAAGCATACTCTCCACAAGGAATCCAAATAAGGAACAAGGAGAACGCTATGAAAAAAGAAGTAAAACAGACAGGCGAAAAGAAGCCGGGCTTTTTCAAAAAAGTCGGCGGATTTTTCTCCCGCATCGGAACTTATTTCAAAGAAGTTTTTGCTGAAACCAAAAAGCTCAGCTGGCCCGGCAAAAAAGAACTTGTCGGATATACCCTTGCTGTTATCGGCTTTGTTGCACTGATGGCAGTTCTCATGTGGGTGCTGGATCTCGGCTTCAGCAAAGGCATCGGCGCACTTGCCAAAATCGTTGTTAAATAAGGATTGCCAATGACGGACGAAGTAAGGACTCATTACGGGGATGACACCCCGCTTGATGCCCGGTGGTACGTCGTCCATACCTACTCCGGATACGAAAACAAAGTCAAGGAAGACCTTGAAAAAACAATTGAGAACCGCAATCTTCAGGATTTGATTCTCGAGGTTAAGTATCCCACAGAGCAGGTCACGGAGCTCAAGGAGGGTTCAAAGAAGCCCAAGACGGTGCTTCGCAAGGTGTACCCCGGTTATGTCATGGTCAAAATGGTCATGAACGACAACACATGGTATATTGTTCGCAACACCCGCGGCGTTACCGGCTTTGTAGGCCCGGGAAGCAAGCCGATTCCCCTCACCGACGAGGAGGTCACGGCAATGGGCGTTGAACGTATGCAGCTTGAGCTGGATATCAAAGTCGGCGAACACGTCCGTGTTGTTTCCGACCCGTTTGCGAATTTCATCGGTACGGTTCAGGCAATCGACCCCGAAACGCAGCGGATTCGCCTCATAATTTCCCTTTTCGGCAAGGAAACGCCGATCGAGCTGGATTTTGTCGAGGTTCAAAAACTCTGATTTTTTTCAAACACCGTAACCCCGTATGTTTTTCCGTTTTAAATTAAACGGATTTGCATAGTGGGAGGAAAAGCGGGCAGCTTGCGCCGCTTGCTCAACAGCACGGAGCAGCGCGCCGGATAACGCTCCGCCGTTCCGCTCGCACCACATTATTTTTAGGAGGAATATCAAAATGGCAAAGAAGATTACAGGCTTTGTCAAGCTGCAAATCCCCGCAGGCAAAGCGACCCCTGCACCGCCCGTAGGCCCCGCACTCGGCCAGCACGGCGTTAACATCATGGGCTTCTGCAAGGAGTTCAACGAGCGCACCTCAAAGCAGGCGGGTCTCATCATTCCCGTTGTCATCACGGTTTACCAGGATCGTTCGTTCACCTTCATCACCAAGACCCCTCCCGCAGCCGTTCTCATCAAGAAGGCTTGCGGAATCGAGATCGGTTCCGGTGTGCCCAACAAGACCAAGGTTGCGAACATCACCAAAGCACAGGTTAAAGAAATTGCTGAGCTCAAAATGCCCGACCTCAACGCAGCAAGCCTTGAAGCGGCAATGAGCATGGTAGCCGGCACCGCACGCAGCATGGGCGTTGTCGTTGTTGACTGAGGAAACAGCGTGGGAGGCATCAGCCGTTATCACCACAAGGAGGATTAAACAACTATGAAGCATGGCAAAAAGTATATCGAAAGCGCAAAGTCTTTCGACAATCAGAAGCTCTATGATCCCGAAGAGGGTATTTCCGTAGTCCTTTCCACCGCAAAGGCAAAGTTCGACGAAACCATTGAAGTGCATATCCGTCTGGGCGTTGACTCCCGTCACGCAGACCAGCAGGTTCGCGGCGCAGTCGTTCTGCCCCACGGCACCGGTAAGGTCGTTCGCGTTCTCGTTTTCGCAAAGGGCGACAAGGCTCGCGAAGCACAGGAAGCGGGCGCGGATTTCGTCGGCGATGAAGATATGGTCAAAAAGATTCAGACCGAAAACTGGTTCGGTTTTGATGTCTGCGTTGCAACTCCCGATATGATGGGCGTTGTCGGTCGAATCGGCCGCGTTCTCGGTCCGAAGGGCTTGATGCCCAACCCCAAGAGCGGCACCGTCACCATGGATGTTGCAAAGGCAATCACCGATATCAAAGCAGGTAAAGTTGAATACCGCGTTGATAAGACCAACATCTGCCACTGCCCCGTCGGTAAGGTCAGCTTCGGCAAAGAAAAGATCGGCGAGAACCTCAACACTTTGATGGACGCTATCATTAAGGCAAAGCCCGCAGCGGCGAAGGGTACCTATATTAAGAGCCTCGTACTCTCCACCACCATGGGCCCCGGCGTCAAGTTCAACGGCATGAAGTTCTGATTTCACCTTTGATATGACCCAAATCACGGCGGCGCACCCCCAAAAGCGGGGTGTGCCGCTTTTTCGGTTCAATGCCGTATGAGGCTGAGACTGTACACATGTACAGGTTGCATTTTTCCGAGCGGTTTGCTATACTTAATTTCAGGGGAACATTCGTTCCGCAGCGTTTGCTGACTATTAACAGGGAGGATGCTGCAATGGCAAAGAAAAAGAAAAATAAATACACGGTCAATATCCTTTGGAAGGATCGGCGGCGCAGGCTCGGAATGCCCCTGAGTTTTCAGCGTTACCGTCTGGGCGAGGACAGGTTGTTTTATGAAAAGGGCTTTTTAAGTACTACGGTTGACGATATCCTGTTGTACAGAGTTCGGGATATAAGTGTAAAAATCTCATTTTGGCAGCGCCTTACGGGCGTCGGCACGGTAACGGTCAACTCTTCCGATCATACAATGCCTGTACTTGTTATGCGCGATATTAAGCGTCCCCGTGAAGTTAAAGAAATGCTTCATCAACAGGTCGAAAAAGCGAAAATCGCCTATCGCGTCCGCTATAATGAAATGATGGGCGCGGCGGGTGATGCAAACGGGGATGGGATCCCCGATGTGCTTCAGGATGGAAATTTTGATGCATAGTGCAAAACAGTTTTCAATGCGCAATGCGCAGTCAACGTGAGCCGGTGGGAAGAAATACCCTCTCGGCTCACGTTTTGTTTTGAGTTCTGCCGCCGCTGCCGATATTAAACCTGAATTTTTCTGCGTGAAGCCCGTTTCGGCGCACGGTTTTCGGAATAATCATATACAATCCGGAATCAGGGGCGTATAAGAAACTTATGTGAAAAAACTGTGACAAATCTTTAAAATAATGTTGCAATTCGGAAACAATGGTGCTACAATATATGTGTACAACATATTTGTGCGTTAATTATCTACATCCGAAGGAGAGTCCAACATGAAAGCATTTCGCAAACCCATCGCATTGCTTGTGGCCTTGCTGATGGCAATCATTCCTTTTTGCGGCTTTGCAGAAGCCGGCCCCGTCCGAACCGAGCTTGACGACGCATTGAATGTTCCGGGCGGAACACTCAGCTTTTCCGATGGCGGAACAGAATATCCCATGCAGGCTGTCACAGTTGATGAGCGTGTCTGCGCAAAGACAACAAACCAAACCGTCGGCAGGGCAACCTCCTCTGTAACGCTGACTGCAAGTGTTGCGGCGGGCACGGTTTTGAAATACGACATTAAAACCAGCACGGAACCGACCTACGACAAATTCACGCTCACCGTGAACGGTGCCGTGATTGCAGCGCACACAATGCACGGCATAAACGATTGGACGGAAAAGTCCTATGTCGTGACAGAGACAGGCGACTTCACTTTCGTTTTCGGCTATACCAAGGATTCTTCCGTTGACAGGAACGAGGATACCGTCTGGTTGGACAATATCCGCTTTGAAGAGCCTGTTTCCGTGACGGGAATCGAACTTCCCGCAAATGAAACCGTCTATATCGGCACGCCGCTCACGCTTGTTCCCGTTATCTCTCCCGAAAACGCAACGATTCAAACTGTTGCATGGGCAACGGACAACGAAGAGGTTGCAACCGTCAACGCGGCAGGCGTTGTTACCGCTGTTGCGCAGGGTGAATGCAATATCACGGCAACAACTGCCGACGGCGGATTCACCGCAACAACTCATATAACCGTTCCTGCGCCCGTATTGCCGGAATCCGTTGAACTGAATTTCACCGAGGGCGATCTCGCGGCGGGCAGCTACGTTACCAATGTTTTTGCAACAGTACTTCCGGAAAATGCATACGATAAAACGGTAACTTGGGAATCTTCCGACACAAGTCTTGTGACCGTTACCTCCGCGGGCAAAATCTCCGCAATGAGCAATGTAAGCGGCACCGTCGTTGTCACTGCAACGACAGCGAACGGCCTTTCGGCTTCAATCACCGTCAACGTTATCGCGCCCGATGATATGCCCGGGCTTGCCGATTTTTCGTTCACTCCCGCTGAAACGGATACCGACTACACCGGCGTCATTGCGTGGAACGTTGTCCCCCACCTGCGCTTCCCACGGTCAACGGCAACAACAAGCTTCCTGTCAACCACCAACGCTGTCGGATACGAATTTGAGCTTGTTGAAGGCAAAACATACGATTTCCTGACTTATTCGCCCAACGGGCTGCGCTTCGACACATATCTCAACGTTATCGCACCCGACGGCAGCTATCTTGTTTGCGACGATGAATCCGCAGGGCTCGGATTCGGACAGAAACTTGATGTTACTGCACCGATGAGCGGCACATATCGCGTGCTTGTTTCCGCTTATCATTATTACGGTGTCGGCGAATACGGTCTCCGCGTTGCAGAACATCCGTACATTGTGCCGACCGGCGTTGAGTTTGCGGCGGACAGCACGGAACTCCCCATCGGCGGAACGGAGCGGCTTGTTTACAGCCTTATTCCCGCAAATGCAACAAACCAAAACGTAACGTTCACTTCCTCCGATGAGTCCGTTGTGACCGTCAGCGAGAACGGCATTGCATCCGGCATTGCAGTCGGTTCGGCAATTATCACCGTAACCACCGAAGAGGGCGGATTTACCGACACGATTACCGTCAACGTTGTGAACCGCACGGTTCTGTTCGAAGAAACATTTGACAACAGCCCCAACGACAGATGGGTTCGCCGAACGGGTGCTGCAAGCGATACCTATTGGTATTTCTCAAACGGTGCAAAGGCACATGGCGGTTCGGGCGGTTTTGCGGCATCCGACTCCTTTGATGAAGACTATTCCGCAAGCCCCGACAACTGGCTCATCTCCCCCGCCATTGAGCTTTCCGGAGACAGTGCGGTCTATACTCTTCAATATTTCGTCTCCTGCGACGGATTTGCCGGTGAACATTACGAACTCAGACTCAGCACGACCGATAATTTGAATGCGAGTTTCACCGAGGTGCTTTTGAGCGAAACACTCTCCAACACTTCATATGAGGCACGCGTTATCGATCTCTCCGCATATAAAGGACAGACAATTTACCTTGCGTGGCATCACTGCGATTGCACGGATGTTATGTCCCTCCTGCTTGATACCGTAACGGTTATCGGCGCGGGCGGCGAAACACCCGAACCGGTTCCCGGCGATATAAACGGCAGCGGCGCGATTGAAACAGGGGATGCACTCCTCGTTCTCCGCTATATGCTCGGCGTGGAAACTCTTACGGAGGAACAGCTTGCAGCGGCGGATTTCGACGGCAGCGGTACCGTTGATCAGGCGGATGCACTGCTCATCCTTCGCGCTGCACTCGGAATCGGTGCATAAAGCGGCACGGTTCAGGCTCCTTTCCGCAAAAGCGGATGAAACGGAGCAACTCACACATTCTTAATGCAATTTTCTTTTGCGGAGTGCTTGGAACTCACTCCGCACGATTGGGAAAAACAAAGTGCACGAAAACCACCTGCCGAACGGCGGGTGGTTTTCGTATGCTGAATTATATGCTTTTATGTCCGGCAGCTTTCTGCGGCGAGGCACGGTGCGCCGGCGCAGTGTCAGCTTTTGATGCTTTCCTCAATAAAGGCATTTGCCGCCGAAAGCAGCTCATTGGTTTTCTGCTCGGCCTCCGCATGCGTTTTTGCGGAAGCACTGATGTAAAGCTTCAGCTTGGGTTCTGTTCCGCTCGGGCGGACAATAACGGAGGAGTTTCCGCCTTCGCTGAAAGTAAAACGAAGAACATTGCATTGCGGCAGCTGAGCAGCAAAAGAAAGATTAAACTCGAAATCCTTTGTTGTTCCGTTGGAATAATCCTCAAAAACTTTAACCTTGTGCGCACCGAACTGCTGCGGCGTTTTGCTGCGGAGGTCGCTCATTGCGCGGCAAATGCGTTCCATGCCCTCACGTCCCGCAAGGGTGTAGGATTTTGTTTTTTCAACATAGCAGCCGAATTTTGCGTAAATCTCCTGCAGCATGTTCCAAAGAGTTGACCCTTTGCTCTCGCAGTAAATTGCTGCTTCGCAAACGAGAAGAGCGGTTGAGATTGCATCCTTATCGTGAACGAAATCGCCGGCAAGGAAGCCATAACTCTCCTCAAAACCGAACATGAAAGTGCCCTTGTGCTGCTTTGCGGCAAGATCGATTTGCTCTGCAATAAAGCGGAATCCCGTCGGAACGGTGCGCATTTCAACCCCGAAAGAAGCGCATATCGCATCCGCAAGCCCGGTGCTGACGAGGGATTTAACAACGAAGGCATCATCGGGCAGCTCTCCGCGTTCGCGTCGCATGGTCAAAATATAGTAAATCAGAAGGCAGCCGATCTGGTTTCCGGTAAGGGGACGATATTTTCCGCCCTTTGAGCGGCAAATGACGCCAAGCCTGTCGGAATCCGGGTCCGTTGCAAGAAGAAGTTGTGCATCGGTTTTTTTCGCAAGCTGCAAGGCGAGTGTAAATGCGTTCGGATCTTCGGGATTCGGTGCCGCAACGGTCGGAAAATCGCCGTCGGGCTGTGCCTGTTCTTCAACAACGCGCAGTTTTTTAAGCCCTGCCCGCTTTAAAATCTCCGTCACGGGAACAAGCCCCGCGCCGTGCAGCGGAGTGTAAACCACGCGAAAGTTTGCGCCGCGCTCCTGCATCAATTCGGGATTGAGGCGGAGAGAAAGAGCTTTTTTATAGTATGCTTCATCAACAAGATCGCTGACGGTGCAGATCATCTGGCTTTCGTTCACCGAAGCGAGTGAGCTCGTGTCGATGTCGAAATAATCTGCGCGGCGGATGCTTTCAAAAATCTTTTCCGCAAGCTCGGGGCCGACCTGTCCGCCGTGCGACCAGTAGACTTTATAACCGTTGTACTGCGGCGGATTGTGGCTTGCGGTGATTACGATGCCCGCTGCGCACCATAATTCCCGCACGGCAAACGAAAGCTGGGGAACGCTGTGAATGGAAGAAAAAACAAAACTGCGAATGCCGCAGACGGCAAGCGTTCGCGCAGCTTCATAAGCAAATTCCTTTGAGCAGCGGCGCGAATCATACGCAATGGCAACTCCGCGCGCCGCCAGTGCCGGGGATATTTTGGAAATGACGGCGGCAAGCCCCGCAGTCGCTCTGCGAACGACATATACGTTCATTCTGTTTGTGCCAGCACCGAGAATGCCGCGCAGACCGGCCGTTCCGAATTCAAGCTCGGTATAAAATCTGTCTTCCTGCTCTTTTTCGTTATCCTTAACGGAAAGAAGCTCGGCGCGGGTTTTTTCATCGATCGCGCTGCTGTTAAGCCAACGCTGATATTCTGTTTTATAATCCTGCATTTCGATCCTCCTTTGTATTTTGCGGGTTAAAAACGTGCGGAGCAATCAACGGAACATGCGGCTTTTTTCAGCTGCCGGTCTTTCCGCTTTATTTGCTTTTTCCGTACCTTCCGTATTTTCCGTATTTTCCGTACCTTCCATACCTGTCGGAATACCTTCCGTAGCGGGAATATCTTCCGTAATTCAAACCGGAAGCGGAGCTTTGAGCATTGTTCAGAACATAGCCGATGAACCTGATGCCCGTGTGCGAAAGGTTGCCGATGCCGTTGACAAGGCTGCTTTTGCGCGTGTATTCACGGCAAACAACATACACCGCACAATCGGAATATCCCGCAAGCACCTGTGCATCCGCAAGGATGGCGCAGGGCGGGGAATCCAAAATGATAAGCTCCGCAACCTCGCGCAGAGCGTTGATGAGCTCTGCCATTTTATCGGTGCGGAAAAGCTCGGCGGCATTGTCCGCAGTGGTATTACCGTTGATTACAAAAAGATTATCCACAGGCTGGCTGATAATGTCCGCAAGCTCCGCCGTGCCGTTAAGGTATTCAACCAATCCGGCCGGTTTAAGTCCGCGGAAATCGCCGATAGTTGCAGGCTTGCGCACGTCGCAATCGATAAGCACGGTGCATTTGCCTTCCTGTGCAAGTGCAACGGCGGTGTTCAGCGCAACGGTGGTTTTACCCTCGCCGGGAACGGAGCTCGCAAACAAAATGACTTTGTCGCCGTGTTCCTCGGCGGATTTTTGAATCCTGCTGCGGATAAGCTTTATTGAATCGCCGAAGTTTTTTGTAACATCGTCATCGCGAAGCGAGACGGAGTCCTTGTTGCGCAGGCGGCGATTCACGCGCTCATAGGGCAGCGTGCCGATGCAGCGAAGGTTGAGAATCGATTTGAGTTCGGCTGTGCTGCGAACGGTTTTTCGCGTTGCGGCAGCGATAACGGCCACTGCAATGCCGAGAAGAATCCCGAGTGCGGCACCCTTTTTGATACAGCTTGCGTAACTGAGGCTGTTATAGGGTGCAGAGGGAACTGCGGGAGGGCTGATGAGCGTGAGCTCCGTGTTGCCGACAACATAGTTTGCAACCTGCGGATATTTGTCGATTGCAGATACAAGAACTTTGTACGCAAGCTCGGGATCGGCAGCGGTTGTTTCAAGGGTGAAGAGCGTGGTCGTTCCTTCAACATAGGCATTGATGGAGGCGGGAAGCGTTTTAAGCTTCAGATCCTCGCATATAAGGTTGCGAAGCACGCCGCTTGTGAGTATGTACGGAAAGGTTCGCGCAAACTGCTCCGCGGTTGATTTGGAATAATAAGAAGCACTTGCACCGGACATGCCCACAACGTTGACAGTAAACGTTGCGGAGGCTTTGTACATCGGCCGATACGAACGTTTTGCGTTGTAACAGAAGAGTGCGCTGAACACAACGGCAAGCAAAAGCGGAAGCCAGAAAAGCCGAAGAAGCATCCGCAGGGAATCCTTTGCAAACACCGAAAGATCAAATGATGAATCCGCCGCATCGGCAGAGCTTTCTCTTCCGTGTGCATGTGTGCCGAAACCTGCGCGGCAGTCGTATTCGCTCATTGACGTTTCCCTCCCCCGTTATTTTCGGATGAACCGCGGCTGCCGTAGCCGCCGTAGCCGTATTTGCCGTAGTCGCCGTACCCATATTTGCTGTAATATTTTCCGTAACCGTACTGCCTGCCGTAGCCGCCGGACAAAAGCCCGCTCAGGAATCCGACCTTGCGGACATCGTTTAAAATGCAGCCGAGTATCTGCGTGCTGCCGGAAAGCGTGTCGACCGCATCGCGTATGCTTCTGCCGGAAGCGACGCCCTGCCGAACAACCATGACAGCGCAGTCCGAAAGCTCCGCATAGTATTCCGCAAGCCCGGAGCGGCACAGTGCGGGAGTGTCGATGATTATGAAATCATATTGTTCGCGGGCGGCTCGAATGAGCTTGTTCATTTTTTCGGAAACGATAATATCGGCCGCATCGCCCGAAAAATCGTTGTTCGGAAGCAGCCGAAGGTGCTTTGCGCCCTCCGGAGAAGGCAGACCCGAAACATTGCCCGTTTCAAGGCGGGCGCAGAGGCAGTCCTCATCTTTCGGTGTGATGCCGAAAAGTTTTGAAAGCCCGGGGTTGCCGTTGGTGTCGCAATTTCCGTCAATCAGCAAAACTTTGTTGCCCGCATATGAAAGCATGAAGGCAAGATTTGCTGCGGTAATTGTTTTGCCCTCGCCTTCGGCAACACTTGCAATAAGCAGGGTTTTCTGCCCGTTTTTGTTCAAAAGGTATTCAACACGCGTGCGGAGCAGGCGGAAGGTTTCCGCATAGCCGAAGCTCGTTGTGGGATTGCTGACAAGCAGGCTTTCGGAAGCGGCTTTTTTTGCGCTGCGGCTGCGGCGGAGGCGGCTGCGAAGGGTGCGCCTGTGTTTTTCGCAGCCGAAAGTCGAAAGCCGTTCATAACCCGGCAAAAGTGCGGAAAGATCTCTTTCACTGCGGACTTTGTCGGAAAAGATGATATAAACAACGGTTGCCGAAACAATGACGGCAAACAAAATTGCGGTGTACTTAATAACGCTGCTGCGGCGGTTGAGCGCGTGAGTCGGAGCTTTCGGAACGGTGGGCTGCATAAGCACATCCATCGCGGCGTTGGACATGACATTGTCCGTTATAAGATGATGGTTGTTTATAACGGCGCGGATTATTTTGAATGTCAGCCCGGGCGAGTCCGATGTCACTGTGAGCGACATGATGTTGGTTTCCGGAAGCTGGGATGTTGTTATCGTGCCGGAAAACTCCGTTTCGCCGATTGCATCAAGCACCGTTCGGCGCATTGCATCGCTTTCAAGCAGATACTGGAATGCTTCGGTAAGGCTTTTTGCGGTTTCGATATTTGTAAAAACGGTTGAAGTCACCGACCCCTTGCTCGTTACGAAAAAGGTTGCGGTGGATGAATACTCTTCTTTGTAAGTCTCCGTAACAAAAACATAGGACAGCATGGCGGATATGAGCAGCCCGATGAGCAGCAGCCAACGGCAGCGGATAAGCTCGGCGGCAACAATGCCTGCATCCGGGCGAATCTGCCGCTCCTCAGCCGCGGGAAGATCGTTTTTTGAAAATATTGACATAGTTTGTTGCTCTCCCTTTTTATGAGGCTGAAACCGAATCGGTCACGGCAACAAGCAGCGTCGCCGAACCGGTCGCATCCCCGCGCTCGCAGTAAATCGTCACCTTGTATATTCCGGGCTTTGCAATGTTAAGCTCAGAATCGTCAATAACAAGGTTTTCCGCACCGTATTGCTCAACCGTGTAGCTTTCACGCAAAAATGCGATCTCACGAACATAGTCGATGGGATTGATTCTTTCGCCGGGCTCGGTGTAAACAAGGTAGTCGGAAAGAACTATTGAGGGTGCGTTATAGGATGAACGCTCATAAACGACGATTTCGGTTTGCAGCGACGAAACGTCGCCGAGGCTGTTGGTAACGCGGAACTCAACCGGATGAACGCCGATTGCTGATATGTAGTCGCCGGATTCGAGCAGCGTCATTGAAATTTTGTTGGAAATATCGCCGTCAATGCAGTCCTCGGCCGTGATATACAGCAGAGGATTGATAACCGTTCCGGATAAAAATTGCAGCGAATCGGTGATGCGAAACCGCGGCGAATGATAATCGGTGTAATAAAGAGTGCGTGAGGCCGTTGCAACATGGTTATGCGAATCAAACGCGGCATATGTTATGATGCTCTTGCCCGGCTCAACAAACGATGAAATGCTCTCGATAACGACCGATGAAGTAATGTCGCCGTCCTCCGCGTCCATTGCCGTAACGCCGAAAAGCAGCTCCTCTTCGGAAGCATCAACGCTGACGTGAATTTCGGAGGAAGAGCAAACGATAACGGGCGCGGCGTCGTCCTTTGCCGCCGCTTCACGCAAAAGGTATGTAAAAAAGCCCGCCGTTGCGAGAAGAAGTGCGGCAAGTGCCGCAATCGGTAATTTGGATCTGCTTCCTGACATTCGTTCACTCCTGCCCGTTCGGCGCAAAGGAGCACCGTACTTCGAGTATATTTAACCTGTCCATAGTCATGCGTCTATTTTACCACTTTAAATTCAGCTTGTCTACCGCAAAATCCGCAGGACGCGCAGCTCTTCTTTGCGGGCATCGGTTCAATTTATTCTGCCGCCTGTTTTGCCGCACAAAAAACCTCCCGACAAAGCCGGGTGTCCGTAAAACAGTTTCAGCCCCGGCAGTAATGTCTGCCGGGACTATTCTTGCATATATTGTAGCCGTATGATATGATTAAACAGGCCGATAAACTGGAATTTGCGAGGTAATGAGATGGAAGCCGTGTTTGGGGAAAGCTCCTGTATCGATTCGTGGATGCAGCTTGTTAGAAAGGTAAGTTGGAATTTTCCAGGACTTGAAACGGAAGAGTGTATATATGAGCATGAACAAACCGTACTGAAATTCATGAATAAGAAACAGGCATTATGCGTCAAAAGCCGGGGAACAATCATTGGTGTTCTTCTTTTTTCGCACAAAAAGAACATGATTTGTTGTATGGCTGTGGACCCTGAGTATCGAAAGCAGGGTATTGCTTCGATCCTTTTGAGAAAAGCACTGAATGAATTGGATAGAAGCCGGGAAATCACGGTGTCAACGTTTCGTGAAAATGATGAAAAAGGGATTGCACCAAGGGCACTGTACAGAAAATTTGGATTTCAGGAAGGCGAATTGACAGAAGAATTTGGGTACCCCAATCAAGTATTTGTTTTGCACCCATAAATTCCAATTTGTTGAACTGATAAAGAGCGCACTTCTATACAGAGGCAAGCTCTGTATAGAAGTGCGCTCTGCGAGGCGAACAGCCCGGACATTTGAATGTCCGGGCTGTTTTGCGTCACTTCGTTCCGAACAAGGGGCTGCACCCCTTGCGCCGCGAAAGCAGCTGTACCCATAATGAAAAGGCGTGACTTTCGCGGTCACGCCTTTCCTGTTTTACTGTTTTACGAACACCGCCCGAAAAAGCAGGAGGTTTTTTAATAATAACTCGGGAAGCTGCCGATTTCGCCCGTTCGTCTGTTTGCCGAATCAGCGTTTATTCAGATTTTTGTCAAAGCTTTTATCAAAGCACGCCCATGCAGAGCCTTGCAATTGCGAGCGCATCGGGAATGCCGATGTTTCCGCTGCAATCGACATCCGCCATTGCAAAGTCGATGCTGTTCATATCCGTAACACCGACCGCCGCACGCAGAGCGGCAATTGCATCCTGCATTGTGATGCTTCCGTCCGCGTTGATATCGCCCGCAAAGCAGGCTGTTGCCGAAATACCGTCGGTAATTTCAAAATCGGCTTCCGCACTGTGAATGCTGCCCTCCGAATACCAGCCGAGGAAGTTTTCGCCCTGTGCGCCGACGCTGCCTGTTTCGTTTTCATCGCCGATTTCGGTTCCGCTTTCGCCGTAAACGAAGCTTACCGTGCCGCTGCCGAGGGTGTTAAGCCTGACGGGGCGGGAAAACAGCCGGGGTTGAACCTCAATGTCTGTATACACGCCGGAAAGGTTGACTCCGCGCAGGTTCGGGCAATTCAGTGCGCGTGCCTGCGTGCAGTAAGGCTGGTTCAAAAAATCCAAAAGCCAAAGGCCTTCACAGTTGCTGAGTTCAACTTTGGAGATGTGGGTGCGGATGCCGGGAGTACACAATGCGGCTATGGTTGTGCCGGAAAAGTCAAACTCACCGTAAAAATCGACAGTATCATAACAATACCAATACAGAATGCCGTCTTCGTAAATGCCCTGGATTTCGAAACGGGTGGACCCCAAAGTATCCGGTGTGGGGGGATAGGAAGGTGAGCCGGGCACACAACTAAAAAAAGAATCATTGAACTCGCCGTTATACACAGGCGGTAAACCGCGTGTAATTCTAAGAATTTCACCGTTGCAATAGCCTGTATCGCCCGCCGGCTGCTGCAAAAAAGCGATCACCTTTTCGGTGTCAATATCACTGTAGAACTTTGTTCCCGTACTTTCGGAAGATATTTCGCCGAAAACAGGAGAAAACGCAGCCAGAGTCAGCACGGCGCAGAGAAAGAGGGAAAGAAAGCGTTTGGATTTCAGAAACATAACAATTTACTCCTTTTCTTATTTGAACGGCATCAGCGGCTGCCGTGTGCCGTAGTAACCGGGTTGCAAGTGCCGCCCGCCGCAAGAACAAATTACGAAAACGAGTCGTATGCGGGAAGCTTTGGGTTGCCTGTCAATGCGGCCGACATCGATCAGGCCTGCTGCATTGTCTTTTTGTTTAATGATATTATATCACCCGTGCGACAAATCCTCAATACAATTCCCCCCCCGAATAAATATATTTTATTTGACATACAAACAGTTTGTTCCCGATGCGGTTCAATCGGGGATGTTCGCGCGGGATTAGTTTCGATTATGCAGCGAGTTCAAATATATTGCTTCATAGCTGTTCAAATTCACTTTTCCGCCCTTTACAACAGTCCGCAGGTATGTTAAAATAAATTGCTATGTTCGGAGAATTGCATGTTCAAAATGAATTTTGCGTTCTCTGCGGCAATCTGTCCGCTTCGTTTCGCGAAGCTCCGACGCGTCACGCAGCAGACAGGGATTAATAACTGCCGATCATTCGGCACATTCTGAATTACGGAGGTTTCAAATGGAAAAGGAACTCAAAAACGAAATCATTGCAAAGTATGCCCTTCACGAAGGCGACACCGGTTCTCCCGAGGTTCAGATTGCTCTGCTCACACAGCGCATCAACCACCTCACCGAGCACCTCAAGACTCACCAGAAGGATAACCATTCCCGTCGCGGTCTGCTGAAGATGGTCGGTAAGCGTCGCGGTCTGCTCAACTACCTTAAGGAAGTTGACATCGAGCGTTACAGGACGATCATTGCATCCCTGGGCATCAGGAAATAATTTTATACAACAAAAACGGAAGGGCGGGGCGGAGTTACCCGCCTTTCTTTGCAAATTTGCGGCGGCGGATTGCGGAGCAAGCAAAATTTTTAGGGGTCATAACGGCACGGATAAGTGCTTCGGGGCGGAATTTTCGTGCATTGCGTGTGACGGTTAAAAATTTTGTTTGCAAAAAACGTATGCGCCGCATACAGAAGCGTTAAAACTGTTTATTGCGAAAATCATTCCGAAGACGCGGCGGAACAGCGGACACGCTGCAATTGAGAGCTATAATTGAAAGGATATAAATAATAATGCAAAAGAAATTTACATTTGAGCTTGCAGGGCGCACGATCACCGTTGAAACGGGCAAGTACGCCGAGCAGGCGGGCGGTGCGATACTTATCAGCTGCGGTTATACCGCACTGCTGGTTTGCGCAACCGTTGCAAAGCAGGCACGCGAGGGTGCGGATTTTCTTCCCCTCAGCTGTGACTATGAAGAAAAAATGTATGCCGCAGGCAAAATTCCCGGCGGTTTTATAAAACGTGAAGGCCGTCCGTCCGAAAAGGCGATTTTGACAAGCCGCCTTATCGACCGACCCATTCGTCCCCTTTTCCCGAAGGGGTTCTATAACGACGTTCAGGTTGTTGCGACCGCAATGAGCGTCGAGCGCGATGTTACTCCCGATGTGCTTGCAATGAACGGTGCTTCAATTGCGCTGTCCATCAGCGAAGCTCCCTTTGCCGGCCCCATAGGCGCGGTCAGCGTCGGCTATGTTGACGGGCAGTATGTCATCAATCCCGATTTTGAGCAGCGCAGCCGCAGCCGCCTGCACCTTACCGTTGCGGGCACGGCGGACGCAGTTATGATGGTTGAAGCGGGCGCAAACGAGATTTCCGAACAGGAAATGCTCGATGCGATCCTTTTCGGCCATGAATACATCAAGCAGATCGTTGAATGGATCAAAACGATTCAGGCGGAAGTCGGCAAGGAAAAAATCGTTCCCGTTATTCACACTCCCGATGAGGAGCTGAAGGCAAAGGTCGTTGAATTTGCGCGTGCAAAGGTCGAATGGCAGCTTGACACATTTGACCGTAAGGAACGCGAGGTTCGCACCGAACAGGTCAAGGCTGAGACCATTGCGCATTTTGCCGAGGAATATCCCGACAGCGCAGCGGATATTGACGCCGTTCTTTACAATCTCATGAAGGAGATCCTGCGTGACAAGATAATCAACAAGGGTATCCGTCCCGACGGCAGAACCCACACGCAGATCCGCCCCATTTGGAGCGAAGTCGGCATCCTGCCCCGCACTCACGGTTCGGCGGTGTTCACCCGCGGCCAGACTCAGGTCATGACGATTGCGACTCTCGGCACTCTCGGCGACGGACAGACGATCGACGGCATCGGTGAAGAGGAATTTAAACGCTATATTCATCATTACAACATGCCCCCCTACAGCACCGGCGAGGTAAAGCGTCTCGGCAGCCCCGGCAGGCGCGAAATCGGCCACGGCGCACTTGCGGAGCGCGCTCTCCTGCCCGTCATTCCCGATGAAAACGAATTTCCGTATGCGATCCGCCTTGTTTCAGAGGTTGTATCCAGCAACGGTTCAACTTCCCAGGCTTCCATCTGCGGCAGCACGCTCGCGCTTATGGATGCAGGCGTTCCCATCAAGGCTCCCGTTGCAGGCTGTGCAATGGGTCTTATCAAGGACGACAGCACCGGCAACATTGCAATACTCACCGATATTCAGGGCCTTGAGGACTTCATGGGCGATATGGACTTTAAGGTTGCGGGCACCCAGAGCGGCATCACCGCAATCCAAATGGACATCAAAATCAAGGGTATCGATAAGCAGATCCTCACCCGTGCGCTTGAACAGGCGCGTCAGGGCAGGCTGTTCATTCTTGACAGAATGATGGAAACCATTCACACTCCGCGCCCCGAGCTTTCCCCGTTTGCACCGCGTATCCTGCAGTTCAGCATCAACCCCGATAAGATTCGCGAAGTTATCGGCAGCGGCGGCAAAACCATCAACGGCATCATTGCCGAAACCGGTGTCAAGATCGATATCGAGGATGACGGCAGAGTGTTCATCGCAAGCACCGATGCGGCAGCGGCTGAAAAAGCAAAGAACATTATCGACAATATCGTTCGCGATATTCAGGTCGGTGATGTGATTCTCGGCAAGGTTGTGAATATTCTTCCCATCGGCGCACAGGTTGAGCTGAAACCCGGAAAGAAGGGTCTTGTTCATATTTCGAAGCTCTCCAACAAGCGTGTTGAGCGCGTTGAGGATGTTGTCAGCATCGGCGATGAAATTCTTGTTCGCGTAATCGAAATCAAACCCGACGGCAAGATTGACCTTACCCGCAAGGGACTCATTCCCGAAGAGGGCAAAAGATAATTCCGAAAGGATATAAACGGGCGGCAAAAACAAACGCCGTTTGAAACAAAGCAGCAAATGCGCCGACTCGCGGAGCGAGTCGGCGCATTTTGTGCGGTGGGGTAAGTGCGTTTTGATTGGTCGAGCACTTTTTTTCGGATTGTTTTTAAAAAATACTGCGAAAATTAAACACATCTCCCCCGCAGCCCGTCCGAAAAAAGTCATATCCCTCCCCCGTCCGCATATTCTGTAAAAAGCCCGTCTGCTGTTCGTGCGGGCGGAAATCAAAGGCGGAGGAAAACTTATGAGAAGACGAAACCTGAAGGTTGCACTTGTAAACACGGTGCTTGCGGCAATAATTCTCGGGCTGTATTTTGCACTCAGCCTGTCGCACAGGGCACAGCCTGCGAGCGTATCGGGCTTTCCGATCTATCACGGAAACAACAGGCAATGTGTTGCGATAGAATGCGCCGTAACGTGGGATGCCGCCGCATTGGATGAAATATTGGCGATGCTTGAGGAACGCGGCGTGCGCATAACCTTTGCCGTCAGCGGAGAATGGGTTGAGCGCAGTCCTGCAATGCTCAAAAAAATAGCAGCTCAAGGGCATGAAATCGCAACCATGGGCTATGCGCCGTCAAAGGACGGAGGGGTGGATTTTGTTTTGAAGGATATTCAAAAATCGCTTGACTGCATAGAAAGCGTGCTGGGCGCGGCGGCCGTCCCGACGGTTTATTATTGCGGCAGCCGTGCTTCCGGCGTGTCCAACCGCGCGGCGGGAAGGCTTGGACTCACAACGGTGCTCTGCACTTTGGATCTTGTCTGCACAAAGGGCAGCGCGGAAGACATATTTAAGCGCACTGAGGGCAACACTAACGGCGGCGACATCCTGCTTGCCGAGCCGACGGCAGCATTTTCAAAAGCTTTACCGTATATTTTGGACTATATATCGGGAAAGGGGTTGACGGCGGGCTCAGTAAGCGGTACAATATATGATTGAGGAGGTTTATGTGCGCTGAAACCGGCACATTGCCTTTTCAAGAAAGAGGAAAAGGCAATGAATATGATTTATCGTGAAACACTGAAAAACGGGCTGCGCATCGTCGGCGAAACAATGGAAAACTATCGCTCCGTTTCTGTCGGAGTCTGGATAGGCGCAGGTTCCGTTTTTGAAAGAACACCTGCGGAAGCGGGCGTGTCGCATTTCATCGAACATATGCTCTTCAAGGGAACGTATCGCCGCTCTGCGGCCGATATTGCGGAAGAAATTGATTCCGTCGGCGGCAATCTGAACGCCTTCACTTCAAAGGAATGCACCTGTTTCTATGTTAAGGTGCTTGAGGAAAATCTTCCCGCCGCGCTTGACATTCTTGCGGATCTTGTCTGCAATTCAAAGCTTACCCCGGACGATATCGAGCGCGAAAAGGGCGTTGTGCTTGAAGAAATCGCAATGAACGAGGATTCTCCCGAGGACCTTGCTCATGAAGAGCTTTGCAAAGCCTATTACAGCGGGGACAGGCTGGCAATGCCCGTTCTCGGCAATGCGGAGAGTGTCGGTGCGTTCACGAGGGACACGCTGACGGGCTATATGAAACAGTTCTACAAGCCGGATAACATGGTAATATCCGCCGCAGGATGTTTTGACCCTGCACGCTTCCGCGAACTTGTTGAAAATGCTTTTATAATAACCGGAAAAGCCGAAAAGCACGATTTCAATTACGGCAGCCCCGCCGGGGAAAGGTCGTTCAACCTTTTTGAAAAGGATGTTGAACAAACGCATATCTGCCTCGGCTTCCCCGGATTTGCAGCCGAATCCGACGGGCAGTATCCGCTTTATATGCTGAATAATGCCGTTGGCGGAAGCATGAGTTCACGCCTGTTCCAAAGCATACGCGAAAAACGCGGCATGGCATATTCCGTTTATTCCGCTCCGTCCTTCTACCGCAACAGCGGTTACTTCACGCTTTATGCTGGCACGGGCGAAAAGCAGGCTGCGGACGTGCTGAAGCTGATGCTGGATGAATACAGCGAGATTTGCGAAAAAGGCATTACTTCCGACGAACTGGTGCGCAGCAAAAACCAAATGAAAACGGGTTATCTGCTTGGGCGCGAGAACACTTCGGCGCATTCTTCCGCGATCGGGCGCACGGAACTTATGGGTACGGAATATCTTTCCGAGGAGGAGATCATCCGAAGGATCGATGCCGTGACACTTGACGATATTCGTGCGATACTGCCGACAGTCTGCGACTTTTCAAAGATGACCGCCGTATTTGTCGGAAGAACCGCCGAATATGCGCAGGAACTCGAGGATATCATCCGCGGACGCCGCTGAGAAACAAAAAGTGCCCGGAAACACGGATACTGCCGAAAAGGTTTAAAATAACGCTATGGAAAAAGATATGAACAAAACAGCCGAAAACCGCCGCAATGCGGCGGAATCGGTGCTGAACGGCGGAATCGAGTATTCCGCATTCGAAAACATGGACAGGCTTGCAGCGATATTTGCAATGCAGAAGCTTTTGAATGATGATATTGCGGCGCGGCGCGGGTTGGATTTCTCCGTTGAGGAATGGGAACAAAGGCTTGTGCTTGCGATGATAAGCGAGCTGAGCGAGGTTCTTGACGAGGTCAACTTCAAATGGTGGAAGAACAAACGACCTGTCAACACCGAGGCCCTGCAGGACGAGCTGGTTGATGTGCTTCACTTCTTTGTCAGCATGTGCCTGCGGGCAGGAATGAGCGCGGAGGATCTTTATCGCAAGTATTGCGAAAAAAATAAAGAAAATTTTAACAGGCAGTACGGCAAAAGCACAAAAACGGGATACAATCCCGCAGAGAGCGTGCAGTAAAGCATCCGCAGGCTTGCCTTCCCTGCCGAAAATATGCGGGCAATCCCGCAAAAAGAGCGACCGGGGGTTGAATTGAACACAAACAACGTAATAAAACTTAAGCGCAAACGCATAAAAAAGATAAATCCGCTTTGGATAATTGCGGGGTTGCTTGCGGCAATTCTCATTGCAGTGCTCGTGATACTTGTTCGCGGCGGTGCCGAAGGCATTGCCGAGACGGGCAGCGTCACGGTTGATGTTGATTATAATGCTGTTATTGTCCGCAAAGAAAAGGTTATCACAAGCGAAGCATTTGATCTTGCGGATTATTTTGCGGAGGAAGGCGCATGGGTCGAACCCGATACAAAAATAATGCAGATCTATCGCCGCGGATACAGCGAGGAACAGGCAGCTGCGCTTATGCGCAAACATGCCGAAATTTACGACGAACAGCTCGCACTGCTCGGTGAAACAAGGGACAAAACCATTCGCGGGTATAACGAATTGATAGCCCTGCTCGAGGAGAACATTGCAGAGGAACTCATGGCGGGCAACTCTGCCGAGGTGCCCCGACAGGAGGCGGAGCTTCTTGATGCGCTTTCATCCCGCACGGATTACCTGCGCAAAAATTTGCAGGAAACGGAAACACTTCGCGCCCTTTATTCGCAGGCGGATGCGCTTGCGGAGGTTGTGGAGACCCAGCGACACGTGCTTTATTCGCAGGAATCCGGGTTCGTAAGTTTCTATTTCGACGATTACGAAAACGCGCTCAATGCGGACAAGCTCTCGATTTTGACAAGCGACCTTGTTTCATCCGTCATAAAGGGCAAGGGCGGTGCGGCATGGACAACGGCTTTGGACACATCGGCATACAGGCTTGTCGGCGGAGATGAGTGGTACTGCGTGTTTCTGACCGGCGCGGATGAGGCTTTGCGCTGCGTCGGCGGACGGAGCTATTCAATCGCCGCAAAGGGTCACGGAACCTATACCGCTGTTGCGCTTGAACCTATCGTGAGCGGCAAAAAAGTCGTAAACATTCTGAAGGTTGAGGGCGCACCGACAGAATTTCTGAACACGCGCTGCATTGAGCTGACGGTTCGGTTCGATGCTTCCGATATTTGCGTCAGCAAACAGGCGATTCAATTCGAAAACGGTGTCCCGTATATCGAATTGCTGCTGAGCGACGGCAAATACTGCATATTTGTTAATGTGCTTTCGGCGGATGACAAGCGTGCGGTGATAAACGTTCGTGAAGATCAGGATATGCCGATAGCCGTCGGAGTTCGCTATTGGATACCGTGAGTTTTAAACAAAACAGGAAAATTTGAACTATGGAAGATAAATTGTTAAATGAAGAGCCCGCTGCGGCTCAAACTGCGGAAAATTATCGCCGTGTTTGCGATGAAATTGCGGAAGCAGCATACAAAGCCGGCCGCGATCCTTCCGAAATTCGGCTTGTGGGCGCAACAAAATTCAAAACCTGCGCGGAGATACTGCCTGCGCTCAAGGCCGGGCTTGCGGAGGTCGGCGAAAATCGTGCGCAGGAATTTCGCGATAAATTCGATTTTTTCACCGCGCAGGGCGTTCGGCCGCATTTTATCGGTGCGCTGCAAACGAACAAGGCGAAATATGTTGTCGGCAAAGCGGAGCTTATCCAATCTGTTGACAGGCTTGCGCTTGCCGAGGAAATAAACAGGCTTGCGCAAAAAGCGGGGCTTGTCCAGCCCGTTCTTATCGAGATTAATATCGGCGGTGAAGAACAAAAATCGGGCATTCTGCCGGGCGAACTGCCCGAATTACTCAAGTTAGTTTCCGACATGCGGAATCTTTCCGTAAAAGGACTGATGTGCGTTCCTCCTGCGGGCAATGAGGACGAAACACGGTACTTTTTCGCAAAGATGCGGGAGCTGTTCCTTGCAGCTGGAGAGTTTTCCTTCCCCAATTTTGCGGCTGAACAGCTTTCAATGGGCATGAGCGGAGATTATAAAGCTGCCGTTGCCGAGGGCGCAACGATGCTGCGGATAGGTTCCGCAATTTTCGGCGCAAGAGACTACGGCAGGGTGCGGGTTTAGGCCGATGCACCGCGGGCGGAGTTTGTCGCCGCCCAATTTCTCCAAGTGCCAACGGAGAATATTCTTTTGGAGGAATCATACCGAATGGCAAAGATCCTAAACAAATTCATGGAATATATCGGATTCGGCAAGGACGATGTCGAGTACGACGAAGAACCGGAGGACGGTCTCCGAGAGACGGAGACTGTTCCCGAGGAACGGAAAAAATCCACGGAACGCCGCGTTTTGTCAACGGGAAATGTTGTCAGCCTTCCCGGAGTCAATTGCGGAAAGATGATCGTTTATCGCCCTGTCAGCTATGAAGACACACAAAACATCATCGACAATCTGAAGGGCAGAAAGCCCGTCATCGTGAACATGGAGCAGATCGAAGTTGAAACGGCTCAGCGCATACTCGATTTTATGAGCGGCGCATGCTATGCCGTTGACGGAAGGCTTTACAAAGTCTCCGCAAGGATTTTTCTGGTTGCGCCCGCAAACTATGATATAATCGGGAGCTCCGACGGCTTCAGGGAGTGATGCGGATGTTTTGCTTCAGTCAGTGCCGGACTGCGGAGGGGTTCGCCCCTCTGCGCGTTCGGATGCATTGACGCCATACGAACAAGTGTACCTGTCCGACGGCAGCGCAATGCCGCATCGGCTTATTCGGAGAACCGTTTATGGAATGTGAAGATATAATCAACAAAAAGTTTAACCGTTCGTTCATCGGCTATGATATCGGGCAGGTGGATGCTTTTCTTGATGAACTTTATTCGGAAATGCAGGCGTTGAAGGCGGAGCTTGAAATGCTGCGCGCGGCGCGGCAGATGAATTCGGATTCAAAACCGAAACATGGGCCGGAGGAGAATTCGAAAACGGCGGACGAACAGTAAATCGATGCACGCTGTCGAACCGACAGCAAAACGCCGAAAACAAAACAGGGTCAGCATCAAAACGGGTGTTCGCACCCGTTTTTTTCTTTTGCATTTTCAATATACACAGCTGTACCGAAAAAATGAACGAAAATCTGAAAAAACTCCCCCGACGGGAACCCTTTCGGGAATAATAATGCACATCTGCGCAGACGCTACGGATATGAAGAGAAAAGGAAAGTTTGAAAACCGAAAAACGGCGCGCAAAACGGAATGCAGACGGAATTGCAAACTCGGCAGCTGTCCCGTATCGGAAGTTTCAAAGCTTCAAAGGACTGTAAATTCATTTGCTTATACACTTGAAAAAGCACATTTTTTGGATTATGTTCAATACGCTTCGAATGAAAAACGAATATTCCGCCGTGCTTTTTTGACAGGATTACTGCGAGGCTTCGGCACGGCGGTCGGCGTGACGGTGCTCGGAGCGGTGATAATCTACGCTTTTCAGGTATTGGCAAAAAGCAATTTGCCGTACATTGCGGATTTCATTTCGGACATAATAGACATTATTGAAAAAACACGAAAATAACAGAAGGCTCGGTATTGATTAATGAATCGTTTTGATAATGAAAGTCGGCGGACTGCGGAAGCGCGAAACGGAAACGGCGGTGAACTCGGCGCAGCGGCGCGTGAGCTGAGCAAAATCGCGGTCGAGGAAACCAAAAGAACAACAGGCTTATCGCAGCGGGCCGCATACAGAAAGCGTCTGTTTGAAATGCGGCGCGGGTTGAACGGGGAATATCGCAGGAATTATGCACTTGCCGCCGGCAGCGTTTTTTGCGGTGCGGTCGGAGAAGTGCTCGTGAACGAATACTATCGTGTTGAAAAACAGCTTCGGATTGCCGCAGCGGAAGCGGAAAGTTTGAAATTCGGACGGCTGCCGTGTTTTGCGGCGGGCGAGGCGGCGGGCAGCCTTCGCTGCGCAGTGCTTGCAAAGAAACTCTGCGAACTTTGCGGCGGTGCACCGGGCATTGGCTCCGTCGTTGAGTTTTTCGATGAGTACCAGCAAAACAAACCCCTGACAACGCGTGAAATACAGCTGCTTCCCGCGATGCTTCGGCGGGCGGAGCTTGAGACTTTGTACGGCATTGTATGCACGGCAGGTGATGGCCCACTCGGAACCGGGCGCGCGGCAGCTCTGCAGAACGTGCTTGCCGCATTATCAAGAATTGACGATGCGGATTTTTCGGAGTGCATTCAAAACCTGAACATAACCCGCCGCAGGCTGGCGGATGCAGCGGATTTTTCGGCTTCCGATGAGTCAACGCAGCAGCTTTATCTTAAAGCGGCGGCCGAAATTTCGGAACGGACGTCGGCGTCGGAACAGACCGTGGTTCGGAAGGCGTTCGAACTTTCAAAGGGGCGGACGGGGCGCCGCGCTCTTGTGGGCTGCAGTCTGCTTGCGGAGGGGAAGCCGGAGCTGATTCGTGCGCTTCGTGCGGAGAAAAAACGATTAAAAGGATTAAAAAACGACCACGGCGCAAAGGCTCCCTCCGATTCGGGAAAAAGAACCGATGTCCAAAAACATAAATGCGTAAAATTATCAAATTCGGCAAAATGCGCATTGCTTACGGTTTTTGAAGCATTGCTTGCGGCTGCGCTTCTTGTGCCTGCGGCGGCAGCGGCGGGAAGACTCGGCTCGGCTTTTTTTCCCGCAAATACCCGTGTCAGTGCGTGGTCTGCGGTATTGACTGTAATATTCGGGTTGATGCCCGCACTTTCGGCAGCTTTCGCAATAGAAGCGCGGCTGATGCCTGTGTTTAAAAAACCGCGCCCCCTTCCCCGCCTTTCACTCCGCGGAGGCATCGGGGAGGAAAATCGAACGCTTGTTGCCGTTCCGGTGCTTATAACGTCCGAAAAGTCCGTCAGACAGGCGGCGGAAACACTGGAAGCGCATTATCTTGCGGCGCAGGATTTTGCTGCGGCAAATTGCGGCGCAGAGTTTGCAATACTTGCGGATTTTCCCGATTCCGTCGAGAAAACAAAGCAAGGAGAAGCGGAACTGATCGAGCTTGCAAAGAAACTTACGGATGACCTGAATTCGAGGTTTTGCGCCGGCGGAAGACCGGTGTTCCATTATCTGCACCGGGAACGTGTTTTCAATTCGGCGGACGGTGTTTATATGGGCAGGGAGCGTAAGCGCGGTGCGGTGGAGGCACTGCTTGACTGTGCCGCGCACGGGGATACGCACGAGTTTTGCTGCAATTATCCGGATATTTGCAGCGAAAAAGAACGCTTTCGCTTTCTTGTCGTTCTTGATGCGGACACAATAATGCCAAACGGAGCATTGCGCAGGCTGATTGGTGCGGCGGCGCATCCGCTCAACCTTCCCGTGTTTGAAAACGGTGCGGCGCGTCCGTCCTTCGGATTCAGCATAATTGCTCCGCGCATGGCGGCAACATCGCGTTCGGCGGCGGAGAGCGGGTTTGCCGCGCTGATAAGCGGGGAAAGCGGCATGTGTGCATATTCCGTTCGTGTTTCCGATTTCAATTGGGATGTTTTTGAGGAGGGGAACTTCGGCGGAAAGGGCATAATCAATATTGATGCATTCCTGCGCTCGGTCTCGGGCAAAATCCCGGAAAATGCCGTGCTGAGCCATGATTTGGCGGAAGGCTGCTTTGCGCGTGCGGCATATGCGGCCGATATTGTGCTTTATGACGGCGAACCGTCCGCATTGCTGCCGTGGCAAAAGCGGCGTCATCGCTGGCTGCGCGGGGATATGCAGCTCCTCCCCTTCCTGTTTCCGCCGCTGAATTCGGGAATTGATGCAGTTTCGCGGCGAAAGATCCTGTTCAATATCCGCGCGGCTTTCGGCGGCATAAGCTTCGCCGCCGCATTCCTGCTTGCCGCCGTTTTGGGGCTTCGCCCGCTTTTTTTGCTTGCTGTAACGACTTTTTTCATTGATTTGCTGTTGGAAGCCGCATTCCTGCTGCTTCGTCTGCCCTTTCGAAAGTCCGCACTTCGTCCGCTTGTTCTGCTTGCCGGGCGTCGGCTGTATGAGCTTGCGGTGCTGCCCTATTCGGCTCTGCGCGATGCGGATGCTGTTTGCCGTGCGTTGTACAGAATGATTTTTTCGCACCGAAACATGCTGCAATGGCAGACAGCGGCGGATGCGGAGCGCAGCAGACCGCAAAATACAAGGGAATATTTCAAGGCACTGTTTCCGTGCGCCGCATTCGGCACAATTGTTCTCGCCGCCGTTTCTGCGGCAATTGCAGCGGCACGGCAGATACACAACGGCGAAACCGCAGGCATGGCAGCGGCGGGTCTTGCGACGGCGGTGCTTTGGCTTTGTGCGCCGCTGATTGCGGAAAAGAAGGATAAAAAGCCCGATCCCTATCGTTTTACCGCAGCGGAGAGAGGCAGACTGACGGAAATTTTTGCCGATACTTGGCAGTACTTTGAACAGAACTGCACCGAAAAAACATCGTGGCTCCCTCCCGATAATTTTCAGGAAGAGCCTTATCGCGGCGCGGCAATGCTGACTTCGCCCACGAATATCGGCATGGGGTTGATGGCTGTTGTTTCGGCGCATGATATGCATCTGCTCGATGAGCGCGGAATGTTCACGCGCCTTGAACGCATGGTGAATTCCATAGAAAAGCTTGAAAAATGGCATGGGCATCCTTTTAATTGGTATAACCTGCGCGACTTATCGCTGCTGCGTCCGCGCTTCATATCGACTGTTGACAGCGGAAATCTGTTCGCCTGCCTTATCACAACGGCATGCGCGCTTGCTGAATGCGCAGGGCAGGCGGAAAAGACCTCCGCAGAGTTTGCGGAAGAACTGAAAAAGCTTGCGGCGCGCTGCACAGCGATCGCAAGGGCAATGGACTTTAGTGTACTGTATGACAACACAAGAGAGCTTTTTCATATCGGCTGCTCGTTCGAGGAGGGAAAGCTTACTCCGTCACATTATGACTTGCTTGCATCAGAATGCAGACTGACGAGTTTTTCTGCAATTGCGTTTTCTCGGATTGGGTCGGAGCATTGGTTTGCGCTTTCGCGCCTTATGTGCGATGCTTCGGGCGGGCGCGTACTTAAAAGCTGGAGCGGGACGATGTTTGAGTATCTGATGCCGCTGATTTTCTTTGAAACCGTACCTTACAGTATGCAGTTTGAGGTTTGCCGCAATGCGGTGCTGACGCAAATCCTTGCTGCCGCAGCGGAAAAACCTTGGGGTGTGTCGGAATCCGGGTATTATGCGTTCGATGATGCCCTGCGCTATCAATATCGTGCTTTCGGCAATCCCGAACTTGCGCTTGCACCGGGCAGAATGCGGTCGGATGTTATTGCACCGTATGCATGCGTGCTTGCACTTGCCGTTGAGCCGAAAGCAGCGGCGGAGAACCTGCGCCTGCTCTGCCAAATCGGCGCGGCGGGCAAATACGGGCTTTATGAAGCGCTCGATTACGGAGCGGCTGAAAAGAATGGATTTGCAATTGTAAAAAGCTATATGGCGCATCATCAGGGCATGAGCCTGTGCGCAATCAACAACGCTTTGAACAACAACGTGCTTGCGCGAAGATTCATGAGCGTTCCCGAGGTTCGGGCGAACGAACAGCTGTTGTTTGAGAACATGCCCGTTGACCCCATTCGAATTAAAACCTATGAAAGTGAAATTTTCAGGGAGCCGCACGCGGCTCGTAATGCGGATGAATTTGTTCGCATTATCAAAAAAAACACTGCGGAAGCGAAGCGAAACGAAGCCCCGCGGCTGCGGGGAGCATTTATTCGGAGGAAGATAAAAAACCCGGGCAATCGGAAAAACGCAATAGAAATGCAGCCGACCGAGGGACGGACGGAAAATAACAGCGGGCAGGCAGTCAACGGACAGATTATCACAAACGGTTCATACAGCGTATTTGTTGATGAAAACGGCTGCGGCTATTCAAAATGCGGCGGTGTGTTGATAACCCGACTGCGCGGCAAAGCATGGGGCGCGTTTGGGGAAGATGCGGCAAACGCTTCGGAATTCGGCTTCGTTCCGCCTAACGGTGTGGATTTTGTAATTGCAAAATATGATTCCGAATCAGGTGAAAAAGCTGCAAAACGCATTTCGGGAAGCATCACGGCGGAGCCGCACAGAGTTGTTTCGGAGGATCGTTTCGGTTTGATTCGGGCACGCCTCACCTCAATGGTTGCTGCTGATTCGGATTGTGAAATCCGCACGCTGGAGCTGATTAACTGCGGCAAAGAGGAAGAGACGGTCGATGTCGGCATGTTTGCCGAAATCGCGCTTGCACCGGCGAGGGAATTTGAGGCGCATCCGGCATTTGTGCATGTTTGCACCGAATCCGAAAGGGCGGACGACACATTGATTTTTACAATGAGAAAAAAACCGGGGAAGCCGTCTTACTCCGCTTTTTTCAACGTTGCATCGCTTGAAAGGGTGCAATTTTGCGCGGATGGTTTGGTTTGCCCCGGGCGGCACAAAAGTCATGAAGATGCTCTTCTGATGCAGTGCATTTCGGCAGCCGACGCGGAAGAATTGCCGACGGTGCAGCCGGTTGAGCCGTACTTTTTCGCAAAAACAAAGGTTCGTCTCGGGCCGGGCGAAAGCGGAACCGTGCGTCTCACGATCGGATTCACAAAGAACAGAACGAGAATTGATGAGATTCTTCATCGGCAAAGGCAGCGGCTGCAAAGTGCGGAGGCTGCGGCGCGAATGCATTCGGCGGGAATACTTCGTGCATTTGAAATCGACGCGAAAACAAACGCATTTGCACAGATTTTGAATGCGTTTATCGTGAAAGGCATTGTGTCAAAGGGCAAGAGTGATATAAAAAGCCGGCTCGGCGGCATTCGCGGCCTTTGGAAACACGGAATCTCCGGCGATCGCCCGATCGTGCTCATGCGCGTTACTCGTTCGGAGCAGCTGAACGGGGTGCGTATGCTTTTGAGTGCTGCGAAATACATCAACATGTGCAATGCAGGCAGCTGCAAAACGGAGCGGGACGAGTTCAACGAGGGAAGTCGCACGGACGAGCGGCAGGAAAAGCTTTTTGATGTTGTTCTTATCGGAGAATACCCGCATGAATATGCGAACGCTCTGCGGGCGGCGCTTGAGGAATTGCGGACGATCTGCCCAACCTGCATTCTTTTGCACGGATTCGAATTGACCGAGTCGGATCGCGCGCTGATTCACGCTGCGGCGCAGATTGAAATTGATGCCGATGCACCGCTTGCTTTTGCAGACGACTCAAAATATATTTTTGAGCACGGCAGCATAAACGAGAAAATGGCGGAAACAGAAACGATGCGCCCAATGCTTACACAGCCGAACATAACGGATGCACGAAAAAAAGCTTGCTTTTCATGGAACGGCTGCGGCGGGTTTGATAATGAAAAAATGGAATTTGTTATTGAAAATTCGCCGAGGAACATTACTCCTCTGCCTTGGAGCAATGTCCTTGCCGGAAAGCGCATGGGTACGCTTGTGACCGAGAGCGGCGGCGGTTACACATGGTGCGGAAACGCAAGAATGCTGCGGATAACACCGTGGTCAAACGATGCTTTGTTTGATACAAGCGGAGAATTTTTGATACTGTTTGATATTGAACGAGAAAGCAGGCTCAGCCTTTTGCCCGCATTCGGCAGCAGCTGTGTTGTGTCGCATGGGTTTGGGTACAGCCGCTTTGAATGGCGGACGGATGAGCTCAGAGTGCAGCTCACGGTGACGGTTGACATGGAGTTACCTTTGAAATACTCAACGGTATGCATCGAAAACCTGACGGCAAACAGAAAAAAACTGCGGCTGCGCTGCGGGGCGGACTGGGTGTTGGGCGAAAAAGCACATCCCGCGTCACTGCAATTTGAAACTATCGGCGAGGAGGGTTTTCCGCTTTGCGCTGCGGCGCGCGACACACTTTCGGAACATTCGGAGTGGGGCTTCCTCTCGATTTTGGGCGGTTCGAAAAGCGTTGCTGCGAACGGAAATCAAATTGCAGCCGAATTCACCGTTGAATCGCAATCAACCGCAAAGCTTACGGTGCTGCTTGGGTTTGAGCAGTTTGAACGCATTCCAAAGCTCCTTGCCGATGCGGACGCTGAAGCGGCGTTGAATGAAACAATGCGGTTTTATAGGAAAAAAACGGATGTACTGAGGATAAAAACAGGCGATGCGAGCTTTGATGCACTCGTGAACGGGCGGCTGCTCTATCAAACATATTCGGCGCGCATAATCGGGCGAACGGGATTTTGGCAGTGCGGCGGTGCGTTTGGCTTCCGAGATCAGCTTCAGGATGCAGCAGCACTTGCTGCGACCGATCCCGAATGCACAAGGAATATGATAATCAAGTGCGCTTCACGTCAGTTTAAAAAGGGCGATGTGCTTCACTGGTGGCACGAAGGTTTTGCAGACGGGCTGCCGCGCGGGGTGCGGACAATGATAAGCGACGATCGCCTCTTCCTGCCGCTTGCAGCGTGCGAATACGCTGAGGTCAGCGGGGATGCAGCGATTTTTGACGAACAAATACCGTATCTTGCCGACATGAAGATACCGTACGGACAACAAAACATATATTGTGAAATGGAGAGATCCGATGATACGGAAACCCTGTATGAACACTGTTGCCGCGCCGTGGAGCTTTCATTTGAGCTGCGCGGGGCGCACGGTTTGCCGCTTATGGGCACGGGTGATTGGAACGACGGCATGGACGCGGTAGGTTCGGACGGCGGCGAAAGCGTTGTTGTCGGCTGGTTGCTGCTGCTTGCGGCGAGGGCATTGCTGCCTGTTTGCAAAAAGCGGGGAGATACTGCACGGGCAATGCTTTTCGAACGTGAATCCGCCGCGCTTCGTGCTGCAATTGAAAGCAACGCGTGGGACAAAAACAGATATATACGTGCCTTTTTCGGTGACGGAACAAGCCTTGGAAGCGCAGACTGTTCGGAATGTGCCGTTGATTGCGTAAGCGAATGTTTTGCGGTTTTCGCAAACGCCGTTCACGCCCGCGAAGCGTTTGAAACCGTGCTTGCGGCCTTGACGGACCCGGTGAACGGGCTGATTCGGCTGCTGACCCCTCCGTTTGACGGAAAAACGAGGAACGCTGTGGGCTATATAGAGGGTTACTTGCCCGGAGTACGCGAAAACGGCGGACAATACACGCATGCGGCGGCGTGGTGCATAATAGCCGCATGTCGGCTCGGTATGGCCGATACGGCGGACAGCTTGTTTAAAATGATAAACCCGATTGAACACGGATCCGCAAATTCCATCGAACGCTATAAAGGGGAACCCTATGCCGTTGCGGGCGACGTTTATTCGGTCGGAAGGCTTGCGGGTCGTGCAGGCTGGACGCTTTACACGGGATCGGCAGCATGGCTGTATCGCGCCGCCGTCGAAAACATTCTCGGAATCCGCAAGAGGGGAACAAAACTTTTTGTTGAACCCTGCACCGTGCTCGATGCATTTTCGTTTGAATACCGTTTCGGAAACACCGTTTACAGTGTCGATATGCACCGTAGCGCTTCGAATGCAAAAGAGCGGCACGGTGCATGTGTTGAACTTGTTGACGACGGGAAGGTTCATAATTTATCGCTTGAATACAGGTAAATTCGGTGCGGACGATGCAGAGTGCCTGGGCAAAAGCGTGCTCAGTTCCGCATCGTTTTCGCCGCGGAGTGCGGCATTCAAAACAATGTTTTCATCAAGGATGCCGACAGTCGCTCCCGCCTCAACAACAAAAATGATGCCGTATCCCCTGCCCCCTATAAACGAAAGTGCTTTTCGCACCGTGCAATCGCTTCGCAGTGCTATCGGCACAACGCGAACCGCGGAACCGGAACGGAGCCGTGATAAACCCGCAAGACTTGTTTTTATATTGCTGCCGCAGGAACAGCGGAATTCCGAAAGTGCCGAAATAAAGATGAAAAAACCTGCCGCAAGCGGGGTCGGGTTGAATGCGGCGTCCGTCGCTGAAACAAGCATCACGCCCGCGCAAAAAAGCAGAATGCCGAATATGATGCCGAACAAAGAAAGTGTTCTTTGCGCACGAGCCCGCCCGATTCGCTTCTCAATCAATGCAAGCGCAAGCCGTCCGCCGTCAAGAGGCAGAAAAGGGAGAAGATTCATTAATCCGAGCGATAAATTGAAAGAACAGAAATCTTGGAAGGCTGCCGATGTATGCCCGATGTATTTGCCCAAACCTGCGCCGCAGAGGGCGATGAGCAGGCTTGCAAACGGTCCCGCTGCCGCAACCGACAGGCATTCCGACGGGGTACGCGGCGGTGTATGCAGTTCAGCGATAAAGCCGAAGGGCTGCACCTCAATCGAGGAGACAACAAGCCCCAGCCTTGCCGCCATAAATGCGTGGGACAGTTCATGAACCGCAAGCGAAACAAGGGCAAGCATGAGGGCGGGCAGCTTACCGAGCACGGCTGCGGCAGGAACAAGCAGCAGAACGCAAATCGAACAGCGAAGTTCGGTTCTGCCGAAAACGGCAATCTTCAATTATCCGAGATTCGCCTTGATGCCAAAAAAATCAAACGGATCGATCGGCCGCCCTGCCTTGGTGATTTTGACACAAATATAGTCACGCTGCATGTTTCCGAGAATGCTGCGCTGAACGACAGGCTGCCCGCGTTCAACGCAAATATCCCGCAATCCATAGTAGGTAATCTCGATATCATCCGAACTGAAAACGGTCAGACTGCCGCCGAGGCCTTCGTCAAATGAAACGGTTTTTACCGTTCCGTCGAGTGCGGACAGAACCGGAGTGCCTTCTCCGGCATAAATCTTGGCAACCATGCTGTCGTTATCAACGATCACGCTGTCTGACTGCACAGGGCGTATCGGGTTATCGGACGGCGCAAAAACGGTTAGAATTGAAGGCAGCTGAACAAGCTGAAGCCGACCTGTCGCACGCGAGTCATCGCCTTTTGCCGCATCATCCGGTGAATTGTTTGAAGCAAAACGCAGAGGAGAAAACACGGCAGTGCTGTCAACAGTATCACCGCTGACAAGAGAGCCGCTTTCGGACATGCGCAGCGCAAGCAGCAGAGAGGCAGCAGATGCGCAAATAATCAGCATCATAAACCCGAAAACACGGCGGAATCCGAGAATTTTGCGGCGCGGTCTGCAAAACATGACCTTTGTCGGTGCCTGGTTTCTGCTCTGACCAAACGGTTTTGAAAGTAACGGATTGTTCTTCAATTCGAAATACTCCTTTCGCAATGCTGCACAGCCGAAGAGTGCACCGAACGCTGAAGAATTTCGCGTCGGCACACAGAGAGCAACATGTGCTCGGCATGCTGCATTTTATGTGCATTGCGGCAGGGTTTATGCCGAAAAGCCGCTGATGAGGGTTTTCAGAATCTAAGCCGCGTTTCAATAACCTTACCGATTATTTGAACATCGCCCTCGGAAACGATCATGGTGTTGTATGCCGGATTGGACGGGGTGAGCGCAAGCTGCTTTCCGAAGCGCTGGATATGCCGCAGAAGCACCTCGTCTCCGATACGCACAACGCCGATGCAATTGTTGTCCGCCTCAACACATTTCCGCACCAGAACGAGCGAGCCTTCAACGATGTGATCCCCCGTCATGCAGTCGCCTTCAACCTGCATGAAGAAACATTCTCCGGAAGATACTTCGTTTGCGGAAACGGGTATGTACTCGGTTATATTTTCATCCGCAAGCATCGGCAAACCGGCGTGAACAAACCCAACCAAGGGAACACCGATTGCGGGCGTATGCGGCATTGAAGAGGAAGAAAGTTTTGCCGAACTTGATTTCAGCAGCGGAACGACTTCATCCGTGCCGAGAAGATAATCCGCGCTGACTTGAAAAATTTCCACAAGCCGCATGATAACGCTGTTCGGCATGTTGACTCTTCCGTTTTCATATTTGCATATCGCTGCTTTTTGAACTCCGAGCATGCGCCCCAGCTCATCTTGGGTGATGCCGCGTGAATTTCGCAGTTGTTTCAGTCTGTTCATCGTCGGTTCTCCGTAATTTACTGTCTGTATTGTATCTCGATTGGAAACAAAATGCAAGCACAAATAAAAATATATTTATTTTAACGGGCAACAGTACGGAAAAAGGTATTGCAAGTATCCTAAAAAGATACTATAATAGCCGTGCGGTCAAAAAACAGCAGCTGATTTCCGAAAAGGAAATGCGCTTTTAAAAACTGTTCCGGAATTTGTTGCCGAAACGGAAACTGTGAACAGCGATGTTCGACCGTAAAACCGATTGATTGCGGAGGTATTACAATGAATTACTTTGGGTTGTTTTTTTCCTTTCTTATTCCGGGAATGATCATTGGCGCATTGATTGCAGTCGGTGTTTGCACCGATAAATTTAAAAAATCTGAAACAACATCGAATTTCAGAACACACAACGTATGCGTACCCGATGATGCAAAAAGGGGGGAGCTTCTGCCGGCACCGACATACACTTTGCGCGAACGTGCTGCACAAAGGAATCAGACGGTGAATCGAAACGGAGAAGTTGTCGATGAGCCTTCAAGAAAAAGCTCGGCAGCCTGACATACACATTATTAAGAATGTTTGATGATGTGCAATGAATGCAAAATCGACCTCTGTACATTGACAAAGGCCGATTTAAAGCTGAAAAGCAGGTTGAAGCCGTTGTGCGGAGCTTGTATTCAAACTGCCGGTTCGGGCGTCGCTGATGCAGCAGTATGCACTTATGAATCCGGTATAAATCAGGAATTATTTACCGGGCAATTTATCGGGCTCGGGCAGCTCGGGGCCGCTGATCGTGATTGATTTTATCACAACGGGAGTGACAGGACGGTCATTCGCACCGGTTTTGACGGAAGCGATTTCATCAACGACTTCGATGCCCTCAATGACCCTGCCGAAAGCGGCATAGCTGCCGTCAAGGTGCGGAGCGGCAGCGTGCATGATGAAAAACTGACTGCCTGCGCTGTCGGGATTGTTCGAACGTGCCCAGGAAATCACGCCGCGCTCATGCTTAAGCGTGTTGTTGAAGCCGTTGCTTGCAAATTCACCCTTGATGGAATAGCCGGGGCCGCCGTAGCCTTCACCGAGGGGGTCGCCGCCCTGAATCATAAAGCCGGGAATAATTCTGTGGAAAGTTAAGCCGTCATAGAAGCCGGAACGCGCAAGCGAAACGAAATTGTAAACGGATTGAGGTGCAATTTCGGGATACAGTTCAAGCTTCATGACCCCACCGTTTTCCATTTCTATGGTTGCGATGATTTTGTCGTTGTTCATGTCATTGTCTCCTTGGTTTTCGTTTGGTTTATCTGTTCCGCTGCTTTTGCAGCCGACAGTTGTCGCAGCAAGCGCAAGTGCCGCCGCAAGAACGATGCAAAGCAGCAGGGTTGAGATTTTTTTCATAAATACAGTTTCCTTTCTGTCTGTTTACGGGGTTGTTTTGCGGAGTTAACCGTTGCAGCAGGAAAACGGAATTCACAAAACTCGATTGAGGTAATCGGCTTTTAATCCTTCGCTTCCCCGTCGCGTCTGCTGCAAGTATAGCATTATTGCCGCCGAAATGCAATATAGTATTTTCAAACGGGAAATTCTTGTTGCATTGGGAGACGGAATGCTATATAATCATTAGGAAAAATGCAGCACCGCTTTGCAGGTAAAAAACGCAGATGACGCGTGCATGAAACAAAAAGGAGATTCTCTAATGTCATACTCAGGCAGAATGCAGAACAGCCACTATTACAGCGTCTTTTTCGCACCCCGAGGACGCGACAGGATATATGATCTTGGAATGCATATTGCGCAGATGTATCTCAGCCCGTTTGATAAGCTTATCGGCATTATCGGCGAGGCAGGCTCGGGCAAGAGCATGTTGATAAAAGGCATGTTCCCCGGGCTCGAGCTGACAAACGATGATAACGGAGTGAACACTCGCCCGCTTCCGATTCTTGATATTGATCAGCAAGGGTTTTTTGCTGCACACACTTATCATCTTGACATACGCTTCGAGGCGGCATTCACGCAGATGGGAGTGCTTGCCGATGCAATTTTGAACGCTGTTCAACGCGGCAAACGTGTAATCGTTGAGCATTTCGACATGATTTACCCGTTTCTTAAGACCAATGCAAACCTTCTGATCGGCATGGGTGAGGAAATAATCATAACGCGCCCGACGATTTTTGGTCCGCTGCCGAATGAAATCTACGATATCGTTGCAAAAACGGTCGATTATCGCAGAATGGCGCATACGGCGGAAGATCTTTGCGAGATTTTCCTTCCCGGCGATGACGGCTGCAGGTGCAAACACAGCGATGTTAAGCACGGCTTTGTTTTGTCGTTTGACGAACCGAAACCCGAGCTTGATCTTGACGAGCTGGAAAGCAAGGTTCTTGATGCAATTGCAAAAGATTTGACAATTTCATATGTTGACGAAGGGCACATTATGATCGGCGACCTGCTGCACCCCTGCACGGGTCCGAGAACGCATGTGCCGAGTACGGGATGCGTACAAAATTTTCGTATCGTGAAACATATATTCTACGACCCCATTGAGCGGCGCTATCTCCTTGCGGGCAGGGTCGGACCGCGCGAAAAAGGCGAGGATATTTATGATTTCAACAACATGGAAAATTGATGCCCGAAGGTGACGAGCATCATATGAAGCGGCAATTCCGCTGTCAGAATATGCTCAATCTAAGCATATACATGCAAAGGAAAGCGACATATAAAACGCAGGTGCACCCATAGACCGCCTGCGTTTTCTTTTTTGTTGTGCACAGGGCGGCAACGGATGCCGTGAGCGGCAGCGTTGCGCAAAGGTAGCGAACTGCGGAAAGCAGCCATGTGCAGCCCATTGCAAGCACGTAGTAAGCAAGGAAGAAGACAATATAGGCCGAAGGCAATTCCCGCATACGATCGGTAATCAGCGCAAGTGATGCGAATGCAATAAGAACTGTCGGAATCCAAAGGGAATAAATCACGCTGATGTTCCCGTTCGGAATTGCATTGACGCACCAGTCCCAAATGTATCGCATGGTGTCGAAAAACAAACCGAGCTGTTGATCCCAGTTCAGCTTTTCATACTCCATGAAAACGAAAAAATCGCCGGAGACATTATAATTAATGAGCAGATAAGCCACCGTTCCGAGTGTTGATATAACAAGCGCGGCAGCAACCGCAATAATTTGTTTTCCGTATTTTTTGCCGTCGCGAATGTTTCGGACGACCGTGCCGACTCCTTCAATGAAGATTGCAGCAGCAAGCACGACCCCGAGAGACCGCGTGAAACCGGCTAAAGCGGTAAAAACAGCGGAGAGTATAAATTTATGCTTTTGCAAACAGTAAAACGCACAGAAACAGAACAGCATGAAAAGCGGTTCCGTCATTGGTGAATTAAGAAAAATTGCACCCGGAATGAGAAGCGAAAGCAGTGCGGCATGCACGGAACGCTTTTTGCCGAGAATTCCGTACAGCGTTAAATATGCCGTTCCGGAGGCGAGGCACGTTGCAATTGTGTTGATAATTTGAGCTGACACAAAGCTGTTGTGGAAGACCGGATTGAGCATTCGCATAAGCAGAGGCAGCATCGGATAAAAAACGATCAGAAGGCGATCTTTCCCATCGTTTACATACCAGTTTTCAGCAATATTAATATAATGAGGGACATCGGTGTTGTGCTTTGACCAGGAAGTCTCCCACAATTCAAACAGATTGCCGCTGAAATCAGGGGTGAAAACCCGATAAAGCACCATTCCGAGAATGGTTGTAACAATGTGAATCGCCAGCGCGGCAAGCATAATCCGAGAAAAATCCCTGCGGGCGTTCGCAACGGGGACAAAGCTGCAAAGCCGTTCGCCGATGAGCGTCTTTAAAACGAGAGGAACAGCTTTATAAGCTGCGAATGTGAAAAGAGCAAGCAGTGAGGAGGAAAGTATTCCGCCGCCGATGCTCATTGCCCGCAAGTTGGTTATGAAATAAAAAACATACAATGCAGCGGCAAAACATATGAGCACAGTTCTGATTATTCGAACTGCACGCCGAAAGCCCGTGCTGCCCGCTTCTTCCGCCGGTTTTGTTCCGGCAGTTTTATCGGTTAATCGAAAAAAACTCATCAATAAGTTGCGCACGGAATAAACCCATGCGCGGCTCCGTTCGTAAAATCAGCGGACAAACAGCAGGTTCGCGCCGCCCGGTGCTTAAATTATACATATTAATCCGCGGATTTCAAGCCCTGCCGCAAATTTGTCCGCAAAATCCGACCGTATGCCGCAATTCTACTCAATATCAACAACTCGATGTTTTTCCCACTTTGCAAACTTGAAATATAATGCGGTGATAAGACTGCACAAAAGCCAACCGGCAGGATAGCTCAGCGCAATGGGTTTAATTGTGTTGCTGATATAGTTCGCCATGATAAAAAGATAAATCTGACGAAATACAACAAATGAACCTATCATTATGAACATCGGTGTTCGACTGTTGCCCGCTCCGCGAAGCGCACCCGCAAAAATCTGATTGATGCAGCAGAAAACATAAAAGGGCGAAATCAGACGGAGAAGCATTGAACCGTAATCCACAATTTCACGTTTTTTATTAAAAAATTCAACAAGCTGCGGAGCAAAAATCAGCACCGGCACCATTAAAAGCGCGGTGCAGGCGACGGCCATAAGCATTCCGGCGCGGATTCCCTTTTTTGCGCGCGCAACCTGATTAATGCCGAGATTCTGCCCGACAAATGTTGTCACAGCGAGCGAAATGCTCTGCATCGGAAGGAAAAGGAACTGATCGATTTTGACATAGGCTGTCCAGCCGCCCATGCAGTCCTCGCCGAAACTGTTGATGTATGATTGCACGAAAACATTCGAAAATGCCGTAACAGCCATTTGAAGAGCGGCGGGAATGCCGACTTTCAGAATTTTTGCGAGCATGGAGCGATGAATGCGCAATTTCTTAAGCGAAAGCCGACAGCAGTTTTTCGCACGGAGGAGTACGATGAGAACAAGTGCGGCCGAAAGCGTCTGAGCAACGACAGTTGCGATCGCAACACCGGAAACTCCCATTTTGAACACAAGAACAAACACAAGGTCAAGCACAACATTTGTCAGCGCTGAAACAACAAGAAAATAAAAAGGGCGCTGTGAATCGCCGATCGCACGAAGAATGCCGGAACCCATATTATAGAGCATAAGACTGATTATTCCGGAGAAATAGATAATAAGGTACTGCGTTGCCTCGGGACGTACGGAGTCCGGAGTTTCCATCAGATTCAGCATCAGCGGCGTCATTGCAATGCCGATAATGGTGAAAACAACGCCCAAGATAAGCGTCATCATCACGGACGTGTGAACCGCGTCCTGCACGCGCTCATGCTGTTTTGCACCGTAGAATTGCGAAATGACAACACTTGCGCCGGTGCTGAGCCCGAGGAACGTGTTTATCAGCATATTAATGATCGGGCCGACGGTGCCGACGGCCGAAAAAGCCGTGTCGCTGACATAGTTGCCGACGACCCAGCTGTCAACCGTGTTGTAGAATTGTTGAAAAAGATTCCCGAGCAGTAAAGGAATTGCAAAACACACAATATGACGTGTGATTCCGCCCTCCGTCATATCAACATCACGACGTTGACCGAAAGACTTTAATTTATCCAGCAGCTTCAAATCAGACCATCCCTTCGGGCATTGCCCGCTCTTCTCATTTTCAGCCTGATTATAGCACCAAAGTAATTTTTTGAAAACACAAAAATTAAATATTAATAAATATATTCGCTTTGCGAAAATAGATGAATTTAAGTTAAAACCGCGCAGCATTTCCCGGGAAATGAGCGGCGAGATGCAAAAAACAGAAAATTCCCGAGAAACAGTCCGTTTAAACAGAGTATTTCCCGGGAAATCATGTAAACAAATCAGCGTGAAAACAGACACATCCGACCGAGAGTCAAAAGCGCAGTGGGTTATTTGTTACATTTTCTGAACAAATACTTGTCGATTTTATCTCGCATGGAATCGGAAATTTTGCGCTCGATCGGGAAAATCGGAGCATTGACAACTCGTTTCGAAAACTCCAGAGCCAAGTTAAGCGTTATGCCGAGTGCATCCGCCGAGAGGAAACCGTTTGCAAGTGCATCGCGGCGATCGTGAATAAAGCCGGTTCCGTTTGCATTTACCCTCGTGAAGTTTATTGCAGGTATGCCCTTGTCGGAGAACGGAGTTCCGTCGCTTGAATAAACATCCTCATGATATACAACGGCGGCGCCGAGTTCGTTCATCATCCCTTCAACATAACTCTTCATGGGCGCATCCCCCATGATAAATATATGCTCAGAGCCAAGAATGGGACCGGCCATATCGACGTTGACCATCAAACGATGCTTTTCAAGCTCCGCCTCGTGTGCGGCAACATACGCTTTGCTTCCGAGAAGACCCTGTTCCTCTGAACCGAACCAGTTGAATTTCAATGTGCGGCGCGGAGGATTTGCCGCAAAATAGCGCAATAATTCCATGATGATCACGGAGCCGCTCATGTTATCATATGCGCCCGTTGAAAACAGAACGCTGTCGTAGTGCGCGCCGAACGACACGATTTCTTCTGCAAGATCCGTTCCGCGCAGTGTAACGCATACGTTGCGTGATTCGCCCTCAGTCGCAGTACTGCTGACAAACAGCTTAACCTTTTTTGCACCTTTTGAAACAATTTCAAGCGCATCCTTCGCCTTCAAATTAACGAGGATGTTGTCGCCGAATTCGGCGGTGTAGGTTTCGCGAATTTTACAGATACCGTGATCGGTTTCGTCATCTTTATCGAGGATGTTGCCGGTAAAACCGATTATTGCGGCAGGTTTTGCCTTTTGAATGCGCCCGTAAGCTTCAAAACCGAATCGTCCGTTGACAAGAACGGCCTTACCTTCAACACCGAGCAGATTCGCGGGGAGCGCGTTTTCAACGTAAACAAGTTCAAGCTCCAACCCGTCATCAGGTGTGCTGTCGGAACGCAGATAGGCTGTTACCGGGTATTCTTTCTCGTACGGCTCGGTAACGATCAACCTTGCCGCGGTAACGGTGCCGGTTGACGCCTTAAAAACTTCAATTTCGCGTTGTATGTCCGAACGCGCCCATGTAAATGAGTCGATTTCGGCAAGCAGTGCCTCTGCCGTGCGGGTTTCTTCCGCCGTGCAGGACACGCGTTCGAAGGAGAGCTTGTTCAGCAGCTCAAATGCTCTTTTTGTGTTTACTTCCATTTTGGATTCCTTTCGTATTTTATCAGTAATTTAAATCAATTTCGGTTTGCCGCCGCATTCCGACGTGCGTCCAAGCGTTCGAAATTATGCATCCAGTCGCCTTTGAAATAGTAGAGCGTGAAACAGACCGAGCTGAGCATCCATGTTATCGGATATCCCCAAAAAACTACACGAATATCGGGAATAAAATGCACCGTTATTGTAATATATGCAACACGGATCACGCACCAGCAAATCAGCATGATAAGCATCGGAACCGTCGTTTTCCCCGCTCCGCGGATGATTCCTGCCATGCAGTGTGAAAGCGACAAAACACAATAAAAAAGTGCTTCCGTTCGTGCCTGCATTGCGCCGAAAGCGACAACTTCGGGCGAACTGTTAAACATGGCAATAAGCGACGGTGCAAAAATCACAAAAACAATTCCGATGAGTTCCGCAAGTGCAACGCCGGAGACAAGCCCGAATGCAGTGCCCTTTTTTACTCTGTCATATTGCTTCGCTCCGAGGTTCTGACTTGTGAAAGTCGTAAGTGCAACACTGAAACTTGTTACCGGGAGAAAAGCAAACCCCTCTATTTTGAAATACGCACCGCAGCCCGCCATCGCATCGGAGCCGAAATCGTTGATGTTGGATTGAACGATTACGTTTGCAAGCCCGATCACGGAATTCTGAACGCCTGTCGGCAATCCGGTCGCAAGCACTTCCCTAAGCATCGGCCAATCAATACGAATATCATGCGGGACGATTTTGTGGACGTCGTCAACAGTGGTGAGTTTAACGAATGAGATAATTGCGCTCAGGAACTGCGATATAACCGTTGCTGTTGCAGCCCCGCCGACACCCCATTTAAAATATTTTACAAACAGAATATCAAGAACAACGTTGGTCATTGATGAAATTATCAAATAGTAAAGCGGATGCCGACTGTCGCCGCGCGCCTGAAAAATGCCGTTGAAGGCATTATAAAGAACATTGCCGAGTGCGCCGGCAAAATATAAACGGAAGTATCGTATGGACTCGGGCAAAACGTCGGCGGGAGTGTTCATCAGGCGGAGAATAACCGGCGTGAGAAGCATTCCGGCGGCGGTAAGGAACAAGCCCGACAGTACTGCAAATGCGGTTGTGGTATGAACGGCGGTATGAACTTTTTCATTTTCGCGTGCGCCGTAATATCGTCCGATAACAACTCCCGCGCCTACAAAAACGCCGTTAATGAATCCGACAAGAAGAAAAATCAAACTGCCGGACGAACTGACGGCCGCAAGTGCCTGCTTGCCCAAATAACGGCCGACCACGAGGGAATCTGCAACATTGTAAAATTGCTGAAAAAGCTGCCCGATAAAGATCGGCAGCGCAAACAGACTGATTTTGCTGTAAATCTTGCCTTCCGTCATGAATCCGCACCCTTTCGTACTTTTTCTTGATTATAGTGCCGTGCTGTCCGTTTGTCAACAGCGAAAAGACAGTCGCAACGGGCACGAACGGCGGAACAAAGCGGCTGCACGTTCCAACGAAATTTTAGCTTTACGTTCGGCGCAGCGGGCACGAGCGGCGGAACAAAGCGGCAAAGGGATGACGGTGTTCAAAAATTACTTTGCGGGGATTGACAAATGCACAAGTTTATTTTACACTTAAAACACGGAAAAGGTAAAGTCCCTGACCGAAAAAAATCAAAGGAGTTATTATGGAAGCTGACAGCAGCACAAGTGCGGATGTTCCCAACCGAAACGAGAACATGATGCGCGGAAAACAAAAACATGTACTGAATGCGCCGAACAAACCCTGTATGACTCCTGCGGTTATACTGTTTTGCAATTGAAGTTTTGCTGTTGAAACAGAAACGGTTTCACAGGGCAGGCTTTTGCGGCAGGCTTGGAGCGGAAGATTAACCGTTCCTGTTTGCGTTCTTTCACATGAACCCGCAATTCTGCGTTCAACCTCCGGCTGAATCATCCGGGCAGCGAGATTTGAGAAAAAAACCATAGGGAGCTTCCGAAAAATTATTGCGCGAACAACAGCTTGAAATCGGGGTATACTCGGAATTTGCTGCGTATCCGCGCAATAAGTCATTGGCAGCTTTTCTCAATCGAAACCATGCTGCAAGCGCAGGTCTTTTGCCTTGTTTCTCGATCTGCGGCTTTCAAAAGAAGAACAATGGCAGTGTTTTCAACAGATTTATCGCAGACGGTGGAAGTTCTGCTCGAGCGCAAGAATTATAACAGCGTGAAAGATATTCTTTCAACCGTTAACCCGGCAGATATTGCCGTGATTTTTCGTGATCAGCCTGCGCAGCGGCTGCTCATGCTTTTTCGCCTTTTGCCAAAGGAAACGGCGGCGGATGTTTTCGTTGAAATGGAACCCGTGCTGCAGGAGCAGCTGATAAATGCTTTTTCCGACAAAGAGCTTGCTGATATTGTGAATGAAATGTATGCGGATGACGCGGCGGATCTTGTGGAGGAGATGCCCGCAAGCGTTGTTAAGCGCATATTGAAGCAGGCTTCGCCCGATGTTCGACGTGACATAAACGAATTGCTGAAATATCCGGAGGACAGCGCAGGAAGCATAATGACTCCGGAATTTGCGGATTTGCATTCATCCATGACCGCCGCGGAGGCACTGGATCATATTCGGCTGACCGGAGTAGATAAGGAAACGATTGACATCTGTTATGTAATCGAAAAACGCAGGCTTATCGGCCTTGTTTCTTTGCGGACGCTCGTGCTTGCCAATGCGAGGGCCGTTGTTTCCGATCTGATGGATGAAAATGTTATCTCCGTCGGAACACTTGATGATATTGCAGTTGTTGCGGATATGTTCGCAAAATACGACTTGACAGTCATGCCTGTTGTGGACGGCGAAAACAGGCTGGTAGGTATAGTTACGGTTGACGATGCAATCGATGTTATGCGTGATGAAGCGACTGAAGACATTGAAAAGATGGCTGCTATCACCCCGTCGGACAAACCGTATCCGCGGCTCAGCGTGATGGATCTGTACAAAAGCCGCATACCGTGGCTGCTGCTTTTGATGCTTTCAGCGGTTTTCACACAGCTGATAATCGGAAAATTCGAAGCTGCGCTTGCAGCAAACATCATCCTGACATCGTTCATCCCGATGCTGATGGACACGGGCGGCAATTCCGGCAGCCAATCGTCCGTAACGATTATACGCAGCCTTTCTTTGGCGGAGATTCGGTTTTCTGATATTTTTCGGATCATGTTCAAGGAGATGCGCGTTGCATTGCTTTGCGGCGCAACGCTCGCTGTTGTAAACTTCGGAAAACTGATGCTGTTCGACAGACTGGGGGTTTTTGTTTCGCTGACGGTAAGCCTGACACTCTTGGCAACGGTCGTTGTTGCAAAGTTTTTCGGCTGCACGCTGCCCTTGCTTGTGAAAAAAATCGGACTCGATCCCGCTGTCATGGCAAGTCCGATTATTACAACAATTGTTGATGCGATTGCGCTGCTTATTTATTTTGCAATCGCTTCTGCAATGCTCGGCATTTGAGCAAAACAAAAAAGTATGTTGATTTTGTGCAAAACACAGCAAAATACGGAGGATAAATGGTAAATCTCGGCAACGATTGGGACGAAATTCTTAAAGACGAATTTCAGAAAGACTACTACAGGAATTTGCGGAAGTTCCTGGCCGATGAATACAGAAAATGCGTTGTGTATCCGAATATGTATGATATTTTCAATGCGCTTCGATATACATCGTTTGAAAACACGCGGGCAGTGATACTTGGACAGGATCCGTATCACGGGCCGCACCAAGCGCACGGGCTTTGCTTCTCCGTTTTGAAAGGCATCGCCCCGCCTCCGTCCCTGAAAAATATTTTTCGGGAACTTTCCGACGATGTCGGGTTCATTCCCCCGCATCACGGAGAGCTTACCGAGTGGGCAAAGCAAGGTGTGTTGATGTTGAATTCGGTTCTCACGGTGCGCGAACATCAGCCGAACAGCCACAAGGGAATGGGCTGGGAGATTTTTACGGACAGGGTAATTTCCGAGCTTAACAAAAAGACGGAGCCGGTTGTTTTCCTGCTTTGGGGAGCGAATGCGCGGCAAAAAGCAAAGGTCATCACAAACCCGATTCATGTAAAGCTTGAAACGGTGCACCCGAGCCCGCTTTCGGCCTACAACGGATTTTTCGGCTGCAAGCATTTTTCAAAGTGCAACCAAATCCTTGCCGATTCGGGACAGAGAACAATCGAGTGGCAGCTTTCGGATTAAGCTTTGAACAAAAATCAAAGGAGCTGAAGATTTTGGACGAGCCTGCCAAGCCCTTTGAGCACCTGAAATGGGCCAACGGCCGGATGCCGGATCTGGCCACCTATATGAAGGAGCACCCCTATATGTATGCCGGTGACAATGTCCGGGCGGTGTTCCGGGTGGCCATGGAGCAGTTTGCCCTGAATTTCGCCCCGGATGTGACGGTGCCGGAGCCCCAGCGCCTGCGGGAAAAGGTTAAAAACGCTTTGAAAAAAGCGTTGGAGAAATATAATTGATGGAGGGCTTTGTAATGAAGTTTTACACACTGGATGGCAATGAGATCGACAGGGACGCATTTGTTAAAAAATACGGGAATAGCTACTACATAGACCGCCCCAGATACATTCCTCGTGTTGGCCAAAGCAGCAGAACCATCGAGGATTATATGGATGAGCTTTTGAAAAATGGGGTCAAGGAGCCTCTGGATGTCGTTCGCATTCTGGCTTGGAAGCTGGGGAAAATCAAGCATTCGGAGAGTAAAAATGGGTTTGTGTATGCAAAAGACTGGAAAAATGCCGAGCGATTTGAGGTGTACCGCTATAACCGGCCGCTTGACATCCGCACGATTTCGGAATACATTGCAAATAATATAACGCGCCTTGAAGACGCGGCAATGAAAGCCCCGCAGGAGGTGCTTTGTGAGTTAAGAGACCTGAATATTACGGGCCTTGGGACCGTTTACTTGATTACTTTGCTGTATTTTATCTCCCGCGGGAAATACCCAATCTATGACCGGTTCGCGTGGATGGCAATTCAGGCAATTTGTGGAGATAAAAAGCCGGGCGAAGCCGTAGCGGTGACAGAACTGCCATGGAAGAATTCCCATGCATTTGAACGGGTCTTTGATACCTATATGGTTCCGTTCATGGAACAACTGGAAAGCGTCTTTGGAACAGCGTGTCAGGAGTGTCGTGATGTAGACCGGGCACTTTGGGTATATGGTCATGCATTCCGAGTGAATCGATAATTTTTGGGGGCTGTTGCATTAGTCCCCAAAAAAACCGGGCAACTCAGGAAGGGTTGTCCGGTTTGCTGCTTTCGTGTATAATTAAATTGCTTAAAAACCAACGGAAAGCGAGCTGATTATACAATGAAAACGAGCAAAAATCAGGCGGTGGAGAAAGATTGACCCTGAGGTCGTGTTTTCGATTGTTGTATATGCAAACATGCGAGGAATTTTCTCGAGCAGAGCTATAGAAGAAGCGTGGAAAACCGACATCAGGTTTATGTGACTGCTGCAAATATGACTTGATTTTGCAACAGCCCCTTTTTTATTTTTTATAAAGAATCTTTGACTGAGCTGCGATAGACGACGGAACGGTTATTGATGCCGAATCCGTGCGTGTGCAGCGAAAAACATGCACAGAGCAAACCGACTTAAAACGTATCCTTTCCGCTGATCCAACGGATATAGTCTTCCGATTCGGCAAGCCCGAGACGGCGCTGCATCGCAAGGGAAACATCATTATCGAAATAAACCTGTCCGTAAACGGTCCATCCTCTGTCGGCATGATAGTTGTTCATGTGCGACACAAGTGCACTGCCGACGCCGCACCGGCGATATTTTTTAAATACTTCAAGCATTCCGACGCTGCCGTCGGTGTGCATTCCGATGAAGCCGGCAAGTTCTCCGTCAACCTCGGCACCGAACATCAGCCCGTGTTCAATCGTTGCAGCTATTTCTTCCTTGGATTCAAGCTTATAGTGCGCGGCAACTTGGGGAAGATCGTCCGTCGTCAGTTCCCGAATCGGAAAAGGAGATTTCGCCTTGTGCCGCTGCATGGAGTAGCGGCAGAATTGCTTGCAGGGTTTTTCGACAGAAAAACCTTTTCGTTCGCAGCGAATTGCCTCAAAAGCAGCTTGCCCGTGAACAACGCAAACCTGCATTTCGGCAACCTCGCGAAGGGCAAGCCTTCCGGCTTCAACGGTTGCAGCCCAAAGCATGTAAGCTCCGCATGAGTGCTTGATAAGCACCGCATCCTTATTGGAAAAAATAAGGGCGTCAACATTGCCGCGGCGGAAAGCCTCCTGAATATCAATTGTTAAAACACCCTGCTCTTTCAGCACATTAACAACTGTTACGACGTTTCTGCATCTTCTTCTTTTGCTCATTATGCGCGGATTCCTTCCGAGTTAAGTTTATTAAAGAGTATCGAAAACAATTCGGAGAACAAAAAATATGAGAGCCGTGTCCTGATGCAGGTTTGTCCTGCGTTTGCCCAAAAATCAGGGACGGTCAGCCGGAGTTTTGTCGAACGTACCGTTCGTATCATTGAGCTGCGTCCTGACAACGTTTTTTGTACCGTCATTCCCGTCTGCAATGTCTTTGCCGGTGTTTGAACTGTTGTTTCCGCAGTCAACTTTGCTGCTTCCGGGGCGGGGCAAACTGACCCTGTCGGATTTTTCGCAGACCGAACTTCCGCCGGCTTTCGCCGATGTGCCGCCGATTTCCGCCGATTCGGAGTTAAGGGCAACGACGGGGATTTCCCCGATTGCATCGTAGCCGGAGTCCGATATCTGCTCAAAAGGAATATCAACTGTCGGAGCTGTTCCGATGGGAGCAGCATAAACCGGTGCGGTTTCAGCAGGCGAATTGTCGATGTAAGGAACACTGACGACAGGCAGCGTACCGTCTTCGGACGGTTCGGAATCGCCCGAGCCGATAACGGAAGGTATCCATGGGGCAGGTGCGGCCACGACAGCAGCGGTCTTCCCGCTCGTGCCCGTTATCTGTCCGGAAAGCTGGTTAAAGAGCATTTCAGCGGTTGCCTGCTTAAACCCGAAGAAACGAACGCGCAAGCATGTGCCGCTTGTTATCTGCCAATAGTAAACAATATCCACGCCGTTGGAAAACGAACCGACCTGGCCGACAGAGAGCTGATACGGCGCGACATCAACAACTTCGCAATCGTAATAAAGGCGGTTGCCGTTTGCATCAAAACCTTCGGCAGAAATGCGCAGGGAATCGTTATCAACCTTTTTGTGCATTTCGGAAGGAAGATTCTGCGGGAACATGTTTGTGTTTTTTATCGCCTCATCGGCGACGGTTCCGGCGTTTTGAAAACTGTCATATCCGGACGGCAGGTTCATCGGATTGGAAAACGGTTCGGGTGTTGCCCCTGCATTCGGCGTGAGGCCTGCACTGACCTGCGGATCTTTTGTGCAATCGTTGATTTTTCCGATGGTGAGTGCAAAAACAAACAGAATCAAAAGAATGGCCGCGCCTGCTGCCGTCAACGCACGGATTCGGCGTATGCGCTGCATTTTGGACTTTCGGCTGCTCTCAACAGCGCGCAGACGAATCGATTCGAAATCAATCTCGGCCGTGCTTTCGTTTGCAGCCCAACGAAGAAGCTCGTCAATTGTGCGGGAACTGTCAAATTCCGTGCATGTGTCGGCGGAATGATTGGGATCCGCTGCTTCGAGATTCACCGTATTCGAACAGAAATAATCATTTTTTCTTCCGCTTTTTTTCATCCGCTGCCTCCTCTCCGAGCATAACCGCAAGCCGCTTTCTTGCCTTCATAAGCCGCGATTTAATCGTTCCTTCGCTGATGCCCGTGCAAGCCGAAATTTCGCGAACGGTCATACCGGCGTAATAGTGCAGCAATATGACTTTGCGGCTCGTTTCGTCAAGTTTGTCGATCGCACTTCGAACTTTTGCCGCTTTTCGGCGCCTTTCAACTTCCTCATCGAGCGGGAGGGCTGAATCCTCGATATCCTCGCCTATCGGCGCATCAACCGGCGTTTCGTGTTTTGCACGGCGCAGATGATCAAGCGCGATGTTTGTGGACACGCGGTAAAGCCAGCTTTTCAACTGTCCGTCGTCAAGGCCGGCCAGCCTGCCGAGATTGGAAAGCACACGTTCAAAAGCAATTTGCGTAATATCTTCCGCCGTCTCCCTGTTTGGCACAACACGATATGCCGCCCAGAAGACAAGGCGTGAATAATCACTATATATGCTGTCGAAACTGCGGTCGGACAATTTTTGTCTCCATTCATATAACGCAATTCGCGCCGATTCGGTTGCGTTATCTTTCAAAAAAATTTTTGCTGCGGAAAAAATCCGAAGGATAATACTCGGAGAAGCGGAAAATATCTGCTTCTCCGTTCACAATTTTAACACAATTCGCGCATCTTTGCAAACTGAATTTTTACTTTTGACAAAAGGCACGGGTACGGAAATGCAGCCGAAAAGGCCGAATGCTATTTGTCGGATCCCGACGCAGAGCTTTCAGGCTCCGAATCCGAAAACGCTTCGGGAGTGCCTCCGGGGGTGCTTTTTTCATAAAGCAAGGGGAAATATTTTTTATCGGTAATGCACATTGCGGCGGCACAGAGTATGAGAAAAATTCCCGCAATGCCGATAACGAGCCACGCGGAATCAAAGCCCGAGGTGTCCACAAGCTTGCCGATAAGCAGGTTGCCGACTCCGGAAAAAGCACCGGATGCAATGGATATTATCGAGTTCATCCTTCCCCAATGCGTTGAGGGAATGCGCCGCGTCACATAGGGCTGCACGCCGATGGTGTTGAATACTTCACCGATGGTGAAAACAGTCATTAAAACGAAATACAGCGGGATGATTCCCTGAACGAACCGATAGCAGAACAGCCCGACAACTATCAGCGTTTCGCCCAGAAGTATCTTTCGAACATCCCGAATCCGCCCCAAAAAGGTCGTTACAACGGGTGTTGCAAGGATTACAACGAGGGCGTTGACGCTTGTCATAACGCCGAATATTTCCGCGCCTTCCGCGCCGTAAAGTGCACCCATGTTAAGCGGAAGGAGGTAGTTGAATTGAGCATACACAAACCCGCCGATTCCCGCAACAAGCAGATATATAAGAATCGTTTTTCTTTCGCGCAGAAGCGAAAAAACGCCTATGCCTTCACGCTTTTGTTCGTATGCGCTGATGTTCTTTTTCGGTATGCTGAGCGTTTTGACAAAGAAAAGAATCGGCAGCGTTGAAGAAAGCGTTGCAATGCCCGTGATAATGAACGCAAGCCACAGATAGTCTTTGAACAGAAAACCGCCGATTGTGGGCGCAAGCACAAGCCCGAGGTTCATACCGAGATACTGAAGGCTGTATGCCTTTTCCCTGTCCTCTCCGTCGCTCAGATCGGCAATCAGTGCATCATATGACGGGCCCTCGATGGTTGCAAAAACGCTTGCAACATAAAACAGTCCGATGCTGTATGCCGAAAGCGGAATCAGACCGCAGATGATATAACAAACAACCGTCACCAGATCGCATATGACAATGACGTTCTTGCGGTTGCGCTTGTCCGCAAGCCTGCCGCCGAGCAGAAGCATCGGAAACTGCAATATCGACATTGCAAATGAAATGCCCGCAATAAGAGTTGCATCATAGCCGAGCTTGTTTTCAAGAATCAAAGTCAGCAACGGCCAGATAAGCGAGCCCATGCTTGTTACGATTCGTCCCCAGAAAAGGATATATATCTCCTTTCCGAGGTGTTTGTACTGTTCCAAAAACTTCAGTTTCATTTCTATGACCTACTCCGTGTTAATACTGCTAAAACCCGGAACGGAAACCGCATTTGCGATATCTTATCTTCCGCGGTGCTTTTGCTTTATCTTTGCCTGCCGCAGGGCAAACACCGACAGACCCCGTGCCGACGGAAAAGTTTCAAAGCAGTTCCTGCCGAAAGCAGCCGTTTAAGCTAAATCCGAATCGGGTCGGGATTTCGTGAGGCAAGGAACGGACAGCCAAACGGCGGCAGCCGATCCCGAAAGGGGCTTTCGAACTGCCGGAAGGAACAGGGGGTCATCCTTGCTTTGTATATTTAGTTTTGAGGAAATATCTCGCAGAATAAAACAAAAATCGCAAAAATTCCTCCGAATTTATTATATCACTCGTGATGTTCGGTTTCAACAGAAAAAGAATGTGGAAAAGGCAGCCGACACGCAAACCCTGCATGAAGGCTGCCTTACGAACGTTGAATTTGAATAAAGAAAGCCGAATGCGGTGCCGCAGTTAGGCGGCTGTTATAGGGGACTGAGAAGGATCCTGAAGCTTTATTTCGGGTTTGCAAATCAAATTACCGTTCTCATCCGAAATTTCGAATGACACGGCAATTTCCCAAATTGCGGAAAGCTCGGTTTCAAGTGAAGCCGCATCAATTTCAATTTCAAAAAGCATACGATCATCACTTCGCAGAATTTTTGAAAAACTCACACATTCGACGGGCCGCCCGTTGATGAACAGACATTTTTCAAAGCTTGAAATGCTTATCGTCTTCCCGCTTTCGTTTTTGACGTAAACGAGGATAAGCGGATTTTTGTTTGCAAGATCAAAGTTCTCAATGGGTCCGGCAACCAACATGCAAACTCCGTTTTCATCATAATTGGCATACTGATTGGAAAAGTCAAAGTTTCCGACTCTGCCGGGAATCGCAACGGAAGCCGAACCGCGTGAAAGAATTTCGGCGTTTTCGTTTGTCAGCGTGATATCAAACTGCACATCCGCAATTCTGCCGATGCTGTATAAAAGCAGCTGTGCTTTCGTGAAAAGCGGAATGCTGATAACAGCATGTTTTTGCGGATGAATACGGAAGGAGGCATGATCAAATTCGTTAAAAACAACAAGGTTGTTGATTTTGATATAACCGATGTTCACCTCTGCGGGCTTGGCAGCGGCGTTTTCAAATTCAAGCAGCACACGGTATTTTTCGTTGACGGTGATGAGCGCGGATGAAACAAGGCTCAATCCGTCGGATTCAAAACCGTGAGAGTCATTGAAAGCGTTCAACTTATCATAATGAATGGCCTGAGCAATATCGCCTGCAATATAGCCGCTGTAATCATATGCGCCCGGTTCCCGCGGCTGTGCGGAAGCGGCGGACAGGTGGGCAAGCTCCGTAAAGTATTTTTCGCCCGAAGCGGCTGCAATGCGGAATTCAATGTCAATGGAGGAAATTTCCCGAATGCCGTACAGCATCATATCAAGAATCGGCATGTACAGACTGAAATCTTCGGCTTTGCCCGCAGCAAATTTGTGCCTGAAGTCAACTTCAACAAGGCAGTCGTTCACATAAATCGAAATATCGGAAACAAGCAAGTCATCCGCCGATTTATTTTCCGCCGTAAGCTTCAGCACGGCAAAATCATCGATATAAACCAATTCGTTCGCCGAAATCGATATGCGATCATCATCGTGAAGAACCGCCCGGCTGACGGTCGCTGCCCTTGAAAAGGGTTTGGTCGAAAACTTTTTGTATTCGATCGCGGAATCCGTCGGAGTGGGCTGTGCGGTATCGGCCGCGCTCGGGAGCAGGGTCGGACTTTGCGACGGGAGCGAATCCTCTCCCCCGTTTGCGCCGGGCGTGTCGCAGGCGAAAAAGCTCAGCAGCATAATGAGCGCAAGAAGAGCGGCGGCGGTTTTTTTGAACATGAGTGCTTCCTCCGTGAATTTGTTTGCAAAAAATCAATCGGCCTGAAGTGAATTGCCGACTTAAGCCTGCGGTGTGCAGCAGGGGTAAGCGGAACTCATTCGGAGCATTTCCGAAACCGATGTTGTATCGCGGGTCTATTATATCATTTAAGACGGGCAGACGCAAGTGAAGGAACATTTTCACGCCTTAACTTTTTAAAAAAACGATTAAAGGTATTCGGACAAAGCAAACGGCGGAGCCGAGCCTTTTGGAAAGCGAAACATCGTGAACGCTCCCGATGCTTGACACGGCCGCAGGCGGGTGGTACTATATCGGTGGTGCAGGCATACGGCAGGCGGAAAAAACGGAACGGAGAGGGCAAACAATGGCATACAAAAACTCACGGCAGAATGCGGCCGAAACAAAAACTTCATCCGAAAAAAACGAAAAGAAGCTTAAAAAGCTTGTTTACGGGCTGCGCATCGGTGCGGCGGCATATTTGCTGTTGGCGTTATTCGGTGCTGCTGCCGTGAGCGCAAGCGGAGCAGCGGCATCAGCGGATTGGAACACGGTGAGCAGACTGTCCGAAATCATCGCTGCGGTTTTCTTCCTTATCTTCGGCGGTTCAATATTGGCAAACGCTTTCCGCAGGCGCAATTATATTTCCCCTGATTTGAAAAAACTTTTCGAACAGGGAAAGGTCACGGAAAAATATGTGCGCACAACTCCGAAAACCAACTTTGTCTGCCGCTGCGTATTCTCCGGAATTGTTATTGCTGCGGCATCGGTTCTGCTGATAACGGCGATCGTTCGGCTGTTTTGAATTGCAGAAGATTGCTGCGGAAAGCTCTCCAAAAAAGGCAGCCGCTTCGGTCGTTGTTCATAAGACAGTAAAATAGGCAAAAGGCGTGACAAAGGTGGTCACGCCTTTTGCCTTAAGAGTATAGCCGCAAAGCGGCGCAAGGGATGCAGCCCTTGTTCGGAGCAAAGTGACGTAAAACACCCCGGACATCCAAGTGTCCGGAGTGTTCAGTCTCACAGAACGCACATACGGGGGCTACCCCGTATAGAAGTGCGCCCTTTTCTCAAACTCGCTAAAGTGTATCCAAAACCTTTCTGATATTATTCTCGTTTGGAATAACGGTGTTTATATCCACTTGCGGATGCTCTTTGACATAATCTGTCAGAAAGTCAAGCAAATTTTCTTTCGTTTTCATATAATCATCAATAATTGTCTGGTCGTCAAAACCCAACTTCTTCAGTATGATTGCTGACACAATACCTGTCCTGTCTTTTCCTGCTCCGCAGAAATATAGAACATTGCTTTTTGCATCCAGAATCGTTTGAATAATCTTGTCCATCTGTTTATCCAGCATCCCCAGGTAAACAGATGCTACTTCCTCGGGTGAATTGGGTGTGTCGCCTCCGCCGGTTACCGGCATATGATAAAATGTGAATCCATCTTCTGTTTCGAGGCGACAGGGTTTTCGCTCATATTCTTTCTTTTCCCGTAAGTCTACAACCGTGGTAACATGGTTTTGCAGTAGCCATTCTACTTCTTCGTCCGTCAGTTTTTCAGGGCAATCACTTCTGATGAAACGCATATCTCCGGTCGGTAACGGTCGGGTATTCAATGTAGATTGCAATAATGAAGGCATTTCTATTCCTCCTCAAATTCCGATTAGCAGGTCTATTCGGTTCCATATTATCACATAACAGGGTAAAATACAAGAACAGCCACAGCAGAGCAAACTACTGTGACTGTTACTGTCTTATGAACACCGCCCCTTATTCGGCTGTTTTTTGTTTTTCGGCGGCGTATTTTCGACACATAATATGTGCAGCCGTGCCTGTCTTACGTTATTGTAAGGCACGCTGAAAGCTGTTCGTAAGGTTTTTAATTTACAATAAGGGGTATAATCAGCAGCAAAGCGGACAGCGGGCGGAAACCCGCTGTCGGATCGGAGGCAAAAATGGAGTGTTTGAAGCTGGCGTGGCAAAGCGTTTGCGGAAAAAAGCGCAGCAGCGTTCTTATGAGCGTTATCCTTGCAATATCGTTTGCATTTGCGGTTATCACGCTGTCCGTTTCGGGAAGCATGATAAAAACAAACGATGTGTTCAGAAAAACGACCTACGGCGAGTGGCAGTTGATTCTGCCGGGCATCAATTCAAAGCTTAAGGGTGCAGCCGCAAACAGCGACTGGCTGGATGAACTCGGCGTCATGAATGTTTACGGAACAATCGGGGAGGACGGCATCGGCACAGTGGACGAAACGCTGAAAAAACTCGGCCACATTACGGTTAACGAAGGCAGATTTCCCGAAAGTGACGGCGAAATCGCGATGGAAGCGGATCTTTTGAGCAAACTCGGCATCGATTACACCCTTGGACAGGATGTCACGCTCTCCGTCAGCATTGCGGCGCGGGAAAACTCCGCATTGGGAACGTCGCACCCCGTCAACGTTGTCAGAACATATCAGCTTGTCGGCATTATTAAAGAATACACGGATGTTTGGACTTGGGCAACGAAGCCCGTTTACGAACTTGACGGCACAAGTTCACGCGCCGAAGGCGGAATTTCCGCAACCCTTTGCAGCGCACTCCTGACGGAAAATGCGTGTGCAGAAATTGTGCGGCAGGCGCAATTGCAGGCGGAGGCCTTTAATAATGCAGAGAAGGAGCAGGGATCGGATCTGCGAATAAAGCTTTGCGATGCACCGACAACCAATTTTTTCTGCACCGGGTTCGATACGGACAAAACAAACTTTATTGCAAGAGTGTATCAGACCGTGGGCAGCGTTCCGCTTGCATTCAATGCAACAAAGTTTGCGCAGCAGGAGACTCAAACATACAACATTTTCTTTACGGCATTGATTTTTGCCGTCACGCTGCTTGCGGTTGTCTGCGTCAACATAATGCAGATGCAGAAACAAATAAGGCAGATTGCGCTTTTCCGCAGCATCGGCGTAACAAAACGGCAGCTTCGGCAAATGCAGATTTTTGAGATGCTGTTCATCTGCATTCCGTCGGTTGCCCTCGGCATTTTACTCGGCGCGGGCGGCACATGGCTGCTGCTTCGCACGGCGATGTTCAAAAACGGCGCGGAAATTCTTGTTGATATCCCTTTCAAACAAGTGGGGCTCGCCGTGCTTTGCTGGCTGTTCGGAATCATTCTGATGCGGCTGATCGTTTTCCAAACCGCTCTGCATCAGCCGCTGACGGGCAGGCTGCATGTTGCACGGAAAAAAGCGCGCCGCATTGCGGCGGCAAAGCGTGTACTGACCGTTGCGCTCGCTTCCCTGTTCTGTGCGGCAGTGTTTTTCATGGCGGTGGAATCCGCATCGCCTTTGAGCAATAAACATGAAACGGAACGGTTCCCCGCATATCAAATCTATTGCAGCAGCGATTTTGACTACGAAAACGATGTGATGCATGAACACCTGATTCCCGAAAAGGCAGTTGAGCAGATGCGCACAATTCAAGGCATGGTGCGGGTCGATCCGTACATACTTATGGAAGTTGAGCTGAATTATGCGGGTTCGGAATCCTCCCCTGCGTTTGCCGCTTCGCGGGCGTCGGACAAAGCGGAGCTTCGCGACGGATACTATTATGTGCCGTATGATGACGGCATACACTCAAATCTGTATGCATACCCCGAATTCATAACGGACAGGCTTCTTGCACGCGATGATGTTGAACTTGATCTTTCGGCATTCGACAGGCAGGCTTATGAGCGGGGTGAACAGGTTCTGCTTTTTGCGGTGCGCGGTTCGGACGGAAATATCATGATTAACTATGGAATGTATGACGATGAACTGCGCGAAACATACGGGGATATTGACAGCATCGGAATAAAGCCGGGCGACAAAATTGAACTTTCGTTTTACGGGGCGGCGCAAAAAAACTATATAGGGGACGAAAGCGAACATTCGCTCAAAACTTTTTTCTATACGGTCGGCGGAATCGTTTATTGTTCCGATATTTCAACATCCGTTACCGAAATAGAAGTCAACGGAGCAAGAACTTTCAACATTGCCGCTTCAACCGCATTGATTAAAAATGCCTTTGCAGAGCTGACGGATGAATTCCGCGATTACATCGTTGACGGCAGTTATGTAATGAACGGGGATTTTGCTTACACGGGCGCATTTTGCTATGCGGATATCCGCTCCGGATACGCTGCAACGGACTATGTGCTTGCGAAAAAGGCGGCGGACCTCGGAGTGCGAATGTCCAACCGCCGCGAGTCGCTTGCGGCGAATCTGCAAACAAGCATTCAGCAGATAACGCTGATTCTGTCCGTCGGCGGATGCATTGCGGTCATAATGCTGATGCTGCTTATGAACGCGCTCACGCTGGAGGCAAGGGAGCAAATGCGAAATGTCGGAATATTGCGCGCAATCGGCATGTCGGGCAGGCAGGCAGTCGGAAAATTTTCAGGCACGGCATTAATAAACGGCTTGATTGCCGCAGCGGTGGGCTGGGTCGTGTATGCGGGCTATGCAGTGCTTTCGGCGCGGAGGCTCGTGCAGCAATTCCCGGAAGCGTATAACAACCTGAATTCCGCACTTGCGTCAAAACTGTACGGACTGCAGCGGTTCGGTGCAACCGTTTGGACAATGCTCGGGCTGAGCTTTGCCTGCGCCGCCGTTATCGTGCTGATAAGCCTTGCGGCAAAGGGAAGACTGCTTTGCGGAAGTCCGATTGAAAAACTGAACGAAAACAGAGATTGATTTCGGTTTGGTTCCGCTGTGTTCGGAGCAGCGAAATGCGGACGGAAACGCGAACGACAAACAGACAAACATAAACCCGCTCCCGGGGACAGCTAACCTCGGGAACGGGTTTTTGCGTTGAAAAAATTTGTTCGGAACGTCAGGCGCAATTATTTCGCATATTCCGTTGCACGGGTTTCGCGAATAACATTGACCTTGATCTGTCCGGGATATTCAAGCTCGGATTCAATGCGCTTAACGATGTCTTTTGCGATAACAACAATATCCGTATCCGAAACGGTATCGGACTTGACCATAATGCGGACTTCGCGGCCCGCCTGAATCGCAAAGCTCTTGTCAACGCCGTCAAAGGAATTGGCAATTTCCTCAAGCTTTTCAAGACGCTTGATGTAATTTTCAAGGGTTTCACGCCTTGCGCCCGGCCTTGCTGCGGAAATTGCATCCGCCGCCTGAACGAGAACGGCTTCAACCGTTCCGGGTTCAACATCGCCGTGGTGTGCAAGAATGCAGTGAACAACTTGGTTGTTTTCACGATATTTCTTTGCAAGATCCGCGCCGATTTGGTTATGCGTGCCTTCAACCTCGTGGTCAACCGCTTTGCCGATGTCGTGCAGCAGACCTGCACGCTTCGCAAGCTGAACGTTAACGCCGAGTTCCGTTGCCATAAGTCCGGCAAGGTGCGAAACTTCGATTGAATGCTTGAGAACATTCTGACCGTAGCTGGTGCGGTAGCGCAATCTGCCGAGCAAACGAATAAGCTCATGGTGCAAACCGTGAACACCGGATTCGAAAACGGCCTGTTCGCCCGCTTCGCGGATTTGGGTTTCGACCTCTTTGCGTGCCTTTTCGACCATTTCCTCGATCCGTGCGGGATGAATGCGCCCGTCAAGGATGAGCTTTTCGAGTGCAATTCGCGCAACTTCGCGGCGCATGGGGTCAAAGCCGGAAAGGATGACCGCTTCGGGCGTGTCGTCAATGATGAGATCAACGCCGGTTGCGGTTTCGAGTGTGCGGATGTTGCGTCCTTCCCTGCCGATGATGCGGCCTTTCATTTCGTCGTTGGGCAGAGCCACAACGGAAACGGTGGATTCCGCAACATGATCCGCTGCGCAGCGCTGAATCGCCATTGAAATGATGTTCACGGCGCGCCTGTCGGCTTCGGCCTTTGCTTTGGATTCAATGTCGCGAATGATGAGCGCAGCCTCGTGCCTTGCTTCTTTTTCAACGTTGTTGAGAAGCACGTCCTTCGCCTCGTCCTGCGTCATGCCCGCAACGCGCTCAAGTTCCTGCTGCTGTGCATCATAAAGCTTGCTGACGGAAGCTTCTTTTGCATCGATCGCCTTGATGCGCTTTGCAAGCTGCTGCTCGCGCTGCTCAAGGGCATCCTGCTTTTTGTCGAAACTTTCCTCCTTTTGCTGAAGTCTGCGCTCCGCGCGCTGCAATTCGCTCCGCCTTTCTTTGCTTTCCCTCTCATTCTCGGTCTTAAGGCGGTAGACTTCTTCTTTCGCTTCGAGAATGGTCTCTTTTTTCAGTGTTTCGGCGCGCTTCTGTGCGTCGGTGATCATTTTTTTGACCATCTCGTCCGCCTTGGCGACCTTGGATTCTGCACTGTTCTTGTCATATATATTTTTTACGAATACTCCGCCGCCTGCGCCGAAAATGGCGGCAGCGACCGGAAGAATTATATATAAAGCATCAAAAGCCACAGAATTTCACCTCCGATTTATGTTAATGTGTCGCAGCGGTGCCGAGAATACGGCAGCATATAGACACTCCATCCTATTATACAAGTGCATTAAACCGATGTCAAGTGTACAAAAACGCGTACAGCATAAAAACGAAATAATATCCGGTATATCCGTTCCGCAAACGGCAGTTACGCACTTTCGCTATAATAAAGGAAGTGATTCTTTGCAGAACATCGGAGGAACAGAAAAATGCATAAAAACGGAAAAACGGAGCATTGCGGAGGGAGGCAATACGGCTATGTTCGCGTTTCAAGCAGGGAACAGAACGAAGCGCGGCAGCTTGCGGCAATGTGCAATGCGGGGCTTCGACCGGAATATATATTTGCGGAAAAGCAGAGCGGAAGGGATTTTGACCGCCCGCAATACAAAAAGCTGCTGCGCAGGCTTCGCCGCGGGGACACGCTCTTTGTGCAGTCCATCGACAGGCTCGGCAGAAACTATCGGGAGATAATTGAACAGTGGCAATACCTGACTTCCGAAAAGGGTGTGAATATTGTTGTGCTTGACATGCCGCTGCTCGATACGCGCCAACGCGATGCCGGTTTGACGGGGCTGTTCATATCCAACCTTGTGCTGCAAATTCTTTCATATGTTGCTCAAACGGAGTGCGAAAACATCCGCAGGCGGCAGGCGGAAGGCATTGCGGCAGCAAAGGCGCGCGGCGTTGCTTTCGGGCGGCATGCAATCGAAATCCCGCCGAACTTTCGTTCCCGTGCGGAAGAACTTGCCCGAACGGGGATGAAAAGCGCGGATATTGCGGCGGAATTCGGCGTCAGCAGGTCGCTCTATTACAGATGGCTCGGTCGAACTGCACCACAGCAGTCCGAAGCGGAGAACAGCCCGCCGCTCACCGAACCGCGTGACATGCAGAACGGCAAATTTCGGGAAATTTCACCCTCCGCACCGAAAAAGGAGTAAAAAATGTGCTTACTAAGAAAATATATTCTAAAAATCGGCCTATTGTGCACAAAAGTACACTTTTGGAAACACTGCATCGAGAGCAGAACGGGGCTGAAAATTTGCAAAATCCGGCCGGTTGACCGCCTGTTTTAAATTTTCAAGCCCCTCAGTGCAATAGATTATACACCACAGGATGAACTCAAGTCAATCTCTTAAAGTGTACTTTAATACACGGCACGACCGTTGCACCGCTCACCGCGAACCGCTTGAAAAAGGCAAAGGAGGTCAAGCTATGGCGGCAATCACTTCGGTAATCAAATACGAAGGCGATAACAGCACCTTCATCTGGAAGCATCCTTGCGAAGATTTTAATACAACCACACAGTTGATTGTGCATGAATCACAGGAAGCAATCTTTTTTCTGAACGGACAGGCACTTGATTTGTTCGGCCCGGGCAGACATACGCTGGAAACGCAGAACATTCCTCTGCTGCGGCGTATCATCAATATTCCCACCGGTGGCGAATCGCCATTCCATTGTGAGGTTTATTTCATTAATAAAACTGAACAAATGGCAATTCGTTGGGGAACAGACAGTAAGGTGCAATATGTAGAGCCTACTTACAAGTTCCCTATTTCTATTGGTGCCAGCGGTGAGATGGCACTTTCCGTTAACGATTCCAGAAAACTTCTTGTGAAACTGGTCGGTACGGAGCGTGTTCTTGATCGCCAGCAGTTGACTACTTATTTTCGCAGTATTCTGATGGCAAAGGTAAAAACTTACATTGCTCAGGCAATGCGTACCAATGCCATCAATATCTTCGAGATTGATGAAAACCTTGAGACATTTTCAGCAGATATCCAACAGCGGCTAATTCCCGATTTTCTTGATTATGGCGTGCAGCTCAAGCGCTTCTATGTTACTACGGTGGTCAAACCGGACGGCGATCCACAGTATGAAAAATTCAAGGAACTGCATTTCCGTCAGTACGCCGATATAGCAGAGGCAAAGCTGAAACAGCAGACCGATGTGATTCATGCTCAGACCGAAGCGCAAAAGGTTGTCATTGATTCGCAGGCACAGGCAACCAAACGTATGCAGGAAGGATATACCTACCAGCAGGAACGTGGCTTTGATGTGGCACAGGATGCAGCTCGCAACGAAGCCGCCGGACAATTCTCTAATATGGGGATTGGTCTTGGAATGATGGCAGGCGTTGGCGGTACTGTAGGCGGTATGGTAGGCGGAGCCGTGTCTGACGCATTTGCAGGAATTACGGCGCAACCGCAAGCGACAGCAAATCGCTTTTGTGATCAATGCGGAGCTGAGTTGACGCCCGGTGCTGCATTCTGCGATGAATGCGGTGCGCCGCAAGCAGTTCCTGACACCTGTGCAAAATGCGGCTTTAAGTTCACAAAGCCCGGTAAGTTTTGCCCCAAATGCGGCGCAAAGAGGGAGGGATGATGATGAAAAAGAACAGCTCAAAGGGTTATCTCATTCTTGGCATCCTGTTTGTCTTGGTCAGCGTAATTGCGTTTGCCATCCCGTCGGCTAAAACTACAGCATTTTGGCTTTCCTATGGCTTTACTGTGTTGGCATTCGCAGCTCAAATTGCTATTTGGAAAGCGGCTTTTGGACGCAACGAATCCTTGAAGAGTAAATTTCTTGGTTTCCCAATCGTTCATATCGGCATGGTATATCTTGTAGTTCAGATCATTGCTTTTGCCGTATTTCTATTTATCCCCACGCTCCCGATTTGGAGTGCAGTCGTTGCTTGTACTGTAGTTGCAGGCGTGTCCTCTGTTTGCATGATAGCTTCCGATGTTGGGCGCAGCGAGATTGAACGGGTATCTGCAAAGGTGCAGGAAAAGGCCTTCTATATCAAACAAATGCAAGCTGATGTTGAACTACTGGCCGGTGCCGAAACGGATGCTGCAACAAAATCAACGCTGACGCAGTTAGCAGAGAAAATCCGTTATTCCGATCCAGTAAGTAATGAGCATATAGCAGATATTGAAGATCGGATTACCGCAAAAGTTGCTGAACTGAAAAAAGCCGCAGATAAGACTAATTGCATCGTTGAACTCAATTCACTTTTTGATGAACGAAACCGAAAATGTAAATTATTGAAGTGAGGGGACATATGGATTATTCTGAATTGCTTGAAAGGGCAAATACGCATATATCTACTATCCCCAATGGACAAGTTTTTCTGGCAAAGGACTTGTTTCCCGGAATCGAGTGGAATCAACTTCAAAAAGGAGAGAAACTGAGCTTCGGAAAGCAATTTAAAAATGCCGTTTTAGATGGAAAATTCCCCAGTGTTGTGTACATTGGGAAAGCAGAGAACAACTCTGCGCAATATCAAAAGAAAAGAGAGGATCAATGATGAAACAATTGACTTGTGAAATGTGTGGTAGCACCGATCTGATGAAACAAGATGGCGTTTTTGTCTGTCAGTCTTGCGGAACTAAGTATTCTGTAGAAGAAGCAAGAAAAATGATGGTAGAAGGAACCGTCGATGTTACCGGCAGTACCGTTAAAGTGGATACTTCTGCTGAACTGGCTAATCTGTATCAAATTGCAAGAAGAGCCAAGGATGACAACAATGGTGCAAATGCAGCAAAGTACTACGATATGATTCTAGTGAAGGATCCTACTAGTTGGGAGGCTTCGTTTTATGTCGTATATTTTAAGGCTATGGAATGCAAGATTGCGCAAATCCGCTCCGCAGCTATTTCTGTGAGCAATTGCGAAGATAGTGTTCTCGCTCTAATTCGTGATCATGTAGCCGAAGAAAACCAAGAAGCCGCTGTTGCTGAAGTTGTAATGAGAAGCATTCGGATTGCAAACATGCTCGCAGGCGGTGCAAAAAGCCATTATGATGGAATTGAATCCGATATCAAAAGCAAATATACGCAAGAATATGTCGATAATGTTTGCGCTGCTAGAGATATCCTGTATACTTGTGGCTCACAGGTTGAACGCATCTTTGGTAATCAAACAGAAATTGCGCGGTATGCAGCCGATGCGTGGAAAGCAGGTATCGATATTCATTCCAAAGTTCTTCCTTATTTTGCTGACGAAGCTGGAAACAAGAGAGTGATGGCTTCTTATGCAAAGAAAATTGGAAAATATGACCCTGCATACGAAAAGCGATACACATACGCTGATAAAAAATCTCAGCTGGAATCAGAAATCTCCGCTCTGAAAAGAACAATCGCAAACACACGTACGGAGCCAAAGTGGAATGGATTTGGCATTTTCTTTATTGTGTGTGGTGTAATCATGATCTTTGCGGGTGGTATGCTAAGTAGCCTTGGTGCTGGTGAAGTTTGGCCGTATTTAGTTGCTGTACCTGAACTTGCACTCGGTATCCTTATTGGAAAGCCTAATATGAAGATTGTTGAGAACAATCGCAAGACTGTAAGCGAAGCAAAAGCAAAGCTTGCTAAAAAAGAAGCAGAATTGAAGGAATTGACAAAGTAAATAAGAAAGGCAGGAGAGCGAATCACCTGCCTTTCTTCATGCGCCTCTCTTGGCTCTTATCAATGTACTCTTACTGATCCCTGTCATGGTGGTGATCTGGCGGTAGGTCTTGCCCTGTTCCAAGAGGGACAAAGCCAAAGCAATCTGCTCCGGCGTGAACTTCTTCAGTTTAACAGATTTTTGGGGATTTGCGACTGCACTTACAGTGTACTACTCCAGTCTGATTGAAAAAGTCAAAGCCAAAGATCCCGCATATGAGGCTCCCGTGTTAACTACTCCTGCATCTGGTGGCTGTTATGTTGCCACAGCAGTATATGGCTCCTATGATTGCCCCCAGGTCTGGACTCTGCGCCGCTTCCGTGACTACACTCTTGCCGAAACTTGGTATGGCAGAGCATTTATCCGTACCTACTATGCAATTAGTCCCACACTTGTTAAGTGGTTCGGACATACCGAGTGGTTCAAGAAAATGTGGAAGGGCAAGCTCGACCGCATGGTTGCCAATCTGAATGCGGAGGGTGTCGAAGATACTCCTTACGAAGATCGCAATTGGTAAAGAACTTGCGGCAAAGAAGTTTTACTGATATAATTTTACAATCAAGCACCCAATAGGTGTTTGAAATATATTAAGGAGGATCCAAAATGAAAATCTTAATGACAATAATTTTGGTGACTCTCTTAGTATTGTAGTGCTGGAAATGCATTACAAACATTAAGGGAGTCCCGACCCCTGATTGGGTAGATACTGTGGTATAGGTTCTCAATGTTGTAAAAAACCTCTTGGCTCTTATAGCACTATTATTCCCAGTTTAAGGGCAGGTTCATAGCCTGGAGGCGTTGCCAGCATTGGTGACGCCTCGAATTTTTATATCCCTTTGGAACAAAGGGCGCACTTCTATACAGGGGAAAGCCCTGTATGTGCGCTCTGCGAGGCTTACAGCCCGGGCACTCGAATGTCCGGGCTGTTTTGCGTCACTTCGTTCCGTACAAGGGGCTGCACCCCTTGCGACGTTTGCACGTCTATCCCTTGTGGACTTGCCGTCCGCAAACAGCACAAAATGCTGTTCGCCGCCAGCAAGTTTGAAAGCGACTAAAATGAATTTTATGGAACAAACAAATCGGAATTTGACAGACAGAAAAATTTGAACGTAAAGGGGCAATTATATGAATTACGAATGCAAAATAACGGGGAGGATCGCTCACCCTGATGCATGATTCCCCTTCCCCATTAACAGAACAGCGGGATTTCTTCCTGGCCTCGTCCCTGCGGGCAACTGCGGGGGCGAGGTTTTTGTTGAAGGGTGTTGCAAATCATGCAAAAAAAAGATAGAATAAGTGCAAAGTCACGGGGAGGGTTCAAAATCAGATGACAAACGGAAAAATACAGAAAGCAAAATGCGGATTTGCAGGACTTCTTGCTGCTGCAATCATTCTTGCCGCAGCGGTTCTGTGCGGCTTTGTTCGGCCTGCGGTGGCGAGTGCCGAGGCACTCAGGATAAACACGGAGACGGTGCTTTTTTATGCGGACACGGCAGCGGCGGCGGCGGGCGAATCGGCAGACATCAATCTTTGCATTGAAGGCGAAGACTATCTTGCACATGCGCTTGCAGTCACGGTTTGGTATGATCCGGAGGCGTTGGAGTTGAATTCCGTGACCCGCGGCAGCGCGATAGATTGGGAAAACACGCTTAACCATTTGGACACATCCATACCCGGCAGGATCAGCCTCGGCGTGCTGTACCCGGGCAATGAAGGCATGACGCAGGCAAACAACGGCATTATTCACACAATGAATTTTACCGTGCTTGCAGGCGCTGCGGAGGATTCCGAAATTCGCGTTGAAGTTAAGAAATTTAATTATATGATGACCGACGACGATCAATATCCCGTGCCGACGCAGACGCAAAGCGGATGGATCTTTGTTAACGGCGGCGAACCCGGTGTTCCCGGGGATGCGGACGGGGACGGCGTTGTGACGGCGGCGGATGCGCTGCTCGTGATGCGGTGCGCACTCGGAACGGCAGAGCTTTCGCCCGAAACTGCCGCGCTCTGCGATGCGGACGGGGACGGAAACGTCACACTTTCGGACGCCGTGCTGATACTCCGTGCCGCGCTCGGATTGGGCTGAGAATTCGAATTTGAACAAAACGGATAAACCCGAAAAAGCTCCGCACGGCCGAAGTATCTGCTGCGGAGCTTTTGTAATTGAAAATTTAACTGCGGGACTTTAACCGGAGCGTCAGCCGGCATGTTTTCGGTATGCACGGCATAAAGCGCGGGTTGCTTTTGAATTATTCATCCTCGGAATAGGGCTCGTCCTCGCTGACGGGAGCGGTTTCGTCATGGGCTGTTTCGATAAGGTCGCGGAGCTTCTTTTCGATTTCTTTGCAAAGCTCGGGGTTGTCGCGCAGGAAATTGCGTGCGTTTTCCCTGCCCTGTCCGATGCGGATATCGCCGTAGGAGAACCATGCGCCGGTCTTTGTGATGATTTTGTTTGCAACACCCATATCGAGAATGGAACCTTCCTTAGAAACACCTTCACCGTAGATAATGTCGAACTCGGCAACGCGGAAAGGCGGCGCAACCTTGTTTTTAACGACTTTGATGCGCGTGCGGTTGCCGACGGGCGAATTGCCCTGTTTCAGCGTGTCGATTTTGCGGACGTCCAAACGAATGGAGGCAAAGAACTTCAGCGCCTTGCCGCCTGTGGTGGTTTCGGGATTGCCGAACATAACACCGACTTTTTCGCGGAGCTGATTGATAAAAATAACACAGGTGCGGGATTTTCCGACAACGCCGGCAAGCTTGCGCAATGCCTGGCTCATGAGCCTTGCCTGCAAGCCGACGTGAGAATCACCCATGTCGCCTTCAAGCTCGGCTTTGGGAACGAGAGCCGCAACGGAGTCAACAACGATAACGTCGATCGCGCCGCTGCGAACGAGTGCATCCGCAATGTCAAGTGCCTGTTCGCCGTTGTCCGGCTGGGAAACATAGAGCTTGTCCATGCTGATGCCAAGCTTTTCGGCATAAACGGGGTCAAGCGCATGTTCGGCATCGATAAAAACGCACATACCTCCCATTTTTTGCGCTTCGGCAATGATATGCAGCGCAATGGTGGTTTTGCCGGAGGATTCCGGCCCGTATATTTCAACTATTCTTCCGCGCGGAATGCCGCCGACGCCGAGAGCTGCGTCAAGCTCAATGCAGCCCGTCGGAATGACGGAAACCTGAATCCTTGAGGCGGCATCTCCCATCAGCATAATTGCACCCTTGCCGTATTGCTTTTCGATTTGACCGAGTGCCATTTCAAGTGCTTTATCTTTTTGCATGTTCTGTTCCCTTTCCGGTTCGGACGGAATTGCGCAGTAAAAGCCGAAAATCGCCCCAACCTCCCGATATTATTCGTAAAACGACCCTGAAACAAGGGTTTGCTGTGCCTATATTATAACATAAACGCAGCACGTTTTGCACCCTGCAAAAGGGCAAAAGGCGGAAATTTGCACAGGTTTAAAAATATATTGACTTTCGGACATAATTTGTGTTGACAAATGCATCGGAAAGAGTTATAATATCTCTCGCAGTGAAAAACGCGGTTGTGGCGGAACAGGCAGACGCGTACGTTTGAGGGGCGTATGGGAGACCGTATGGGTTCAAGTCCCATCAACCGCACCATAAAAGAAACCTCTTTTGTCTACCAAGGCAAGAGAGGTTTTTTATTGCTTTCTGGGCAAAATACAGGGGCAATATTGAAAAAACAGGCTCCAGAGCGGCCGATCGGCTGTTACGGAGCCCTATTTTTATGCCTCGAAACCCGAAAACAGGTGTACTTTTTACTCTTTTTTCGTGCCAAGAAGAATATAAAAAAAGGTACAGGGCAAGAGGACTTGAACCATAGTCTAAACAGCATAAAGGCATTTTTCGCATATACAATTAGGCCAAATGCTTGACTTGTCCAGCCGGTTGTGGCTTTATTGTACTACCTAATAATACATGGAAGTGTAGAACATGACTGACCAGCAAAGAGAAAAATACGCGATTGCGAGAGACAAGCTATTCGACGAACAGTGTGCAGAGCTTGAGTTTGTTGTCGATATTATGAACCGAGCGAAAAAACAAGACAGAAAACCATCAATGGTGTATGTAGTAAAGCATTGTACGAGAAAGGCTTAATTTTGCGGAATTGCATTCAAATTTCAAAATTTATTAACCGAAAGGGGTTTACAAACGCTCCTCGATATGGTATAATGCAGATAAAGGAAAGGTTAAAGGAGGTATTCTTGATGCTAACAGCAGTAGGAAAGTTCTTGAGAAAGCTCAGAATAGACAGAGGCGAAATACTACGTGACATGGCAACAAAGCTGGGCGTATCTTCGGCTTTTCTCTCCTCTGTGGAAAATGGGAGAAAAAAGATGCCTGATGCGTGGCCGGAAAAGCTTGTAGATCTATATGATCTTAGTCCTGAACAGGCAAACGAGCTAACAGATGCTGCGATTGCTTCGAACGATATTATCGAGCTCCATATTGCAGATGCGTCAGATGAGCAGAAGAGGCTTGCTGTCTCATTTGCCAGACAATTCGAGTCGCTTGATACGGAACTGAGCATGAAGATTTTCAGGATGCTGAACGGAAACACGGAGGAATAAGATTTGACCAAATACAGAGTGGAACCAAAGTCAAGAAATGATATTCGCATATTTGCGAATATGCTTCGAAGGCATCTCAGACTTGATAATGTTTTGTATGTGCCGGTGGTAAAACTTCTGGATGTATTGCCAGAAATATTTGATACCTTCAGCTATGAGATAGTTCCCGAAGAAGAACTGCCCGACAGCACTCACGCTGACACCGATATAATCACTGGTCATATTCGAATTAAAGAAAGCGTCTATGAGAGGGCCTGTGACGGTGAAGGGCGAGATCGAATGACGATCGCGCACGAAATCGGACATTATTTCTTGTTATGTTGCTGCGGGTTCAAGCTGCAGCAAAACTATGGAGACACCAAGGTCAAAACGTATGAAGATCCCGAATGGCAGGCAAAATGCTTCGCCGGAGAGTTCATGATCCCACGACACTTAATCGGAGACATGAATCCGCGGGAGATAGCTAATGCGTGCGGAGTGTCTTTTGACGCTGCAGCTTATCAGTATAACCAAAAAGAAAAGGGGGTGATGCGTATGATTGCGACGAGAAACAGAAAAGCACTGCATTGATTGCGCCAACAGTCATTGCAATGCCTTTACCTCCGAGTATCACTACTCGTGATCTAGCATGATCATTATATGCGATACCGGAGGAATTGTCAACATTTTTCGAAAATATCCAAGTTTTCGGAATTAGGACGCTGCGCCTCCGGTTATCACTGCTCGTGATCTAGCGAACGGCATTGTGATTTCCGCCGGCGTGGCCGCAGGGTAAATCTGAAAAAAGGCACCTATACCCTGACGCTTGTGCCGCTTTGGAAAAAATAATATGTCTTTAATTAACAGCACCCGAAGCGGGTGCAGAGATGTTTTCCGCGCCTTTTTAGTAAAAGACGCAACCTACGACGGCGATCTTGAGATCCCTCGCATTATGCCGGAAAGCAGCATTCCGAATAAGCTGATCCTGTTCTCCAAGGCATTAAAAAGCGATGATCAGGATTGCTGGGTCTGCTTTTATGAGGATGACGCCGCATTTGAGCGACTGTGGAACAACCCGAACAGGTATCTCCCTATACTGAAGCAGTATAAAGGATGCATCTCACCAGATTTCAGCCTATATCGCGATATGCCGCTGGTGATGCAGCAGTGGAACATCTATCGCAGCCGAGCGATCGGTCATTGGCTACAGAAAAACGGCATCCCTGTCATCACAAATGTTCGCTGGAGCGATGAGCGTACCTTCGATATCTGCTGCGACGGTGTCCCTAAGGGAGATGCGATCGCCGTTGGATCCCACGGATGCATCAAGATCCGACGCGAACGCGAGTTCTTCGCTCGAGGCCTCGAGCACACCGTCAAAAAGCTGAAACCGAAAACCATTGTCGTTTACGGCGCAGCACCCGAATCCGTCTTTGACAAGTACAGACAGGCGGGGATCGAGATCCTGCAATTCGACAGCGAATACATGACCGTTCACCGAAAGGCGGTGAGCGAGTAATGGGAGCTGGTATTCATGGTGGATTTGGATCAACAGCCGGACTAAAAGCTGTCGCTGCGTCTCCAGTATATGTTGGAAAAGGCACCGGCGACAATCTTGCGAAGGCAGCGAAGTATATCAAGCCTGAGGCGGGATTCACTGATGTGGTAATCCACGGCACTTCGGATACCGTTGCCATAATGCACAATGGTGCTTTCAGAGAGATGGATCATCGGAGATTGTCAAATCTGTTGCGACATGACAGCGAGTATAAGCATCGCGGTGCGATACGCTTGATTTCTTGTCGCACAGGTGAAAAAACGGCGGGATTTGCCCAAAACTTAGCTAACAAGCTCGGGGTGAAGGTTAAAGCACCGTCAAACACATTATGGATACTTCCCGGTGGAAAAATGGTTATAGGGCCAACGCCTTATCGCAATACGGGAAAATGGATAGTATACTCACCTTATACTAAGAAAGGAGGCAAGTGATATGAACTTGAGGAGACAAGGCTTTTTTAGGGAAATGCCACATGGTGATGAGCATGATCCTTCACTTGAACAAGCGGTCAACACTTTAAGTCAAGCTGAGGATGTTGAGAGAATATGCTCTTATCTTGACATGGGTAAAGTCCTTATAGTGTGTTGCGGAACATGCAATGACGTATTAAATCCGGAAAAAGGGATTGCCGGAACGCCATCATTCTTAACGGACGGCACATGGGTATGGCCTGGGGATCTATCATACTATGTGCGAAACTACAAGGTTGGACTTGCATGTGAGTTTATCAGGCATATGCGTGAGCATAACTGGGTGATAAGTGATTCGATTCCGGATTTTGAACAAACGGATGTCGAAATCGACGGAGTCAAACTCTGGTAACTGAAAACGATCCCCGATGGTCAGCTCCTTCGGGGATCGGTCTTTGATTCTTCCTTTTCGGCCCGAAAATGAGCCGTGACGGAAAACGCAATTCAAAAATAAGGAGAAGCATATGAAAAAACTCAGAACAACAGTTTCGGTAATTATCATGATACTTGCCGGAATTGCAGGCTTTTTTGCAGGTTCGGCTGTTACGGACGGAATGAGCGGCGCAATACTTTTTTCAATGATTGCGGGCATAGGCTGCATAGTTTATACGGCGGACAACCGCGACTGATAATCGTTGGGAGAGTTAAGAGGTATTATTGATATGGATATTTGGGAAAAACTGTACCTTAAAGCAAAGGAACAGTATCATCCGGAGGATGTTACGCCGTTTGTGTATGCGCATCATGTTGTTTGCGCGCTTGAAAGCGAAAACGGAGAGATCTTCACGGGATTCTGCATTGAAAGCTGCAGCGGTGTGATGAACCTTTGTGCGGAGCGCGTTGCAGCATTGAATATGTTTGTGAACAGCGGGCAGACTGTTGTGAAACGCATGATCGCGTTCCGTGATGCACCGCCCTGCGGCGGCGGAAGCGGAATGCCCTGCGGTGCGTGCCGCGAGTTTTTCATGCAGCTGTCCCCGCGCAACAAAGATGCGGAAATTCTTGTTGACTACGAAACGCGTGAGACGATTACTTTGAATGAGCTGATGCCGAAATGGTGGGGCGATGAAAGGTATGCGGAGCAAATGTCGAACAGCGAATCCGAAACTTAAATAACGTTCGGCCGAAGGCTGCGGAATCCGCTGCGTTTGAGCAAAAAAATTAAAAATAAAGAATGAATCCTTCCCCGTCGAGAAAGACTGAAAAAGGGATAATTTCCTTAAAAAGATGATATCTGCTTTTTTTAACGAGCGTTGATGTTGAATTGATACAACGTTGCGGCAGGCGGCATATAATCAATGCGAAAAAGGAAATGCAGAGAAAAAGCCCGGGCAGCGTATGTTCGACGAAAAAGCCCGAAAGAAAAAGGATGAACCGGCGGGAGGAGAGTATGAAAAACAACGAGGCGGATGATGCCCGCAAAACCGAAACTTACAAAAACAAAATTCTGACCGTGCCGAATGTGCTTTCCGCATTTCGGCTTTTGCTTGTTCCTGCGCTTGCGTGGCTGTATCTTGTTCGGAAGGATTATTCCGCAACGGCATGGGTGCTGCTGCTTTCGGGCGCAACGGATATTGCGGACGGCTTTATTGCGCGGAGATTCGGAATGGGGAGTGACCTCGGCAAGGCGCTCGATCCGATTGCGGATAAGCTCACACAAATTGTGATGCTTGCCTGCCTGTTGACGCGCTTCGGCAACCTGCTGTTCCCCTGCGTTCTGCTTATCGTGAAGGAAATCGTCACCGGCTGCATGGGCATTGCCGTAATTCGCCGCACGGGAAAGGTTCTTGCGGCGGAATGGCACGGCAAGCTGACGACTTTTCTTTTATACACGCTGATGATTGCACATGTTGTGTTCTATAATATTGCTCCTGCGCTGTCGGACACGCTGATAATCATCTGCACGGCGATGATGTGCTTTTCGTTCCTGCTGTATATGATGCGGAATATCCGTGCGCTTAAGAGCGTGGGTAAAAAAACCGAAAAAAAGCCGGAAAGAACCGTGCAGGCGTTTGAACGGTGAGCGCACCGAAGCCGATAAAAACGAAAACAAAAAAATCCGAAAAACAATGCTGCCGATGCGGCACGGCTTTTCGGATTTTTGTTCATTGTTAAAATGATAAATTGCTTCGGGCTTTGCGCGTATCCTTCACACAAAGGATGTTTGAAGCGGAGAAGGCGGGTTCGGTCAGTTCAAACCGTCGGAAGCCGCCTCGGGACTGTCTTCGAAATTTCTGTTATGCAGAATTTGGGACAGCAGCTCATCCGAAAACTTCTTTGCAGCCTGTTCAACAATGATGCTGCCGGAGTAGGAGGGCGCGCAGGGACTTACCGTCACGGATGCACCGGGGACACTGTCAAAATCAATGATCACACCGCAATACGAACCGGAAATTTCAAGGTTTGAGAACATTTCATCGTTGAAGAGCTTTGCAAGGTCATTCGGCATAACATCTTCAATTCCAATGGTGAAACGCCTGCTGTCGGCATTGCCGTCGGGGAACAGCTCTTTGATTTTTTCCCCGAGAGCAAGTGTCTGTTCCTTTGAAAAGATTATGATGTCATAATCTTTGGCTTTTGCGGCTTCAAGGAACTTTTCGGGGGAAGCACTGCGGTCGCGCAGAATCGCATACTTGCCGAGAGCTATATCGGTTCGGCTGCGGTTCGCAAACGTTTCGGCGGTGTTCAGCGAATACCAAAGCACGCCCACTGCCGCAATAAGCAGTGCAATAACGAGCGACATCGCGATAATTGTGATTTTTGTACTTTTTTTCATCTTAGACCTCTTTCGTAATTTACATTTTGGGAACATCGGGAGAGATTGAATTAATTACTGAATTAAATAAAACAAGAAGCTCTCCTTTCCGATATACCATATAACAAGCGCAACTTCTACGGAACGCAAATCAAGACCTTTTGACGAAAGTTAAGATCGCACTCATTTTGGAGATTGCTTGTCATACAAAAATAATTTTACCATGATTTACACTGTGTATCAACATCAAAAAATAATATAATTAAAAAGCACTGCGAAATTGAACCGACTGCGGTTTGAACACGGAAAACGGGATTAAAAAACGTTCTTAAAAGAAAGCCGATTTAGAGTCGGTCATGGATAAAAAGACAATTAATTGAAGCTTTTTTCATGAAAGAAAGTATTCGGAATATTTTCGAACAGAATCAGCCCGCGAAAAATCGGGGCTGATTTAAAAGCATTAATCATGTTGAGATGCGGCGAACGCTCACCTGTTTTTGAAAAGATCCTTGGCTCCGACGGTGTAGTCGATTCCGGACCAGACCGTCAGCGCAGCGGCGGCGCAGATAAGCACGAAATCCACGGGAATGCCTATTGCCGTGAACACGGGTCCGCAAAGCAGGGTAATAAGGATTGCGGCAAATTGCAGCGTTGTTTTCGCCTTGCCGATGGCTTTTGCGGCAATAACAATGCCCTTGCCTGCGGCAAGCTGGCGGATGCCGCTGACGAAGATTTCCCGCGCAATGATGATGAATGTGAACACCGGCATCAGGAAATTGCCGAAGCTCATGACTTCAAATCGGCAGAGCATGATGAGTGCGGCGGAGGTGAGCAGCTTGTCCGCCGTCGGATCCATCAGTTTGCCGAAGTCGGTAACAAGGCCGCGTGCGCGCGCAATGCGCCCGTCCAGCGTGTCCGTAACATAGGCAAGCAGAAAAACCACTGCTGCAAGAACGTATTTGAGCAGCAGCGGAACGCCGTTCAGCGTGCCGATAAGCCAGCTTTCGGGCAGATAGAAGCATGCGATAAAGAGCGGTATCATAAGCATGCGAAGCATTGTAAGCTTGTTTGGAAGGTTCATTTTTGTTTCTCCGTAACAGTTTTAAGGGGCGGTGCCGGCTTACCGCATAACAGTTTTAAAGGGACGGCACCAATTCACCGCAGAGGTCGTAATAATCCGCGCCGGTGATTTTGATGCTGACATAACTTCCGGCGGGAATGGGGTTTCCGCAATGCGGAACCTTGATGATTCCGTCAACATCGGCTGCTTCGGCGTAGGAACGGCAGAAAAGGAATTCTTCGTCCGCGCCGTCAACAAGGGCTTCAACAACGGTGCCGATTCTTGCGCGGTTCAGATCAAGGGAGATCTTCATCTGCTGACGCATGAGCCTGTCAAGTCGCTGCTCGGCGGTTTCCGCATCGACTGCGTTCGGCATGGAGGCGGCAGGTGTGCCGTCCTCGGCGGAATAGGTGAATGCGCCCACCCTGTCGAAAGGATGTTCCGCCATGAAATGCATAAGCTCGTCAAAATCCGCTTCGGTTTCGCCGGGAAAGCCGAGCATGACGGTTGTGCGGAGAATGAACCCGGGAGCACTGCGGCGGATATAGTCCGTGATTTCGCGGATGTGTTCCGCGCTGCCGTGGCGGTTCATGTCGCGCAGCATATGTGCCGAGATATGCTGAATCGGAATGTCGATATAATTGCAGATTTTCGGGTTGCGGTACATTGCGTCAACAAGTTCTTCCGTGACGGTGTTGGGATAGGCATAAAGCACGCGAACCCAATGCAGCCCCTCAATTTCGGTCAGTTTTTCAAGCAGTTCACGCAGCATGGGTTTTCCGTAAAGGTCAATGCCGTATGCCGAAGTGTCCTGCGCAATAACGGTCAGCTCCGTGACCCCGCTTTTTGCAAGCTGTTCAGCCTCGGCGAGAAGGGTCTCCATGGGGGTGCTGACTCTGCCGCCGCGAATCAGCGGGATCGCGCAATAAGTGCAGCGATTGTCGCAGCCGTCCGCAATGCGCAGATATGCGCGATATGACGGGGTCGTGAGCAGTCGCTTCGTGATGCCGCAGCACGCCGCGGCATTCGCACTTTCGGGCGCGGGTTTAACTCCGCAGATTTCCGCAAGCCGCTCCGCAAGAGCGGGATAGTTTTTTACGCCGTTGAAAACGTCAACCTCGGGCAGTTCCCGCGCAAGCTCGTCACCGTAACGCTGGCTCAAACAACCCGTGACAACAAGCAGTTTGCAGCTGCCTGCGGTTTTATATTGCGCCATATCGAGAATCGTGTCTATAGAATCCGTCTTTGCGCTTTCGATAAAGCCGCAGGTGTTAACGATAATGATTTCCGCCTGCGCGGCATCGTTAACGATTTCGAACCCGCGTGACTTAAGTTCGCCCAACAGAATTTCGGAATCCACGGCATTTTTGCTGCATCCGAGGGAGACGAGACCGACACGGGGGCATTTTGAATATAATTTATCGCTGTTCACTTAATCAGTATCCTTTCCGCTCCCGGGGGAGCCGCTTTGCAGATTTCCGCCGAATATGCGGTTGTATTCGGCTGCATCAATGAGCACCTTTCGGGGCTTTGCACCGTCCGGCTCGCTAACGAATTTGTTCTGTTCCATGATGTCAACAAGCCTTGCCGCACGCGCATAGCCGACGCGCAGCCGGCGCTGAATCATTGAAATTGAGGCCGTGCCGCTTTCAACAACGAGCCGCACCGCATCGGGAAGCAGATCGTCATCCTGTTTGCCGTTGCCTTGGCCGAGTCCTCCCCCGCCGCCGGTGATTTCGCTTAACACGCTTTCGTCATATGACGGAGCAGTCACCTGATTCTGAAGGAAAAAGTCGCGGATTGCTTCAACTTCTTCATCCGACACAAACGCACCCTGTGCACGTGTGGGCTTGCTTGCGCCGTTCGCATGGAAAAGCATATCGCCCTTGCCGAGCAGCTTTTCCGCACCGCTTGCGTCCATAATAACGCGGGAATCCGTGCCGTTTGAAACGGCAAACGCAATTCGCGAGGGAATGTTGGCTTTTATAAGGCCTGTTATAACATCAACGGACGGCCGCTGAGTTGCAACGATAAGGTGAATGCCGCAGGCTCTGCCGAGCTGCGCAATGCGGCAGATGGATTCTTCAACATCCTTTGAAGCAACCATCATAAGGTCGGCAAGTTCATCGATTATGATAACAAGGCGCGGCCACTTATCCTCCTCACGCTCCTGCATGGCATTATAGCGGTAGATGTCGCGGGCGTTGACTTTTCCCATCTTGCCGTAACGCTGCTCCATTTCCGTAACCGCCCAGCGCAGTGCGCCCGCCGCTTTTTTCGGTTCGGTAACAACGGGACAGAACAGGTGCGGAAGCGCGGAGAAGATGGACAGCTCAACGACTTTCGGGTCGATGAGGATCATTCGAACATCCTTAGGTGCGGATTTGAAGATCAAGCTCAATATGATGCAGTTGATGCACACGGATTTACCGGAGCCCGTTTGACCCGCAATCAGCATATGCGGCATTTTTTCAAGATCCGCAAGCACGACTTTGCCCGCAATATCCTTGCCCAAGCCCATTGTGAGCGGGGATTTTGCAGAGTTGAATTCACGCGTTTCAAGCACATCGCGGAGGTACACGGGTGCGGTATCCTTGTTCGGAATTTCAATGCCGATTGCTGATTTTCCGGGTATCGGCGCTTCGATGCGGACACGCGGAGCCGCAAGCGCAAGTGCAATATCGTTGCTCAGTGTCGTGATGCGGTTCACGCGGATCCCCTGTGCGGGCTGGAGCTCGAACCTTGTTATCACCGGACCGACGCTGATATTAACGATTCGTGCGGAAATATTAAAGCTGTTGAGCGTTTCGATAAGCACCTTTGCCTTCTCCGTCGGCGATTCGGATGCAACCGCTGCGGCAGGGTCGGGCAGGCGCAGAAGGCTGTACGGCGGCCGTTGGTATTCGATCACGGCGGCGGGAACGACGGAGGAGACGGTGTTTCCCGAGGGACTGCCGCCTTGCGAAGAATCATTGCCGCCGACGGGTGTTGATTTGCGTTCTGCGGGAAAGCCGCTTTGCGCCGTTTCGGACTGTTCCGTGATGCTTTGCGGCGGAATGTCTTCCATGCGTGTCACCGGAATGCCGCGCAGGAAGTCATCATCGGCTTCGGTTGAATCTCCGGCGGCGGGGCTGTCAAACGGCTCTTCCGACGCGGAAACAGCCGAATCGGAAGACTCGTTGGAATAATCCGGCTCGAAAGGCATGTCGTCATCCGCTGTCGGAGGAGCAAAGCCCTCTTCGTCGCGTTCAACATCGGCATAGGAAAGGTTCATCGGAATGTCAATGTGTTCATCGCCGTAGGAAGGAAAATCCTCCCGAGACCCGTTGTCAACATCAACATCGGAGGGAACAAAATCGCTTGTTTTCAGTTCACGCGTTCCGCTGCGCCTGTGCTTCTGAGGTTTTGTTGTTTTGAGCGGCCCCGAAGCGGGGAAAAACTCAAGTTCATCATTGTTTTTTGCGGTGCCGAAAGGCCTGCGCTTCTGCGGGGTGCGCCGTGCGGTGAAATCGGACATGCCGGCGGATTCGTCGGCAATGTCCGCCGCATTCCCGTTTTCGGAACGTGCGGACATCTCCGCTTCCTGCCTTTTGCGGGCTTTGCTGCGTTTTGCAAGGGAGGAAACCTGTTCGCCGCTTTCCGCCCCGTAATCGCTGTCCCCCGCCGTGAGCGGTTTTCCGGAATGAACAAGGAATCCGTCCTCGTCAAACTGCGGCTCGTTGGAGGAGCTTTGTTTTTTGCGCCCTCTCTCGGGTTTGGTGTCGTCAAGTTTTTCGTTGTAAAGCTCGGTTTGTCGGCGGGCACGCGAAACGGCGTGAGCCTCCGCAACGCTTTCGGCAAGCTTTTTGCCCGTTTTTCGGAGGGAAAGCCCTGTGATAACAAGCAGCATGATAATATCAATGCCCGCCAGTGCAACACATCCGCCCGTGACGCCGAACAGCTTTGCAAAAAGGTATGCAAGGCTTCCGCCGAAAAAACCTCCGCCGCTGCGCAGGCGGCTGCCTTCGGACCATGCATGGGAAACAGCCTTTCCGAAGCTCATGGCGGGAATCAATTTTGCATATTCGGCAAGGTGAATGAACGAAAGCAGCGCAAATGCGGCAGCGGCTGCGCAAACGATCGTGCCCGTGCGGGAATTGTCCTTTCGAATTGCGATAACACAAACTCCGAGTGCCGCACAAAGCACGGGCACTGCATACATTCCGATGCCGAAAATGCCGAAAAGCAGAGGCACAATTGCCGCAATGACCCCTTGGGACGAACGGGGAGCATAGCAGAATATGCCGAGTATGATGCCGACAAGTATAAGCACGACTCCGATTATCTCGCGCTTGGTATCGGCCGAATCGGCGGATTTGCCGCTTTGCTTTTTTCCGTTTCGTGAAGCGGAAGCGGGCCGCTGTTCGCTGCGCCCTGCGGAGCCCCGTCCGGAGCGTCTCTTTGCGCCGTTTGAACCTGTTGCTGCCATTTATTTGAACCCTTTCAGAGTGATATGTGCATTTGAATGCCTGCGGTTTGAACCGGTATTCTATTATAACGCATTTCGCCGCCGAATTAAAGAGCCGTTTTCTTAAAAAAGCCGTGATTGAGAAAAGTCTGAGCCGGGCTCGGGAAACGAAGCTGTATTTCCCGGGAAATAAAACTTATTCGTGGAACCATAATCAAAAAACAGGGGCCGCCCGCATGTCTGCGGGCAGTCCCTGTCGGTAGGTTAAGTTCGATTCAACCGAGCCGATTTGGTCGAGTCAAGGTTATGCGGTCATTGCCATGCGGAGGATCGTTACGGCATCGGTGATGGTAACATTGCCGTCGCCGTCAACATCGGCTGCATTCACGTTGATGTTTGTAACGGTGCCCATTGCATAGCGCATTGCAAGCAGTGCATCGCTTACGGTAACGGTGCCGTCGCCGTCGGAATCGCCGGGGATCGCATTGGAATGATATTCAACATCGTCAAGATATGCACAGTCATCGTTGCGGTTGACGCTGCCGTCCTTGGTGTATTTCCACTCAAAGTTGTAGGTGCCGGAGGTTGCTGCGGTGTAGGTGTATTCCTCCCATGCAAGGCTGCCGGACTTTGAGAATACCTGAGTGTTGTTTGCGGTGAAGATGAACTTGTCGTAGTTCTGTTCACTGCTGACCTTGTAGCGGAAGGTGAGGGTTTCGCCCGCGCTCATGGTAAGACTGAGAGAGATTGCGGAGGTGCTGCTGTTCACACCCTCGTTGCTGCTCTTTGCATAGTCATCGAGAACCGCCCAGGGATAGCTGCCCGCGCTGGTGAAGTTCAGCTCGCCGCCGGGAACGTTGAGTGCGGATTCGAGGGTGTAGAGCAGGTTAACTTCCTTGACCCATGCGCAGTCGCTGCCCGCCGCACCGCTGCCGTCCTTAACATAGCGGAAAGCAAAGGTGTGGTCGCCGCTTTCTTCAATGAGGTAATCGTACTGAGTCCAATCCGATGCGGTTGAAACTTCAAGAACAACATTTCCGTCAACAACAAACTGGAACTTATCGCCTGCGCCGCCGTCGAACTTGTAGTTGAAGCGGAAGGTGAGTCCGGAATTGATGTTTGCGGAGGTGCTGATTTCGGAGGTGCTGTTGTTCACGCCCGCATTGCCGCTCTTTGCAGCATTGCCGTCAACGGTCCAGGGATAGTTGTTGCCCTCGAACAGGAAGTTGCCGTTGCCGGTGTTGATAACGGAGCTGAGAGTTTCCTCAAGCACAACGTTGCGGATGTAGGCCTTGTCGTCGCCTGCCGCGCCGCTTGCATCCTTGCTGAATTCCCAAGTGAGAAGCACATCACCGTGGGTGGGAATGTAGCAGGTGTAGGTCTGCCAGTTTTGGCTTCCGCTTGCGGAGAACAGTTCTTCGCCGTTTGCAAGGAAACGGAGATAGTCGTGGTTCTGTTCGCTGCTGACTTTGTATTCAAAGCTGATGCGCTGATATGCGCCGAGGGTTGCTTTTGCGCTGAGGACGGAAGTGCTGTTGTTCACGCCCGCATTGCCGCTGAATGCACAGTTTGCATCCGCATTCCAAGGATATTCGCTTGCGGAAGTGAAGTGCAGGAAGCTGCCTTCGCCGTTGATGACATTGTCGAACTTAAGCAGGTCGGTAACGTTCAGAATACCGGTGCCGCCGCCTTCGATGCCGACATCGATGGCAGCACCCTTGAGAGTGTTGATAACTTCGAATGCGCCCATGTCGGGGTTGAAGGTTTTAAGAAGTGCGCATGCTGCCGCAACGTGCGGAGTCGCCATGCTGGTGCCGTCCATTTCGGTGTAGCCGCCGCCCATACGGACGCTGCGGATGCCGACACCGGGAGCGGTAATGTCAACGATTTCGCCCACGTTGGAGAAATCGGCCATACGCTTGTTCCTGTCGTGTGCCGCAACGGTAACGCAGTCGGGAACGTTTGCGGGGCAGCGGGTGGAAGCGTCGGAACCGTAGTTGTTGCCTGCCGCAACGCAGTAAACGATGTCGTTGTGTGCCATGCCCTCGGCAACAACTTCAACGTATGCATTGTGGTCGTTGTCACAGGGGCCGCTGAGGCTGAGGTTTGCCGCAGCCGCGCCGTTGAGGGAAGCGTATTCCATTGCAAGAATGATCTCTGCGGAATTACCGTAACCATCGGCATCGAGAACTTTCAGAGGCATGATTTTGACGTTGGGAAGGTTGCCGTCAAGGATGGTGCCTGCGCAGTGGGAACCGTGGCCGTGGTCATCCTCGGGGTTGCTGTCGTTGTTTACAAAGTCATAACCCGGAACGGATCTGCCGACAAGATAGGGGTGATCGCTGTCGTAACCGGTGTCGATAACGGCAACAACGACTTCGGGAAGGTTTTCAACGCCGCCGGCATAGTCGAGCATCCACTCATTGTAGTTGAAAGCATCAACATAGTCCGCACCGTAGCCCCAGCTGAGGAATTCGTTCACGCCGGGTTCCTGATCCGCCTGCATGACGATATCGGGTTCGGCATACTGAACGCCCTTTACAAGCTCAAAAGCTTCGGCCGCTTTGCGCGCTTCTTCGGAAGTTCTGTACTGAATAATGTGCCAGTCATTGTAGCCGTTTACATGCGCAACGGAGCCGGTGTAGTCCAGCTCTTCGGCGCTCTTGACGATGATTCGTCCGTTTGCATAGGGGTCGGTATCCGCTGCTTTTTTGGTATATTCAGCGGAATACTTTTCGGTCATGTTGTGCAGTCTGCCGGCAAAAGCAAGCAGATTTTCGCTGCGCTTTGCGTTATCGGCAGCGGTGACGGTCCCTTCGGCAAAGCTGCCGACGGGAAGGATGAGGCTGAAGCACATGATGAGCGAAAGCAGCAGTGCAGCAGTTTTCCTGAGATTCATTCGGTTTTCCTCCGTGTTATGTTTGTTGATTCGCTGCGGTGCATATCGTGTTTAAAACGCCGAAGCAAATCTGTCCGTATAATATTATCAGAAACGGGGACTGAAGTCAAGGAAAATCTATAATCTATCGAAAAGTGAGAAAAAAATCAGCATGTAGTGCAAAATGGAAAAAATACAGCTGCCTTTGCTCAGCGGAGACAAAGCCGAACGCCCCGCATTTCGCGCAAAAGCAGCTTGTTAATTAACTTGATTTAACCGACGTATGCTCAAAATGCGCGTGCCGCAAGCAGCCGCCGCATCAACATCAGTGCATCGACGGAATCAACGGTGCCGTCCCCGTTCACATCACAGGCGGCGAGCAGGATTCCGGGAACATTGATACCCATGGAGCGACGCAGAATGCTCAGCGCGTCCGTAAACTCAACCGCGCCGTTGCCGTCCGCATCGCCGATAAGGTAAGGCAGGCCGAAATTGGCATAGACATGAAGGTTACTCCGAACATTATCAAAGTCTTCCGACCAACCGTAAAAAACATAACCGTCGTGTGTGGGCAAAGCAGGTTCAACGGCGGAAAAACCGTAGTATATGTTTTGCTGCGAAAGGACTTCGCGCGTCATTCCGTCCTTAAATGTGACTGTGTACGTGCGCAGCGGCTCAAGTTCAATCGAAAACGGGCAGACGAGGATCTCCGTAAACGTTTTGGTTCGGCTTGTGAGAGAGGAGCTTGCCGTAACAATCGCTTTAAGTTCGTAGGCATAATGCCCTGCGGCAAGGTTTCCGAAGCGGAGTGCGGCGTCAACAGCCGTGCCGGATATGTCAAACCCGCCGTGAACGCCCGGCAGCACCGCGGCGGACATGAGCGTATCCCCGTCGCCGTCCGCAAACCTGCCCTCAATGCGCGTTATACTGTGCCGTGAAACAACGGTCTGCGTAAGCGCGAATGACTTTCCGAGAGGGAGCGTTCCCTGCGGGATTGTTTCGGACTGAATTTCAATATCATCCAAAAACCGCACGAATCCGATTTCGGTTTGCTTTACATAAAGATGCGAACCGTTAACAAACACTTGGTGCCAGCTTTGCCCGAGGGTGTTTACAAGGTCGCCTGTTACAACGAGCTTTTCGCCGGCAGAGGCGGTTGAAACGGCAACCGAGCCGAACCCCGCGCTTGCATCGCAGGGCAGGGAGAACAGCGTTGCGCTTGATTTGACCTGCGCCTCAAGATGCGTCATTTCAAAGCTGCACCGGGAGATGTAGTCCGAATCGTTGGGATTATTGCCTGCATAGATGCACAGCCTGCTGACGTACGGATAACGGGAATCCAGCGCAACATCTGCGTTTCCCGCAACATTGTTCAGAGAGTCCATGATATAAACACGACCTTCCGCAATGCTTTTTGCATTATCAACGGCAACATAATGCCCATAGTTTTTTACAGTCAGAATAACATGCTTATCCTGCCGCACATAGCTCATTATCTTTTCCTGCATTGCGGCGGAGGAAGAATCACCCGCGTAATACTCCATACCTTCAAATTCAAGTCCGTCTATCATCTGTGCGGGCTTGTACCAATACAAGTTGCCGTCGTCACTCAGGCCGCCGTTGGCATTCAGCCAGTTAACGAGCGTTGCAACGTTGAACGTGTCGGATGTTCTGTATCCGCTTTGAATAATTATCTTTGTTACGGATGTTACAAGGCAGCCGATCTGCGCCACTGTTTTTCCGCTTGCACCCATCGGGAGCTGCCCCCAGCGCGGATCGCGCTGCGCCCATTTGCGGTAATCCTCCGCATCCTTTTCGGAAACGGCTTCGGCGTCAAAGGGCGGTTCGTCTGCAAGCTCATCGGGGATATCGGACAATAAATAATTATCGTCAGACTTTTCGCTTTTTTCGGTGTTTGTGTCTGCAACGGAAAAACTGCCGAAAACCGACACAAAAAGCATCAAAGCAGCAACAAAAATTAAAAAAAGGTTGTAAAGTTTTTTGCTACGATTCATTCTTTTCTCACCTCAAGCGGATTATAGCGCAGAACGGTGCGATTTTCAAGCTTTTTGGCGAAAATTACGCGAGAGATATGAAAAAAAGCGGAGCCGCTCACGGCAGCCCCGCAGAATGAGATGCAAATTCGGCTTTTCATTCGGGTTCGGTGTTTCGGATAACGGTGATATCAGCCTTTTTCGGGTCCGTCCGAATTTTCCGGTTCGGGAGTGAAGAACTGGTGTTGATTCCATGCATTGGAATACTTTACGAATTTCCATGCGCCGTCAACGTATTGAAGCTCAACGTCAAACCCGCTTGTGTCGCTTTCGGAAATAAAGCCTTTGACGGCAACCGTGCATGTGTCCGCATCGGTGCTTTCGCCGTCCTTAAGGGTGAATGTGAAAATCTTTCCCAACCCCATCTTGTAGGTGTCGTCATAGGTCTTGTAAAAATCGCCGTCGCCCTTTGTGATATAGCCCTGGGCAACAAGATCCTCATAGCTGAGCTGAACAAGGTTCGCTCCGCTGTTTGCGCAGTACTCTGTGAGATAGGAGGTAATTTCGGGAGGGAGCTTGTCAAAGCTCCAGCCCTCGATGAAGAAAGTTAAATATTCGACTTTTGAATGATTATCGTCCTTGGGACAAACATTTGCAATCGCCGTGAACAGAGCAGCTTCCTCGCGCGTCATATTGCTCGGCACAACAAATTCCTTTTCTTTTTTGCAGCCGGGAAGGCTCACAAGCATCAAAGCCGCAAGCAGCGCGGCAAACATAGTTTTAAAAACTCGCATTCGTTTCCTCCGTGCGTCAGATTCCCGTTTTCGTCGGGGTAAGCCGCCGATTGCTGTATGCGGGCATCGGGAACGGCAGGGCATAACCGAACCTTTTTCATAAAATGAAAATGCACTGAATCGGCATTCTTATTATAATGCCCCGTGCGGGAATATGCAAGCAGTTTTTAAAGGCGGGCGGCGGATGCCGCAATTTGCGATTCGCTCACGAATGCTTCATGTCCCTTTAATTTGCAGGCTTTCTGTGCTATACTTGCAGTGCTTCGGCAGTGAATGATTGATTCGGAGGCGGATATGGAAAAAACAGAGATTAAAAACGGAAGCGAAATTTACGGCACAGTCAGGGAGCTGCTGTGCCTGTTCGGTGCGGATTCCGTTCAAACAGTGGAATTTACGGATTCGTCGCACGGAGATTCGGATATCCGCCACAATTACCTGATTGACAGGAAGTACGTTCTGCGCATCAATTCGGCACCCGTTATGACGGACGGGCGATTGGAGGAGTTGAACAGGCTGATAGAACGCTATCGCGAATTCGGAATGCATGCGCCGAAATTCCTTAAAGCGAAAGACGGCAGGTTCATTGTTGAGCGGGACGGAAACATCTGCTATCTTTCCGAATATCTGGACGAAACCGTTGCCGACGACGTGAAGGACGGATGCCTTGAGGAGCTGCGGACTCAAAGAAGAATTTTCATTGCCCGCTTTGCCGAGAAATACAGAAACGTGGACTTGACGGACACGGTATCGATGTATTCGATATTCGACCTTTCACCCTATGATAAACTTGACGGACTTGAAATTGACGAAAAGCAGGATAATTTCAATCACCTGACGGCGGATCTTCAAAAAGCGGGAGAATATGCCCTTGCCGAAAGATTGGTGCAGGAAAACGAAAGAATCCGCCGCAAATTAAAATCGTTTTACAAAGAGCTTCCGCGCTGCGTTTTCCAGGGAGACGAGAATTTCTCCAACCTGTGCGTGGACGAAAACCGCCGAATTTCGGGACTGTTTGATTTCAATATGTCCGGAACGGAAGTTATCGCGAATTACCTTGCAAATGCGGCCCTGAACTTTTTCTATACCGATGAGATAATGCAGAGCCGCAGTGCGGACGAGATCTATCGGATGCTTACAAAAGCATACGCCGAAAACACGGAGCTTATCCGTAAATATTATAATTTTACGCCGCAGGAGTTTCGCGCCTATCGCCTGTATTCAAAAATTGCCATGTACTCCGCCTACTGGAACACATCCGCTTTTTCGGAGTATTTGGCGCAGGAACAGTGCGCGGAGAAAGTCGTTCGGCTTCTGTGGAAAATCGCGGAGGAGGATTTTCGCGCCTGACTGCGGGGCGAAGGAAATGCGGTGACAAGTCGGCAAAAACACAGGTTCGCTTGGACTTAATCCTCCCCTTCAACATCCGTCACAACGCCGTTTTCAATCGTGAAAACGAATTTTTCCGCACGGACAAGCCCGTCTGCATCGGTTTTTATCGCACCGACGATGATTTTTTCGGCGGTTGAATTATCATATGCGGTCGGTTCGCATAACCCCGACGGGGCAATTCTTTCGTCCGCAAAGCTACCGAAAAAATCGCAAAGCTCCGCAAACGAGAGCGTTTCGGCAAGCTCGCGGGACAGCAGAGCATCGGCCTCATCCTCCCTGCCGAGCCGAACGGCCTGCATCAATGCAAGTGCGGTTTCCTGCGGGGAGTTCGGCATATGCGCCCGGTTTGTGAAAAAGCCCGTTTCCGGCGGCAATTCGCGCAGTGAACCGCCGAAAAACTCATACCTTGTTCGCTTTTCATGTCCCAAAACGGTTCCGAGCGGCTCAATTGCGGTGAGGTATCCGTTTTCAATGCGGCAGATTTCCCCGGCAAGAGCGGCGGCAACCTCGATTTTGTCGTTCAGAGCAACAAGTTTTTCACATCGACAGCCGCATTTAAAACCGAGCACGGGCGTTTCGGCTTCCGAATTTTCGCATCGGCGGCAGCCCGAGGCATGAATAACGAGCAGCCTTTCCCTTCCGACGTCCAAAACATGCGCTTTCCCGTCCGTGCCGCCGCAAACATACCAGCTTCGTTCCTGCCCGCTTTCTTCAACGGAGATTCTGAGGCCGCCGTCACGAAAAAGCGCAACCCTCCGCTGCCTGCCGTTTCCTGTCGGAAAATCAACACTCCCGAGCCGTGCGGGTTCGGGTTCCGAGCGTTTTTTTTCGTTCAGCAATACGCACAGCTCAAAACAGCCCGCATCCCAGTGTATGCACTGAGCCGCGTCGTCGGCGAGCCTGCCGTCTCCGTCGATTTTTAATACCGCAATTTCCGAATCGGTTTCGGCGGGGAGCACGGCTGCGATGAAAGACGGCACCGCCCCTCCGCCCGCATCAACGGTCGGAATATCAAAAACTTCTCCGCAAACGCCGGAGCGAAAAAAGCCGCTGCCGGCAACAAGCACAATTGATGCGGCGGAACGGAGCTTCCCCGCCGTTTTTTCGGTTCGGTCCGCGCTCTCCGCTCCGCTGCGGGCATAAGCGTTAACAACAAGTTTCATCTCATTCCCTCAAATTCTGTCCCCTAAAATCTTGTTCTCATAAATCGGAAGTATTTCGAAAATTCCTGCATGTTTTGCGGATTCCCGATGTCGGTTCAAAAACTCCGAACATATGTTTCCGCTCAAAAATACGATTGGTTAAAGTTTTTCGACCGGAAAAACAATCGTTCGGAGCATCGCATTCACAACGGCAGATAATAAACATTATGCCGCATTGCGCGGTTTATCGCTGCTTTTTCCGCATTTTGCAAAAAGTTTGAATGTTTTTCAGCGTATTGTTATTTCACCCGTTTTTTGTTATAATCCATAATGCAGAGGTGTGCGCCCGAGCAGCACATGCCGCTGCGGACACTGATTCTCGATTCAACAGGGTGAACACATTGGAAAAGACCGAACAAAAAAGCGGCGGACGCGGTCCGACAGGCATTGTAAAACGTATTTTCGGCAGTTTCCGGGACGGCTCGGCAGAGGAGTTCTTTTCGGATATGCGCTGGATTTTCGGTTACACAAAAAAATACAAATGGTTTGTTGTTATTCAGATACTGTTCGGCGTGCTCAGTGCATCACTGAGCCTTGTTTCCGCAATCATCAGCAAGTACGCAATAGACATTGTTATAAACAGAAAAATCGGCTCACTCTGGCTGCTTATCGCTGCTGTTGCGGCAAGTGCGGTTGCGGGGCTTGTGTTTTCAAGCCTTCAGTCGCGTGTTTCCGCAAAAATTGCTCTTCGGGTGAACAACGATATGCGGGCGGAACTTTTCGACAAACTTATGCGGGCGGACTGGCAGGGCGTTAAAAAATTTCAGAGCGGCGACATTCTGAACCGCTTAAACGGGGACACGCAAACGGCGGCTTCAATTGCAATAAGCTGGATTCCCTCCGTCATTGTAACGGGCTTTTCTTTCGCATCTTCGTTCGTCACGATTCTGTTTTACAACGTGCCCATGGCATTTATTGCTTTGCTCAGCGCACCGTTTCTTGTTGTCGTCAGCCGCGGGTTAATGAAAAAATCCCGCCTTTTTCACCGCCTTGTGCTTGAAAAGGAAAGCGCGCTCATGAGCTTTGAAACGGAGACTTTCTGCAATTACGACACGGTCAAGAGTCTCGGCGCGGCGGAAGCCTACGGCGAGCGATTCCGATGCAAGCAGGAGGAGTGCAAAACGGCAAGCCTTGACAACAACCTTTTCCTTATCCGCGCAAACATCCTGCTCACCGTTTCATCATATATCGTTTCGTTTGCAACCTTCGGATACTGTCTGAGCCTTATTTGGCACGGCGCAATATCATATGGAACGATGACATTCTTCCTTCAGCAGAGAGCGCGTATCACGGCGGGTTTTTCTTCATTCATAAAGCTTGTTCCGCAGCTTTTGAACAGTGCCGTTTCCGCGCACCGCGTCCGCGAGCTTTCGGATCTTCCGCCGGAGCCGCAGGCCGAAACTCCCGAACAGGCTGCGGAACTTGCCTCCCGCCCGCTCAGCCTTCGCCTGACGAACATAGATTTTCGTTACTCCGATGATGCGGCTGTCAAACCCGTGCTGACGCGCAGCTCTTTTTCGGCGGAACCGGGCGAGATAATAGCCGTTATCGGCGCAAGCGGACAGGGAAAAACAACGCTGCTTCGGCTGATTCTCGGGCTTATTCGACCTGAAGGCGGGCTTGCGGAGCTTGTGGATGACAGCGGCAGGGCTCACACCGTTTCGGCCGAACATCGCAGGCTGTTTTCCTATGTTCCGCAGGGCAACACGGTTTTTTCGGGAACGATTGCGGAAAATCTTCGCATTGTCCGCCCGGAAGCATCCGACGAGGAATTGACGGCTGCACTGGATGCCGCATGTGCGCTCCGCTTTGTAACAAGAATGGGGGGCATAGATGCCTGCATCGGGGAAAAGGGACACGGCATAAGCGAGGGACAGGCGCAGCGGCTTGCCATTGCAAGAGCAATTCTGCGCGATGCACCGATACTGCTGCTTGATGAGGCAACCAGCGGACTGGATATTGAGACGGAGCAGCTGATAATCCGCAATATAATTGCAAAAGGAAGCAGCTTCAACCGCAGCTGCGGAGCAAAAAAGACCTGCATTGTTGCAACTCACCGCCCGAGCATACTTGCCCTTTGCAACAAAATCTTCCGCGTGCAGGATGCAAAAATAACGCTTGTTTCCGCAGAGGAAGCGGAAAACTACTTCAAAGGCGCGCAGTGACGCCCGCACGGGTTTATTCGGTGTTCGTTTAAATATTATGCTTTGCACGAAAAATATTGAACAGGAAATAACAACATGAAAAAACATTTATCTTCTGCACCTTCAATCAGAGTTCGCCGCCGCAGGGGTCACGCGCCCTCCGAAAGAAAAACGGCAATTGCAGCGATTCTTGTAATTTGCGCCGTTATAATCGCCGTTTCGGCCGCGTTGTGCTGCAAGGCGGGGTTTCCCGCATGTTCGGCGCAGCGCACTCCCCCGCCGCAGAATACATTCGTGTCGACGTCAGCTTCACTCACGACATCAACTCCGGAGCCAACGTCAGCTTCACTTTCGACGGCAACTCCCGCACCGTATACTTTCGTTTCCGTAAGCGTTTCCGATGCGGCAGAGGGACAGCTTGCACTCGTAAATTTTGAGCATGGTTTCCCCGCAGCGGATTCAACCGATGTTGTTCCGGTAACCGCCGCAGGTTCGCTTTTGACCGAACGCAATGATTTAAGTCTTGCTCAACCTGCAATTTCCGCGCTCTCCGCACTTGCGGAAGCTTTTTCGGAGCAGACTGGCGGTGACAGGCTGCTGCTCACAAGCGCGTATCGAACTCTTGAATATCAACAGGGGGTTTACGATGATTATGTTGCGGCCTACGGTCAGGCAGCGGCGGATGCCTATGTTGCCGCCCCCGGAACGAGCGAACACCACACGGGGCTTGCGGCCGACCTTTCGTCAATGTCAAAGGACGGCGAACGCGTGACGCTTCCGAATCACCCGCAGTTTGAATGGCTGAAGGTGCATTGTGCGGATTACGGTTTCATCCTTCGCTATCCGCCGGAAAAGGAGAACATAACGCATGTTGCATATGAACCGTGGCATTTTCGCTATATCGGCAAGGAAAACGCGGCAGCGGTCCGCGCTCTCGGCATAACGTTCGAGGAGTACATCGAATATCTCCGCGGCTTCACCCCGGAGACGAAATTGCTGCATGTTCCGAGTCTTTCCGCCGCAAAGCCCGAGGATCTCGGTTCGGCGGAGTTTTCCGCTCTCCCCGATTCCGGATACGTCATATACTTTGTTCCGACGGACGAAAACGCAGGCACGGAAAGCGTGAATATTCCCGTGCCCGCACAGTGCAGGAGTTATTTTATTTCCGGTTCGAATGACGGCGGGTTCATTGTGACGGCGGAACTGTAAGCAAATGCGGGTTCGGCAATTCACTGCATGAAAAAACTGATTTAAAGAGAAATCGGTTTAAGGAAAGACTTTGAAGACTGCGCCGCCGGTCGTGCGGAATCCGAAAATGCCCTCGGCAAAATCCGTGCCGAGGGCATTAATGTTGTGTTTGAAAGGTTTTGTTTAACGGAAGAAAGTGCTTTATTCTTCTCCCTGTTTGTAAATCGGCATATCAAGCAGCATATCGAACACGGGTTTCAGCTTTTCCGAATTCCCGCTTGTGTGGAATGCGACTTTGCCGCAGCCTGTGAAATTGCCGAGATTGCTTTGCTCAAGCACCCTTCCGAGCTGCCGAACGGTTGCCGAATTGCCGTCAAACAGGCGGCATTCCCCGCAGAAGTGTTTTTTGAAATATCTTTCAACGGCGCGGGCAATAAAAATGTAGTGAGTACAGCCGAGAACAATGCCGTCCGCTTTCATGCCGTGATACGGAGCGAGATATGCGTCAAAAATGTCGTCAAATGCATCATCGGCAACGGTTCCGCTTTCAATTCGCGCAACAATGCCGCTTATGCCGAAATTCAGCACGCGCTGCGGGTCGGGCATTCGCTCCTGAAGGGCCCGATACCTTGCAAGCCGCGTTGTTGCGGCGGTGGCAAGCATGAAGATTTTGCCGTCCCCGGGAATTTCGCAGGCGGGCTTTATTGCGGGTTCAACGCTTATGACGGGAACGTCAAGTTTTTTTCTGAGAATGTTTATGGAGGCACTCGTTGCCGTGTTGCAGGCGATAACAAGCGCTTTAACGCCCAATTGCAGCAGAAAATCAGCGGAATTCTCGGTCAGGGCAAGAATCTCTTCCTCTGTTCTGTCGCCGTAGGGAGCGTTAAGGTTGTCCCCGTAGTATATAAAATTTTCCGTCGGTAAAAGCATCCTTGCGTCACGCAGCAGACTCACGCCGCCCATGCCCGAATCAAAAATGCCGATTGGTCTTGCATCCATGCAATTATACGCTTTCGTTGTTTATAATGTTGTTTTTATAAGTTCAGCGAAACCTCGCTGTTCCTCATCCGCAAGGGAAAGGAAAATTGCAGCGGCAAGCATGTCCGCCGCGCCGCCGCAGCTTATGCCGCGCCGAATAAGCTCATCGTCAAAATCAAGAAGCTCCGCCTCCGTCAGCATTGTTCGCTTTGAAAGCAGGAACGCGGCACGCTGTTTAACAAACCGTGCGCCCGCATCGCCGCCGCGCTTGAGCGCATTGTTATCCTCCAGCTCGGCCATGATGCCCAGAAGAGCAAATGCCCACGAATCGACAGAACCCTGTCCGTTTGATTCGATATTATACTCTTCATGCAGGGATTTTGCAACAATTGCAAGCGGAAACCCCGCTTTTGCCTGCTCGATCGCGCCGCCGACGCCGTATTTGCGCCGCACGATTGCGCCGTTGGAACCCGAATTGCGTTCGTAATCAAATGCTTCGGCAAGTTTTCCCGCAAGCTTTGCAATGCGCTCGCCGGCATTTTCCCGCAAAGGCAAATGCCCTTCCGCGCCCGCTGCCGAAAGCGCAGCCGCGCACACCGAAAGCCCGAGAGAGAATATCGCACCGCGATGCGTATTTACCCCGCCGGTTGTATCGAGCATTGCTTTTTCGGCAAGAATGCCTGTTTGCTTCAGGCTGGATACCGCATCGTTCGGAAGAATGCTTCCGCCGAACGCTGCACCGCCGGAAAAATCGCCGGAGAACCCGGAAGACGCAGTGCAAACGGCGTCAAGCGCAATTTTTGCCATCTGCGCAAAAAAAGGTTGGACAGCTTCCGTGCTGAGCTCAAACAGTGCGGCATCCATATCGTCGTTTGCGCCGCTGTTGTTTTCGTCAACAAGTCCGGGTTTCGGCGTTGTGTGAACCTCGCGGATAAGTGCCTGCGCCGCAAGTTCGGAATAATGCTGTGCTGCCGCCTTTTTCAGAAGTTCCGCTGTCGCTTTTCGGAGCTCCTCCGCCGAATGTGTTCTGCTGCGCGCACATGCCGCAGCGGGCTGTCCGCAGATTAAGCATTTTCGCGGCACATTGCGGGAGAGCTTCAGCCCGTCCGTGCCGATGACATCGATATCAAACAGCCGCCCTTCGGGAAATTCCTTTTCAATGCTTTCCGCTTGTTTTTTCAGGCTTTCAGCCGCTGCGTCAACCGCAAGCATCGCTTCAATTCCGGTTTTTTCGTTCGTGAAGGCGAACCCGCGTATTTTGCCCTTAAAACTGTTTGCGGCGGCGTTCAGCGCGCGGAAGAACGCCCAATCGATGAGCGCACCGCGCTTGACGGGGCCGGCAATATTCATGTTTATGCAAACAAGGGGCAGCCCGCTGCGGGCAAGCATGTCTTGCTGCTCCGCCGCACGCTTTTCGCGCCGTTCCGCCATTTCAAAAACGCCGACATTGTTCATTTGATTCTCTCTGCTCATTGCTGCTCACGGATTGCTTTGGCCTGCATCGAAGTTACCGACAACGGTGCTTGAACCGTCTTTAAAGGTGATAAGCGTGAACCTTTCGCCCGCAGAAACGGCTGCAACATTGTGAAAACCGGAAACATTGCATTCGCCGAAAGTGTTGCTGCCGCAGGCAACAAGTGTTCCGTCGCTCTTAAGCCCGACGGTGTGATATGCACCGGCTGCAATCATTGTCAAATCTTCCCATTCGGAAACATTGCACTGCCCGGAGTTGTTCGCACCGCACGCAAGCGCGGTTCCGTCGCTTTTAAGCCCCACGGCGTGCATATAACCCGCGCTGACGGCGGCGACGCCGCGCCATTCGGAAACATTGCATTGCCCGCTGCTGTTATCCCCAATCGCAATGACGCGTCCGGAGCTCAGAACGCCGTAGCTCGTGTTGTTTCCGGCTGCAATGTAAACAACACCCGCCCAAGTTTCCGTTATGCGCTGCCCGTAATAGTTCCAGCCGCAGCCGACAACCGTTCCGTCGCTTCGCAGCCCGAGCGAGTGGTTCAGTCCGCAGGCGACCTGAACTATATTGGTCCACGAACCAACGCCGGTGCGGTCATAGGAAGATTTTCCGGCAGCCGCAACGGTGCCGTTCGCCCGCAGCCCGAGAATGAAGTTTTCCCTTCCGACAGCGATCGAACGTATCCCGCTCCACGAGACCGTTTCGCCTTTCCAGCCGGAACCCGTGAGCGAAACGGTTCCGTCAAGATTCCGCAGCGCATAAAAATCCTTGCCGCCCGCCGCAGGGGTGCTTTGCAGCATCTTCAGGATTTCCGCAATCATATCCGCCGATTGTTCATAGTCTTCGGACACGGAATTGAGCAGGGTCAAAGCTTCGAGATAATTGTTCTTTTGATACGCTTCAACCGCCTTTTCGTATCGTGCCGCATCACGCTCGGCAATAACTTCATCCGGCGAAAAACCGTCGCTCATTGAATAGCATTCGGTTGCAATCTCGTATTTGCCCGCTTCCATTGCCCGCTGCCCCGCGCTTTCCCACGCGGAATTTATCTTTTGCAGCAAGTCGGCAAGCGCATCGTCCGAACAATTGTTTTTTGCGCCGTTGAAACACTTGTATGCCGATTCAATTTCGAAATTTTGAAGGAGGTTCTCGCCCTGAGTTATATAAATTCGGCATATGTTTGACTTTGATTCATCGGAACAGAGCGAAAAACAGCGCATTGCCTGCGGCATTTCACCCGCACTCAGAAAACTTTCCGCCGCTGCAATGCGGACTTCATCGGTTCGCGCCGCAAAACCTGCTTTGTCCGTTATGCTGTCAAAGCAGATTTCCGCACGGTTGTAGTCGCCCGCCGCATACGCATTCTTTCCCAATTCAAAAAAACACTCGTCCTGCTTGAGCTGCTTCGCTTCGGGCATTCCCGCGCTTTTGAAACAGGCATATGCCGTTTCGGCATCTCCGCGTGCAAGCGCAGCTTCACCGGCAGAACACCACGCATCAGCCGCTTTCTGCGCCGAATCACGCTTCCCGCCCAATGCGGAAAACTGCATCGCCGCACGCAAATAATCCCCGCTTTCATAAAGGGACTGTGCCTCGTTGTATTTCACAACGGGTTCAACAAACCGCGGATAAGCAAACAACACAAATGTGCCCGCCGCCGCGATGAGCAAAACGGCAATGCACAGTATGTTTCGGATTTTTTTCAGGTTCATATAAAAATACCGCCCTTTTCATTGGTTTGGAACGGGAAGACGAAAATCGGAAACCGCGGGTTCGGTATCGGCGGCCGAAACGTGCATTCGGGCAGAATTTCTGACTTATGACTTCCGATGACTTCTGATTTCCGGCTCCTAATTCTCGGCTCTTATGTATTCCATGGTTGTTTCCGGCACGATTTTTGACACAAGCTCCAAATTGCCCTCGGCCATTGCCTTTCGAACAAGGCTTGCGCTGATTCCGCCGATTCGGGGTATTTCAATGACTTCGACTCCGTATTTCGGCAGAATCTGTTTCATGCGTTCGTTATATGCGCGTGTCACGGCGCAAAACGGCTCCGTGCCGACAAAACGTTTTGTTATGCCGAGAGCGGGAGCAATTGCGGAGCCGAAAAGCGTCAGATCAAGATCGGCATTGATGCGCCCGGCATCGGCTTTGTCTTTTATAAAGTACGTCGGGAAGGTTGAGTGCGAAATGATATAGTCCCCGCTCCGGTGCAGGAGAAGATTCTTTATGTGTTTAGTGCCTTTTTTGACAAGTTCGAACCTTGCTTCGGCGGAGAATTCCGCATTTTCCGCGCTGTTTTCGCTGAGGATGAAAACGTGAAGGGAATCAACCTGCGCCGCCGCCGTTTCCATCAGATATTTGTGCCCGAGGGTGAAGGGGTTGCAGTTGGCAACGATCGCACCTTGAACCCCCCGCCCTTTTTCAAGTGAGTCAAGGTAGTTCTTCAACCCGCTTCGGCTGTTTTCCATATAAATCGCGCCGTCGGTCGCTGCAAGGCGGAAAAAGCCAAGGCTGCGGAACAGGTATTCGTTCTGCGGCTTTGTGAAAAGGAAGAGCTTTCGCCGTCCGCATGTGTATGCATGGCGCACAAGTTCGGAAACTATGCTTGCCGCGCCCCCTTCGCCCTGCATGGCTTCGGATACGGCAATGTATTTCAGCACGTTGCCGCAGAGTGAGCCGGTGCCGACTACGGCATCGGTCTCATCGTCAAGCAGCAGCACGGTGTATTCGGCTCCGCCTTCATAGGTAAGCCCTGCGGCAGAAAGAAATTCACAAAGGCTTTCAAGCCTTGTTCCGCTTATGTTCGGTATTGTCATCATCGAAAAACTCACGGTAATGCTCCTTTCCGCCGCTCGGATAATGTTTTGAAAACCAAATGCGCAATGCGCTTATTCCGTAAATTTATAATCGGTGCTGTTTGCCGCACGGTAAGCCGCTGCCTGCGTGCGCGCTTCAACGGTGCAATCCAATGCGCCCTTGTCAACTGCGCTTACGTATGCGCTTTCAACGCCCATTGCGGCAAGAGTTTCGCGGATGACCTGCTCGATCCTGTCGCCGTATTGCTGTTTAACATCGCTCTCGAGAGACAGTTCGATTCCGCTCGTTTCCTTCGGTTCGATTCGAACGATAATATCGCTTGATTCCATCGTTCCCGCAACACCTGTTGTGATAATTTTCATAATTATTGCCGTGGCTTTTGCAAAGGCAAAAGCTTCCTTTCGTTTTCTTTTCGGTTGATTGCCTTTATTCGGAATGCCCGAATTTCGGTCATGACTTCATCGAGTTGAATTTGCCCGCAAGGCTGCTCAGTTTTGCTGCAAGGCTGTCATCCTCGGCCGCTGCCGCGGGCTGCCCGTCGGCCGTGCCTGCGCCGCTTTGGAATCCGCCGGATTCCTTGGAGAACTTGTGCCCGTGGCGGTAAAGCCGCCTGTTGTCAAGCGCCCACTGCCTGTCCGTGAATTCTCCGGTGTTCACCGCCGAAAGGGCGTCAAACATTTCGAACAGCCGCGCGTCAAGCGTGTCGATTGCGGAAACGATCTCAGCCTCGGGGAACATCGGCATCTGCGGGGAACCGTATTCGGGAACTCCGTGGTGCGAAAGCATGATATGTTCGAGCAGCATTGCGGTTTCCCGCGGGATATTGAGCTTTTTTGCCGCATTGTTTATCATTGCCATGCCCATTGAAATATGTCCGAGAAGCTGCCCCTCCGTTGTGTACGCCGTTGCAAGCCCGACGGTGCCGACTTCAAGCTCCTGCGTTTTTGCAATGTCATGCAAAATGACGCCTGCGTAAACAAGGTCGCTGCAAAGTTCCGGATAAATTGCGCCGTAAACCGAAACGACCTGCTTTGCCGTGTCGAGCATGGTTGAAGTGTGGTACATAAGCCCGCCCCTGTGTGCATGATGCAGCTTCAGCGCGGCGGGATAGTACAGCATACGTTCGCGGTTCTCCGTAAGAAGATACTGCGTGAGCTTTGCAATGTCGGCATCGGCAAAACCACCCGCAAATTCGAATAAGCTGTCAAATATTTTTTCGCCGTCTATCGGTGCGGAAGCAACGATTGAGGACATATCAACATGATCGGCTTCCGTTATGTGGCGGATTCGGTCGATTTTGAGCTGTTCCGTGTCTTTATACAGGTTTATTGTTCCGCGAACCTTGATGACCTCTCCGGCGGAATACATTCCGTGGACGGTGCTTTGATAATCCCAAAGCTTTGCGTTGATTTCCCCGTCCGCATCCGCAAGCATAATATCAAGATATTCCGCACCTTTCACGTTCACCTTAAGCTGAAGGCTTTTAATGAAGCAAAAACCCTCCACTTGGTTTGATGCATGATTGATGACGTTGGACAGCATTCTCATCTTTCCCATTTCAGTGCCTCTTTCGTAGATTATCAGTCGTTAGTTATACAGTCGTTGGTTATATTTGGTAAAATTTCGGTAAGGCCGTTAAATTCCGTTCCGCCGTGCGGCGCGGAAAGCTCATTTGGCTCTGTAGGATTTGCATGCGGTTATCCGCATGCTGTTTTCGCTGTCCGCACTTGCAGCCGTAAGCTCGATTTTTCCGGCGTAAGCACCGTTTTCGGTGAGCTGAACCGTAACGACCCGATTGCCCTCATCATCCGATTCAACGCCGACGATTTCAGCCGCAATGTCAAGGTCTTTGCCGACCATGAAATAATATTTACCGTCACGGTAGTAGAAATTGAGCTTTGTTGACGGGCGGGAAGAACGCGTTCCGAGCTTGACTCCGAAAAGCATTTTTACGATATCGTCAACTTTTTGACCGTCAACGGAGCGATAGCCGCTGTTGTCGGCAGCGGTTGTTTCAAGACTGTCGCCGTAGGCATAAACATAGAAGGCAAATTCCTCAAGCTGACGGAAGGATATTGCGTTATCCTTTGAGTTGTAGTCAAAGTCCAACAAATAGAATGCCCTTGCCGCATCACACAGCACGGTGCGCTGTTCGGCCGTGAATCCGTTTTCATCCGCTTTGTTGTTGTCGTTGTTTTTACAGCCGGCAAAAGCAAAGGCTGCAAAAAGAACTGCAAAGAGAATCGCCTGGATCTTGATGATTGTTTTCCTGCCGTTGTTCATAGTATTCCGTTTTTCCTTTTTTTGTCATATTGCGGAATCGGCGGCAGCCTTTGCAAACGTCCGTGAATTGCTTCGGCAGCTGTCGATGATTTCCCTGCACCTATTTTATCATATTTGCCGTGCTTTCGCAACTTTTGAAATGTTTGTGCGCTTTCGGTACGTGTTTTGGAGCCGTCGGGACGCGGTTTGCGCCGCGATTTGCAAAACACGGCAGCAAAAGCGGCAAACAGAGGGAGATGAAAATGGCAGTTCAATATGAAGATAACATTCTGCCGGATTTGAAACCGTTCCTTGATGAGAATCTTCGGCTGACGGCGATTCCCGCAAAAAACAAAAAAAGCTTTCGGCTCTTTATTACCTTGCGGGAAAAATTGAACCGAACCGTGATTATACGGAATCCGGAATCAATGGCATTCTTGATGATTTGATTCCGCTGCCGAACCGAACAGGGAATTATTTCACACGGAGTTTTTTTGAAAGCATACGGATGAACTCATCAACCGCCGCTTTGTTTGCCCTGTAATAAACCCGGTTGCCCTCAAAGGACGAAATAACCAATCCGCATTTTTGCAGCTTGCTCATGTGATGTGAAATCGTGTTCGGTGAAAGCTTCAGTTTTTCCGCAAGCTCAAGCCCGTAAGCCTGTTCGCCGCAAAGCAGCTGCATGATTTTCATTCGGTTTTTGTCAGCAAGGATTCGAAACGCTTCGTCGTAATCCATTTTTTCGATGCCGCGCAGCGGAAGCCTGCCGATGGCGCGAACACCGAGTCCGACATAATAAACGGTGCGGGTGCCGTCGGATTCGCCGGTGTGAACGGTGAAACTGTTGCTCCCGATAACGGTCGGATAAACCCTTCCGTCTGCGGAGGCGGTGTCAACGCCGTTTTCATCCTCAATCACTTCGATTATGTCTGAAATATCGGAGTAATCATGTTCAAAATCCTTCAGTGCATATGCATAAAGCTGCGGGTTTGCTTCAATAAGCCCGACTGCGGAACGCAGAGAGTTGCAAATCAAGCGCACATATTGCTCATAGTGTTGAAGAACGAAAAGGATCTTCCACCGAGAATCGTTTGTGAGCGGCAGACCCTCCAGCACGGAAAGCAGGCCGTTGTAGGAATGGGCTTCCGCAGCGGCATGGATATTGGCCGAAGTCAGGTTAATTGTTATGTTGCTGATTGCCTGCGGCTGTGTCTGCGAGAGCAGCAATTGCTCAGCCTCGTCAATATTTCGTATCTCGCTTCTCAATGCCCTGTCGGTCAGAAGAGCGGCGATGCATGTGTTAAGGCTGTCCGCGCCTTCGATGCACGGAATATCGCCGAAAAGCTCTTCTGCGCATGACGGCATAACAATGTTTTCGTCGAGAAATTTTTCCAACACCATTGCGGGGTGCATTATCGCCTCTGCCTGTTCTGCCGTCACTTCGCGGTTTCGAATGATATTATCGATTTTCTGCCGGATGCAGGTGTTGTTCGCTTTCAAGTAAAAATACTTTATTGCTTCGAGTATTGGATTTATAACAGCAAATGCTTTCATTAATAATTATTCTCCGAAAAAATTTTGATCCGCGCCGCATACGCTCCGCGGGGAACGCTCACTGTCCGTCCTTTGTTTTCAACTTTTCTGCAAGACGGCGGATGAATTCATCCACAACTTCTTCGTTTGTTTTGTAATAGACTTTGCAGCCCTCAAGTGTTGAGGTCGTGAGCCCGCTTTTTTGCAGTTTGTTCATGTGGTGCGATACGGTGTTGGGTGAAAGTCCGAGCATGTCGGCAAGCTCCTGCCCGTAGGATTTTCCCGCACTCAGCTGCTGCATTATTTTCATGCGGTTTTTGTCGGCAAGCGTGCGCAGAATCTCGTCGCAGTCGATGGAAAGCCTTTCGCGATAGGGAACATGCATCATCGGACGGACGCCGACGCCGACGTAATATGCCATAAATTCCGAATCGGCGGGGTCGGCAACGGTGAAGAAGTTCCCGTTGCCGATTATCAGCGGATAAACAACGCCCCTGCCTGTTATGAAGTCAATATGAAACCTGCCGCAAATATATTTTAAAATATCGGTAATATCCGCATAATCGCGGCTGAAATTCCGAAGAACATCCGCATAAACCGCGGAATTGTCCGCAATCAGCTTTACGGCGGGGCGGACGGTTTCGCAAATATCGCAGACATATTCGTTGTAATGTTTATAAATCTTTATTATTCGCCAACGGGATTCCTCCGTCAGCGGAAGCTGTTCGAGAAGTTCAAGCAGCCCGTCGAGAGTCGGTTCGAAATCATTCAGCGAAACATTGAATGTGGTAAGCTCTTTCATGATGCCGGAGAGCCTTTGCTCATCCGTTTGGGCAAGCATGGCGGATTTTACTTCATCCAAACTTGTGAAACTTCGGCGGAACGAGTTCAAAAAGACGAGTATTGCAGGGCAGGTGCTCGTGGCGTCGCTCCCGTCCGTGAATTTAAAATAGCCGAAAAACTCCGAAATTCGTTCGGGCAGAACAATGCCCTCATCAAGAAGTTTTTCAAGCTCAAATGCGGGCCCGAAAAAATCGGTTACCTCGCCCGCAGTGGTGATGCGCTTTTTCAGCACACGGTCAAGCACCTGAGCCTGGGTTTCACCGTTTGCTTTCATTTTAAAATAATAGATTGCCTCAAGCAGCGGATTCACGACGGCATAAGCGTTCATAACAAAAACCTCCCGACTTGTCGATCTTATCTGTCAAAGGATCACTGAGCAGCCGTGCTTTCGGCAGACACGTTTCGGAAAACGGCAGATTTTTCCGTGTGTTTGCCGGATCGTTCGTCGGACAGCAACTTTGAATCATTATTGAATATTATCGAGAAAACCGAACAACCTGCTGCCGTTCGGCAAAAAACATTGACCGTCTGCCTGCTTTGCGAAAAAACGAAACCAACGGACGATTATTAGTATGCAATTTTTTTTGCCGGTTGTCAATAGCAAAAGGCAATGTTTAACATATTTATGGAATAAAGCATGCGATGACTATTGACTACAGGCGATTTTCGTGCTATGATACTGAATATACAGAGGCGGAAGGTTGTTTCCGTACATTTTCACCGAACAAAGCTTACGCCCTGCAACAACAAACATGGAGGAAGAATATGAAAACAATGAAGAAGCTGCTTGCAGCAATGCTCGCAATTGCAATGCTCCTTACCTGTGCGGCATTTAATCCCTTGACCGCAACGGCTGAAGGTGCAGCAACCGACAGCAGCGAAACGACCCGCTATTGCGGAAATGATGACTATCCCGCAAAGTCTCTCGGCGGAAACTATTCGGGAATGCCGCTGAATATCGGCAAAAAGTCCGATTATTCAACAAAGGCTGCATCGCGCGGCGGTCAGACGATTCTGGCATATGCCCGCAACAAGTACACGTCGGACGGCAGCTACCTGCCCTATGCGGCATGGGTAACTTTCAACACCGAGGATCCCGCAGGCAGCTTCACCGAGCTTTCCCGCGGCGGCGTTGAATTCTATGAAGCTGCATACGACGGCGAACTTATTTACGGTTTGGATATCGAAAACAATTTCTATTCCGTAAACCCCGAAACCTTTGAATCCACACTTATCGGCAGCATTTCCGACACTGCGAATTCAATGACCTATGACTGGGAACACGACACTTTCTACATTGTCAACGGCAACCTTCAGATCCGTGAGCTCCGCAAGGACGGTTCTCTCGGCTCCGCAATCACGCCCGCAAACGTTGTTTGCATTGCCCCCGTCACCTATGTCGGCAACGGCGAATTCCTGAGCCTTGACTTCAACACCCGCAACTACGTTCGCATTGCGGCGGACGGCAGCACCACTCAGCTTGCCCATTCCGACGGGCTTCAGGGCTGGTCCTCCTCCATGGTTTACAACCGCGAGGACGGCAAGTGCTACATCTGCTACACCAACATGCAGAACGGCGACGATACTTCCAGTGTCGGCTTCTGGGGCAAGCTTTTCGCAATCGACCCCGTGACCGGTGAAGGCGAGTACCGCGGCTTTATCGGCGAGGATTACGGCACTTACGTAAACGGCATGTGCATTGCGGATTTCCTTGCACCCGAGCCTCCCGCAGAACAGGGCAAGACCGTTGTCAGCTATGCCCGCAACAAGTACACGTCGGACGGCGGCTACCTGCCCTATGCGGCATGGGTAAGCTTCAACATTGACGATCCCGCAGGCAGCTTCACCGAGCTTTCCCGCGGCGGCGTTGAATTCTATGAAGCTGCATACGACGGCGAACTTATTTACGGTTTGGATATCGAAAACAATTTCTATTCCGTAAACCCCGAAACCTTTGAATCCACACTTATCGGCAGCATTTCCGACACTGCGAATTCAATGACCTATGACTGGGAACACGACACTTTCTACATTGTCAACGGCAACCTTCAGATCCGTGAGCTCCGCAAGGACGGTTCTCTCGGCTCCGCAATCACGCCCGCAAACGTTGTTTGCATTGCCCCCGTCACCTATGTCGGCAACGGCGAATTCCTGAGCCTTGACTTCAACACCCGCAACTACGTTCGCATTGCGGCGGACGGCAGCACCACTCAGCTTGCCCATTCCGACGGGCTTCAGGGCTGGTCCTCCTCCATGGTTTACAACCGCGAGGACGGCAAGTGCTACATCTGCTACACCAACATGCAGAACGGCGACGATACTTCCAGTGTCGGCTTCTGGGGCAAGCTTTTCGCAATCGACCCCGTGACCGGTGAAGGCGAATACCGCGGCTTTATCGGCGAGGATTACGGCACCTACGTAAACGGCATGTGCTTTATCGATATGGGCGGCGGCGAAGAACCGCAGGCAACCCTTGACGAAGCGATGAACCTTGTTGAAAACAGGCATCATTTCGTGACCGAAGGCGAATATCCCTGGGTTCCCGTTGTGTTCAACGATGAACTCTGCGGCGCAAGCGGCAACCAGGATCATGTCGGCACGACAAGCACCGTTTCCACCACCGTTCAGCTCAATGCGGGCGATGTAATGCGCTTTGACTGGGCTGTCAGCTGCCGTGAAGATTTCGAACGCCTCACCTTCTCCGTGAACGGAACCGAAGTTGCTGCAATCTCCGGACAAAACACCGATTTTGTGCCCTATAACTATGTTGCCGAAGCAGCAGGTGAATACACCTTCAGCTGGACTTATCACAAGGAGACCATGTGGACCGAAGGTCAGGATCGCGGCTATGTTAAAAATGTTTACGCCGGCGCACCCCTTCCGGATGAAAGCGTTGAGTTCGCACCCGATGCCGTGACCGTCCGCAAGGGTCTCACCGCTCAGCTCAACTGGACTGTCGCTCCCTACTATGCTTTCGATCAGTCCGTGACACTTACAAGCTCCGATGCAAGCATTGCTTCCGTTGATGCAAACGGCGTTGTACGCGGCGTTAACGAGGGCACCGCAGTCATCACCGCAACAACGGCCCAGGGTCATACAGACACCTGCACCGTAACGGTTATTGCGCCCGTTCCGCATACGAAGATTTATGCTTACCAGACTCAAACAACGAACCTGATCTCCTTCTTTACGGATGATTCCGCCCACGTTCAGCAGCTTGGTGCATTCCCCGCTGACACTTACGCAATGACTTATGCGCACGGCGTTGTATACGGCATCGACAGTGAGAACAATTTCTTCACAAGCACGCCCGGTTCAACTCAGCGCACAATCATCGGACAGACCGGCACCGCAATGATCACCGCAATGGCATATAACTATGCGAACGGCAAGATCTATGCAGTCGGCTACACTCAGCAGAGCCGTTGGGATCTTTACGAAATCAACATGCAGACCGGTGCCGCAACCGTTATCGGACAGCCCGACACCGTGGATCGCGATCCCCTGTGGACATTCGCAATCACCACCGAGGGCAGGGCATACGGCATTACCGCAACCTCCGGCCTTCTGTACGAGGTAAACCTTGAAACCGCACAGGTTACCGAAATCGGCTTCACCGGCTGCCCCGGCGTCGGATTCTGCCAGTCCCTTGTTTATGACCATGACAACGGCATAATGTTCTGGGCGGCTTATTGGAAAGACGATGCAAACGGCCTGCGCGAAGTTAACCTTGAAACAGGCGAAAGCGTTTCGATCGGCGATATTCAGGATGCGGCACAGGTTTGCGGCGGCTACACCGTTCCCTCCTGGGACGATCCCACTCAGCCCTCAAACGTCACCGTCACCTTCAACTATATGGTAAACGGTGAATGGACGAGCACCGAAGTGACCGTTCCCGCAGGAACAACTCCCACTGCACCCGTTCCCGAGAACCAGCCCCATCAGCCCACGATGCTGATGTTCATCGGTTGGGATGTTGATTTTGCAAACGTTCAGCATGATATTACCGTCACCGCGCAGTATGCTGCTCTCGGCGACGTTGATATGAACGGCGAGATCCAAATCGCCGATGCACTCCTCATTGCACGCAATGCAATCGGTGTTGCGGAGCTGACCCCGGCGCAGATGATTCTTGCCGATGTTTACGGCTCGGACGGCGTCATCACCCTTAACGATGCTCTCGTTACAATGAGAATCTCTCTCGGAATGTAAACACGGTTCGGGAAAGCACCGAATTTCTTCCTTTTAAAACAGGATGAATCGATGCATTAACAGAGCGGAAAATCCGACAGGATCTTCTTTATAAACCTCCTGTCCGATGGGGAGGGGCGGTTCGCCCGCCCTTTCCCCGGGCGATCCTTTTAGAATTAGGAATGAGGAATTAGGAATTAGGTGCGTTCTTTCTTTGAGTGATGTGCGGTTTGTGCAAGTTAAATGCGGCCGCGCTTGACACAACTGTCGCTTGCGGTTATAATGGAATCGACCAACATAATCTTGGTCTATTGCCCCCCATCGCGGGGATTGATACTTAGCCGGCGGAAGCTGCGCCGTAATGCAAAACTATTGCCCCCCATCGCGGGGATTGATAGGAGCAGATTACCAAGCCATTTTGCGACGAAAACTATTGCCCCCCATCGCGGGGATTGATATCCATGTGTAGCCGTCACGCTCTATACGTTCCGCTATTGCCCCCCCATCGCGGGGATTGATATGTCTGTAAACTTGCCGTTGTATCTTTCAACCCCTATTGCCCCCCATCGCGGGGATTGATAGTATTTTTCAGCAACCGAGAACGCCGGGCGAAACTATTGCCCCCCATCGCGGGGATTGATATTTGCAGCACTCAAGTTTGCCCCTGTGAAGTTGCTATTGCCCCCCATCGCGGGGATTGATATGCCTTGTTCATCTTCGGCAGCAGTTTTTGAAACTATTGCCCCCCATCGCGGGGATTGATACAATCGGCGTTTCGATGTGATAGCTTGCGTTGACTATTGCCCCCCATCGCGGGGATTGATACTCGTGCCGAAGTCGATAAAAGATCTTTATCAGCTATTGCCCCCCATTGCGGGGATTGATATATATTCATTCGTCACACCTCCAATTTTTACCGCTATTGCCCCCATCGCGGGGATTGATAGATCCGCCTCCGGCTGAGTAGCAGTATCGCGCTCTATTGCCCCCCATCGCGGGGATTGATACGCCAATATCGTGCCAACGACAGCACACAAAAACTATTGCCCCCCATCGCGGGGATTGATATATTGTGAAATAATATTTTGCTGTTTGCGTTTTCTATTGCCCCCATCGTGGGGATTGATACCATGCCGCGAGCGGTCAGCTGCTCAACAGCGGCGCCCCTTCCACACTCTTCCATCCACCTTCCACACCCCCTCTTTGCGTTCCCCTCCCCACTTTCCATTCAGGCGAGGCGGCTTCTGCGATTCGAAAACGATTACAAAAAATATATTTGACTTAGCTGTTGCACCCCCCCGAAAAGATGATACAATATACATGAATAAAGAAATTTTATTGCATTACGCATAAGATTCGGTTCAGTCGGTATTTTTTTGAAATCAGAAGGGAGAAAACCATGAAAAAAAATCTTAAGCATCTGTTCTCTGCGGCGATATGTGCAATTATGCTCTTCGCCTGCGTTTTCCCGAACTTTGCGGCGGCGGATACGGAGCTGAGCTCCGTTGATGCGGAAAAGCTGGAGGCTTTTTTTGCCCAGTCGGCAGGTGACGGAAGGCATAACTTCGATCATCCGGATTATGCGGGCGGGGTGTACGGAAGCTACACTGTCAGCAACTTTTCGGAAAGTCCCTGTGTCGGCATTGAGGACGGTGTCATCCGTTGGTTTGACTTTAACCCCGATGCAATGGGAAGCATTTTGCGCACTTCCCCGGTTTGGGATTTTCGCCCCCGCTTCTGCGGCGTTTTCGATTTGTCCGGAACATCGGTAACGAATGTTTACTCCCCGGTGCCGGGTCAAACGCATATTACGGCGGTGAACCTTGACGGCTGCGCAAACCTTGAGTGCCTTGAATTCGGCGATCAGAATGAATGCTTTGACATTTCTGCGCTGAATTGCCCGAACCTGAACATCATCGACCTTCGCACAGATCACAGCGGGAATGTTGCCGTTCAGCCCAAGAGCTTTTCCGCTCCGGTCATGCTGAACACGCTCGGAAACGGCGGCGCGGGACTTTACGGCAGGGACGGAAGCTATGCACTGATCGCGCAGGGCGTTCGATACGACGAAAACGGGAACCTGATCGAAAACGACGGCTTCCTCGGCTGGTATGCGGACGGTCAGCTTCTTTCAACCGAAAGGGAAATGCAGCTTTCGGACGGAATCCGCGCAGCCGCCTGCTTTGCGGGTGACGTTAATGAGGACGGAGCGATAAATATGGCGGACGCACTGCTCATCATGCGCTGCGCAACGGAACTCGGCGGAGAGCTTCCCCTCAGGCTTGCGGATGCAGACAGAAACGGAAGCATAGGCATTCCCGATGCACTGCTTGCGGCAAGGGTTGCAATGGGAAACTGAATTAAAATTTAAAAAACTGTTCGCGGACATTGCTCGTTTCGGGAAAACGGCTGTTTCGGATTACCGGAAACACACCGGGGACGGAGAAATCACCGTGACATACTGATTTTACGGACATGAACCTTATTGATTTTATTATAATATTGATATTATCTGCGGCAATATGGCTTACGGCGTTTGCCGTTAAGAAGGGAAGTATTTGGAAATATGTTTTCGGAGCGGCGTTTACCGTATACCTGATGTGCGCTGCATCGATAACCGTTTTTCCGATACGGTTCAGCCCGACAATCAGAGCAATATTTGCGGAAGAAGGGTGGAAGATTACCGACTGCATAGTGCTTGTTCCGTTCAAAGACGGGATAACGGCGGATGATATTCTGAATGCTGCAATGACAGTTCCGTTCGGAGTTTTAATCACGTTGATAAGAAAGAAAACAACGTGGAAAAACGCGTTGGCTGCGGGTGCGGCTTTCGGAACGGCGACAGAATTGCTGCAATTGGCAATTGCGGCGATACAGGGGTTTTCGTTCAGGTATATCGATACGGCGGATATAATCTGCAACCTTGCGGGCACAATGCTCGGGTGGATGCTCACTGCCCTGCTTATCCGCTTTTTGCAAAAAAGCAAGCCGGCGAACGTCGGGGAAAAATCCCTGTATGCATACATTTCGGAAAAATGTGTGAAGCAGTGATTCCGTAAATGCGGAGCGGCTCAATGCGGGCGGTTCGGAACACGAACCATCGGCATTGAGCCGTTTTTTTATGCCGTTTTCGCATCGGAATGAACAAATGCAGTGTTTTCAAAACTTAATACACAAGCCGAATGCACAACGTCAACATATGCTTGATTAAATATAAATATATTTGAAAAACCGCGCATTTCGGGGTTGACATCTTGACAACAACCTGTTAAACTGTGATACTGCATTATTATGGGTAAAATACGAATTTTTCGCCGCCGTCATGTGCGAAAGCATCGTTTAACGCTGTGGATCCCGCATTTTTTGCGCGGAACGGCAGCCCAAGGAACGCGCAGGCAGCGAATACCGCAGGCGGGGCTTCGGCCGCACTCAATGCGGCATTCCGAAATGCGAACAATGCGTAAGACACGACACAATCAAGTTTTCTGCGGAGAGCCGCAGAGGTTAGGGGTGAAACAATGTTGCATAAAGTAAACGTGGGCAAGAAAACACGCATGAGCTTCTCCCGCATCAACGAAATTCTCGATATGCCCGACCTTATTGAGGTTCAAAAGGATTCATATCGTCAATTCATCGAAAAGGGTCTGGGCGAAGTTCTTGACGACATCTCTCCCATTAAGGACTTTTCGGAGCGGTTGGTGCTTGAATTTGTCGGCTACAAAATCGACGAATCAAAACCCAAGCGCAGCGTTGCGGAATGCAAGGAACGCGATGTTAACTATTGCGCGCCGCTGTATGTTATCGCGCGGCTTATCAATACCGAAACCGGTTCCGTGAAGCAGCAGGAAGTCTTCATGGGCGATTTCCCGCTCATGACGGAACAGGGCACGTTCGTCATCAACGGAGCGGAACGCGTCATTGTCAGCCAGCTCGTTCGCTCGCCCGGCGCATATTATACCGAAACCGTTGACAAAGTCGGCAGAAGGCTTTTCAATTCTCAGGTCATCCCCAACAGAGGCGCATGGCTTGAATACGAAACCGACAGCAACGAAATTCTTTACACAAAAATCGACCGTCAGCGCAAGCTCCACGTCACCACCCTCCTGCGCGCTCTCGGTTACAGCTCCGATGCGCAGATCCTTGAGCTGCTCGGCGAGGAAGAACGCCTTAAAAACACCCTTGAAAAGGACCCCACTCACGACACGGTTGAGGGTCTTATCGAAATATACAAACGCCAGCGTCCGGGCGAACCGCCCACCGAAGAGAGTGCGCGCAACCTTATGACCGCGCTGTTCTTTGACAAGCGCTACGATCTTGCCCGCGTCGGCAGATACAAATTCAACTATAAACTCGGCATTGGTGCGCGCCTTGAAGGCAAAACCGCCGCCGAAACCGTTGTTGACCCCCGCACGGGAGAGATCCTTGCGGAAGAAGGTCAGCTTATCGACCGTGAGCTTGCGTTCCGAATCGAGAACGCGGGTGTTCTCGGCGTGTATGTTTACGTGAACGAAAAACGCATCCGCGTTGTCGGCAACCAATTTGTCGATGCGGCATGCTATCTTGACTTTGATCCTCTTGAAGTCGGCATCAACGAACATGTTTACTACCCCGTGCTGATGGATATGCTGGCTCAAAAAGAGGCTCTTTCCGACGACGAATTCAAAAAACTTCTGCACGACAATGTGCTTGAACTCAGCCCGAGGCATATCCTGCCCGCAGATATGATCGCCTCCGTGAGTTACCTTATGGGTCTGCCCTACGGCATCGGCTTCTGCGACGATATCGACCACCTCGGCAACCGCCGCATTCGTTCCGTCGGCGAGCTGCTCCAGAACCAGATCCGCGTCGGCTTCACAAGGCTTGAGCGCGTTGTTCGCGAGCGCATGTCCATTCAGGACGTTGAAAGCACAATGCCGATAAACCTTATCAATATTCGCCCGGTAACGGCGGCCGTCAAAGAGTTTTTCGGTTCGTCCCAGCTGTCCCAGTTCATGGATCAGACGAACCCGCTTGCGGAGCTGACCCATAAGCGCAGGCTTTCCGCTCTCGGCCCCGGCGGTTTGAACCGCGACCGTGCAACGTTCGAAGTTCGCGACGTTCACTATTCTCATTACGGCAGAATGTGCCCTATCGAGACGCCCGAAGGCCCAAACATCGGCCTTATCAACTCCCTTGCAACCTATGCAAGAATAAATAAATACGGCTTCATCGAAGCTCCCTACCGCAAAATCGACAAGGAGAACCACTGCATCCTTGACGAGATCGTTTACCTCACCGCAACCGAGGAAAACGGCAAAATCATTGCCCAGGCAAACGAACCCACCGTCCGCGGCGAGGACGGCAGAGTTTGGTTCGAAAAGGAGCGTGTCGTTGCACGCAGGCTGGATCAGATAATCGAGGTGCGCAGCACCGATATCGACTATATGGACGTTTCCGCAAAGCAGCTCGTTTCGGTTGCAACGGCAATGATTCCCTTCCTCGAAAACGACGACGCAAACCGCGCCCTGATGGGCTCCAACATGCAGCGTCAGGCGGTTCCCCTGCTTGTGACCGAATCCCCGGCTGTCGGCACGGGCATGGAATACAAGGCGGCATACGACAGCGGCGTTCTTGTTCTTAACGAAGAAGCGGGCGTTGTTCGCCATGTTTCGGCAGATAAAGTCGTTGTTGAATCCGATTCCGACAGAAGCCTGCATACCTATCGCCTCATCAAGTTCAAACGCTCCAACCAGGGCACCTGCATCAACCAGCGCCCCGTTGTCGATGTCGGCGAACATCTTGAAAAAGGTGCGGTCATTGCAGACGGCGCATCCACCAAGGACGGCGAAATTGCTCTCGGCAAGAACATTCTCATCGGGTTCATGACTTGGGAGGGCTACAACTACGAGGACGCAGTTCTCATCAGCGAACAGCTCGTTCGCGACGATGTTTACACGTCACTCCATATCGAAGAACACGAAACCGAGGCACGCGACACAAAGCAGCTCGGTGCGGAAGAGATCACGCGCGATATCCCCAACGTCGGCGAAGAGGCACTGAAGGATCTTGACGAACGCGGCATCATCCGAATCGGTGCGGAGGTTCATTCCGGCGACATCCTTGTCGGCAAAGTCACGCCCAAGGGCGAGACGGAGCTCACCGCCGAGGAACGCCTGCTCAGGGCAATTTTCGGCGAAAAGGCGCGCGAGGTTCGCGACACCTCCCTGCGTGTTCCGCACGGCGAGGGCGGCGTTGTTGTTGACGTTCGCATTTTCAGCCGCGAAAACAAGGACGAACTCTCTCCCGGCGTTCATGAACTTGTCCGCGTTTATATTGCACAGAAGCGCAAAATCTCCGTCGGCGACAAGATGGCGGGCCGCCACGGCAACAAGGGTGTTATTTCAAGAATCCTTCCCGAAGAAGATATGCCCTTCCTGCCCGACGGCACTCCGCTTCAGATAGTTCTGAACCCGATGGGCGTTCCGTCGCGTATGAACATCGGCCAGATCCTCGAGCTGCATCTCGGCAAGGCCGCAAAGGGACTTAACATGAAGGTTGCAACTCCCGTTCTTGACGGCGCGGGCGAGGACGATATCAAAATGCTGCTTGCAATGTCAAACAAGTCCAACAAGCCCATGCAGGATCTTATGAAAATGACTGCGGGCGACGTGCTGAAGCTGATTGAACTTGCGGACTCCGACCCCGTTGTCGGTGAAAAATTCCGCGAGGCATACAAACACGAGGACGGAAAGACCGTGCTTTACGACGGCCGCAGCGGCGAACCCTTTGAGAACCGTGTTTCCGTCGGATATATGTACTACCTTAAGCTGCACCACCTTGTTGACGACAAGATCCATGCAAGAAGCACGGGTCCGTACTCACTGGTCACTCAGCAGCCTCTCGGCGGCAAGGCACAGTTCGGCGGACAGCGTTTCGGCGAAATGGAAGTCTGGGCACTTGAAGCATACGGTGCGGCAAACACCCTTCAGGAGATCCTGACCGTCAAGAGCGATGACGTCGTGGGCCGCGTAAAAACCTACGAAGCCATTGTCAACGGCGAAAACGTTCCCGAGCCGGGTGTTCCCGAGAGCTTTAAGGTTCTTATCAAAGAATTGCAGTCCCTTGGTCTTGATATCAAGGTTCTGTCCGAAAATAATGAAGAAATCGTTATCGGAGAGCTTACGGACGATGACGATGTAAGAGAGTTGGGCGTCAATATTGCCGGTTATGAAGATGCACCCGGCGGCATGCTCGGAGACGATGATGTCGATGACTTTAACTTCGGCGACGACGACGGTGAGGATGACGACGACAGCTATGAGGAAGACGAGCATGATGAATTCGACGGCTTCACCTTCGAGGACGCCGACGGTAACTATGAGGAATAAAGTAAAGTCGGAAGGGAGATAAGAACTTGTTTGAACTGACAAATTTCGATGCAATCCGAATCGGTCTTGCATCCCCCGAAAAGATCAGAGAATGGTCCCACGGTGAAGTTAAAAAACCCGAAACCATAAACTACAGGAGCCTTAAACCCGAGGCGGACGGCCTCTTCTGCGAACGTATTTTCGGACCGACGAAGGACTGGGAATGCCACTGCGGACGATATAAGCGGGTGCGCTACAAGGGCGTTGTCTGCGAAAAGTGCGGTGTTGAAGTTACGAGAGCAAAGGTGCGCAGAGAGCGCATGGGCCATATCGAACTTGCGGCTCCCGTATCCCATATCTGGTACTTCAAAGGCATACCGTGCCGCATGAAGATGCTGCTGGACATGTCCCCCCGCAATCTTGAAAAGGTACTTTACTTCGTCGCATTCGTCGTTACCGATCCCGGTGACACCCCGCTTGAATACAAGCAGCTGCTCACCGATGTTGAATACCGTCAGGCGCAGCGTGATTACGGCGCAAAGAGCTTCAAAGCGGGCATGGGTGCAGAGGCCATAAAGGAGCTTTTGCAGCAGCTCGATCTTGAAAAAACCGAAAAGGAGCTTCGTGAAGAAATCGCAAATTCCGGCGGACAGAAGCGCGTGAATGCGATTAAACGCCTTGAAGTCATCGAAGCTTTCATAAAGAGCGGAAACAAGCCCGAATGGATCATAATGGATGTTGTTCCGGTTATTCCGCCGGAAATCCGCCCCATGGTTCAGCTGGACGGCGGAAGGTTTGCGACAAGCGACCTTAACGACCTTTACCGAAGGGTCATCAACCGCAACAACCGCCTTAAAAGGCTGCTTGAGCTGCGCGCGCCGGACATCATCGTTCGCAACGAAAAGCGCATGCTTCAGGAAGCTGTGGATGCACTTATCGACAACGGCAGGCGCGGGCGCCCGGTAACGGGTCCCGGCAACCGCCCGCTGAAGTCCCTTTCCGACATGCTGCGCGGCAAACAGGGACGTTTCCGCCAGAACCTGCTCGGCAAACGTGTTGACTATTCCGGCCGTTCCGTTATCGTCGTGGGTCCCGAACTCAAGATGTACCAGTGCGGTCTTCCCAAAGAGATGGCATTGGAGCTGTTCAAGCCCTTTGTCATGAAAAAGCTCAATGAGCTTGGCTATGCCCACAATATCAAGTCCGCAAAGCGCATGGTTGAGCGCGTGAAGCCCGAGGTTTGGGATGTTCTCGAAGATGTTATCAAGGATCATCCCGTTCTTCTCAACCGTGCACCCACGCTGCACAGGCTCGGCATTCAGGCATTTGAACCCGTTCTGGTTGAAGGCAGGGCGATAAAGCTTCATCCCCTTGTCTGCACCGCATACAATGCGGACTTTGACGGCGACCAGATGGCGGTTCACGTTCCCCTTTCGGTCGAAGCGCAGGCCGAAGCCCGCTTCCTTATGCTTGCGGCAAACAACATCCTCAAGCCGCAGGACGGCAAGCCCGTGGTCAGCCCCTCACAGGATATGGTTATGGGCTGCTACTACCTCACAATGCGCTGCGATGAGCTGTACGATTCCGAAATCCGCACAACGCTCAAGGCTATCATAAAGGACAACAGCTTTGTTGATGAATACGTCACCGATGAGGTCATTCACAGGGTCTATGCGCTGCGCAGCAAGACAATAATCGAGGATCTTGTTGCAAGGGCAATCCGCGAGGTTCCCGCGGTTGACGAGGAAGCCCTCCGCGAATATCTTGACGATTCCCGCCTTATCCGCATGTTCAACGGCGAGGGAAAGGCGTTCTCAAGCGAAAACGAGGCGATCATGGCGTATCAAACGGGCGAGCTTTCGCTCCATGCGCTTGCAAAGATTCGCCTTGAACGCGAGTTTGAGGGCAAGATTTACCGCAGGATCGTATCCACCTCAATCGGCAGGGTCATCTTCAACCACGCAATACCGCAGGATCTCGGTTATGTAAAGCGCGAGACTCTGGACGATATGTTCAAGCTTGAGGTTGATAAACTTGTTGTAAAGAAGGATCTCGGCAACATTATCGACCACTGCTTCCGCAAACACGGCCCCACGGTCACAAGCGAAGTTGCGGACAGCATAAAGGCTCTCGGCTACAAATACTCCACCCGCGGCGGTGTCACTGTCGGCTTCTGCGATATCACCGTTCCGGAGGAAAAGCACAATTTCCTTGAAGCCGCCGACGAACAGTGCGGACAGATTGACAACTTTTACCGCATGGGTCTGCTTTCCGCAGAAAACCGCCGCAAAAAGGTCATCGAAGTTTGGAAGGAAACGGAAAGCCTTGTTACCGACGCATTGATGAAGCGGCTCAGCCCGATTAACCCCATCTTCATGATGGCAAACTCCGGTGCGCGCGGTTCAACCAACCAGATTCGTCAGCTTGCCGGTATGCGCGGCCTCATGGCGGACCCGCGCGGACAGATCATCGAGGTTCCGATTCGTGCAAACTTCCGTGAAGGCCTCTCCGTTCTTGAGTTCTTCATCAGTTCCCACGGTGCGCGCAAAGGTCTTGCCGATACCGCACTCCGCACCGCGGACTCCGGTTACCTCACAAGACGTCTTGTTGACGTTTCCCATAACGTCATCGTTCGCGAAGAGGACTGCTTTGCGGAACGCGGCATGGCGATTGACGGCATGATTCTTGAAACCATCGGCGACGGCGACCGTCCCCTTGAACCTCTCGGCGACCGTATTCTCGGCAGGTTCACCGCAGCGGAGGTTCGCGATCCCGAAACGAACGAGCTCATCGTCGGCAAAAACGAAATGATAACGTTCGATATTCGTGACCGCATCGTTAAAGCAGGCATCACCGGCGTCAAGTGCCGCACGGTCTTCACCTGCCGCAGCGAACACGGCGTCTGCGCAAAGTGCTACGGCCGCAACTGCGCAACGGGACAGCCCGTTACCATCGGCGAAGCCGTCGGCATCATTGCAGCACAGGCGATCGGCGAACCCGGTACGCAGCTCACCATGCGTACATTCCACACCGGCGGCGTTGCAACCGCCGACGATATCACTCAGGGTCTTCCCCGTGTTGAGGAAATTTTCGAAGCACGCAAGCCCAGGGGTCTTGCGGTTATCACGGAACTCTCCGGTTCGGTGGAAATCAAGACGGACGGCAAAAAGACCGAAGCAATTATTTCCGGCGAGGACGGCGAAATCGAGAAGTATCTCATTCCGTTCGGCTCAAAGCGCAAGGTTGAAACCGGCGATTTCGTTGAAGCGGGCGACACTTTGACCGAAGGTTCAATCAACCCGCATGATATCCTCAAAATCAAGGGCGTCAAGGGCGTTCAGGCTTATATGCTCCGCGAAGTTCAGGCTGTTTACCGCAGCCAGGGCGTTGAAATTTCCGATAAGCACATCGAAGTTATCATTCGCCAGATGCTCCGCAAGGTTCAGGTCGAAGATTCGGGCGACACGGATCTGCTGCCCGGCGAGCTTATCGATATCTTCAAGTTCGAACAGACGAACGACAGCGTTGTTGCGGTGGGCGGCGTTCCCGCAACCGCAAAGCGTAAGCTGCTCGGCATCACAAAAGCATCGCTTGCAACCGACTCATTCCTCTCCGCTGCAAGCTTCCAGGAGACGACCCGCGTGCTTACCGAAGCTGCAATCAAGGGCAAGGTTGACCCGTTGGTCGGCCTGAAGGAGAATGTCATCATCGGCAAGCTCATACCCGCAGGCGTCGGCATGAAACGTTATCGCAATGTCGAAGTTGAGGTAAAGCCCGAGTCCGATAACCCGGCAGCAGCGGGCAATGCAGAATAAGCACCGCAGCCGACTGCCCGTGCAGCAGATCAATCCGGAATAACTTTACAGTTTAAAAACACGGCAACCCGATAAACGGCAGAAAACTGCCGCCAAGGGCTGCCGTGTTTGCATTTGCCGCGTGCAATGCCCGAGCGATTTCGAAATTCGTAAGCAATGCCCGGAATTATTCGAAGCACATTGCGTTCGCATATCAGCAGACCAAACAGTTGAAAACTCCTTTTAAATCGATTCCTGCGGGCTTGACGTGCGGGGAAAAAAGCGGTAGAATGTATTCGGAAAAGTTTATTCGAAAGGAAGCTTAAAAATGGCTGAATTATATACAAAAACCGAGTGCAAGCTTCACGGCACACCCTACTGCGCCGCGCTGAACATGAAAAACTGTGCGGACTGCTTCGCTTCAAAGCTTGATTCGGAGCAGCAGGAGGCTCTTATTGAGGATATAGGCTATATTGCCGCTGCTCTGCCGGAGGACGGCATTGAAAGTTTCCTTGATGAACCCGAATGTATGCTTTGCAAGGGCAGTGAAAAGGGAAAGCCCGAGTTTTTTGCGCAGCTCAGCATGGGGCACGATCATCCGACGGTTGACTACTTGGATGAAAAAAGCAATAAAAAATACAAGCGCAGCACAGCCATGCTCATACCCGTGCAGCTTCCTGCCTGCCGCAAATGCCGCAGTCTGCTCATGCAGTCATATTTTGTACCGATAATTGTCGGCGTTGTGTTCGCGGCAGCGGGGCTTGTGCTGACGATAATCGAACCTGTTCGCGCAGCTCTTGCGCGGTTCGGCGCAGCGATCCCCTTCCTGTTTTTCCTGATGTTTGTTTTTATCGGTATCATTGCCGAAAGTTTGCTTCGGATCTCTTACACCAAGCGCGTTGAACGCAGAATGAATACCCGTGCTTCCCGCATTGCAAAGCTTTCTGCGCTCACAAAGCTGGGTTGGTTTCCTGTTCACGGGAGTGAAAACGGCATTCGATATACTTTCACCGATAAACCCCTTGAAAGCGGCATTCTGACCGGAAGAGGGCAGAGGGAGCTGCTTGACGATATTCGTTCCGAAACTTCCGAAAAGAAATAAAACTTAATCACCGAGACGTACTCAACGTTCCGGAAACAGGCAAGGCTTAATATCAACGGCGGATTCTTTCTTCCGAGGGTTGATATTGAGCCTTTTGTTGTTGTGTGTCGGAAAAGTGACGATTTTGCGAATCAAATATGTTTGAATGAAAGTCGTTCAAAAATGCGTGTTTTTTTCGAAAAAACATTGGGAATACCGTTGACAGCGATATTGAAATCCTGTATAATATCAGCATAAGATACACAGTATATAAAAGAACAAAAGTTCGGCCATATGCAGTGTACTTAAATTTTAATATGCAGCATTAAAGGAGGTAACTTGTGCGAAAGTCAAAAAGAACTTTATCTTATCTTTTGATATTGATAACGTTCTTCCGGTTGTTGCTTATTCCGATGAGTGTTTCAGGTGAGAAACCTGCAGAGCCGGGTATAGTTCGGGAGCTTTGCGAGTTGAGAGGCACGAACACAGAAACATATCTCCGGACGGATGGCTTGCATGAATGCGTCGTCTTTTCCGAAGATGCGTATATATCAAAGGAATACCCGAGCGCAAACTATTACACGAGCAACTACCTCCGTACAGGTTGTGATGACGCCTATGGAACAAGACGCGTTCTTATAAATTTCGATATTCCGATGTATCAGATTGCAATAAATTTGCCGATAGGTTTGCACAAACAACAATGCAATCCGGGAAAAATGTGTATTATGCAGCGAGGAACGTTGATTGCTCGGATATGCTGCTTAATATGAGTCAACTTGCCGTTATCGGCGGAGACGGCACATTAACACTGAACTGGTAAGAAAGGAAGGAAAGAATATGAAAAAAATCGCAATGATTCTTTTGACCGCACTTTTGGTGTTGAACACCTTTGCCTGCACCGGAGGCAGTGAAAAACAAGCGGTGAATCAACCGCAAGACTTGGAAAAAACGCAGCCGAAATGTTATCTTTTCAGCTCCGCAAACGGTGGACTGCAAAGCAAGGACAGCGCGGATACAGCCGTTTATGAGGGCGAGCTGATGTCGCAATGGGGCGGGTCAAGCTTTAAAGCATCCGATGCGCCGGCAAAAGCTTCCGTGACCTATGGCGGAGAAACTTACACAGGGACATACAGAGGCTCGGAGTATAGAATGGGAAATTCATATATCACGCATTACTATACGGGGGATAACTGTTATGAATTCGGGATTAATTCCGAAAACGGGAAACTTGTTGGAATCAATTTCCAAACAGAGTCTTTCTATAAAAAAGAAAGTGCGGCATCGGAGTTGAGAAATGCGCGGGAACGCGCCGAAGAGGTTGCAAGGGAATGCGCCGCAAACTTCGTGAACCTTGAAGAATGCGGTGAGCCCACGGTGAGCGTTGTGCCTCTTGGAGACGAGAGCGGCGGGGCAATGGATCTTTGCCAGTACTTTTTTTGCAGGAAACTGAACGGCATTGAAACAAGGGCATATGTCGCCGTTCGCGTCAACTCAAGGGGTATGCTTGTTTCGTTCAGCCTTGGGGATTTGGATTCTTTCGATAAGATGGAGGCGGACAGCGCAAGATTCGACAGCCTGAATATTGAAGATGAAGTTCGAAAGGCGTTTCAGAATATCCACCCCTTCCCGAACGGCACGATTGTTGAAGGTCCGAGTATTGACAGAGCATTTTTCGCCGTGACGCCGCAGGGAGAAACGGTGATAATAGCGGCTGCTCAGGCGACGTTTTCGCTGCAACAGACGGATGAAAACTCAACACAGGATCCGGAACCGATCGGCGCAGGATATGAGTTTATCATAAAATAGGATAAGCGTGAATCGGCGGCAGAGCGCCTTGCTGCATTGTTCCGAAGAATGATGCCGTCGCCGAAAGAGTAACGGAACACAATCGACTCACAGACGCTGCGTTGCAGAAGTTTGTCGAGTCGATTTTTATGCCCGAAGCCGAATTTCGGAATGATATAATTTGAAGAAACCGATTTTTTCAAAAATTTTCAATAAAAAAGGGCAAATATACTTGACAATGCCTTGAATGGATGATATAATACGCTCAGTGTGTTTTTAAGCTGACATACTATGCGATTTTTGTATGGAAAATACTCCTTTCAAGGGGTTGCAAGGGGTTTTCTTTATATAAAAATAAAAATTTTATTTTAGTTAAGGAGAAACTTTCATGCCCACTATTAACCAGTTGGTCAGAAAGAGCAGGGAAAAGGTTGAATACAAGTCCAATTCCCCGATTCTGAAGCAGTGCCCTCAGCGCCGCGGCGTTTGCACCGCTGTTCGTACCATGACTCCCAAAAAGCCGAACTCCGCACTCCGTAAGATTGCCCGTATCCGCCTTACCGACGGTCTCGAGGGTACCGCTTACATCCCCGGCATCGGTCACAACCTTCAGGAGCACTCCGTCGTTCTTATCAGGGGCGGCAGGGTTAAGGATCTTCCCGGTGTTCGCTACCACATCATCCGCGGTGCACTCGATACCGCAGGCGTTGCAAAGCGTATGCAGGCTCGCAGCCGTTACGGCGCGAAGCGTCCCAAGAAGTAAGGAGGTAAACTATGCCCAGGAGAGGTTTTGTTCCCAAGAGGGAAGTTCTTGATGATCCTATTTACGGCGGCAAGCTCGTAACCAAGCTCATCAACCAGGTTATGCTCGACGGCAAACGCGGCACGGCTCAGAAGGCCTGCTACGGTGCTTTCGATATCATTCGTGAAAAGACCGGCCGTGAGCCTCTTGAAGTATTCCAGGAAGCAATGAACAACGTCATGCCCGTTCTGGAAGTCAAGGCTCGCCGTATCGGCGGTTCCACCTATCAGGTTCCCCTCGAAATCCGTGCGGAACGCCGCCAGACTCTCGGTCTGCGCTGGATCGTGCTTTATGCACGCGCAAGGAGCGAGCGCACCATGCAGGAAAGGCTCGCCGGCGAAATTCTTGATGCCTGCAATCAGCAGGGCTCCGCTTTCAAAAAGAAAGAGGATGTTCACAAGATGGCAGAAGCGAACAAGGCTTTCGCACACTTCAGGTTCTGATTTTCCGTTTTCGGAAACATCAAAGCCGCTGCCGTTTTTCGGATTTCGTTTAAAAATCCAAAAACTGCATAAACTTATTTCGGAAATTTTCAACAATGCGGAAAGGAGGATTCGGCAATGCCTCGCAAAACACCCCTTGAGATGACGCGCAACATCGGCATCATGGCTCATATTGACGCGGGCAAAACAACAACGACCGAGCGCATTCTGCTCTATACGGGCAAAATTCACCGCGCGGGCGAAGTTCACGAGGGCGCAGCCACCATGGACTACATGGAACAGGAGCGCGAACGCGGCATCACCATCACCTCCGCCGCAACAACCACCTATTGGCACGATTGCCGCATAAACATCATTGACACACCGGGGCATGTTGATTTCACTGTTGAAGTCGAACGCTCCCTGCGCGTGCTTGACGGTGCGGTTGCGGTATTCTGTGCAAAGGGCGGCGTTGAGTCCCAGAGCGAGACTGTTTGGCATCAGGCGGAACGCTACCATGTTCCCCGCATTGCCTATGTCAACAAAATGGACATCGTCGGTGCTGATTTCTTTAACGTCATGGACATGATGCGCGAGCGTTTGGGAGCAAACCCCGTCGCGCTGCAGCTTCCTATCGGCAGTGAAGCAGATTTCCGCGGCGTTATCGACCTTGTGCGCATGTGCGCAGAGGTCTATTACGACGATGACGGGTTTGACATTCGCAATGAGCCGATACCTTCGGAGTATCTTGAAAAAGCGGAGCAATACCGCACCGCTTTGATAGAAGCCGTTGCCGATGAAAGCGACGAACTGATGGAGCTTTACCTTGCGGGTGAGCCCATCCCCGAGGATCTGCTTCGCAGTGCCATAAGATCCGCAACCATCAACAACAACGCCGTTCCGACCTGCTGCGGTTCATCTTATCGCAACAAGGGCGTTCAGCCCCTTATGGACGCGATCGTTGATTATCTGCCGAGTCCCTTGGATATTCCTCCCATTGAGGCAACGAGCAGGGACGGCAAAAAAACGATCGAGGTCACGGCGGATGATTCCGCACCGTTCGCTGCGCTGGCGTTCAAAATCGTTACCGATTCATTCGTCGGCAAGCTTGCATTTTGCAGAGTTTATGCGGGTTCGCTCAAAGTGGGTTCCGTTGTGTACAATGCAAACAAGGGCAAGCGCGAACGTGTCACAAAGCTTTTGCTCATGCACGCGGACAGCCGCACCGAGCTTGACGAAGTCTATGCCGGCGATATTGCCGCATTTGTCGGACTTCGCGAGACGGTCACGGGCGAAACGCTTTGCAGCGAAGGCAAACCGCTGCTCATGGAATCAATGGATTTTCCGGAGCCGGTGATTCGTATCGCCATCGAATCAAAAACAAAGGCAGGTCAGCAAAAACTCAGCGATGCGCTTGCAAAGCTTGCAGAGGAGGATCCTACTTTCCGTTCCTATTCGGACGAGGAAACGGGTCAAACGATCCTTGCGGGCATGGGCGAGCTGCATCTTGACATAATCGTTGACAGACTCATTCGTGAGTTCAAAGTCGAGTGCCGTGTCGGCAAACCGCAGGTTGCATATCGCGAAAGCATCACAAAAACCGTTCGCACCGTCGGCAGCTATATCCGCCAGAATGCGGGCAAGGGCGTTTACGGCCACTGTGCCGTTGAGTTTGCGCCCGGCGCGCCCGGCAGCGGGTTTGTGTTCGAAAACGCCGTTCCGCCTTCCGTGCTTCCGCCTGAATACGTTAAGGCTGTTGAAGAAGGCATTCGCGAGGCATCGCGCAGCGGTTCGCTGGGCGGATACGAAGTCGTTGATTTTTCCGCAAAGCTTGTTGACGGCAGCGTGAACGAGCTTGAATCATGCGAACTTGCATACAAAATTGCGGGAAGTCTCGCATTCCGCGAAGCGTGTGAAAAAGGCGGCTCCGTGCTGCTTGAACCGTTCATGAAGTGCGAAATTGTCGTTCCGGACGAGTTCTTGGGCGATGTTATGGGCAACATCACGGCGCGGCGCGGCAGAATCGACGGGGTTGAAATGCGCGCGGGAGGTCAGCAGTGCATCAATGCGCTTTGTCCCCTCAGCGAAATGTTCGGCTATGCAACGGATCTGCGTTCAAGAACGCAGGGCCGCGGAAGCTTCACAATGCATTTCGACCACTATGAAGAGGTTGCCAAGAACCTTGTTGACAAAATCCTTGGCATTATCTACCAGTAACATCGGAGCTTCCGACAGCGGCAAAAGGGCTTATTCAGCCGGTCTCGCCGAAAAATCCCGACTTTGCGAGAATATATCTGTCGGAGCACCGTGATACACCGACATCCCCTTATTGCAAAAGCGATGCAATTGGGATATAATTATTTGAGAGAATAAACTATTAAATCCATCAGGAGGAATTCACAATGGCAAAGCAGAAGTTCGAAAGAACCAAACCCCATGTAAACATCGGCACCATCGGTCACGTTGACCATGGCAAGACCACCCTCACCGCTGCAATCACCATGGCTCTCTCTCAGCAGGGCCAGGCTGCAGCAATGCGTTACGATGAAATCGACAAGGCTCCCGAAGAGAAAGCCCGTGGTATAACCATCAACACCGCTCACGTTGAATACGAGACCGATCACCGTCACTATGCACACGTTGACTGCCCCGGCCACGCTGACTATGTTAAGAACATGATCACCGGTGCAGCACAGATGGACGGCGCAATCCTCGTTGTTTCCGCAGCGGACGGCCCCATGCCCCAGACCCGTGAGCACATCCTGCTCGCTCGTCAGGTCGGCGTTCCCTACATCGTTGTTTTCATGAACAAGGTTGACCAGGTTGACGACGAAGAGCTCCTTGAGCTTGTTGAAATGGAAATCCGTGAGCTGCTCTCCAGCTACGACTTCCCCGGCGACGAGATCCCCATCATCAGGGGTTCCGCTCTGCGTGCTCTCGAAGCACTCACGGCAGGCAAGATCGCAAAGGAAACCCCCGAGTGCCAGTGCATTTTCGAGCTTATGGATGCTGTTGACCAGTACATTCCCGAGCCCGAGCGTGCTTCCGACAAGCCCTTCCTTATGCCCGTTGAGGACGTATTCACCATCACCGGCCGCGGCACCGTTGCAACCGGTCGTGTTGAGCGCGGTGTTGTAAAGGTAAACGATCCCGTTCAGATCGTCGGTCTCCGCGAAACCAAGCAGACCGTTGTTACCGGCGTTGAAATGTTCCGTAAGCTCCTCGATCAGGCGATCGCAGGCGACAACATCGGTGCTCTTCTCCGCGGTATCCAGAGGTCCGAGGTTGAGCGTGGTCAGGTTCTGGCAAAGCCCGGTTCCATCCACCCCCACACTCACTTCAATGCCGAGGTTTACGTTCTGACCAAGGAAGAAGGCGGCCGTCATACCCCCTTCTTCTCCGGCTATCGTCCCCAGTTCTATTTCAGGACCACCGACGTTACCGGTGTTATCAAGCTCCCCGAGGGTGTTGAAATGGTTATGCCCGGCGACAACATTCGCATGGAAATCGAACTCATCACTCCCATCGCAATGGATGCAGGTCTTCGCTTCGCTATCCGTGAAGGCGGCAGAACCGTTGCTTCCGGCGTTGTTTCCAGCGTTATTGAATAATCTCAGGTAGTTTGCCTGTTTAGTGCAGGTAATTTTTCCCTGATAAGGCAAGCGGCTGCCCGTTGCGGGCAGCCGCTTGCTGTTATAGTCAACATAACGGTACATATCGAGTGAGCAAAAACGCAGAAATCATATTTTGCCCGTGCACAAAGTCAATCAGGCCGCTGTTTGATTATTCCCCTTTTGCAGCAGCATCAACAACATGCATCCACAGCCTGCGTATGGATTTTTCGGCTTTTCGGCACATCTTCGGAACACCCAAGGCTTTAAAAAGCAATATGCGCACTTTGTCCGCCGCAAGTCCGACAGCCAAGATAACTCCTGCCGAGGCAAGCACGGCGAACGGGATAAGCGGGAACGGGAGCCGCCCGATAAAGGCAAAACGATTGCCGATAACGTGTTCGAACACGAGCGGCGAAACATGCAGCAGGTAAACGCCGAATGCGGCGGGTGCAAACAAAACGGCAAATTCGGTGAGCTTGCGGCCGGGCTTAAAACGGGCAAAAGCGACTAACAGCGCGGCGGCGCAGAGCAGCACCGTCGGGGAGGTGTCCCGCACGAAAAGACTTCCCGGAACAAAGCGGAGCAGCCTGTCGCCTGTGATTTTAAAAAGTGCGGTGAACACGGCAGCGGAGGCGTAAATCAAAAGAGCTTTTTTTGACGACATGCTTTCGGGAACGCGAAGTTTCTTCATTGCCGCACCGAAGATATACAGCACACCGAGCCAAAGCGGGGAGTGCCCCCCGACAAGCGCAAGGGGATCTTTTTTCCAAAAGGAAGCAAATGTATCATACAAACTGAAAACCGCAATAAGCATGATGCAGAGCGAAACAAGTGCGCGGCGATTCAGCCTGCGAACAAGCGCATTCAGCAGCGGAATGAAGAAAAACATGCCGATATATGCCGTGAAATACCAATACTGTTTTGAAGTCACGGGCAGAAATGCGTCCGCAAAATCCGAAACGCCGACGGAACCGACGCCCGCGATGCAATAAACCGTTGTTATTATCACCGAATAAAAAACAACCTGAAGCCAAAGTTCAATGCAGCGGGCAAGACGCAGAGGCTTCGGCCTGTCCGAATAACCGACATAGCCGCTGATGAGCGCATAACAATTCACGGCGCAGTATGCGGCGGCTTCCAGCAGCCAAACTGTTGAATATGCAGCAAGGTTCCCTTCGGAGGCAGTGATAACACCGCCTTTTTTTAATATATGCAGCACCGCCGCAAGCAGCATTGCAAAAATCCGCAGAAGCTCGATGCCGTGATTCCGCTCGGAATGCGGCGTGGGGTTCAATTCAGTGTTTATTTCCATAAATACATTTCCGTAATTGATTTTTATTTCGGCATAATGCAGACCTGCCGACAGTACGCCTTGCGGAAAATGCTATCATAAATTCGGGATAAAAGCAAGCAAATAAAATGAACGGCACGGATTTTATCCGCACCGTTCATCCCGTAAGTTATCGATTGCGCTTATATATAACGCTTATGCAATGCAACGCTCATAAACTGTGCTTATGCAATGCAACGCTCATATACTGCGCTTATGCAATGCAGCGCTCATAAACTGCGCTTATGCAATGCAGCGCTCATATACTGAGCTTATGCAATGCCGAGCGTGAGCCTGAGGGCGATGATCGCATCCGCAATGGTAATTCTTCCGTCGCCGTCAAGATCGGCATTCGGAAGATATTCGGCGGGAATGGTTTCAAGCTGCAACGCGTGACGCGCAATATGAATGGCGTCCTCGGTATTCGCAAGTCCGTCACCGTTCACATCATAGAACACCGGTTCAAAACCGGCGGTCAGTTCATAGGAAACGAACATATCATAACTATATTCGGGCGTTTCGGAAACGAGACTGCCGTTGCTGTACCAGCCGTTGAAACGGAAGCCGGGTTTTGCGTTCGCCTCAAAATAATTCACGGCGAAATCATTCTCAAGCCGCATGGAGCAGTTCACATAGCCGCCGGGCTGTGCTTCAAGGTCAATATTGAACTGCCCGTACCACTCGCTGTTGTGGTGCCAGCGAATTTCGGTAAATTTGTTGCCGGTCGTGTAAAGCTGAAGCAACTGTTTGCAGTCCGAAAGATCGAGAACGCCGGAAATATTGTTGCCGGAAATATCCAGCCCTTCCAATGCTTCGCAGCCGGCCGCATCAATTTCGGTAAAGCCACAGTTATCGGCGGAAACGTTCATAAGGTGGGGGTTTGAGGCAAGGTTGAGCTTGCCCGTCAAGCCGGGGTTGCCGGAGATGGAAAGATCATAGATTCCGCCGCAATTCTCATAGTTCAGCTCCGTAAGCCCGGTCTCCATGCAGTTGACCGCAAGGTTGTTCGGCAGCTCTGGCAGATAAAGGAAGTCCATATCGCAGAAATTGCAGTTTACATAGTTCAGATAATTGCAGTTGCGCAGATCAAGCTCCGTAATGCCTGAGCTTTCGCAGCTGAATTCGCAAAGGGCGAACATTTCGGTTTCGTTCACGTCACTGACTTTTGTTTGCGAAAAGTCAAGGTGTTCAATAATTCTTTCACACCCGCTCAGATCAATTTCCTCAAGGTCGTTGTTCATGAGTATATCAAGGAAGAGGAGGGAGGTGCAGTCGCCGAGATTCAGCACTTCGGTAAGCTCGTTATCTTGAAGATACAGTTCCGTAACGTTTGCGCAGTTTAAAAGATTAACGGAACTTAAAGTGCTGTTTGCAAAGTAGCAATGGGTCATTTCATAGCAATTGGAAAGATCCGCCGTGGTGAAATTGCCGCCGTCAACATCAAGGGTTGAAAGCGCGTCAAGCCCGCTCATGTCAAACGTACCTGCAAAATCCCTTATATAGGTGAGATTGATCGCAAACATGCGGTTGATTCCGTCCACTTCTTCCCAATCGAAATACGCTTCGTGCTCAAAGCCCCATTCATCAACGAACAGTGCGCCCCAACTTTCGGGGTCGTCAGGATCGTAACCGTCGGGATTGAGCTTTTCGCCGTTGCGAATGCCGTTTGAATCGGTCTGTTCAAGGAATGTGCGAACCTTGTTAAAGTCGTTTTGGTCATAACCCTCGGGTGCGGTATGCACGGCGGGAGATTTTGCGGCATTCGCAAGAATTGCAGCAGTTTCATCCGCAAGCACGGGTGCAGCACCGGACAGGGACAGCACAGTCATTGCCGCAGCAAGCAGAAGGGCGGCAAAGAGCTTAAACTTCGATTTTTTCATCTTTTTCCTCCAAAAATATATTTTCTTGCCCGCAATTACGGCATTCTGCACCGGCGCATACGGGCGTGGGCGGGATCCTCCCGCCGCAGGCGGACTCTTGTTTGCCGAACCGCGGCGGGATTTGTTGCTGCGGCATCCCGGACGGATTGGGGGGTCTTGAGGCTTGCCGGGTGAATAACATGTTTGCATGTATAAACATGTTGATTCGTTGCCGTGAATAAAATATAACTTAAAACGGCGTCCGTGTCAATAGCTTTTTTGCAAAAGTTGTGATATTATTAAACCGAAAATTGCAAACGGAGGTAAAAATGATAACATATGAGCCGCTGCCGCTGTATGAGGCGTTCAGCTTTTTAACCGGCATTGCGAATGATTTTTCAATTGAAGAATTCTTTGAAGCGATGTATATAAAACACATATCAAAAGCGGAGGAGTACGGCAAAAGATGCAGGATACTGTCGGAGCTGTACCGGCGGCTTGCCGCGTCCGTAACGGCGGAGCTTGAAAAAATTACAGCTTTATTCAGCATGTTCACTCCGCGCGGCAGAGCACGGGATATGCACCAGTCGGAAACCATAGCAGGGTTTTTCACACAGAGCATGACGGTTTTTCTTGAAAGCGACCGCGAAAAGGTTTTCGAAAGCATTGAAAACAGTCTTGATGAAGTCCCCGGTCTGATTTTCCGCGCCGTTGCCGGGCAGATGCAGGAAAAGGCATTTGCGGACGGCGAAAAGGTTGATGCGGCAGAGGTGTTTCGCGCAGTGAACGGAAGCGCGCTTCCGCAAAAAACAAAAAACGCACTCATAGATGCTGCGCTTGATCCGCAAAGGTATGCTCAAATGCTGCGGGAAGTGCTTTGCCCCGTTGCGGACGAATTTGAGCGTCAGCGCGACCTCTGGCAGCCGCTTATCGGTGATTTTGCGGAGTTTTTCCCGATCGACGGCAATGAAAAGGCTCTTTTGCTCAGTGAAATGAAATACGACGCTTCTCCGGTTGACGAGTGCCTGATCTGCCCCTCCGTTATCGGGTTTGCAAATGCATACATAGGCACGGATGCACCGGAGGCGGGCAGCTCGCGGCTGATTGCGATTATCGGCACGCTTTTCGGCACTTTCCGCCGCAATTCGGAAAGCGCGGAAAACTCGGTTTCCGAAGTTGCACGGATAATGGATATCTTGGGCGAACAGAATCGCTTCAAAATCGTTCTGCGGCTGCTTGAAGGTTCGGCATATGTGGGCGAACTTGCAAAGTATCTCGGGCTTGCACCCTGCACCGTTTCGCAGCACCTAAGCGTTCTGCTCGGCGCAAACCTTGTTAAAAGCGCGGATATAGGCCGCAGAGTGTATTATTCGCTCAACAAGGAGCGCACGGACTGTTTCCTTGATGCGCTTTGCGGATTGATGAAAAAAGACGAATAAGAATGTATATCGCACGTGTTCCCCTTGTATTGAGCCGCATTTCGGGTTATAATAGCAATGAGCAAAGATAATTCGATTCCCGCTTTGCGGCTGCTCCTTCGCGGGCGGGAGAAAGGTCAATTAATGAGCGAACAGTGTACCCACAATTGCGAAACCTGCGGGGTGGATTGCGCTTCCCGCAGCAGTGCGCAAAAGCAGCAGGATTTTAAAGTGAATGCACATCCGCTGAGCAATATCAAAAAGGTCATTGCCGTTGTCAGCGGCAAGGGCGGCGTCGGCAAATCCCTTGTCACTTCCCTGCTTGCGGTAAACATGAACCGTGCGGGAAAGCACAGCGCGATTCTTGATGCGGATATTACCGGCCCCTCCATCCCCAAGCTTTTCGGCATACATGAAAAGGCTCTCGGAAACGAGGACGGCATTCTCCCCTGCAAAAGCAAAACGGGCATTGATGTTATGAGCATCAACCTCCTGCTGGAAAACGATACCGACCCCGTCGTTTGGCGCGGCCCGGTTATTGCGGGAACGGTCAAACAGTTCTACACGGATGTCATCTGGCGCGATGTCGATTTCATGTTTGTTGACATGCCTCCGGGAACGGGCGATGTTCCCCTGACGGTGTTCCAGTCCCTGCCGATTGCAGGCATCGTTGTTGTTACCTCTCCGCAGGATCTCGTTTCCATGATAGTTGAAAAGGCCGTGAACATGGCGCGCATGATGAATATTCCCGTGCTCGGCATTGTTGAAAACATGTCCTATTACGAGTGCCCGCATTGCGGCGAACGCAGCGAGATTTTCGGCAGAAGTCATATTGACGAAACGGCGCACAGGTTCAATATCCCCGCCGCCGCACGCCTGCCCATCAATCCCAAACTTGCCGCCGCTTCCGATGCAGGGCTTATCGAAATATATGAGGGCGATTGGCTGAACGGAATCACGGAGTTCCTGATCGGAACGGATAAATAATCAAATACTTGAATCACGGGTCGGGAATGCGGAATTGGTTCGCATTCCCGATTTTGAATCAACAGAAGGAATCGCATTGAAGAGGAGCTGTCACCGCAGCCCGCCCTTGCATTCATACTTCTTCCTTTCGTGCATACAATTAAGCAGCGGCAGCGGATATGCGCGGGACATTCTGTCAACTGCTTCGCGCATTCCGAAATACGCAGCTTGAAAGGACAAAAAGCGAATGGATAATTTGAAATACGGCAGTCGAGGCACGGATGTTGAGCTTTTGCAGCTTGCGCTTACGCGCAGCGGATATTATAATTCACCGTACGGAATTGACGGCATTTTCGGTGCGGACACGCAGAACGCGGTGCGCAGGTTTCAGGCTGCATTCGGGCTTGCGGCGGACGGCATTGTCGGCAGGGACACGAAAAAGGCTCTGCTCCCCTTCCTCCTCGGCGGGTTTGCAACAAAAATTCGCAGCGGAGACACTTTTTACCGCCTTGCAAAGCATTACGGAACAACGATTGCCGCAATTGCGGCGGCGAATCCTGCATTGAATCCGGAGAAATTGGTTCCGGGAACGGAAATTTATATCCCGTACGGCTTTGACCTTGTGCCGTCCGATGTTCGGTGGACCTCCAAGCTGAATGAACTTGTGCTTGAAGGGTTGAAGCTGCGCTATCCTTTTATCGGAACGGAAACATACGGAAAATCCGTCATGGGCAGGCCGCTTCGCGCAGTTTCAATCGGTGCGGGCTCGGCTGAGGCGTTTTTCAACGCGTCACATCATGCGAACGAGTGGATAACAACTCCGCTTGTGCTGAAATTTGCAGAAAACTATCTGAAAGCATATATCAACGGGAGCAGCATTTTCGGAAGGGATGCGCGTGAACTTTTTGCAAAAACGCGGCTTTTCATCGCCCCGCTTGTCAATCCGGACGGCGTGGATCTTGTTAACGGTGCATTGGATGAAACAACGCCGCTTTGGCAGTCTGTGAAGCGCATTGCGCGGCAATACCCTGCGGTGCCTTTCCCGAGCGGGTGGAAGGCGAATATTGAAGGTACGGATCTGAACCTTAACTACCCGGCGGGCTGGGATACGGCAAAGGAAACGAAATATGCTCAAGGCTGGGTTTCGCCCGCACCGCGCGATTTTGTCGGCGCTGAGCCTCTTTCCGCGCCGGAGAGCCGCGCCGTGTTTGATTTCACCGCCGATCATGAGTTTCGGCTTATCCTTGCCTATCATACGCAGGGTGAGGTAATTTATTGGAAATACCTTGATATTGAACCGCCGAACGGCTATGATATCGGGCGTGCGCTTGCTGCCGTCAGCGGCTATAAACTGGACGAAGTGCCGACGGAGAGCGGCTTTGCCGGGTACAAGGATTGGTTCATCCTGTTTTATAATCGCCCGGGATACACTGTTGAAGCCGGACGCGGCACGAATCCCCTGCCGCTCAGCCAATTCGGAAGGATTTATAACGATAATGTCGGAATCATGGCAACGGCACTGTCGGAGGCGGGGAAACTTTAAGGATTTCCCTGAGTAATTTATCTTTACAAAACACAAACCGAAGCTTGTGCGGTTTTTGCTGCCGTTCTGTTCGGTGCACTCGTTCTCGGCAAAGATATTGCGGCGGCAATGAAGCTTGCGGTTGATTTCACGGTTGCATCAATAAGGGCAACCGTCGGGGACAGCGGGCACAGATACGGGGTCAAGTTCGAGAAGGCATTGCCCGGGCTCATGCGGAGCTTGGAGAGCTGACGGCAGCGCACAGGCATTTTAATGCCGTTTTCCGATTGACAATTTCCGCCGATATTCTTATAATACCTTTCGGCAAATGCCGACGGGCGCGGCGTTTGCACATGCAGGCGGATGCGGAGGTATTTTTTTGAAAAATTCAATTGAAAAAAGTGCTGAACCGGCGGCGGGGAGAATACGGCTTTATGAGGAGCCGGTCTACCTTGCCGCACTTGTGATGCTTTCACTTGCCGTTGCAATGACGGCTGCGGCGGATTTCGGCGTTTCGATGATAGTTGCTCCGGCGTATATTATCAGCCTTAAATTTCCGTTCCTGACTTTCGGAAGGGCGGAATACATTATTCAGGCACTGCTGTTTGCGGTTTTCTGCATTTTGATGCGCCGCGTAAAGCCGGTGTACCTGTTTTCGTTCGTGACGTGCGTGATCTACGGCTTTGTGCTTGACGCATGGCGCAGCGTTGTGCCGGCATTCAATCCCGCAGTGACAGCACCGGGAAGTTTTGCTCTGCCTGTGCGCCTGCTTCTGTTTGCGGGCGGCGTGCTGCTCTGTTCGTTTTCGATCGCTTCGTTCTACAAAGTCTACCTTTATCCGCAGGTGTATGATTTTTTTGTTAAAATGCTGAGCCGCAGGTTCAACATTGCGCTGCCGAAATTCAAAACATGTTTTGATTTTTGCTGCCTTGCAGCCGCGTGCGTGCTGACGCTTGCTTTTTTCGGCAGATTCCGCGGCGTAGGCATCGGAACGATAATCATGACGGCCGTCAACGGCGCGCTTATCGGGCTTTTCGGAAAAGTTCTTGACAGGTTCTTTGTGTTTGAACCGCTGTTTCCGAAGGTGAAGCGAATTTTTGAATAATATGCGCTTTTTCGGCAAATATCGAACATTGCCTGATTTAAAAGTCAAATCAAAGATTTATTTTGGAGTCGTGTCAAAAAACGGGGGAAAATCAGAAGATGCTCAGGAACAATTGCTCCGAAAGCTTTTGAAGCAGCATTATTCCGGCATAACCGTTGCCTTTTTCGTCCAGTGCGGGAGAAAAAATCCCGATGCCCATTCTTGTCGGCACAACCGCCATTATTCCGCCGCCGACGCCGCTTTTGGCAGGAACGCCGACGCGCACGGCAAACTCGCCGGAACCGTCATACATGCCGCAGGTCATGAGCACCGCATTCACATAGCGTGCATATTCATACGGAAACAGCCGCTTGAGGGGCTTTCCGTGGGAGGCAAGCACCCAGCCGATTTTTGCAAGGTCGCGGCAGTCGACAGAGATCGAGCAGGCCTTGAAATAACAATCAAGAACATCTTCAACGTCATCGGCTATCATGCCTTGGGATTTGAGCATGTATGCAAGCGCACGGTTTTTGTTGCCCGTCCGCTTTTCGGAAAGATAGACGCTTTCGTTAAGTGCGATATCGGGATTGTCCGCAAGGCGGCGCGTCAGGTCAAGAAGACGCTCGAAACGCTCGTTGTAGTCATTTCCGCGTATCATCGGACAGAGGGCGATCGCACCCATGTTGACCATTGGATTCAGATGCTCGCTCAAAAGGGACTGCGCCGAAACATTTATTGCATCGAAGGGCTTGCCCGTTGCTTCAACGCCGATGCGTGAGCGAACCTGTTCAATGCCGTTGTCCATTAACGCAAGCAAAAGCAGAATCGGCTTCACAACGCTTTGAATCGTAAATTTTTGGGTGTAATCACCCGCACAGTAATGTTTGCCGTCGCTGCTGATAAGGTACACCCCCAGTGCGTTCGGGTCGGCTTTTGTAAGCTCCGGAATATAGCTTGCCAATCTGCCCTCGGAAGCGTAGGGGCGGCATTGGTCAATGAGTTGCTCAAGCAGTTCGTCCATGGTTTCGGTGCATCCTTTCTTTATTCGGCAGCGGATTCGGTATGCCGCAGCTTTTTTCAAAATGTTTCGGTGAAGTAAATTTTAAGGCTTTTGCGCAAAAATGCAAGTATATTTTTAATATCGGATCCAACCGCTGCCCGCCGGCAATTGCATAAAGGAAAGAAAAACAAAAACGGAACCGCCCCTTTCGGAACAGTCCCGTGTGTTGTTTAAAACGAAAGCGTGTTAAAACGAAATCGAAAAAAAAGATTACTTCATTCCGCGCTTAACCATTTCGGTGACGGCAAAAGTTGCAACATCGTCGGCATATTTGCTTGCGCCGAACCCTGCATCAAAGCCGAGTTCCTTTGCAAGCTCGTGGGTGATGCGTGCGCCGCCGCAGCAGACGATGAACCTGTCGCGCAGGCCTTCCGCTTCAAGCAGCTCGATAAGCTCGGTAAGGTTTTGAATGTGTATATCCTTCTGGGTAACGGTTTGGGAAACAAGAAGAACATCGGCGTTGACTTCAACCGCCTTTTTGATGAATTCCTCGTTGGGAACCTGTGCACCCATGTTGATAGCTTCGATCATGTCGTAGCGTTCAAGTCCGTAATGGCCTGCAAAGCCCTTGCGGTTCATGATTGCATCGATTCCGACGGTGTGCGCATCGGTGCCGGTGGAAGCGCCGATCATGACGATCTTCCTGCCGAAATGCTCGCGAATATATTCGTCGGTTTCTTCCATGCTCATGGTTTCCGCTTCAACGGTCTGCACATGGATGTTTTCATAGTCAACGGTATGCACAACGCTGCCGTAAACAACATAGAATGTGAACTCCTTGTCCAAAGACTTTGCAAGCGCAACGTTGGGTTCTTCAACGCCCATTTTGCGGACGAGCTGGCGTGCAGCTTCCATGCCCTTTTCATCGTTCTTAACGGGAAGGGTGAAGCTGAACTGAACCTTGCCGTCGTTCATGGTATCGCCGTATGCCTTGAGCCGTGTAAGGTCGAGAGTTGTGTCAAAATCAGCCTTGTGTGTGTTATAAAGTCCGCCGCTCATTATTCGTTGCCTCCTTTTTTATGCATCAGCTCAACAAAGGGGTTGAAATAGCAATCATCCTTGGTAACAACGCCGGCAAGACCTTTGCCGCCGTCGCGAGGACGCTTAATATCCGCAAACACGCCCTTTTCAAGCGTTGCAAACAAGCCTGTCTGCTCAATTTCACCGAGAAGGTCGGTTGCTTTCCGAAGAACTTCGTTTGCACGGGTCTGCATGATGCCGCCTTCTTTATAGGTCAGCTCACTGCCGAGATCGTGCATGGTGCGGAAGATGTACTGTGCGTTCTCTATGGAGAGTGCACGGTCGCTCATGAACGGAGTGTGGATAGCTTCGGTGAGCATACCGAGAAGGTGGAGCTTCTGTCCTGTGAGGATCGTGACCATGTTGAAGAGTGCGTCCTGAACATGCCCGCGGAAAATATTGCCCGTCATGAACTTGGTGGGGGGCATGTATTTAAGCGGTGCATTGGGGAAGATCTCCCTTGCCATCTGCGCCTGCGCAAGCTCGTAGAGGAAGCCGTTTTCAACATCGGGAGATATTTCGAATGCGTGCCCGAGACCCATCTGCTCTTCGGGAAGCCCGGCTTTGAGTGCGAATTGTTCGTTGAGGAACTGGGAAGCAAGCACGGTGTGCGCCTCTTCGACAGCATCGGCTGTGGTAAGGTAGTTGTCCTCGCCGGTGTTGATGATAACGCCGGCAAAGCTGTTGATAACGCGGCTGAAATACTGGTCAACGATCGTGCGCTGCATGTTGATATCGCGGAAGAGGATACCGTAAAGAGCATCGTTAAGCATTACGTCAAGGCGTTCCAACGCGCCCATGGCGGCGATTTCGGGCATACAGAGACCGGAACAGTAGTTGCACAGACGGATGTAGCGATGTTCCTGTTCGCCGACTTCGTCAAGCGCAGCGCGCATAAGGCGGAAGTTTTCCTGAGTTGCGTAGGTTCCGCCGAAACCCTCGGTGGTTGCGCCGTAGGGAACATAGTCGAGCAGACTCTGACCGGTGGTGCGGATAACGGCGATAATGTCCGCACCCTGTTTTGCGGCAGCCTTTGCCTGCACGATATCCTCATAGATGTTGCCGGTTGCAACGATAACATAGAGGTAGGGGTCGGTTTTGTCGCCGAAGCTGTTGAGATAATCATTGCGCTTTGCAACGTTTGTGCGAATGCGTTCTGCCGTGGCTTCCGCAACGGGCATGACGGCGGCGCGAATCTCTTCAATGCTGTGGGGAGCAACGGCGGAAAGATCAAGCTCGCCGCGGTCGATGCTCTCCGCAATTTGCTGCGGATTCATGCCGGTTTCGGTCATTGCGTTGCCGATATAGTAGGCTGCGCCGCCCGGGAGCAGACCCTTGTCGAAAAGGTGATCGACAACAACATTGGGCAGCGGAACTTCAAGTGCGTTTACACCGTCGATGCCGAGAAGGCGGCAAACGGCGCGCTCCACCGTTACCGTCGTGTGAAGGTCGATAAAGTTCTGAGTATCCTCCGCAATGCGGCGGGCAGATTCGCGGGCTTTATCAACAAGATTTCGATTGAGGTTAAGTTTTGATTCCATTGAGTGCTTATCCTCCTGACACTTTTCCATAATCCTTTTAAAGTCACCCGCCGGGACATAATCCCTGCGCCCGGCGGGCGGTGTGCGGCGCGTTCATGCGGAACAGAACACACCGAGTGGTTAACCTGCAATTGCTTAAGCAGCTTTCTGCGGAGCAATTAAATGCCGATTATTCGTGATGCCCCCTCTTGAGCCTTTCAAGATCGGAGGGTTCAAGGGAGATTTTGCCGTCGCGCCTGCCCTGTTCAAGGCCTGCAACGCCGATAAGGTCGGGCTGTTCGCCGCGTGCCTTGCGGCAAACTTCACAATGACATACGTTTTCGTAATGCTCCGGCTCGGTATAGGTCGTGATAACGCCCTCGAAATTCCTGAGGATCGTCTTTCTGGGAGTCTGACTGATGACGTAGTTGGGCATAACGGGGGTTTTGCCGCCGCCGCCGGGTGCGTCAACAACAAAGGTGGGGATGCAGTAGCCGCTGGTGTGGCCGCGCAGACCCTCGATGATTTCGATACCCTTGCTTACGGGGGTGCGGAAATGGGTCAGACCCATGGAAAGATCGCAAACATAGATGTAGTAAGGACGAACGCGGATGCGAACGAGATCCTGAACAAGCTTTTTCATCACATGTACGCAGTCGTTGACGCCTGCAAGCAGAACACTCTGGTTGCCGAGGGGAATGCCTGCGTCTGCAAGCATCTCACATGCGCGCTTGCTCTCTTCGGTGATTTCATTGGGATGGTTGAAATGCGTGTTCAGCCAAACGGGATGGTACTTTTTGAGCATTGCGCAAAGCTCCGGGGTGATCCTCTGCGGCATGACAACAGGGGTTCTGCTGCCGAGGCGGACGATTTCAACATGGGGCATCTTGCGCAGCTCGCTGATGATGTATTCAAGCTTTTCGTCGCTCTGCATGAGTGCGTCGCCGCCGGAAAGAAGAACATCGCGAACTTCGGTATGATTGCGGATATAGTCGAGACATTTCTCGATTTGGCAATCGGGAACGGCGGTATCATGCTGCCCCGCAAACCTGCGGCGGGTGCAGTGACGGCAGTACATGGAGCACTGGTCGGTGATAAGGAACAGGACCCTGTCCGGATAACGATGAGTCAAACCGGGCACGGGGGAATCCGTGTCCTCATGAAGGGGGTCAAGCTGGTCCTCGGGAGCCTGATAAAGCTCTGCCGCGGAAGGAATGCACTGACGACGAACGGGATCATAGGGATCGTTCGGGTTGATGAGGGAGAGATAATAGGGAGTGATCGCCATGCGGAGCGTGCCGAGGCATTTCGCAACGCCCTCTTCTTCCTCGGGAGTCAGGGAGATGTATTTTTTGAGATCTTCAAGAGTTTCGATGCGGTTTGCAACCTGCCAATGCCAATCGTTCCAAAGCTCATCGGGAACATCGGTGAACAGACCGTATTGCCTGCTTTTATTCATTTTTGCCTCCTTGCCTTTCGGCTGTCGTTGCGGGTATTCTGGGGTGTGAACCGGATTTCGGGCGATAAAAAACAATCTGCCCGAAAATTATCGATAAAAATAATATCGATAAACATTGTTTTATACGGGCTGTCCCCTGCCGCAAATCTGCGCAGCGCGGAGAGCAGCCCGGAAAAGGCTTATTCGCAAAAAACTGATTTATAAGCCCCTTATTCGGTTGACGTGTCGATAAACAGACGGTTATCAGCAGTACTTCTCGTCAAAGAGCTTGCGGAGCTTCTCGTTCTCGCGGAGAACGTTGAGGGTGATTTCGGCATGATCCTTGGTGTAGCCGTTGCCGATGATCATGGTAACGTCCTTGCCGATGCCCTCTGCGCCGAGTGCAGCCTTTGTGAAGCTGGTTGCCATGGAGAAGAAGTAAACGATACCGTCGTCGCGAACGGGGAGGATCGCGCTCATTTCGCAGCTTTCGATGTTGACGCAGCAGATGGAGATGTCGTATTCCTTGCCATCGTTTGCAGCCAGTGCGGCATCAAGCACTGCAATGGGTTCGGTTGCGCTTGCAACGATAACCTTGTTGTAAACGCCGAGTTCCATAAGGGCGGGAACCTGAGCGGGGTTGCGGACAACGCCGACAACATTGCCCTTGGGGCCTACCTTCTTCATTGCTTCGTAGCCGCAGAGAACGCCGCTCTTGCCGTTTGCGCCGAGGATAAGAACGCTGTCGCCTTCCTTGGGGAGCTTGCGGGCCTGTGCGGGTGCGCCTGCAACGTCGAGAGCTGCAAGTGCGAGAGGTTCGCTCATATCATCGGGCAGCTTTGCGTAGATGCCGCTTTCGAAAAGAACAGCCTGACCGATAATGTCAACGCGGTCGATATCCTTGTGGATAGCAAGGATCTTTTCGATTTTGAGCGGAGTGAGGGAGAGGGAAACGAGGGAAGCGATCTTGTCGCCGACTTTAAGGTCGCGATCCTTAAGATCTTCGCCGATGTATGCAACTTTGCCGATGAACATGCCGCCGGAACCGGTAACGGGGTTCTGCTGCTTGCCGCGCTCTGCAACGATGCCCATGATCATTTCGCCGATCTTCTGCTCGTCGCCGCCGCATGCTTCTTCAATCTGAGTGAAGGAAGCGGAGTCGATGTTAAGGGAGATAACATCGCAGATGATCTCGTTGGAGTAGTGCTTGGTCATGTCGTTGTCGATTTTCCATGCTGCCTGAGTGAGAACGCCCTTGGGTTCGATAACTCTGTGAGTGCCGTATTTGTTGCCTTTAAGTTCCATTTTGGTTTCCTCCGAATAAAATTTAGGTTTATGGCGGATTATCGGTCATGCGCGGGGCGCAAGGCCGAGGATCTCGCGTGCTTCGGCGGGGGTTGCGATCTCCCTGCCGAGTTCCTTTGCAATGCGGACTGCTTTTTCAACAAGCTCGCCGTTGCTCTTTGCAAGAACGCCCTTTTCAAGGTAGACGTTGTCTTCAAAGCCGACGCGGACGTGGCCGCCGAGAAGAATGCCGAGGGTGATCATCGGGAATTCGGTTCTGCCGACGCCCGCAACCGTGAAGGTTGAACCCTGGGGAATGCTGCCTGCCATGAATACAAGGTCGCGCGGCGTGCCGCTGATGCCGCCGTTGACGCCCATAACAAAGTCAAAATGCATGGGGCTCTTGATAAAGCCTTTCTTGTTGAGACGAATCGCCATATCGATCATGCCCTTGTCGAAAACTTCGACTTCGGGTTTGATATTGCGCTCGATCATGCGTTCGCCGAAATACTTGATGGTGTTTTCGGTGTTAACAAAGATGTCGTCCCCGCCGAAATTGCAGGTGCCGCAGTCGAGGGTTGCCATTTCGGGCATAAGCTCGATGGGCTGGAGCCTTTCGTCATCGCTCATGCCGACTGCACCGCCGGTGGAGGGCTGAATGATAACATCGGGACATTTTGCATAGATGGCATCCATGCATTCTTTGAAGCGTGCCTTATCCTGGGTGGGTGTGCCGTCATCATAGCGGACATGCAGGTGAATGATGCTTGCGCCCGCTTTGTATGCGGAATAGGCTTCGTTCGCAATCTCTTCAACCGTGTAAGGCACGGCGGGATTGTGTTCCTTGGTGACTTCCGCGCCGCAGATGCAGGCGGTGATGATGAGTTTTTCCATGGATTCCGATAGTTCCTTTCAAATTATTTTATTCTGCGGCAAACGTACCTTGAGGAAAACGGAGGTCGAAAATCGGCAACCGGCAGTTCCGTTTCGCTGCCCGTTTGCAATTCCGTCTCGGCGTTTGCTTTTTGTTTTGATTTTTACACAGGGGACACGAAAGTATAAATTTGCGTTCCCTTGCGGAAGATTATTTTTTTCCGAACAATGCTGATTTTACAACACCTTTTGGATCCTTTATAAGCAATACAACAAGCCATATGACAAGACCCAGCGCAACAACGGAAAGCCCGAGAAAAAGATCGTTGAGCATATCGACCGGGACGGGGGTAAAAAGACCGGCTCCGATTTCAATATACTCAAATATTGCATCTACAAGCCACATAAGCGATGCTCCCCAATACATCCAGCAGAGAATGCCGACTTTCATCTCGTTTTCGGGTGCTTTTTTGTACCAGACAATTGTGGAGGCAATTGCAGCAAATACCGTTGTAAGCAGCGTCATCTTTGCATTCCTCCGAGCAAGTCCGCGGGCGATTTGAGCGATTTCTTTTCCGCAAAACGGGAGACTGCGAGCATGCCGACCCAAACGGCGGTAACAATAACGGCCATCATTACGCCGGCACTGCCCATTTCCGCAAGCATTTCTCCGGTTTCACCGCTTTTAACAGCTGTCAGAAAAGGAAAAAACGGAACGATTTCTCCATGCCAAACGTGCTCGAAAGCTAAGAGAGCGGAGCCGCCCCAAAGCAGCTTGTTGAGCCAACCAAGCTTGGCGGAAAACGGGGTTTTTGATACTTCCAAAGCTGTGCCGTCGGCAGAATTAAGCTTGACGGCAGCTTTCTTCTCGGTGGATTTCAGAGCTTTTTCAACAATTGTTGTAACGATTGCCTCGGCAACCGGAACAAGAAAACATGCCATTTGTGTACCTCCTGTAAACTAATGCAGACAAGTATGGATTACAAACAGTGCAATTTATTTGCGGTGTTTGTCTATTTTACCGCATTGCAGAAAGGCAGAGACTTTCTGCCAATGACAAACAGTGCAGTTTATTTGCGCTGTTTGTCTGTATCTTCCGCATCGCAGAAAGGCAAAGACTTTCTGCCAATGACAAACAGTGCAGTTTATTTGCGCTGTTTGTCTGTATCTTCCGCATCGCAGAAAGGCAAAGACTTTCTGCCAATGACAAACAGTGCAATTTATTTGCGCTGTTTGTCTGTATCTTCCGCATCGCAGAAAGGCAAAGACTTTCTGCCAATGACAAACAGTGCAATTTATTTGCGCTGTTTGTCTATGGGCACCACGCAGGTTCCCGTTGCTCTGCAAACAACGATGGGTTCCTCAAGGAAATCGCATGCGGAGTCGTTAATATCGGTGCGCGGAACAATAACCTTGCGTGCTTCAAAGCTCATCTTGCGGGAGCTGTTGCCGATATGGGTGATTTCGCCGTATGCTTCGATATAGTCGCCGGCATAGACGGGTGCTATGAATTCGACCATGTCATATGCTTTGAATAGGCCTTCATCGCCGTCGCACTTGATGAGAAGTTCGGTTGCAACGTCGCCGAAAAGGGCAAGCATGTGTGCGCCGTCAACAAGATTTCCGCCGTAATGAGCATCCTGAGAGCTCATGCGAAGGCGAATGGTGGATGTGATTTTTTGTTCCATTTTATGTTCCTCCGTGGTATAATTTTTGCAAAAAACGGGCTTTTCGGGCAAAAAACAAAAAAAGCACCATCAACGCAGAAAACCCCGCGTGAATAGCGCATCATCAGTACCCAAGCCGAAAACGACCCGCGATGACAGTCGCAGCGCACTGAGCTGCTGCGCCCAAGCACGGGGGAAGCGGATTCCCCGCCGCACTTTCGGCAAGAGCCGCATTCAGCCTTTCGCCGGAACCGCCCGTTTTGCGAAAGCTTACCTCGACTTCTGCGCCTCTATCTTCATAGTTCAGTATATCTTTTTTTCACCCTTTTTGTCAATAGGAAAAGAGCGTTCCAAACAGATATATTTCGAAAAACGCGAAAAACCGGAAGAAAACTCGGTTTCAGCCGTCAAGCCTGTAGCCGACGCCAAGTTCGTTGCGAATGCCGGTCGGGTTTCAGCCGTCAAGCCTGTAGCCGACGCCGAGTTCGTTGCGAATGCCGGGAAGGGGAACGGAAACACCGGCAAATTTTTTTCTTATATTTGCTATGTTCACTTGAAGCTTTTTGATGTTAGCCTCATTCACCCCTTCGCCCCACACGGCCTTTATCACCTTTTGATACGTCATCATTCGGCCGCTGTTTTCCGCAAGCAGGAGCAGCAGATTGTATTCCGTTTGAGTGAGCCGAACTTCGGATTCGCCTGCAAAAACGCGGCGGGCATCGCAATCGATCGTGAGTGCGCCGATGCAGAGCCTGCCGTCCGTTTCGCCTGTTCCGTGCTGTCGCCCGGTGCGGAGAGCGGAACGCATTCGCGCAAGCAGTTCGGCCGAACCGAAAGGCTTTGTAACATAATCATTTGCACCGCCGTCAAGCGCAACAACCTTGTCCGTTTCGTCGCTGCGTGCGGAAAGCACTATTACGGGCACGGCAGAACGGCTGCGTATGAACTCAAGCAGCTGCATTCCGTCCCCGTCGGGCAGCCCGAGGTCAAGAAGAACAAGGTCGGGCGTGTGTGAAAGAAAACAGGGCTTGGCTTCGGCACAGTTTGCAGCTTCAATTACGATATAGCCGGAGGCGTTGAGCAGTGCATTCACATATTTGCGTATGCTCGGCTCATCCTCAACGAGCAAGATTTTGTATTTGTTGTTCATGGGCATTCCGGCGTTGATGAACGGCGCGGGTTTGCGGGGAGACTGCAAAAAAGGCGGCTCCCCGCGACATCGGTCATTGTTGTTTATAAGTTATACGTTGATGCTTACGTCGCCTGTTTCGGCGGCGCAATCGGCAATCCGTGCGCGCGCTTCGGCAACGAATTCTTCCACCTGTTCGGGGCAGATTCCGATGAATGCGGCGGGATCGAGCACGGCGGTTATCTCTTCCCTGTCCAACGGGAAGGCGGGATCAAGCGCAAGCCTGTCGAGAAGGTCGCAGTTCAGCCCCTCCTTCATGCGTGCCGTCGCTTCCATGGAGCGGGTGCGGATGACCTCGTGAAGCTCCTGCCTGTCGCCGCCCTTACGGACCGCACTCATGAGCAGGTTTTCCGTGGCAATGAAGGGAAGATATTCAAGCACGGTTCGTTCGACGATTTTTTCGTTGACGTGGATGCCGGCGGTGACGTTGCGCATAAGCCTGAGCACTGCGTCACAGGCGAGGAAACCCTCCGGAAGTGATATGCGGCGGTTCGCGGAGTCATCCAAAGTGCGTTCGAACCATTGTGTTGAGGCCGTCATCGGCGCGTTCAGTGCATCCGCCATGATATAGCGCGAAAGCGAACAGATTCGCTCGCAGCGCATGGGGTTGCGCTTGTATGCCATTGCGGAGGAACCGACCTGATTCTTTTCGAACGGTTCTTCCACCTGCCGCAGATGCTGAAGCAGCCGCATGTCGTTTGCAAACCGATATGCACTTTGTGCAATTGCGGAAAGCACGTTCAGAATGCGGCTGTCGTATTTGCGGGGGTAGGTTTGCCCCGCAACGGGGAAAAGCGTTGAAAAACCGCATTCCTCCGCGATCATTGCATTCAGTTCGCGAACCTTTTGAACGTCGCCGTCAAAAAGTGAGAGAAAACTTGCGTCCGTGCCCGTTGTTCCGCGGCAGCCGTGGAACAGCAGGTTGTCGATAACAAAATTCAGCTCGTCAAGGTCAAGCAGAAAATCCTGCGCCCAGAGGCAGGCGCGTTTGCCGACGGTCACAAGCTGAGCGGGCTGAAAATGCGTGTAGCCCAAAGTCGGCATTGCACGGTATTTGTATGCAAAATCGCAGAGTGCGGCAATGACGGAAACAAGCTCGCTGCGGATGTGCAGCAGAGCATCGCGGTAAATCATGATATCCGCATTATCCGTAACATAGCAGCTTGTTGCGCCGAGGTGGATAATTCCGGCGGCATCGGGGCAGCTTTCGCCGTAAACATGGATATGCGCCATGACGTCGTGGCGAAGCTTTTTTTCCCATTCCGCAACGGCGGCATAGTCTATTTCGTCATCAACATGCGCTTCAAGCTGCGCCACCTGTTCATCCGTTACCGGAAGACCGAGACGATGCTCCGCGCGGGCAAGCGCAACCCAAAGCCTGCGCCATGTGCCGTAGCGTTTGTCCGGCGAGAAAAGGCGCAGCATGTATTCCGAGGCATATCGGCTCGAAAGGGGGCTTTCGTAAAATTCTTTCATAAATTAATCGTCCTTCAACAGTTTTCGGGCAGTCCTCTTATCGGAGAATTATCTCTTCCCTGCCCGGGCCGACGGAAACATAGCTTATGCGGCAGCCGATTTCGCGTTCGACGTATTCAACGTATTTGCGGGCATTTTCGGGAAGCTCGTCATAGGTGCGAATCTTTGAAATGTCGCAGCCCCAACCGGGAAGTTTAACATAAATGGGCTTTGCCCTGCCGAGTTTCGAAGGGAAGGGGAACGTGCGGGTCACTTCACCGTCGCATTCGTATGCGGCGCAAACGGGAATGGAATCCATGTAGGAAAGGATGTCGAGCTTTGTGAGCGCGACTTCCGTTGCACCCTGCATCTGAACGCCGTACCGCGTTGCAACAAGGTCGATGGGGCCGACTCTGCGGGGGCGTCCCGTTGCGGCGCCGTATTCACCGCCCTCTTTACGCAGCCTTTCGGCCTCTTCTCCGAACCATTCGGCGGTGAAAGGACCTTCGCCGACGCAGGTGGAATATGCTTTCACAACGCCGATGACGCGGTTCACGGGAATGTCCGGCGCACCGGAGCCGATGGGAGCGTATGCCGCAAGGGGAGAGCTTGAGGATGTGTAAGGATAGATGCCGAAATCAATGTCGCGCAGAACGCCGAGTTGGGCTTCGTAAAGGATCTTTTTGCCCTCGTGAGCTGCTTTGCGCAGGTATGCGCTCGTGTCGCCGATATAGGGCTTGAGAATCTCGCCGTAGGTATCGAGGTATTCAACCATGCTTTCAAGGGAGAAAGGTTCGCCGCCGTATACGCGGGTTATCTGAAGGTTTTTGAATTCAAGAACATCCGAAAGGTGACTGACAAGGTATTCCCTGTCGAACAATTCACCGAGCATAATGCCCTTTTTCATGTATTTGTCGCCGTAAACGGGGGCAATGCCGCGCTTTGTCGAACCGTAGGGTTTGTCGGAAAGGCGTGCTTCTTCAAGCCCGTCCAATGCAACATGATAGGGCATAACAATGATGGCACGGGAGCTTATCATAAGGTTTTCCGGGGAGATATAGACGCCTGCATCGTGCAGCCGTTCGATTTCGCCGCAGAGGTGGCGGATGTCGACAACGGTGCCGTTGCCGAGAATATTCATCTTTTCACGGCGGAAAATGCCGGAAGGCAAAAGATTCAGCGCAAATGTGCCGTAGTCGTTTTTGATGGTGTGTCCTGCATTGTTGCCGCCCTGGTAACGAACAACAATGTCATATTCTTCCGCAACGAGGTCAACCATTCGGCCCTTGCCCTCATCGCCCCAGTTGATGCCCACGATGGCGCATGTTTTCATAATCTGTACTCTCCTTTTTGTATAAAGCCGGAGCTTTTTGCAAAGCCGAAGCTTTGCTCCGGTTTCGTAAGCGGAATCGAATGCTGCATTGCGGGCGCAGCATTTTGTTTTGCGGTCGATTCGGGTAAAAATCGCGCCGAAAGTGCCGGCTGACCGCGCTTTTGAACCCCTCGCTTTCAGAGCCTCTCCGTTGAGATTGAGAATGAGATTGAGAAGATTCCCTCCGCAGAGGTTTTTCCGAAAAGACTGCCGCAGCGGAGTTTTGCTTTACCCGTACAATAATAACATTATATTCCGTTTATTGCAAGCGCGAATGCGGGGGGCGCGGTTTTATCGGAATGCAAAAAACCATGCAAATAAAGCAAAAACGAACGGATAAAAATATATCGGGCAACATATTTGATATATCTGCAAAAAAGCCTTGAAATTGCAGGTAAAAATCTGTTACCATGAGCCCATGAAACAACGGAGGTGGGCAGCATGAAACGTGTTGCGGTCATCATGGGGAGCGACAGCGACCTGCCGGTTGTGTCCGGCTGTGCGGCAAAGCTCGATGAACTCGGAATAAACTATGAAATGCGCGTTATGTCCGCGCACAGAACCCCGGCGGATGTTGCGGAATTCGCACAAAACGCCTATAAACGTGATTTCGGCGTTATTATCGCCGCAGCGGGCAAGGCGGCGCATCTTGCGGGCTTTATTGCCGCAAACACAACTCTGCCCGTTATCGGCATACCCATCAAAGCTTCAACGTTTGACGGGCTGGATGCCCTGCTTGCAACGGTGCAGATGCCCTCGGGCGTGCCCGTGGCAACGGTTGCCGTCGACGGTGCGGCCAACGCCGCGATACTTGCGGCTCAAATGCTTTCGCTTGCGGAACCCGCACTTCACGAAAAGCTTGACGCAATGAGAATAAAAATGGCGGAGGATGTCCGCAAAAAGGATGCCGCATTGCAGCACAGAGATTAACAATAAACAAAGATAGCCGCAGCCCGTAATGATGCGGCTATCAAACTTTTTTTTGGGGACTGCGGTGCGAACGGCACTTTCAAAAAACGGTGCCGTTCCGACTGCGGAACCGAACGACGAAACGCAAACAACAAAAATAACAAACAAGGCAAACGGATACCGAAAAGGAGGAACAAAAATGAAAAAGACTCAGCAGCTCTACGAAGGCAAGGCAAAGAAGGTTTACGCAACCGATGTCGAAGGTATTTATATCGTTGACTATAAGGACGATGCAACCGCATTTAACGGCGAAAAGAAGGGTACAATCGCGGGCAAGGGCGTTATCAACAACCGCGTTACGAACTATCTTATGAAAATGCTTGAAGAAAAAGGCATTCCGACTCATTTTGTCGAACAGCTTTCCGACAGGGAGACGGCGGTCAAAGCCGTCCGCATCGTTCCTCTTGAGGTCATTGTCCGCAACGTTGCGGCGGGTTCGCTTGCAAAACGCATAGGTTTCCCCGAAGGCACGAAACTCAAAAGCACCGTTCTCGAACTTTGCTATAAGGACGATGCACTGGGCGATCCCATGATTAACGACAGCCATGTTTTTGCAATGGGTCTCTGCACGCCGGAGGAGCTTGAAACGATAAAAAAATACGCTCTGAAAATCAACGAAATTTTGACCGCATTCTTTGCGGAAGTCAACATCGAGCTTATCGATTTCAAACTTGAGTTCGGAAGACTGAGCGACGGCACAATTGTGCTTGCGGACGAGATTTCGCCGGATACCTGCCGTTTCTGGGACAGCAAAACTCACGAAAAACTGGATAAGGATCGTTTCCGCCGCGACCTCGGCAATGTTGAAGGCGCATATCACGAGATCCTGCACCGCCTGATGGGCGAGTAAGCCTTTGTGCGAAACTCGGGAGAATTAACAGAACGATTTATCTGGATTGAGAACAGCAAAATGGATATTTTGGAAAACATAACCGAACACGAAACAACCTTTGAACATATCGGCGAGGAATGCGGCGTTGTGGGCATTGCCGCTTCAAAACGCGAAAACGTTGCCGCACTTGCATATTATGCACTCTATGCTTTGCAGCACCGCGGGCAGCAGAGCGCAGGCATTGCCGTCAACGACGACGGCGTTATAAACGCGCACTGCGATGAGGGGCTTGTCAACGAGGTATTTGACGGAAATTCGCTTGCAAAACTCGGAACGGGAAGCATGGCGGTCGGGCATGTCCGCTATTCCACAACCGGCTATGAGAAACGCATCAACTGCCAGCCCCTTGTGGTGAACCACATAAAGGGCACGATGGCGATAGCACACAACGGCAACCTTGTCAACGATGCCGAACTGCGTGAGGAACTGGAGCTTGCAGGTTCTATTTTCCACACAACGACCGACACGGAAGTCATTGCATACACAATTACCAAAGAACGGCTGACGGCTGATTCCATTGAGGAGGCCGTATCGCGCGCAATGGACAGGATAAAGGGTGCCTATTCACTCGTTATCATGTCGCCCAAAAAGCTTATTGCCGCACGTGACCCGCACGGGTTCCGTCCGCTCTGCATCGGAGAACTGTCCGAAGGCGGTTACTGCTTTGCTTCCGAAACATGTGCGCTTGATGCAATGGGAGCGAAATTCCTGCGCGATGTTGAACCGGGCGAGATCGTTGTTGTTGAAAACGACGAGCTGCGCAGCCTGCGCAGCCACTGCGGAAAAGTCAAGCCTGCGCTCTGCGTGTTTGAATACATCTATTTTGCGCGTCCCGACAGCGTTATTGACGGCTGTTCGGTGCATCTTGCGCGCCAGCGCGCAGGTTCGTTCCTTGCGCTTGAACATCCCGTGCAGGCGGATGTTGTTATCGGCGTTCCCGATTCCGGGCTTGATGCCGCGATCGGCTTTTCAAGACAGTCCGGCATTCCCTACGGCATAGGCTTTATCAAAAACAAATATATCGGCAGAACCTTCATTCAGCCGAAACAGAACGAGCGTGAAAAGCTCGTTCGGATCAAGCTCAACCCCGTATCCGCAACGGTCAGCGGCAAGCGCGTTGTGCTTATCGATGATTCCATCGTTCGCGGAACAACAATCAAGCGCATCGTCCGCCTTCTGCGTGAAGCGGGCGCAACGGAGGTGCATGTGCGTTCCGCCGCGCCGAAATTCCTGTTCCCCTGCTATTTCGGCACGGATGTTCCCTCGCGGGAGGAGCTGATTGCAAACAAATACAACGATGAGGAACTTGTTCGCGAACTCGGGCTCGATTCCCTCGGTTTCCTGAGCGTTGAGAACGCAAGGCTGCTTGCCGGCAACGGCAAAACGGATTATTGTGTCGGCTGCTTCACGGGCGAATATCCCTGCGAGCCGCCCAAACGCCGCTATGTCAACAAATATGCGCGCAAGCTCAGCGAAAAATCCGATACGCCGCAGCCGAAAGAGTAACCGAACAGAAAAGCCGCGGCTCTGACGGGCCGCGAACGCAATCGAAACCACCGAACAAAATAAACCAAACGGATTTATCAGATCGAAAGGAAGAACATAAATGGCAAACAACAACAGCAGGAGCGAAAGCTACGAAAAAGCGGGCGTTGATATTACTGCGGGCTATCGCGCCGTTGAACTGATGAAAAAACACATTTCGCGCACGATCACGCCCGGTGCAATGCCCTCCATCGGCAATTTCGGCGGCCTGTTTGCACCGGATCTTGCAGGCATGAGCGAACCCATCCTTGTCAGCGGTACGGACGGCGTGGGAACGAAACTTAAGCTCGCCTTTTTGAGCGACAAACATAACACCGTCGGCATCGACTGCGTTGCAATGTGTGTGAACGACATCATCTGCTGCGGTGCAAAGCCTCTGTTTTTCCTTGACTATATCGCACTCGGCAAAAACATTCCCGAAAAAGTTGCCTCCGTTGTTGAGGGCGTTGCGGAGGGCTGCGTGCAGTCCGGCTGCGCACTTATCGGCGGCGAAACGGCCGAAATGCCGGGTTTCTACCCTGCGGACGAATATGACCTTGCAGGGTTTGCTGTCGGCATCGTGGACAGGAGCAAGGTGTTCGACATTGAAACGCAGCGTCCCGGAGATGTTATCATTGCGCTGCCGTCAAGCGGAGTTCATTCCAACGGCTTCTCCCTTGTGCGCAAGGTTTTCAATCTCAATTCAAACAATGCCGTGCTCGGAACCCATGTTGAATCTCTCGGAAAAACTCTTGGCGAAGCTCTGCTTGAGCCCACAAGGATTTACGTTAAACCCGTGCTGGAGCTTGCAAAGGAAGTCCGCATAAAGGGCTGTGCACATATCACCGGCGGCGGCTTTTATGAGAATATCCCGCGCTGCCTTAAAAAAGGCATTGCGGCAAGAATAAACAAAAACGCACTGCGCATTCATCCGCTTTTTGACCTTATCGCGTCAACGGGAGATATCCCCGAAAGGGACATGTTCAACACCTTCAACATGGGCGTCGGCATGTGCCTCATCGTTTCACGCGATGATGCGGATCGTGCGCTTGAAATTCTCCGCGCAAACGGCGAGGAGGCTTACATCTGCGGCGACACCGTGCTCGGCGAAGGTATTGAGATATGCTGACGGGCGGAGAACTTTCCGCCGCGATCGGCAAAAGCGGCAGCTGCGGCGGGGCCGAAGCTCCCCGCCGTCCGCGCGCTGCCGTGTTCGTTTCCGGAGGGGGAACGAACCTTCAGGCTTTGCTCGACAAGCGCGGTTCGGTTATAAAAAGCGGCGATATTGCGCTTGTTGTTTCCAACAAGCCGGATGCATTCGCACTTCAGCGGGCAAAAAATGCGGGCATTGAAGCGGTTTATCTTCCTCAAAACAGGCAGAACCCCGCACTGTTCGAAACGGCGGCGCGGAAACTGCTCGAGGAGCGCGAAATCGATGTTGTCGTGCTTGCGGGCTTTCTTGCAATACTGAGTGCGGATTTTACCGAAAGTTACGACAGGCGCATCATCAACGTTCATCCGTCTCTCATCCCGTCCTTCTGCGGAAAGGGGTACTACGGTCTGCGCGTTCACGAGGCTGCGCTTGCATACGGCGTGAAGGTCACGGGTGCAACGGTACACTATGTAAATGCGGTTGCCGACGGCGGCGAGATAATCATGCAGAAAGCCGTTGATGTGCTTCCGGGCGACACTCCGGAAACCTTGCAGCGGCGCGTTATGGAACAGGCGGAATGGGAATTGCTGCCCCTTGCGCTTGAACAGGTGTTTTTATCAATAAAATCAACAGAACAGTGAAACAAACAGTGAACAAACGAGTCGGAACCGAAATGCGAAAGGCGGAATAAATGAAAACTATCAACGAATACCTGAACGGCAATACCTATCCCGGACGCGGCGTGCTTATCGGAAAAAGTGCGGACAACGCACATTATGTGGCCGCATACTTCATCATGGGCAGAAGCGAGAACAGCCGCAACCGCATATTTGAACCGACCGAGGACGGCATCAGAACGCGGGCGTTCGACGAAAAAAAGCTGACAGACCCTTCGCTTATCATCTATTCTCCCGTGCGGAAGGTCAACGGCTGCACCGTCGTTACCAACGGCGACCAGACGGACACCGTTGCCTGCGAAATTGCGGAGGGCGGAAGCTTTGAATCCGCACTGCGCAAAAGGAGCTTTGAACCGGATGCTCCGAATTTTACCCCGCGCATCAGCGGCATTCTTTACCCCGAAACAGGCGAATACACCCTCAGCATACTGAAGGCGGAAACACCCGACGGCGCACGCTGCCGCAGAAATTTTTACAATTACGAACCCGAAGCGGGGACGGCACATCTTATCCACACATATGAGCATGACGGCTCGCCGCTGCCCTCGTTCTGCGGTGAACCGGTGCGCATTGCGCTGAACGCGCCCGATGCAGAGACCCTTGCCGAAGAAATTTGGGCAGGTCTTGATGAAAACAACCGTGTTTCGCTCTTTGTGCGCTTTATCGGCTGCGCGGACGGCGCGGAGGACACATTCATCATCAACCAGCACACCCGCTGAGCTTTGTGCGGCTTTGCAAAAAAACGGAGCCGGTCAACGTCAACTTAAGTTACCCTGACCGACCGTAAGAACTGAAACAAACAATAACCGAATAAAACTGAACATACTAACGGAGGCAAACATGCGATACGAACTTAAATACGGCTGCAATCCCAATCAGAAACCCGCTGCAATTTCAATTGACGGCGAACTGCCGATTGCCGTTTTGAACGGCAGGGCGGGCTATATCAACCTTCTTGACGCACTCAACGGGTGGCAGCTCGTCAGAGAACTTCGCACCGCAACGGGACTTCCTGCGGCGGCATCGTTCAAACACGTCAGCCCGGCAGGTGCGGCCGTCGGCCTTCCGCTGAACGAGACGCTTCGCAAAATGTATTTTGTTGATGAAACAACAGAGCTTTCTCCCCTTGCCTGTGCCTATATTCGCGCAAGAGGTGCGGACAGAATGAGCTCCTTCGGAGATTTTATCGCCGTCAGCGACAAGGTCGATGTTTCGCTTGCAAAAGTTTTGAAGCATGAAGTTTCGGACGGCATTATTGCTCCGGATTACGATGAGGATGCGTTTGAGATCCTTTCCGCAAAGAAAAAGGGTGCATACACGGTTATTAAAATCGACGAAAACTATGTTCCCGCTCCCATTGAAACGCGGACGGTGTTCGGCATAACATTCGAACAGGGACGCAACGATTCAACGATTGACGAAAGCCTGCTTTCAAATATCGTGACCGAAAACAAAAACCTGCCCGAAAGTGCGAAACGCGACCTTGTTATTGCGCTTATCACGCTTAAATACACCCAGTCCAACTCCGTTTGCTATGTTGAAAACGGACAAACGATCGGAGTGGGCGCGGGGCAGCAATCCCGCATTCACTGCACACGCCTTGCGGGCAATAAAGCCGACCTTTGGCACCTGCGCTCGCATCCTTCCGTGCTGAACCTGCCGTTCCGTGCGGATATTCCGCGCCCCAACCGCGATAATGCAATTGATTTGTATTTAAACGAGGATGAATGCGGAGACGTGCTTGACGACGGAAATTGGCAGAATTTCTTCACCCGCCGCCCCGAGCCGATGACAAAGGAACAGAAGCGGGAATGGCTGAGCAGGTTCGGCGAAACCGCACTTGCAAGCGATGCGTTCTTCCCGTTCGGCGATAATATCGAGCGTGCTTTCCGCAGCGGCGTTGCCTATATTGCTCAGCCCGGCGGTTCGGTGCGCGATGATGCCGTTATTGAGGCATGCAACAAACACGGCATGGTCATGGCTTTTACCGGACTGCGCCTTTTCCACCATTGATTTTTAACGGAGCGGTTTATTCGGATATTCGGATATTCGGATATTCGGATATTCGGATCTGTTCGGCACTCGGCAGTGTGCCGGGCGGACGGAAAAGAACGGTCAATTAAGCGGACATAACAATTAAGCGGACATAGACGAAAAGGATTTCCCGATGCAGGTGCGGAACGTGCGGAAGGGACGGAACAAGGAACGGAATTTAGAGTAAAAAATGCAGATAACAAAGGATAAACTCAATATTGCCGTCATAGGCGGCGGCGGACGCGAACATGCGATAATCAGGCGGCTTGCTCAAAGCCGCAGAGCGGGAAAGATATATGCGCTTCCCGGAAACGGCGGAATTTCCCGCGAACATGCGGGCAGCGATTCATGCCCGGTGACCTGCACAGGCATTGCCGCAACGGATTTGGAAAAAATTGTGGATTTTGTGCTGAACAACGAAATTGACTTTGCTGCCGTGATTCCGGACGACCCTCTCGTTATGGGGCTCTGCGACATGCTGCGCGAAAAGGGCATTCCCTGCTTCGGCCCGAGCAAGGCTGCGGCAATAATCGAGGGCAGCAAGGCTTTTTCAAAGGAACTCATGCAGAAATACGGTATTCCGACAGCCGAATACAAGGTCTTTTCGGATGCCGATGCTGCGGCAGAATACGCGGCGCACCACAGCCTTCCCGTCGTTGTCAAAGCGGACGGGCTTGCTCTCGGCAAGGGCGTTATAATTGCAAAAACTCACGAGGAAGCGATTGAAGCCGTGAACGACATGATGCGGGGCGGCAAATTCGGCAGGAGCGGCACAACTGTCGTTGTTGAAGAGTTCCTGACCGGACCCGAGGTTTCCGTGCTTGCGTTTACGGACGGAAAAACAGTTGTTCCCCTGCCCTCTTCAATGGATCATAAACGTGCGGGCGACGGCGACACGGGACTGAACACCGGCGGCATGGGCGTTATTGCACCGAACCCTTTTTACACAAAAGCGGCGGAGGAGCAGGTTATGCAAAGCATCATCCTTCCCACGCTGAACGCAATGAATGCCGAGGGACGGACTTTCCGCGGGTGCCTGTATTTCGGACTTATGCTCACACCGAACGGCCCGCGTGTTATTGAATATAACTGCCGTTTCGGCGATCCGGAAACGCAGGCGGTGCTGCCCCTTGTTGAAGGCGACCTGCTTGAAATAATGATTGCGACGCAGGCGGGGACGCTTGACAAATGCGAGATCAAGCTTTCCGACAAATCCTCCTGCTGCCTTGTGCTTGCAAGCGGGGGCTACCCGGAAAAATACGAAAAGGGCAAACTTATCACCTTTGACGGCGATGTTGAAGCAGATTGCGGGGTATGCATCTTCCATGCGGGAACAAAACTCAGAACACCCGACAGCAGCGAATTCGTTACAAGCGGCGGGCGCGTGCTCGGCATCACGGCCGTTCGCGATACGCTTGAAGAGGCGGTTCGGGCGGCATATGCGGCAGCCGAACGAGTGCATTTTGACGGAAAATATTCAAGAAGCGACATCGGACTTTCCGCATTGCGCGAAAGCCGTTTAAAAAACGGGTAAACGCCGGCACCGCCGGCATTTGCCGAAAGAACGAACATTACGGAATACGGGAAATTTAACGGGAGACAACAGAATGGTTTACAGAATTTACAGCGAAAAACGCCCCGAATTTTCGGAAGCGGCGGAAGGGCTTGCGAAGGATATTCGCGAATTTCTCGGGATCCGCACTCTTGAAGGGGTTCGCATCATCAACAGGTATGACGCGGAGGGTGTGGACGAAGCGACGTTCAACGCCTGCATCGAAACCGTTTTTTCCGAACCGCAGGTTGACAGAACCTATACGGAAGCTGAATTCCGTGCGGAAATCTGCGGCAATGCGGCGGGTGCAAAAGTTTTTGCGGTTGAATATCTGCCGGGGCAGTTTGACCAGCGGGCGGATTCCGCAGCGCAGTGCATAAGCCTTGTTGCGCAGTGCGAAAGGCCGGCAGTGCGTTCGGCCGCCGTATACATGCTTTCGGGCAGTCTTACATCCGAAGAACTGAACAGGATAAAGGCATACATTATCAACCCCGTGGATTCGCGCGAAGCCGCGCTTGAATGCTGTGACACGCTTGCAATGCGCTGCGACGAGCCTGCTCAGCCGCCGCGCGTAAAGCTGTTTGATACCCCTGCAAAGGAGCTTATCGCGCTTTACGGGCTTGCAATGGATGAGGCGGATGCGGAGTGCCTTAAAGTCTATTTTAAAACAGAAAATCGTGAGCCGACGCTGACCGAACTCCGCGTTATCGACACATACTGGTCGGATCATTGCCGCCATACAACCTTCAACACGCATTTGACAGATGTTGAATTCGAGGATGAACGCGTTCGGCGCGAATTCGAAAATTACCTTGCTCTTCGCGAAAGCATCGGGGACAAAAAGCCCGTATGCCTCATGGATATTGCCTGCGTTGCGGCAAAGGCACTTAAAAAAAGCGGCGAATTGCGCAATCTTGACGAGTCGGACGAAATCAATGCCTGCACCGTTAAGATAAAGGTCGATGCCGACGGCGTTGAGGAGCCGTGGCTGCTGCTGTTTAAAAACGAAACGCACAACCACCCGACGGAGATCGAACCCTTCGGCGGTGCGGCAACCTGCATCGGCGGCGCGATACGAGATCCCCTTTCGGGGCGGAGCTATGTTTATCATGCAATGCGCGTGACGGGCGGCGCAAACCCGCTTGCCCCGATTGAAAGCACCATCCGCGGCAAGCTTCCCCAAAGAAAACTTGCTGCAACGGCGGCGCAGGGCTACAGCTCCTACGGCAATCAGATCGGCATTGCAACGGGTCTTGTGGATGAAGTTTATCATGACGGCTATCTTGCAAAGCATATGGAAATCGGTGCTGTTGTCGGTGCGGCGCCCGAACGGAATGTCCGCCGCGAAAAACCTGCTGCGGGCGATGCCGTTATCCTTCTCGGCGGAAGAACGGGACGCGACGGCTGCGGCGGTGCAACGGGCTCAAGCAAGTCACACAACATATCATCACTTGAAACATGCGGAGCGGAGGTTCAAAAGGGCAATGCGCCCGAGGAACGCAAACTGCAAAGGCTGTTCCTGAACCCGGAAGCTTCAACATTGATAAAATGCTGCAACGATTTCGGTGCGGGCGGCGTTTCCGTTGCAATCGGCGAGCTTGCGGACGGACTGGATATCGAGCTTGACAGGGTTCCGAAAAAATATGCCGGGCTTGACGGCACGGAGCTTGCCATCAGCGAATCTCAGGAACGCATGGCGGTTGTTGTTGCGGCGGCGGACTGCGAAAAATTCCTTGCACTTGCAAACGGCGAAAACCTTGAAGCAACCGTTGTTGCCCGCGTTACGGATACCGGGCGCATGGTCATGCATTGGAACGGGGAAAAAATCGTCGATCTTTCCCGCGAATTCCTGAACACAAACGGTGCGGTGAAGCAAATGCGCGCCAAGGTTCAAAAGTGCGGCCTTTCGGATTGCTTCGCTCGAAAAAACTGTCCCGAAACGGGAAAAAAAGCCGAAACTACCTTTGCGGAAAGGCTCTCGGAATGTGTTTCGGATATTAACATCTGCTCTCGGCAGGGGCTTGCGGAGCGGTTTGATTCAACCATCGGCGCGGCAACGGTGCTTATGCCTTTCGGCGGAAAGAATATGCTGACGCCGACTCAGGCAATGGCCGCAAAGCTGCCCGTTCGCGGAAGCGAAACGGATACCTGCTCCGTCATGGCATACGGCTTTGACCCGCATTATTCGGCGGAAGATCCGTTCGGCGCGGCGTACTGCGCGGTCGTGACTTCCGTTGCCAAGCTTGTTGCGGCGGGTGCGTCAACAGAAAACTGCTGGCTGACATTCCAGGAATATTTTGAAAAGCTCGGCAGTGATCCCGTGCGCTGGGGCAAACCCCTTGCCGCGCTGTTGGGAGCGCTGCGCGCACAGCTCGGGCTTAGGCTTGCGGCAATCGGCGGCAAGGACTCAATGAGTGGAACTTTCGAAAACATAACGGTTCCGCCGACGCTTGTTTCGTTTGCAATTGCAGCGGATAAGGCAGGGAATATCATCTCTCCGGAATTTAAAAAGCCCGGCTCAAGGCTTGTTTTCCTGCCGGCGAAACCGGACGAAAACGGTCTTCCCGCAGCGGACTCTCTTCGCACCAATTTTGCGCTTGCAACGCGCCTGATACGCGGCGGCAGCGTGCTTTCCGCATGGGCAGTCGATAAGGGCGGCGCGGCGGAAGGCCTGTTCAAAGCCGCTCTCGGCAACGGAATCGGCGTTCGCCTGAATCCCGAATTCCCGCAGGAAGAACTGTTCTGCCGCAATTACGGCGCGCTTATACTTGAAATTGCGGAAGGCTGCACGGAGCAAATCCCGAACGGGCTCGAACTCGGCTCAACAATGTCGGAATTTGCGTTCGAATACAGGGACGAAAACGTTGCACTTGCTCCGCTGTTCGAAATTTACGACAAAAAACTTGAACCGGTTTACAGACATAAAACAACGGACGAAACGCCTGTTGAAATCGGTTCTTTCCGAAGGAATGCACCGATGATAAAGCCGAACGGCAGATATGCACGCCCGCGTGTGCTGATTCCGGTCTTCCCCGGTACGAACTGCGAAATGGATTCCGCACGGGCAATGCGCCTTGCGGGAGCGGAAGCGGAAGTGCTTGTTATCAACAACATCACCGCAAAGGGCATTGAAGAATCCGTCAACGCATTTGCGAACAGGCTGGAGGATTCACAAATTTTGTTCATTCCCGGCGGTTTCTCCGGCGGAGACGAACCCGAGGGCAGCGCAAAGCTCATTGAATCCTTCATGCGCAATGCCCGTGCGGCGGAGGCGATCGAACGGCTGCTCAACCGTCGCGACGGCTTGATTCTCGGCATTTGCAACGGGTTCCAGGCGTTGATAAAACTCGGACTTGTGCCTTTCGGAAAAATCATTCACACGGATGAAAACTGCCCCACTCTGACATATAACACGATCGGGCTGCATCGTTCGCGCCTTGTGCATACCCGCACGGTTTCCAACCTGTCCCCGTGGCTTATGTACCGTGAACCGGGTGAAGTTTCACTCGTTCCCGTGTCCCACGGCGAGGGAAGATTCGTTTGCCCCGATGAGCTGCTGAACAGGCTTGTTGAAAACGGACAGATCGCAACGGTTTACTGCGATGCATCCGGCAGAGCCTCCATGCGCACCGAGATAAATCCGAACGGCTCCGTGCTTGCCGTTGAGGGCATCACTTCTGCGGACGGAAGAGTGTTCGGAAAGATGGCACACAGCGAAAGATACGGAAAAAATCTTTACAAAAACGTACCCGGAAAGGACGAATCGGCGATCTTCCGCGGTGCAGTGGATTACTTCAGACTGTAACATAAAACGCTTCGACCGAAGACGGACTTTGCGGGAAAAGCGCGGCAAACACAAGCCTCTTCCCGCAAAGAACCCGAAATGTTCGGGACATTCCGAAAACACGGCAAATCGGGCAAATCGCGCCGTTTCGCATAAATGAGGCGCGGTTTGCGGAAATATATGCACCAAACAGAAAAATCAGGCTTTAATTATTTGGCCGTTTGGTGTATAATGAGTCAATTTCAATCCGCACAAAACCGCGAATAATGCGGTCGGATTGGAAAATGCAGACGGAAAGGGGAAAATATGAGCGCACAGATAATCGACGGCCGCGCAATTGCAGCGCAGGTCTATTCGGAACTTACAACGCGGGTGGCGGTGCTTAAGGCGAAGGGTGTTATTCCGCGTGTTGCCATCATTCATGTGGGCACGGAGGAAATGACCAAACGCTATGTCACACTGAAAGAAAATGCCGCGATAAGACTCGGCATGGAATGCGTGACCTATCATCTTGTGGAAGATGTTTCGCAGCAGCGGGTGATAGAGCTTGTTCAAAAGCTTAATGCGGATGAATCGGTTCACGGCATTCTGGTTCAGATGCCTCTGCCGGACAGCATGGACACAAAAACCGTTCTTGATGCCATTGACCCCGAAAAGGATATTGACGGTCTGCATTTCTGCAACGCGGGCAAGCTTTTGAACGGCGAGCCTGCCGTCATTGCCTGCACCCCGCGCGCTGTTATCCGTATTCTGGATGAAACGGGCATAGACATAATGTCCAAACACACGGTCGTCGTCGGAAAATCCGTATTGGTGGGCAGGCCGATTGCAATCTGTCTGCTGAACCGCAACGCAACGGTTTCGGTTTGCCACACAAAGACTCAGAATCTCGGCGACATAACCAAAAATGCCGATATTCTTATCGTTGCTGCGGGTTCGGCGGGGCTTATCAAGGCGGATATGGTCAAGGACGGTGCGGTTGTTATCGACATCGGACAGACAAATATAGACGGCAAACTCTACGGCGATGTTGACTTTGAAAATGTTTCAAAAAAAGCAAGCTATATCACAAAAGCTGTCGGCGGTGTGGGTCCGATGACCGTTGCAATGCTCATGACGAACCTTGTGGACTGCGCGGAACACGAGCTGAATGCACGGAATGCAAGGTAATCGAATCACTGAAATTACCGACCGCATTGCAGTCGATCGAACGAATAATCAAATTCCTGAAGCAAAAGCCCGAAAGGGCTGAAAATACCAAGCCCGGAAGGACCGCAAAAAGCCCGGAAGGACTGCCGAACAAAACCGGAAACTTATAAACAGAAAGGAAAAAACTGTTATGGCATTCATCTACAGCGAACCTTCACGCACCTTCGGCGAATATCTGCTTGTTCCAGGATATTCCTCCAAGGAATGCATCCCCGCAAACGTCAGCCTGCGCACCCCTCTTGTTAAATTCCGCAGAGGTGAGGAACCGGCCGTCTCGATCAACACTCCCATGGTATCCGCAATTATGCAGTCCGTATCAAACGATACGATGGCGATTGCGCTTGCCCAGGAGGGCGGAATTTCTTTCATCTACGGCTCCCAATCCATTGAGGATCAGGCTCAGATGGTGCGCAACGTAAAGGGACATAAGGCGGGCTTTGTGAAGAGCGATTCCAACCTTCGTCCCGATGCAACTCTTAAAGACGTTCTTGAGCTTCACGAACTCACCGGGCATTCCACCGTTGCAATCACGGCGGACGGAACGGGCACGGGCAAGCTCGTCGGCATTGTTACCGATAAGGACTACCGCGTCAGCCGAATGCCTCTTGACATGAAGGTTTCCGAGTTCATGACTCCGCTCAGCCGCCTTGTTTATGCAACCGAGGATATTACCCTTAAGATTGCAAACGATATCATTTGGGATCACAAAATCAACTCCCTTCCCATTGTGGACGACAGGGGGCATCTTAAGTTTTTCGTTTTCCGCAAAGACTATTCCAACCACAAGGCTAATCCGCTCGAATCGATCGACAGCAGCAAGCGTTACCTTGTCGGTGCGGGCATCAACACCCGCGACTATGCGGAGCGCGTTCCCGCGCTTGTTGAAGCAGGCGTTGATGCACTTTGCATAGACTCCTCCGAGGGATACACCGAGTGGCAGAAGCTGACCATTGACTTCATCCGCGAAAAATACGGTGACAGCGTTAAAGTCGGTGCGGGCAACGTTGTTGACGGCGACGGTTTCCGCTATCTTGCGGAATGCGGAGCGGACTTTGTAAAGGTCGGTATCGGCGGCGGTTCGATTTGCATTACCCGCGAACAGAAGGGCATCGGCAGAGGACAGGCGACCGCAATGCTCGATGTTGCGCGCGCACGCGATGAGTATTATGAGGAAACGGGCATTTATGTTCCCATCTGCTCCGACGGCGGCATTGTTCACGATTACCACATCACCCTTGCGCTTGCAATGGGTGCGGATTTCGTGATGCTTGGAAGGTATTTCTCCCGCTTCGACGAAAGCCCCACTCCGAAAATCCGCATTAACGGCAACTACTATAAGGAATACTGGGGCGAAGGCTCGAACCGCGCACGCAACTGGCAGCGTTACGACATGGGCGGCGCGGCAAAGCTCAGCTTTGAAGAAGGCGTTGATGCATATGTTCCCTATGCGGGCAGTCTTAAGGATAATCTTGCAGTCACCCTCGGCAAAGTTCGTTCAACAATGTGCAACTGCGGCGTGCTGAACCTTGCGGACCTGCGCAAAAATGCAAAGCTGACGCTCGTTTCTTCAACAAGCATAGTTGAAGGCGGTTCGCATGACGTTATCCTGAAAAGCAATGTTCCCGTTTCCGGAAGATAATTTCTGAAAACATAATATGAATGAATAAAATGCCGCCGCGGACAATTCTGTTCGCGGCGGTGTGATTTTTGTTTTTTGATTTTTGCTTAATAATAAAAACGGCCGAAGCCGCCTTTTTTGCATCAGCCGGAGCGGAAAAATCAAACTGCCGGCGGAATTTTTTGGTTGAGGAAAGTCATTGCCTCTTTAGTGTAGGCGAAGGTAAGGCAATCCAAGCTGCCGTAAAGTTCGGTAAGACGCGTTTCGGGAGCGGGGATTTGACCGTCCAGACTGAGGCAAATGAAGTTTTCGGGTTTAAGTTTGCCGTACATACCGCCGAAATTGCCCACCATCAGCGTCACGACGCGCAATTCGCGCACGGCGGAATACGGGAAGGTTTTAAGAAGCTTTCCTGTTTTGCCGAACACCCGAATTTCAGATTCCGTAAGTTCGAGCTTGCGCAGGGAAATATCGCGGCTGAAACGGTAGAGCAGGAAAAGTCCGCTTGAAACAAGCGCAAAGAAGGCTGCACACAGTGCGGTATACTGTGCGAGTATGCCTGCAAAGGTCAGCACGGCAAAAGCAATGCAAAACGAAAGCGCAATTACGGAAAACGCAAGCGTTATACGCATGCTGCGAAAATGTTCCTTTGAAACGACAGGGCAGATCATGCATACCTCCTGAAAAATTTCGATGCCCCTGCTGTTTTAAAAGAGTCAAAACGCGGATATGCCCACAATTAAAAGAACAGGTGCTCAATAAGAATTTTTGCGCCGATGCAAACAAGGAAGATCCCGCCGATTATCTCCGCACGTTTGCGGAACTTTTCTCCGAGTTTTTTGCCGCCGAGTGCGCCGAGCAGTGTCAGAATGAACGTGACGCTGCCGATGAAGCCGACAGCAAGCAGCAGCTTGCCGGTTGAAAAGCTGAAACTGCGGAAAACGATGCCTGTTGCAAGCGCATCAATGCTGGTGGCAATTGCCATTACAAACAGTGTGCCGAGTGCGAACGGGTTTGACGGTTCGGCCTCCTCTTCGGCGCGAACGGCTTCGATTATCATTTTGCCGCCGAGAAAAACAAGCAGCACAAATGCGATCCAGTGGTCGGTTCCTTCAACAAAGCGCGTAACGCCGCTGCCGAATATCATTGCAAGCAGCGGTATGATATAATACCCCAAAAGAGGCATTACCGCCTGAAAAACTCCGAAAAACAGCCCCATCAGGCCCGCTTCGCGAAATTTGACTCCTTTGCCGCCCGCATTGGAAAGGCCGGCAGAAACAGCAACCGCCATTGCATCCATACTCAGTGCAACGGCTGTCAAAAACAATTCCCAAATACTCATCACAACAGATTTTGACGGTTTGAATTGCGGGGGGTGGGTAAAACAGCCTGAAGTCACTCAGCCCCGATTAAACCGCCGCAAAAAATCGTTCGAAATGCGCCCCGGGTCAAACCCAAGCGTCATTCTCGGGTTCCTCGGGTTCGTCATCAAGAAGCTCGGCAAAGACTTCGAAAAGTTCTTCAAGCAGAACTTCATTTTCGACGGGAATGTAAGCATCGCCTTGCTCGTCCTTTGCGATTTTCACAAAAATCACTTCGGGTTCTTCTTCGTCGATCTGATCCTCCGGAACGAGTGCAGCATATTTCGCACCTTCATAGGGGAAGGTCATGATATGCCAAAAGTTTTCTTCCCCGCCGTCTTCGGTCAGAAAAGTCACGGGTTCAAGCTCGGCGGAATCATCAAATTCCTCGGGCTGCGGGTTAATTTTTATGTTTTCTTCAATCATAACATTGCCTTTCAAAGTGTAAATAATTATTACAGAGCGGACGTTATCTCAGCGGATGGAGCGTCATATAGCCTTCGAGAATGACCTGTGCGGCAAGTCTGTCGATAACTTTGCGGCGTTTTTTCCAGTTTAGTTCCGCTTCAAACAAAGCGCGTTCCGCAGCAACGGTGGAAAGCCTTTCGTCAAAAAAGTCGTGCTCGCCTTCCCAACCGTTCAGTACAACGGCGGCAAAGGCACGAACCTTTTCGGAAGCAAAGCCGTAGCTCCCGTCCATATTGCGCGGCATTCCGAACACGATGCGGCAGGGGGCATAGCGTTCCGCACATTTGCGAATGTATTCTCCGTCCTTGTCATCATCTCCGGTGCGGTTATAGGTTTCGATGCCCTGCGCGGTGATTCCGAGCGCATCGCTGACGGCAAGCCCGACGCGCTTGTCGCCGACGTCAACTGCAAAATAGCGATATGCCATAGTGTATCTCTCCGAATTTAACGGCAAATCAACTCTTTTCGCCGTCGAATTTATTCCACAATTATAACTCATATTCGCCTTTCGGTCAACCCGAAAAAGTCGGAAAGCGGACGTTTTTCGAATAACCGTGATAAGTTTTCATCTTCCGCGGATGTCCGGAAAAAAGAAAACATCGGGGACGGGCCGCAGCTTTCCGCTTCCCGCTCCCGATTATTGTGCTGTGTGCGTTTTTGTCGAACAATTCCGAAAGCACCGAATCAAAGCCGGTTAGGCGGAGACTGCGGAAACATCACTCAATATATTTTTTATGCGCATTTAAAAATTCGACGAATGCCGAAAAGCTGCGCTTTCCGAGTTTTCCGTCAACGTTGAGCCGCTGCCCGTCGGAAGCCGTATAGCCTGCGGCGTTGAGCATGGCCTGAAGTGCGGACACGGGTTTGCCCTGCATCATGGGGCTTGTGAGTGCAAAAACAATGCGATCCGGGCTTTCGTCAACATAATCGCGGTAACAGATATCGATGTCCACTCTGCCCGCAATGCCGTCCACCTTTCCCGTGCCGCGCTGCCACATGGTGAAATCTCCGGAATAAGTCGGCCTTGAGGCGTACTGAGCAAGCCAAACGTCCCAGCGGCGGGTCGTTTCGGAAGGAATAAGAGCCGAAAGCCAGTATTTGCTGCTGTAAAGCATGGGCTTATAGCCGCGTGCTTCGATTCGCGTACAGAATGCATCGATTATCGCGCCGCGTGTTTTTTTCGGCATTGCAAGGAACTGAGCCGCCTCGAAATCCATTGCAATCGGATAATCAAGATGATACGGTGCGCACTCCTCTGCGGCACGCTCCGCCTCTTCGGCAGCGGCAAAAGCAGTGCGTGCTCTGCTGTAGACATATGCGCCGACGGGCAGCCCGATGGCGGCGCAATTGCGCATGTTGCGGTGAAACTCCGGGTCAACGGTGTTTACACCCTGTGTGCATTTGATAATTGCAAAGCCTGTGCCGCCGGCTTTCACACGCGCCCAGTCGATTTTCCCCTGATAGCGTGAAACATCAATTCCTGTTTGTATGATTCTCCGTTCATTCATAAAGAGTGCAGCCCCTTTCGCTTATTCACATAAGCTTATTCAGGTGCTGCACGATTATGCGGCATATTCATTTATTTCACAGCGGGGCTGCTGACTGCGGGATGATTCGGATGCAATGCCGAACTACGGATTTGCCCTTTTCCTGCCTTTTTGCCGCCCTTATTTATGCAGCAAAGGCGAAAGCGGCTTGTAAACGAGGAAGCACAGTGCAACATCCAGCGCTCCTTTGAAGAAAGTGAACGGCATGTTGAAAACAAGCAGGCATTCCAAAAGTCCGTCGGTTGAAGGGCGAATGGATTGATACATGCCGATGATAGCTTCAAGCGGCAGATCATAGAGTTTCACATATGCGGGATAGACAATGAAATAATTCAGCGGCACGGACAATACGGACATCAGCACCGCGCCGACAAGTGCGCCTGTCAGCGCACCCTTGCGGGATTTGTATTTTTTATAGATGAATCCGGCAGAAAACGAGAATACCGCTCCCATGATGAAATTGAACGTCTCGCCCACATATGCCGACGAAGTGCCGTGCAGCAGCGAAAAAAGCACGTTCTTGAGCAGCGAAACAACAACGCCGTAAACAGGTCCCAACGAGAATGCAGCCAAAAGCTCGGGCAGATCCGAAATATCAAGCTTGACGAATGAAGGAATCAGCGCGGGAATCGGAAACTCAATGTACATGAGAATAAAAGCTATCGTTGAAAGCATAGCGGTTACGGTGAGTTTGCGTGCACGGGTTTGTGTTGACATAAAAAACACTCCTTTTTATCATTTGTCCCTGAAAGAACAAGTCTTCCGGGGTGCATGACACAAAAGAGCGTTGAAATCACGCGAAAAGGTGCGCAGCACAGCTTCTCTCATCCGGACTGTGACCGTCGGTACCGGAATTTCACCGGATCGTGCGGCAAAAGCCGCTTGCGGACTGTGACCGCCGGTGGGGAACTTCGCCCCGCCTCGAAGACTGATGATTCAGTTGACGGTATGATTATACTCCGTGCGGCGCAAAAGTCAACAGGGAATTTTCTCTAAAAGGGAAAATTTCGGATAAACCTTAAGGATGCAGGCAAAATTCCGAACGTTAACTCCGATTCTTAAATCACAAGGACGGCGCGGATTGCTCTGCCCCATTCGGCAGCAAGTTTTTCGAGTGAATATGATGCGTTTGCGGGGCTTGTTGAAGGCAGCGCCGTGACGGTGCAGCCGAATTTTGCGGTTTCTTCGGAAAGATATTTGCGAAAAAGCTTTTGCGCCGTTTGACCGTTTAAAAAAACGGCTTTGATTTGCGTCGAACGGAGGAGCGGAGCAATATCGTTTGCGGTGACGGCCGAAATACTGCTGTCCGCCGAACCGCGTATGCTGCATTCGGCGGCGACATCCCAAAGCGCGATGTGGCGAGTGCGCAAAAACTCCTGCTTTTGCTCGATCGTTTGCGGCAGCGGCGCGTCGAACACGGAGGAAAGCACGCGCCAAAAGCGGTTTTGCGGATGCCCGTAGTAAAAGCCGCTTTCGCGGGATTTGACCGAGGGGAAACTGCCGAGTATGAGTATTTGAGAATCGCTGCCGAAAAAAGGCGGAATGCTGTGCGTTTCGACAGCGGCGGGAGCTTGAATTCTGCTCATGGTTCGTAAAAAGATTTACAACAGGATGATTGGATAAGGGAAGGGCCGGAAAACGCGGCAAACTGCACTTTCCGACCCGGGCACTTCAAATCCGAAAAGGAATCAGGCAAGTTTTGATTCCTTTTCGGATTTGTCTGTTGATGCAAAAACTTAAACCGTTCGGCCCGTTCTGCTGAAATCAGCCGGGCTTTGTTCGGTGTTTCAGTACTTGAGCGCGGAGCGGATCGCCTTGCGGAAAGGCGGAAGCATTGCGATGATGACGCAAACTGCGATGTCCGCAAACATGTAGGGAGCGTTGTACAGAAGGGAATACATAAACGCGGACTGTCCTGCTGCGGCATATTCGCCGAAGAAAACCGCACCGGTGAACAGGTGGCAGAGGAAGCGCAGAGTGCCGCCGATAAGAACGGAGAAGACGAGGTTGCGCTCGCCTTTTACAAGGCCGCCGAGTCCGATAACACCGAAAGCAATGGGGTAGTCAACGAGCATCTGAATCCAATGCGTCATTTCGGGATTCTGAATATACTGAAGGAAGCCGTAAACAACGCCCGCCATAACGCCGTATTTTGCGCCGTAGCGATTGGAATAAACCATCAGCGGCAGCATGCTTGCAAGGGTTATGGAGCCGCCGTTGGGCATTGAAAAGAGTTTGAAATAACTCAAAACAAAGCTTATTGCGATGCAGAGCGCACCGTGAACAAGGATGACCGTCGGAGTGGGATTGCCGGTAAAAGCGGCGGGCTCAGTGCATTTTTTCCTGCGCTGAACAAGGAAGATGATGAGCGCGGCGGCAAGCACGGCTGCGGCTGCAAAGAAGATCCAACCCTTTGTGTCAACGCCTTTGAGCTTTTCAAGCAGCACAAATTCGATTTTTTTACCATCGAACAACATAAAAAAGTTTCCTTTCTGAAAATAAACGCCCCCGCAAACGGTGCGGAGGCGTGTAAGCACAAATTTTCGCACCGCTTCCCTACGCAGGTATTACCCTAACAGGTTCAAAGGTTCTTTCTCAGTACATCGGGAATGACCCGTGTACGCACCCAGCGGATGTGTTCAATTTTCATTCTCAATTATAAAGCCGCGCTGCCGAAAATGCAATAGCACGAAACAATATATTGTCACAATGTGCGCGTGACGCCCGAAAAATTCCGATGCCCATATGGAAAAACGACTGCAATCGTGGTAAAATGAAGTTTAATGCGGCAGCAGCGCAATGCTGCATCTATGCAGTGAAAGATAAAAGAATAAGGGAAATGCGGAACGGCATGAATACAATCGAAAAAAACATTAATGTTATTGAAATAAGCGATATATCGGCACCGGAGCTTGATGTTTTTGCAAGGATGACGGAAACACAGCTCCGCAGCAAACTGGAGCCGGAGAAGGGCATATTCATTGCGGAAAGCCCGACTGTTATCAGAATTGCGCTTGATGCAGGGTATGAACCGCTTTCGCTGCTTGTTGAAAAAAAGCATGTTGCGGGACAGGCGGCGGATATAATTGAACGCACGGCGGGGATCCCTGTTTACACGGCCGAAACGCAGCTGCTTTCAAAGCTTACCGGTTATCCGCTCACACGGGGTGTGTTCTGCGCAATGCGAAGGAAGCCGCCCCTTTCGGCTGAAAGCGTTTGCGGCGGTGCAAGCCGCATTGCCGTTCTGGACGGAATTGTTGATTCAACAAATATCGGAGCAATCTTTCGCTCCGCCGCCGCGCTCGGCATGGATGCGGTGCTGCTATCCCCCACCTGCTGCGATCCGCTTTGCAGGCGTGCAATAAGGGTCAGCATGGGCACGGTGTTTCAGATTCCGTGGGCAAGATTGCAGCCGGACGAGGAAGGGAACCGATTCGGACGGTTGAAAGCACTCGGGTTCAGGCTTGCTGCAACGGCGCTTAAAAATGACTCTGTGAGCATTGACGATCCGCGCCTTGCGGCGGAACCCCGCCTTGCCGTTGTAATGGGCACGGAAGGAACGGGGCTTGAACAATCTGCGATAGATTCTTGCGATTATACCGTGATGATTCCGATGCATCACGGGGTGGATTCATTGAATGTTGCAGCTGCAAGCGCGGTTGCGTTTTGGCAGCTGGGAAGGAGAACGGAAAGCTGCCGAAATAATGCGGACTGCAATAAAAACGACTGAAAACAGATTCGACAGGCAAGAAACTGTCACAATTGCCGCAAAGGAATAACAATTCCCATATTGACTTCAGCCCGACCGAAACCTATAATGGTTATCGGTCGGTTACTTGATGCGGCGAAATTCAAAGGCGGAAGGAAGCCGATGGTATGCATAATGCGGCTGTGTGCGGAGGTAAAAGATGGCATGTGATACAAAGGAAAGGATAATCGAGGAAGCATTGAGGCTTTTTTCGGAAAAGGGCTATGCGGGAACATCCATGAGCGACATCGCGGAACGGCTCAAAATCACAAAAGCCGCACTGTATAAGCACTATTCGGGCAAGCGCGAGATTTTTCAAAAGATTTTGGACAGGATGAGTGCGTTGGATGCGGAACGTGCGGCGGAATACGATATGCCGGGAGCGGAGGACGACGAATATGCCGAAGCGTATATGAACACCGCGCTCGACAGCATACGCCGATACAGCATTGCGCAGTTCCGCCACTGGACGGAGGACGGATTCTCTTCCCGATTCCGAAAGATGCTCACCATTGAGCAGTACAACGATTCGACCATGGCGGATTTGTATCAGAACTACCTTGCGGCGGGTCCCGCGGAATACATGGCAAGGATATTCCGCCGTGCGGCGTCAACCGATGCGGAGGCGATGCAGCTTGCGCTTGAATTCTACGGGCCGATGTTCCTGCTTTACAGCATGTATGACGGAGCAAAGACCGATGATGAAAGAAAAAGTACGGTTCTTGCATTGGATGAGCATATCGTTCGGTTTGCGGAAAGGCTGAACACGAAACATCAAGCAAAAGTCGGACAGTAAACCGTAAAGGCAGGCGTTTCCGAACGCCGCAGCATAATTGAAGTAAACAAAGAGAAGAAGTGAGTAAAATGAAAAACGAAAACAAAAATACGGCGTTCGGATTCTTTTGTCTTCCCGGTGCAGTGCGGGAATCGGACTCTGCAAATACGAACTGAAGCTCACGGACACAACGGAAGAGGAAGCGGAACTGAGCTGTATCAACGATGCATTGAAACATCTGAATGATGTTCCTGCACTGTATCCGAAGGGCTTTTTCAATCAGTTCCGCAACAGCATCGGCGGAAGTGTATGACAGAAAGTCTGCCGAAAGGAGGATGCTTTATGAAAAACGGGGAAATTACAGTCAGGTTTGCAGCCGAAAACGAACTTGCACGCGTGAACGAGTTGAGGGAGCAGGTAAGCCGCCTTCATGCCGAAAACAGACCGGATGTTTTTCGCCCGGATTTCTGTAATGAACTGCGGCAGATTGCAAAAAACGCATTCGATGCGGATGATTCGGATGTTGTTGTTGCCTGCATGGACGGAGACATATGCGGATTTGCAATACCGGAGTACATTGAGCGGCAGGAATCATGCTGTCGGCGCGCCGAAAAGTTTTGCAGGATTTCCGAATTCGGCGTTGATGCAGCTCTGAGAAGGCGCGGGGCTGCAAAGGACGATAGCGGAGCTGAGATGATTCGGAAAATTCGGGAAGCTTTTTTCCGAGAGATGAATGTGTTTAACAAAAGAAAATGCAAAAAAAATATCGGCAGTTTCTTCCGGGGCGGCAGAAACTGTCGGTTTTTATTTGTGCATTCGTGCGAACAATACAGGCAGAAACCGTGCCGTGGTGAATGCGCACAAAAAACGGGTAAAAACGCAGCGGATGGAAAAATGTCTTGACATGCGGTATTTTTTGCTGTAATATAATATTACGGAGTCGACACATGCGGCTGAAATTGCGGCATTGAATCCGTATCTTTGAAAAAATCGGGAGGAATACTATGAAAAAATGCGAGAACTGCAACCTTATTTTGCAGGACGGTGATGCTTTCTGCCCCAAATGCGGCGGAGCAACGGTCGAATGTGATTCCGGCAGCAATGCCGAGGGTGAAACAGCCTGCAATTGCGGGGAGAATTGCAGCTGCGGCGAAGAAAACCGCGAATGCGGTGAACAGACGGCGGAGAACGTGCAGGCCGGTCCGCAGATGCAGTTTGTTGACGACGGAAAGAAGAAAAAGGGCAAAAAGGGTCTTATCGCCGCAATTATCGCGGCAGTCATCGTTGTGCTCGGCGTCGGCGCGGCTCTTGTTTACATGCTCGTTTTGAACACCCCGTCAAAGCAGTTCCTTATGGCGCAGGCAAAAATGTTCAAAACCGAGTGGTCGGGCAAAACAACGGTTGCGGATGTTCTCAAGGGCAAAGGCCAACCCGTCAAAAGGGATTTTTCATCCGATATTTCGGTTTCTATGAACACCGACAATCAGAATTTCAACGATATTCTGAACAAGCTTTCGCTGGACTATAAAATCAAATCCGAAGGCAGCGAGTACCTTTTGAACGGTGAGCTGAATTATAACGGCTCCCCCCTGCTTTCGTGCGTTTTGACGGCGGACGAGAACACCGTGGGTCTTTATGTACCGGAGCTTTCAAGTGAATATTATATCGCGGAAAAGGGACTTGCACAGAGGGTACTCACGGACGAAGATGCAGGCGAATACGACCCCATCGAGTACACCAAGCTTGACGACATTGAAAAAGCGTACAACAGCCTTGTTAAGAGATACGGCAAAATCCTTCTCGGCGGCATTGACGATGATGATGTTAAAGTCGAAAAGAACGTGACCGTGAAGCTTGAGCTGCTTGAAAAGGAGTTCAAGGGCTGCAAGGTTTATACATACACTCCCGATAAGGAGCGCATTGCGGCCGCGCTGAAAGCCCTCAGCGGGGAAATGCGTGAGGATGAGGAACTTTTTAACTATGTATGTTCACTGACAGAGTTCTATTACGGCAGCGATGCGCTCACAATGCTCGGCGCTTATGCTGAAGAAAGCACAATCGCTTCCGAAACCGGCGTTACGGAGGCGAAAACATGGAAGGAAAGACAGGCGGCACTTGCCGATTACATCGCGGAACATGCCGATGAATTTGCACAGCATCTTGTTGACAGCGGGTTCGAAATAAAAACTGCCGTGCATAAGGGAAAGCCCGTTATGCAGACCGTAAAGTACAGCGAGTCCACCGTATGTTTCGAGATAATTTCCGACAGGGAAGAGCTTTTGCTTGCGTGGAAAGTAATAGACGATGACGGTCGGAACGGCGCAAGCTTTGTTGCCGAACTGACCCGCAAAGACGGAATGCTGAACGGAAAAATTGATGTCAATAATATCGATTCCGATGAAAGCAGCAGAGTTATGAGCATTGAACTGAAGGATATTTCAAGCGAAAAGAAATCGGCTCTCGGCATTCCTTACGGAACTGTGACGGTTACGGTTGCCGATGAGGATCTTCTTAATGGCGAGGAAATGACATACACTCTCATCACGAGTGCGGCGGAGAACGGCGGGACCGAACATTTAATGACGGTGGAATTGCCCGAATCGCTCGCGCCCTCCCTTGAGTCTCTCGGTCTTTCCGGCACGCTCAGCGAGATGACGATGAAGATTTACAGCTCCGACAAGGCTTCAACCGCAAAGGCTCCCGATGCCGATTCAACGAACCTTTCTTCCGAAGAAGAGATTGAGGAGACGTTAAATGAAATGACCGGGGAACTTGCGAATGTCATCTTGCAGTTTATGTTTTCGGAAATGATGTGAGGTTGAATATCCGCAACAAAGTATTGCGATAAAATTTGACTGCCGCTGCGAGGGAACGCGTTGCGTGAACCTGCGGCGGCAGTCGGTGCATTTAATGGCTATGGAAAAAGAACAGGTTTTAGTGCTTGAAAACATAACAAAAGCGTACGGAACAAGGTTTTCGAAAGAAAAAAAGCGGGTTCTCGGCCCTGTTTCGCTCTGCATTCGAAAGGGCGAAGCTGTCGGAATCACGGGAGAAAACGGTGCGGGCAAAAGCACTCTTCTTTCCGTTGCGGCGGGCATTGAAAGACAGGACGCGGGAAAAATCGAACTTGCGCCGCTCGGACGCGGACAGTTGGGATACGTTCCGCAGGAAATCGCACTTTATCCCGCATTGACAGGAATGCAGAACCTGAGATTCTTTGCATCGGCAGCCGGGCTTTACGGGCGGAGGCGCACAATTCGGTGCAGGTACCTTTTGGAAAAAGTGAACCTTGCGGACAAGGCGGACAAGCCCGTTTCAACATATTCGGGCGGGATGCAGCGGCGGCTGAATCTTGCCTGCGCATTGGTTGGGGACGTGAAACTGCTCCTGCTTGACGAACCGACGGTCGGAGCGGATGAAAACTCAACAGAAATAATACTGAATACAATCACCGCTCTGAAAAACGGCGGCTGCGCGGTGCTGCTCGTTTCGCACCGTGCGGAGGATATTGCACGTGTCTGCGACAGGGCAGTGAAACTGAAAGACGGGGTCGTTGAAGATGGCAGTCGGTAAAAAAACGAACAAAGCAGGTTCGGGGCGAAAGTGGTTTCGGCTCCGTTCGTTTGCCGCATGTGTTCGGAAGGATATCTGCCTTTTTTCGTCTGCGGCGGGCATTGCCTGCCTGCTGCTGCCGTTTATTGCCGCTTGCCTGCTTGCTTTCGGGCTGAATGATGCGCTTGCGGCGGAAAATGTGATTGAGCCCTTCCCTGTTGCAGTAATTGACAGGGATGAAACAGTAATGTCCCGCATGCTTATCGGGCAGCTGCGGCGCATTGAGCTTTTTTCGGAAATTCGCTGTGTTTCCGGTTCGAAATTTGATTCTGCATTCCGAACGGCCGAGGATGCGGCGCCGATCGTTGATTTTGAAGAGGATATGCTTGCGGGGTGTGCGGCGGCGGTCACGATTCCAAAGGATTATTTCTATTCGGTTTACTATATGGACGAGGGCAAGGTTGATGCATGGCTGAACGGAGAAATGCCGCTTGAAAGTGAGCTGACGGCCGATATAATCGAATCGGTTGCGGAAATAATGGCGGGCGAACGCGCGGCAATGCTTGCTGCTTTCCGCATTGCGGAGGGTGATGAACCTTCGGCGGAGGCGGTGCAGCGTTTCCGTGATGCATGTGCAAATGCGGTTTTGGACAGTGCGTTGGGGCGAAGAGCCGTTTTTAAGGATTCATCGGGTGCTTTCGGGGTGCGTTCTGCAGAGGTGCTCTTCGAAAAATATTTTGTTTGCGCTGTGTGCATGTTGTTTTTCAGCGTATCGCTCGGAATCATGAAAACAGTTCCCGACGAACTGCAAATGGGAACCGCAAAGCGGTTCATCTGTTCGGGAGGGTCGCGAACAGCATTTTCGGCTTCAAAATTTGCGGCGGCAGCGGCCATTTGCACGGTTGGTGCCGTTCCGCTTGTGCTTGTTTTTAAAACACCGTTCAGCGCACGTTTATTGCTGACGCTTTTGCTCGGCTCGACAGTCTGTGCGGAGCTGATGTTCCTTTTGAGCCTTGCTTTCAAACGAACCGAAAGGTTCATGCTTGCGGGCGGAATCGTGATGCTTGCGGCACTTTTCGCAGGCGGGGTGATTTACCCGCTGAATCTGATGCCGGAAGCGGTTCAAAAGCTGAGCATTTTGTCCGTGGCACGGCATATGTTTGCAGGCATTGTCCTGGAGGCGGCGGGCGGCGGCTGCGGCTTGGGCCCGCTTGCGGCGGCGGCCGGGATTTTGGCTCTGCTGTGCGGTGCAGCGGCGGCTGCCTTGGGCGGAAGTGCTGCGCGCCGGCACGGTTCGGCAAAGGGGGGAGCATGATGATACTTCGGCTTGCATTGCAAAAAATTCGCGCAATGGCGGGCGGATACGGCTTTTTTGCTGCGGTGCTTGCTGCGGCGTTTGCGCTCTTTTTCATCATTGCGGCCACTCTCGGAACGACGCGGACACAGCTGCTGAGGATTGCCTTGACGGATGAGGACGATTCCCCGCTTTCACATGAATTTGCCGAACTGCTGAATGATTCTGACAGTGAAATTACTGACGGTAAAATGCGGTTCGTTTCGGTGAGGTTCGGAACGCGGGAGGAATCGGAGGAGGCTGTTCGCAGCGGAAAAGCGGAAGGTGCTTTGATAATTCTGAAAGGCTTCGGCGCGGGGCTCGAATCCGGAGAAGAGGCGTTTCTTGAATACAGGGCTTCCGCCGATGCCTCATCGGCACAGGCGGCGGAGGAAATTATCGGCGGGCGTGCAGTTGCGCTCCGCAGCAGGCTGCGCTCCGCAGATTATGCGGAAAAGCTGCTGAACAGGGGCTTGACGGAAAAAGAGCTTTCCGAGCTTGAAGTCGCCGCGAAAGAGTATTATAATGAGCAGGTTGGGGCTGTGCGGTTCGAACGCATCGGCGGAAGTGTTGAAAAAGCGGATTCATCGGTTTTCGGCGCGCTCCGAGCACGGTTTTCGGGCATAGGTGCGTTTGCGGTGCTGACGCTGCTGCTGACTTTGGGGTCGTGGACGGGCTCGAATGCGGCGCGGGCGGCGGAAAAACGGCTTGCAGCGGAAAAAGGCGGAGTGAGCATTTCGTTTTGGAGCAATTTTTTGGCATTGTTCATATGCGGAATTGCGATGTATGCCGTTATGTATATTGCTGCTGCTGCGGCGGGGAGAAACTCCCCGAACGGGCATGAATTGCTTGCGGCGGGCTGTTACCTCTTTTGCGCAAGTGCGCTTGCGCTTGTTGTCGGCGGGGCGGATATTTCGGGGCGGATGAACCTTGCGGCACCGTTCATTGCGTTTGCAACAAGCCTTTTGGGCGGATGCTTTGCGGATACCGCTGCTCGTGGCGGATTGTTTGCAAAACTGGCGCTTTTGACGCCGCAGGGGCTCTGCATTGCGGGAGCGGACGGCAGCGTCGCCTGCATTGCGGTGCTTGCGGGAGCGGGCGTTGTTCTGCTTGCGTTAAAGCGGGCTGCGCTGCGGGTAAAATTTGCGGAAAGAAGGTAAATTCCCGACTCCTGTAATACGAACAGGCTTTATCAGGGAGAAAAAATGAGCTTAAACAGAGATTTGACCGTCGGCAAACCGGGAAAGGTGCTTTTGCGGTTCTGCCTGCCGTTGTTTGCAAGCATAATATTTCAACAACTTTATAATATTGCTGACAGTTTCGTTGCGGGAAAATTTATCGGCAACGATGCGCTTGCGGCGGTCGGCAACAGCTATGAAATAACATTGATTTTCATTGCGTTCGCGTTTGGCTGCAATATCGGCTGCTCCGTTATTGCGGCGCAGCTCTTCGGCGCAAAAAAGTTTTCCGACCTTAAAACGCTGGTTTACACCGTTCTGATTTCAAGCGGCGTGCTTTGCGTTGTGCTGATGACTTGCGGCTTCCTGTTCGGCGGCGCGCTGCTGAAACTCATTCGAACTCCGACCGAACTGCTTGCGGATTCAAAGCTTTATCTTGATATCTATATTGCCGGGCTGCCGTTCATGTTTTACTACAACGTCGCAACCGGAATCTTTTCCGCAATGGGCGATTCAAAAACGCCTTTCATCTTTTTGGCGTGTTCATCAACGGCAAATATCGGCATGGATATTCTGTTTGTACACAGTTTCAGCATGGGTGTTGCGGGTGTTGCGTGGGCAACCTTCATTTGTCAGGGTGTGAGCTGCATTCTTGCGGTTGCTTTCGTTTTGAAAAGACTTCACGCGCTCGAGTGCGAAAACCGTGGTGACAGGGTTCCTGTTTTTTCATGGCATCTGTTTGGGCGTTTTGCGGAGATTGCCTTGCCGAGTATTCTTCAGCAGAGTTTTATTTCCGTCGGCAATATAATAATTCAAAGCGTTATAAACAACTTCGGAGCGGCTGTCATGGCGGGATACTCTTCCGCCGTCAAGCTGAACAATATGGTCACAACGTCGCTCACAACTCTCGGAAACGGCATTTCAAGCTTTACTGCACAGAACCTCGGTGCCGCCAAGCCGGAAAGAATTAAAGCAGGATTTGCGGCCGGACTGCGGCTTGTGTTTGCAATCTGCGTTCCGCTTGTGCTTTTGTATTTCTTTGCGGGCAGGCAGCTTGTTTATGTTTTTTTGGAAAGCCCGACAGGCACGGCAGCGGATATCGGAATGCGCTTCCTGCGGATAATTTCGCCGTTCTATCTTATTGTTGCCGCAAAGCTTGTTGCGGACGGCGTTTTGCGCGGTGCGGGCATGATGAAAAAGTTTATGGTGACGACCTTCAGCGATTTGACTCTGCGCGTTGCGCTTGCGGCGGTATTGTCGAAAACCGCACTCGGAACAACGGGAATTTGGCTTGCATGGCCCATCGGCTGGACGATTGCAACCGCGCTGTCACTCATTTTTTACGGCACGGCCGATTGGAAAAAATACGTTAAAAAGAGCGAAAAAAGCATTCCTGTCGAAGCGGAAAACGACGAAGCGGAACTTGAAATGCAGACGGAATAAATCCTTTCGGAAACAGTCGAACACTCACGAAACCTGTTCGGTGCAGAGCAGAAAAAAATGCCGCGCGGAGTGCAGATATCGTCCGTGCGGCATTTGAATATTCGTTAAAAATCGGCGAATAAGCCGGACGGGATCAAATTTCCGTGCAGCCGCCGACGGTCACGAAACCGTCAAGCTTCCTCCCGTTTTTGCAAAGCGGACATTCGTCGCTGCGATAGACATTGTATTCGTTTAAATCGCTGCGCATGAAAATGCTGTGAACGGGTAAGCCGGCAGCTTCTTCAACAGCGGAAAATATCGAACCTATGCCCACGGGCTTGCCGCCGTAATAGCGGATGCATTCGGCAGCACGGGCAAGGCTGCGCCCTGTGGAAACTGTGGACATGAGCAGAAGAATATTGCGATTCGTAACATACTGCTGCATATCGCTGCTGAAGACCAATTGGTTGTTTGAATTTATGCCCGGAGTGATGATGTTAACGGCTGCGCCGCTGTTAACGCTGTGACTTGAATCGATGAGATCCTGCGCGATAAATGCGCCGATGACCTGCGTGTTTTCAAGGCAGATTATCGTGTCGATGGGTGTGCAGCGGAAAAATTTTGATATTTCGTCCGCCGCTTCGGCTGCCATTGCCGCATTTGACCGAATCTCTGTCATGCTGATATACCTGTCAACATGGGCATGCCCCGTTGCAAAGTGTCCGGAATAGATGCTCAGTTTAATGCGCCTGTTGCCTTTTGCCGCTATGGTGATTTTGTTTGACAGCATAATGAATACAATCCCCTCATGTCATAATATCGGAGCATGAACTGAAATTTCCATACCCGATATATTTATTTTAACATAAAGCGTCTTTTGGTTCAAGAGTAAAATATAAAAAATTTAAATAAAAATGAAACAATCACTCAAAAATCGTGTCCGGAAAAGCGCGCTGGAGCTTCATGAGCGTTTCGGCATCCATTCCCGTGCCTTCAACGGCGGAAATGAACTGCAATTCCTTCATGTTGAAGAACAACGAAAAATCGTCAATCGGGTTGTAGGTCAATATTACTCTCTGAAGGCGCCGCGTCTTTGACAGCAAAACGGAAATATCAGTCAGCTTGTTTGAAGATAAATTCAGAATCAGCAATCCGGTGCTGTTGAGCGGTGTTTCGCAGCTTTCGATTGCGTTGAACGAAAGATCCAGCGTGTGAAGGCTTTTCAGCGAACAAATCGGGTTTATATCGCCGATGTCGTTGCCGCTTAAATCAAGATAGTGCAAATCGGTAAGCGAAGAAAGCGGCTCGACAGCTGCTATATCGTTGCCGTGAAGCGAGAGTGTTTCCAGCGAAGAAAGATTTGAGATCGGAGAAAGATCCGAAATTGCGTTGTTGTCCGCATACAGGTTGATAAGTTGGGAAAGGGCGGAAATCGGGGATAAGTCCGAAACAGCGTTGCCGCTGATATCGAGAGTTTGCAGGGAAACAGCGGATGAAAACGGTGTCAAATCCGTGATTGCACACTGACGAACGCTCAGTTCGCACAATTGCGAAAGCTGTGACAAAACGTTAAAATCGGATGCCGAAACATTGTTGAGCGTCAATCGCTTCAGTTTTTTCAGCTGAGTGAGCGGCTCTAAGCTCTGCACGGTGTTGAACGATAAATCAAGCTCAACAAGGTTCTTAAATGCGGCAAGTTCCGAAATATCGTTGATGCCGCAGTGACTTAAATCAAGTTTTGTGACAGAAAGAATATCGCCGAGGAAGATTTTGCCTTCCCAAAAGAGCTGCTCGCGGACGCACTGCTCCAAACGGCGGTTTTTGAAATAATACAGTTCATATGTTGCGGAAATCTCATACGGAATATCTGTCGGCTCAGCATCGGGAGTTTCAATGCCGATATTTCCTGTCGGTGCAGGTGAAATCGGGGCGGTGCCGATGTCTGAAACACAGGCGCACAGGGCAAACACTGCGGCGACAGCTGCAATAATCAGAACAGATGTAAGAAAAACACGGGATAAATGCTGCAATTTTCCGCTGCATTCCGCTGCCTTGAAAAACATCATCGGCTTGCTCCTTTCGGGTACATCGGGCGTTGTGCTGCCGCAAAAATATTTTATCGGGGATTCGATGAAAAGTCAACCTGAAAGGCAGCTTTACAACAGCTTTTCGTACAGGCTGAACCAAGGCAGGCCGTATTCCTTCGAAATAAATGTTGAATCAGCCGAAGGAAGCTTCAGCCCCGCTGAAAAAAGTTTGGTTTCGGAATTTCGGTTCGAGCGCAAGCGCATTGTTGTAAGAAACAGCAAGGTGACTCGGCGCAAAAATCAATGCCGCAGCAGCGAGATACAGCCTGAAGTGATTGCAGCGTCTTTTTGCAGCAGAATTTTCCGACAGAAATATTGCGGCAACCCGACATTTACCCGTCCTGCTCAGTCAACCGTTTCGCCTGTTCCATCCAATAAGCCCGAATCATTTCTATCATTTTAATACAGTCGCTTTCAGCGGTGGAAGCATGATATTTTTTCATGTTGCTAAACGTATGCCCGCAAGGTTCAAGCGTAGTATCGCTCTCATAACCGCCGCTTACGCCGATAAGCCATGGACCGAGTAAGCCGGTTTTAAACTTGAAAAAATAGTATCTCATATCATGGAGTTCAAAGTTTCCGGCGTATTCGATCTTCCTCGGTTCTCTCCCGAGTTCATGCGGATCAGACAACCATATTACCATATTCTTTTTTGCAGCTTCCATCTGCGCAAGGTTCATTTCTTGTCACTCCCGTAAAATTAATTTGTTTAATTCGTGGCGATATGTAAAAGTCCGCCGCAATTCTAACAAAAATACGGCGGACATATGGCGGAGAGAAAGGGATTCGAACCCTTGATACGGTTCCCCGTATACACGATTTCCAATCGTGCGCCTTAGACCAGCTCAGCCATCTCTCCAACTGTATGTGCAAAGCATCATACGGCACTTGCATATAATACAGCATCGGGTGAAAAAAAGCAAGCTTTTTTTGCAATGTAGATGATATATTATCGATATTCGTAACCTTTATTGCTCAGGTCGGTTTAATGTGCTATAATCGATATGAAAGGGGAGCGAAATGCAAAAGAAAAGCGTTCGAACGGCATTGACTTATGCACTGCCGGGTTTGGTGAGTGTTGGATTTGCTGTGTTTGCGGCATTTTCGAAAAGAGCGGACAGGGCGGGCATTTTGTTCGGCGGTGCCGCGGCTTTGGTTTTCCAGCTGCTGATTTTTCGGCTGCTGCCCGTTTTTTTTGATTTTTTTACGGAGAACGAAGAAAAATCTCCGTGTGCGGACTTGGGTGTGCGAAGCCGAAGAAGACTGCACCCTTGGCTTCAAATCGTTCTTTCCGCGTTCATTATTCAATTTATTACAATTGCTGCAATATATGCGGCGGATATGAACCTGAACGGTTATTCGGGAACTGTCATTCAAGCTTATGCGCGCCTGTTAATAACGGGGAAAGGCAGCCCTGTTTGTGCGCCTGATGCGCTGAGCGGGCTCGGGTTGCTTTCCGCGCTTGGGGAATATGTATTTCCGCGTGCAATTGCTGCGGGTATCGGGGTTTACAGGGATGCTGCGCTGCTCGGCATTCCGACGGCGGGGCTTGTTTTCGCACTGAACACGATTTCAGTGTGTGCAGCCGCTGTAATGCTGTATGAGCTGATGCTGCTCGACTTCGAAAAGCGTACGGCGGTGTTTTCCGTCAGGGTTTTGTTGTTTTCGCCGATGTTCGTTTTGCTTTTGCAGCCCACATCGGGTTTATCTGTATTTCTCCTGTTTTCGCTTGCGGCTGCATATTGTGCAAGGCGCGGATATTATGTTCGGAGCGGACTTTTCGCGGCGGCTGCATCGGCATTCAATGTGTTCGGCCTGCTGCTTGCGCTGCTGCCGATAACGGAGGGAATACGTGCCTGCCGTTTAAAAAAACGGAACGGAGAAAAGTTTGCGGGCAGCTGCGCTCGCTGCGCGGCGGGAGCATTGCTTCCGGCTGCGGTCTCGGCCGGCATGATCGGCGGCTTGCTGTACTGCGGTATGCTTAACGACTGCTTTTTGAAAGGTGCGATCGGACTGCGGCAGGGGTTCGGGTTTATGTTTGAATCTGCGTTCGGACTGCTAAGTCTTGATGCGCCTGAAATATGGGTGAGCGCTGTTTCCTGCATCGTACTTATTCTTCTGCTCTTTGCGGGCGGGAGAAGAATCAGATTGAGTTATTCGCTGTTTTGCTTTGCATGGATGGCAATCGCCTTGCCCAACGTTGACACAAAATATATATTGGTTTTGACGGCGGCGTTTCCGTTTTTGCCGCTGTTTGTTTCGGCAATTGCGGAGAGCCGCGCCGTGCGGGTGATCGTCGGCGTTTTGGGGTTTGCATGTGAAATTGCATTCGCCGCATTAATGTTTATTTAAAAGCTTTGCTGTGCGTAAAAGCTTTGCTGTGCGTAAAAGCTTTGCTGTGCGGGCATTGGAGCAGGCGGCCCGAGAACGGACTTCATAAAACAAAACTAAAGATAAGCTGCAAAAGCTCGCTGCCGACGGTCACTGCGGCAGCGGGCTTTTAGGCTTTAACGGAATTAAGTGTAAATTTGCATGAGCCTGCTTCGGAACAAATCGGGCGAATTTATTTTTCGGCAGCACTTTCCGCTTTGTTCGCAGCGGTTTCTGTGCTTTCTGCTTTGTTCGGAAAGCGAACTTTTGCAAGCAGCGAGGTGTTTTTCATCAGCCACCAAAGTGCAATGAGCACCTGGAGAACCGCTGCAATGATATAAATGAGAGAAACGTTCGGAACGTTAAGCGAGATATCAACCGAAAGTGCAACACCCCAAACGATTCCGCAAACGGACAGATAGCTGAAAATCGGCGGATGCCAAAGCGCGGACAGCACGAGCGTCACGATGAACATCGCGGGGATTGCATAAATGAATGCAAGCCAAATTCGCGGAAGGTCGGGAAAGGCAACTTTGAATGCGAAAAAAACAACGGCCGCAACAAGCCACACCAGTCCGGCGGACATCAGCGTTATGATACTGCGCTTCAGCTTAGGTGCGGCACGGTGGCTCTTTCGATGCTTTTCAGTCAAAAGGTCGTTAACCGTTACGCCGAACAGTTCCGCAAGCATGACAAGAACAAAAATATCGGGAACACCGTCCGCTCTCTCCCATTTGGAGACGGATTTATCCGAATAGTGGATTTTTTCGGCAAGCTCCGCTTGGGTAAGGTTGCATTCACGCCGGTAGCGCACAATGTTTTCGGCAATGGTTTTTTTCACTTTTTCATCATCTCTAACTATCATGAGGCTATTTTACAACAACAAGCGGAAAAAAGCAACAGAAAATCAATTATAATGCGATATATAAATTTATTAACAAAAATAAACAAAAAAAACACACTCTACTCACGGTAGAATGCGGGTTTTTGAACTCTACCGGCGGGAATCGGCAGCGTAGAATTTCATATGCGCGCAATAGGGTGCATTTCGGCGGGGAATATGATACAAAATAAACCGCAAAGCAAAGCAGGGACACCTGCCTTAGGCCGACATAAACAGAGGAGGCCGGTACGGAAAAAGAAAAGCGAAAGGAATCAGCAGAAACATGGAGAATCTCAGAGCGAATCATTTTGAGAGTCGGGACAGCGGACTCAATAAAAACGAATTTAACTTGTCCGCAAAATCCGGAAGGTCGGTCGGCAAGGGAAAGCTGCGCGCTGCCAAAATTATACGGGTTGTAACCGTGCCGCCGGTATTTGCGGCTTTTCTCACAACGATTCTTTATATTGCAATGGGTGACGCTGCGTTTGCAAACAGGTTTCACTATGCGGAGGCTGTTTTTTCGCTCAGCCTTCTGCCTGTTGTTCCGTATGCGCTGTGCGCGGTGATTCCTGCGTTGAAAAAGCGCGGAAGGAAATTTGAAAGGACGGTTGCGCTCATTTTCTCGGTGACGGGTTACTTTATGGGTGCGGCATTTGCTTTTTTCGGCGGCGGAGTGCAGGTTGAAAAGGTTATGTTTGCAACATATCTCTGTTCCGGGCTGCTGCTGGCGATACTTTCCTTCATATTCAAATATCGCGCAAGCGGTCATGCCTGCGGTGTTGCGGGGCCTGTCGCAATGCTGACGGCGTATCTCGGTGCTGCTTTCCTGCCTGCTGCTTTGCTTTTGGTGCCGATCGGCATATCATCGGTTCGACTCGGACGGCACACTGTGCTTCAAGTCATAATCGGTTCGGCGGTTTCGGTTATTTCGTTTGGTGCAATGTATCTGCTTGTGCCTGCGCTCGGATTATAAAAAGACTGAATGCGTTAAAAATAATAAGATAGATGAAAAAGGAAGCTCCCCGCAAGGGGGGCTTCCCCCATTTGTTATGTGCAGTTCAAAACGGCGGAGACCCGCAGAATAAGTGATTTTGGAAATGCGGAAATGATGCTGCAAATGCGTTGAAGAAAGGGCTGCTGCCGCAAAAGAATAATAGCGATAACTGCATACAGCCGCAGGGGAAGCGGATGTATGAGGAGGGGCTTTTGCAGCAGCAGCTTCCCGAACGGAAGGCTCGGAGGAAGTGGTGTCCGCGCACTGCTGCTGATGCAGCATAGAGGTGAAAGAAATGAACCGTGACATGACAGCGGTGTGCGGACTGTTAGGTGCGATGTATCCGTGCCCTTTGCGATACATCGCGGGGCGAGATATCTGCGGCAATGTGTTGCCTGTGAACATATATTAACAGAATAAAATTTATTTTGCCGAATTTGCGCCCGAATTGCATTTTTTTGTCACAAAACGGACACAGGCGACACAAAAGAACATATATTAATGTTATATGTACTTTTTTATGTACAGCAGCAATAAAAAGCTGCACTTCATGCAGCATCGGAAAGCGGTGCTGCAAACAATGTTCAAAGAATTGCCCAAATTCAATTGTTGAAAAAGAAGTTCTGTTATGCTACAATGCAGACTGGACAGGAATCGAGTCGGCTTGCGCTTCAAAATGAGGAACAGCCGAACCGTGTTCCGAATGAGAACAAAAAGAAAAAGGAGTTAAACAATAACAAATGAAAAAAATTGCAACTGTCTTTACGGCAATTCTTCTTGCTGCCGCAATGCTGCTGCCGCAGGCAATGCTTGCGGATCAGGGCGCGGTGTTCACGATGAACGGCACGGACAACGTTCCTGCCGGAGGCACCTTTGATGTTACGCTGAGCGTAAGCGGAGAATATGCAATCCACGCTGCTCACCTTTCCGTTGAATATGATCCCAATTCTCTCGAACTTGTCGGGCTTGAAGAGCTCGATGTTATGAAAAACCTTCGTTCCGGGAACAACCTTGTTATCCTTGATTACGAGACGCTTGCCTATCAGGGCAAAATCAAGCTCGGAATCGGTATGCCGACCGATGCGATGAACGCGAAAGGTGATATCTTCAAAATGACCTTTAAGGTCAAAGACGGCGTTTCGGTGAATCAGCAAATCGTTATGATCGTAAACGAATTTGTGAATGCACCCGTCGGCGGTGAATCCACCCCGCAGGCGTTCACGACCCATAACGCGATAATCACGATCAGCGGAGCAAAGGACCCCGAGGGCGGATTTAACCGCGGAGAAGAGGCTGTCGGCGACAACAAGACATCGGCTCCGAACTATCAGCCCACCGAAACAAAACAGCCCGCCGAAAGCGGCGACCCGACCGGCAGCACCACGCCCGAACCCGGTGCGGACAGCACCAAAGCTCCCGACACAAAACCCAATGACAACACTAAGACTCCTTCAAACAGCGGCGGAGAAAAAACAACCGTCAAAGTTTGGCCCTTCATTGCTGCGGGCGGCGTAGTTGTTCTCGGTGCAGCGGCAGGCGTTGCAGTCGCTCTCTCTAAAAAGAAAAAGAACAACGAAGACAACTGAACGGTTTAAGTCTTAAATCGGGCTGAATAAATGCCTTGACCGGTGTTTGTGCGGCAGCTGTCGGCAAACAGGCAGACAAAACGGGAGCGTCGGAGCAATTCCGACCTCCCATACGGGCCGGTTGTTAATTATTATTTATTATTTGAAATGCCGAATGAAAAACGGCGGTGAGATTAAACACTTTTTAAATACTCTTTCTTATCCTTAAATGAAAGGCAGAAGAAATCATATGAAAAGAATTTTTGCGGTCTTTACAGCTTTGCTCATACTCTGTTCGGGATTTTATGCCAATGCAGAAAGAAACGGCAGTTCATCGTCCAAAATCGGAGGAAACATTTCGGACTTTGTTTCCGAAACGATTCACGGAGAAAACATTAACGGAGCAGTTTTTGCTCAAAAAAAGATAACGGTTCTGCACTATTTTTCAACTTGGAGTGCCGTATGCATAAACGAGATGGAATACATGCAGACGGCGGCGGACGGTTTCCCCGATGACATCGGGGTCTACGGCTTGCTTTATGAGGATGCAACAAGCACTCCGGAGGCATGCGCCGAGCTTATGGAAAGCGCGGGGTACACTTACGATTGCATTCGGCTTGATTCGGTGCTGGGTGCACTTGTTTCGGAATATAACATGATTCCGCAAACGTTTATTGTGAATAATCAGGGAGTTGTGGTAGAACATTTTGTCGGCGAATTTGAAAATTACGGGCAACTTGAACAAAGAATCGAACATTGGCTCGGTTATTCCGAACAAAACTGTACCATAACGTTTATCGACGGCCTGACGGATGAAATAATTTCGCAGGCAAACATTCCCGTCGGCGGTTCGGCTGTTCCCCCGATTCCGCCCGAACACGAGGGTTACGAGTTCCTGATGTGGGAAGGGATATATCAGAATGTTCAACATTCGGGGAATGTCTATGCGCGATATGAGGCAGTTGAGCCGATCACACGCCCGGGAGATGTCGATATGGACGGAATTGTTTCGATCGCCGATGCACTGGTGACGGCGCGCGTTGCGCTCGAACTTATTGAACACGACGGCGTTGCGCAGTACGGAGATTTGGATAACGACGGAAGAATAACAATTGCCGACGCGCTGCTGATTGCACGAATTGCAATAGGCGTTGCGTGATAAGAGCTTACGAGCGACAGGGAGAAAACGATGTTTGTTATAGTCGGGCTTGGCAACCCGGGCAGGGAATACGCCAAAACGCGTCACAATGTCGGGTTTATGACAATCGATAAAATAGCGGAAAGGCTGAATATTTCCGTAAACAAAAAGGGGTTCCGTTCCGTGTACGGCGAGGGGCGGCTCGGCGGCACGCGCGTTGTGCTTGCAAAACCGGAAACGTTTATGAACAATTCCGGCTGGGCAGTGGGCGATCTTTTGAAATGGTACAAACCGCAGCATGATGAACTTATTGTAATATATGATGACATAGATCTGCCCTGCGGCGCGCTCAGAATCCGCATGAACGGTTCGGCGGGAACGCATAACGGAATGCGAAGCATTGAAAGCCTGATTGGGTTTGAAGACTTTCCGCGAATCAGGGTCGGAATCGGAAAGCCCGCACACGGCCTTATCGACCATGTTCTCGGTGTTCCGACCGACGAAGAAGCAAAGCTTATTGACGGTGCAATGATGCAGGCGGCGGAGGCGGCAGAGCTTATCATTGCCGGAAAGCCCGAAGAAGCGCAAACAAGATTCAACTATAAGCCGCCCAAAAAACAAAAGGCGGAACGAGACACTAAGCCTTCAAAATTCCGTTATGTTCCGCAGACGGAGCTTTCCGCATTTTCAAAGTGTGAGGAAGTGTTCTTTGAAAACACGGACATGGACCCGAATGCCGTTAATGCGCCGGATTATCCTTTCGGCATTGAACAGATTAAGGATGCGGAAGCGCGGCTTGTGCGTTTTGCGCCGCTCATTGAGAAAGCATTCCCCGAAACGGCGCCGCGGCACGGTATAATCGAATCCGAACTTAAAGCGGTTCCGAATTTCCAAAAGCAGCTTTTGAAGCGCGGCGGCTGTTCGGAAGCCGTTCCGGCGGGCAGTCTGTTTATAAAAGCGGATTCGGAACTGCCGGTCGCGGGTTCGGTGAAAGCGCGCGGCGGTATTTACGAAGTGCTGAAGCATACCGAAAAGCTTGCGCTTGAACACGGACTTATAACAACCGACTCTGACTATTCGACCCTGCTTGAAAAGCGTGAGTTCTTTTCGAAATACAAAATTCAGGTCGGCTCAACGGGTAACCTCGGGCTGAGCATAGGCATTGCAAGCGCTGCACTCGGTTATGATGTTACCGTTCATATGAGCGCGGATGCAAAACAGTGGAAAAAGGATCTGCTGCGCGAAAAGGGTGTTGACGTTATTGAATATCAAACGGACTATTCCGAGGCTGTGCGGCAGGGCAGGAAACTTTCCGATGCGGACCCGACGAGCTACTTTATTGATGACGAGAATTCGGTCGATCTTTTCATGGGCTATGCAGTTGCCGCATTGCGGCTGCGAACTCAGCTTTCGGCGCATGGAGTGAGCGTTGATGCCGAACACCCGCTGTTTGTGTATTTGCCCTGCGGAGTCGGCGGCGCGCCCGGCGGGATCACGTTCGGACTTAAAAAACTGTTCGGTGATGCCGTGCATTGCTTCTTTGTCGAACCCGTGAACGCACCATGCATGCTTGCGGCATTTGCAAAGGGCGAATGCGTCCCGGTTGCGGAGTTTGGGCTGAGCGGCAAAACTCAGGCGGACGGGCTTGCCGTGGGCTGCGCCTCAAAGCTTGTTTTCGAAGCGATGCGCAAAACCTTGGACGGCGAGTTCACCGTTTCGGACGGCAGACTTTTGCCGCTGCTGCGGCTGCTGAACGGTTCGGAAGGCATTTTTGTTGAACCTTCCGCTGCAATATCCGCCGCCGCATACATGGGCATGATGGGCGAAAGCTGCACGGACTACCTGAAAAAACACGGACTTGACGAAAAAATGAGCAGAGCTGCGCATATTCTTTGGGCAACGGGCGGTGGACTTGTGCCGGAGACGGAGCGAAATGAGTTGTGCGGAACCGGGGCGAAACGCTGAATACCGGTGCCGACGCAATAACAGCCGCAGCCATTGCGGCATATATTCAAGCCTTGATAAATTTTAATACAGGAAGAATTCCGCCCGATGCTTAAACGGCGTGCGGGTGAAAATCAAATTTATAAACAATTGAGGAGAGCCGGATAAAAATGACGGGTACTCACTCATTTTCTGCGGAGGGTAAAAACTATGTCAAAATATTTCGGCACGGACGGATTCAGAGGCGAAGCAAACAAAGCGCTCAATGTTGAACATGCCTACAAAATCGGTCGATTCTTGGGTGCATACTACGGACGGGAGCATAAATGTTCCGTTGTTATCGGCAAGGACACAAGGCGTTCGGGTTATATGTTCGAGTGCGCATTGACGGCGGGACTGACGGCGAGCGGCGCGGATGCGTACCTTATGCATGTTACAACAACGCCGAGTGTTTCGTACATCACGCGCACCGATGATTTTGATTGCGGCATCATGATAAGCGCAAGCCATAATCCCTATTTCGACAACGGTATTAAGCTGCTGAACGGGGACGGCGAAAAGATGGAGCAATACGTTATCGATGAAATTGAGCGTTATCTCGACGGCAAAGGTGCGGAGATTCCGTTTGCGACCGGAAGTGATATCGGAAAAGCCGTTGACTATGCGGCAGGACGCAACCGCTATATCGGTTATCTTATCAGCCTTGCAACTCACTCCTATAAGGGTATGCGCATCGGCCTTGACTGCGCAAACGGAAGCACGTGGATGATGGCAAAGAGCATTTTTGAAACTCTCGGCGCGGAAACGGTCGTTATCGGCAATCAGCCGAACGGGCTGAACATCAACAACGACTGCGGCTCGACTCATATCGAGGGGCTGCGCAGGCTTGTGACCGAAAACAAGCTCGATGTAGGCTTTGCGTTCGACGGCGATGCGGACAGGTGCATTGCGGTCGATGAAACAGGCAGAGTGATTGACGGCGATCTTATCCTTTATATTTACGGAAAGTACATGAAGGACAGAGAAAAACTTGCCAACAACACCGTTGTAACAACCGTGATGTCCAACTTCGGACTTTATCGCGCATTTGACCGTGCCGGCATCAACTATGAAAAAACGGATGTGGGCGACAAATATGTTTACGAATGCATGAGGAAAAACGGGCATTTGCTCGGCGGCGAACAATCGGGGCATATCATTTTCAGCAAATATGCCGCAACGGGTGACGGGCTTTTGACGGCGATAAAGCTTATGCAGGCGATGCTTGCAAACAAACAGCCGCTTTCCGTGCTTGCTGCTCCGGTGAAGATTTATCCGCAGCTGCTTGTGAATGTGCGCGTTTCGGATAAGGAGGCGGTGCTTAACAACGCTGTCGTCAAAGGCAGTGTGCGTGAAGCGGAGGCGGCTCTGGGCGACAACGGCAGGGTGCTTTTGCGCAAGAGCGGAACGGAGCCTGTTATTCGCGTCATGGCGGAGGCACAGACAACGGAAGAATGCCGCAAGGTTGTTGACGGCATAGTCGACGCAATAAAGCGTGAGGGCCTTGCACAGCAAAAATGAGCGGCCTTGCCGTTCGGCGGGGCAATGCTTTAAAACGGTTTGATACTTTGAATTTGGAAGGCAAAAAATGTATAAAACAAATGAACTTTTTGATCTGTCCAAAACTCGTGCGGCGGATCTTTTGCGCGAATGCGAATATCCGTGGCAGGCGTTGGACAAAATCGGCGAAACCATTCTCAAAATCGGTGCGGCCCTTTCGTCGGAGGAATTCTCTCACCCTAAGGAAGACGTTTGGATCGCGAAGGATGCAGTCGTTTACCCCACGGCATGGATAAACGGTCCGTGCATAATTGACAGCGGTGCGGAAGTGCGGCACGGTGCTTTTATCCGCGGCAATGCGCTTGTCGGAAAAAACTGCGTTGTCGGCAATTCGGTGGAGCTGAAAAATGTTATTCTTTTCGACAATGTTCAGACTCCGCATTATAACTATGTCGGGGACTCGATTCTTGGATATAAAGCGCATATGGGCGCAGGCTCGATAACCTCCAATGTCAAGAGCGACAAGACTCACGTTGTGATTAAATCCGCCGAAAAAAGCATTGAAACCGGGCGAAAAAAAGTCGGAGCAATGCTCGGAGATTTTGTTGAAGTGGGCTGCAACAGCGTGCTGAATCCGGGAACGGTCATCGGTCGGCACAGCAATGTCTACCCCGTTTCCTGCGTTCGCGGGGTTGTGCCGGAAAACTCGGTTTTCAAAACCGGCGGCATTATTGTTAAAAAAGCGGAACATTCGCTGATTGATTTGAAAGCGTCCCGAGGAGGCACGGCATGAAAAAACAGCATTTGCCGATTGAATGCGCTGAGAACGGAAGAAAAGCGGGGCGGCAGGTTTTATTAAAGCTGCTTATAATGATTGTCTGTGCCGCAACGGTGTTCGGCTTGTTCGGCGGCTGCGGAGGGAGCGGAGAAAACAATCCCACGGACGCGCCTACCCCTGCGCAAACGATTCGGCCGACGGCTGCTGCCGTGCCGACGGAAACGCCGATGCCGACGCGTGCACCGCTTGTTTACAGCCCGGATTATCATAAGACAACGCCGCTGATGACAAAACTTGTCGGCGAACAGGCGATTAAAGCCGCCCGAATGGTCGTAGATGCGTTTCTGAAAGGAGAAACAAGCGTGAAATTCGGGTTCGACAGCTATGAACAAACGTTTGCAATGAATACGGTTTTTGCCGTCAACAGGATGTGCCCGCCGTTCACCGCATTTGCACTTTGCAATGATTATCGGGATTTTGATGCTTCAACGGGTGTGTTGAAATGGAAAATAATCAACGTTGAGCCAAACGAACTTGACGAAAAACTGCAAAAATTCGAAGCAACCGCAATCGACTTCATGTCCGTGCTTCGCGAGGGCGATAACGAAACCGAGCGTGCGCTTTTGCTGTATTCAAGGCTGACCGCATATGCGCAATACGACTATGAAGCATATGAAAACCCGCAGAACCTTACCGAGGACGAATACATCTATCGAACGTCCGCTTATTCCGTTATGTGTGACGGAATGGGCATATGCTATTCGTTTGCGGAGGCAATGACCTTCCTTTGCGCGCAGGCGGATATTGACTGCATTGAAGTCAACTGCATCAACGATTCCATTGCACATCAGTGGAACTTGATAAAACTGGACGGAGAATACTATTATTGCGATGCAACTTGGGATGTGGGCGGAACTTTCAATTACTTCGGAATGACAACCGATGAACGCGTAAAGGATTCCGGCGGGATAAAGGCAGAGGATATGCGCTCGCTGTCTGTTTCTCCCGAGGAGCTTCTCGATGGGGTTGTTCCCTCCGATACCCGTTTTGCCGTGCTGCGCGAACATGTCACTTCAATGCCCGTCACCGTTGAAATAGACAGAGTGAACGACAGGGCGGTTTTTACTGTCGGAAATGAGAGCTACAGCATTTCGTGCGGAAATTAAACCGCAATATAAGCACTGTTGAATACCAATGAAGAAAAATATAAACGGCAGCGAACCGAGTCAAGGCCTTCGGCAAATGAAAGCTTTGGCTCGGTTCGCTTTTTAACCGCGCATTCCCAATCACGCGGCAGTCTACCCTTCCCCCCTCGCCTGAAGGATCCTTTTTTCAAGGAAGGCGATGCAATAATACATCAAAGCGGCAAGTATGCAGAGGATCACTATTGACGTCATAACAAGATCCAATTGAAACACCTGACCGCCGTAAACGATAAGATAGCCGAGACCGGATTTGGACACGAGGTATTCGCCGACGATGACGCCGACCCAGCTCATTCCAACGCTCAGTTTCAGCGCACCGATAATTGTCGGCACGGAAGCGGGCAGAATCACTTTCAAAAAGGTCTGCATTTTGTTTGCACCGAGGGTGCGCATAAGGAGCTGTTTTTCGGCAGATATTTCATTGAAACCTGCCAGCACCGTCATTATTGTTACGATTGTTGAAATCAGCAGTGCCATCACGATTATCGCTTCCATGCCTGCGCCGACCCAAACGATTATTATCGGACCGAGCGCAATTTTCGGCAATGCGTTCAACACCACCATATACGGGTCAAGAATGCGGGAGAGAGTTTTGCTCCACCACATCAGCACTGCAATGAGTGTTCCGACCAGTGTTCCTACAGTGAACCCGGCGATTGTTTCAAGCATTGTGACGCCGATATGAACAAACAGCTCCCCGCTTGCATTCAGGCGGGCGAGCGTTTTTAAAACACGCAGCGGTGCAGACACAATGAAAGTGTTCACGATGCCGAGATCCCCGAAAAGCTGCCAAAGCCCGATGAATACAACTAAAATTGCCAGCTGCATTGCAATGATAAAGCGGTTGTGCCGCTTCAGCCGTCGAAGATAAGCCACATGTTCGTCGGACACTGCGGGCAGCGGCGCCGAAGGTTTTTCCGCTGCATGAGGTTTTAATTTCGAACTCTTTATATCTTTCATCGTTCTTTTCACGGTTCAAACTCCTTTCTGCGTATTCGCATTTTCCGTCGGCATCAGCTGCTGCCGCTCTCCCGCAAGGCGGAATTCCGACCAGACAGCGTCATAGTATTCTCTGAAAAGCGGGTTTGACCGCCGTTCAAGCGGCGTGTCGCTGCCCATGTTGATTTCCACCTGTTTGCGGATTCGTGCGGGGCGTTCGCTCAGGATTATTACCCTGTCGCTCATGCAGATGGCTTCCGAAATGTCGTGAGTTACAAGCACGGCGGTGTACCCTCCGCGCTTGATGATTGAATGAACTTCATCCGCGAGCAGAAGCCTTTGCTGATAATCCAATGCGGAAAAAGGTTCGTCCAGCAGCAGCAGCTCCGGCGAAAAAGCAAGCGTGCGTATAAGTGCGGCTTTCTGCTTCATTCCTCCCGAAAGCTGACGCGGATAATAATCCTTAAACGCTCCCAATCCGTAACGGTCCAGCAGCTCCGCAGCGTAAGCATGGGTTTCGGCATTCAGCCTTTTTTTGACTTCCAACCCAAGCAGGGCATTCTGTTCGATTGTGCGCCAATCAAAAAGATGATCGCGCTGAAGCATGTAGCCCGTGCTGTTTGCACGCGGATCGGGCGGTGCGCCGAGAACCTCCGCCTTGCCGGAGCTTGGCTGCAATATGCCCGCAAAAATGGACAGAAGGCTCGTTTTGCCGCAGCCGGAAGGCCCGACTATCGAAACAAACTCCCCCTTGTGAACGGATAAACTTATACCCCCTACCGCCTCGGTTTCGCCGCGCGGCTCGTGATATATTAAATGCACATCGTCAAGCTGTGCGATAATGCTGTTCATAATACCCCTCCGGAATCATTAATACAGTCAGCGGTGCTCCGAACAACCCTGAATCGGAGCGGCCTTGAAATTGCGCTGAATAATTCACTTACAGCACCAGTGTATTCAAATGGGGACAAAGCTGTGACCGAAATCGGATATGTCAATGCCGGCTTGAACCGCTGCTTCGGGAAATGTGCGCAGCAAAGGCATCGGAACGCTGCTGAGGAATGCAATTTCCGATGCGGCAAAAGCTTCCGGCGCACGAATGAGCGTTCTTGAAACACAGTCCTGCAATGAAAATGCAATTGCATTCTATCGAAAAAACGGATTCGAGATTATCGGATTCGATGTGTATTCCTATCAGAACACCGATCCGGAGCGGCACGAAATTCGGATTGAAATGGGAAAAATACAGAAATGATGCCGGTTGAGGTTTGTGTTTGGACCCTAAATGTTTGTTGACGGCTTTCATTCGGCAGGCTGCCGGCGATAAAAAAATTTTCCCGCCGACAGCTCGCTTTATAATTTGTCCGCGAAAACCTCAGCCTATTCGAATAATCTTTTCGACGGCTTCGAGCCATGTTTTTCCGTTTGAAAGGCGGACATCAAGCGAACACACTTCAACGGTATAGACATTTTGTGTTGCGGAGGACTGCACGGGGGCGAATTTGCCCGCCGCGCTCAGGCAGAGCAGGTCATTGCCGTCGGAGCCGTAATAAATCATAACGTGCCCGGGAAAGAAAAGAATGACACCCGCAGGCTGACTCAGGATTGTCTCACGCTTCGCTTCCGTCGAAAGGGAAGAAACATCCGCTGCGTATTTTTCCGGAAGCTTGGCAAGGTCGGATGTGTTGCGCGGCAGCATTATGCCGAAACAGCGGTAGATTTCCATAACAAGCGCGGAACAGTCCCGTGCGTCGAGCATTCCGCCCCAACCGTAAATTTCTCCGCGCGTTTTGTCCGCAAGCCGAATCACATTGCTGTATGTAAACGGCATATATCCGATATGAACATCCCTTGAAATCGGAACAAGAGCTTCAATGAATTTCAGACTCCCGTCCGCCGCGCGGGAGGGAACGTTCACAATGTAGTTATCATATGACATTCTTCCGCGAACGGATTTGACCGTTCCGGGCTTTTCCGCAAGCGAAAGCCGCATTCCCATCGTTAATTCAAGCTCCGAAACCAACGGCTCGTACGGATCGCGGCAAAGACGGAAACTGCTGCCCGTTACAACAAGAAAATCGTTTTCGGGCGCAAGCAGAGCTTGCCATTGTTCAAAGCTGCTGCACAGCGCAACGCTGTCGGAGTTTATCCAACCGACATAAAAATATGCTGCAACGAAAAGAAATTTACCGTCGGCACTTTCATGCAGCACGGCGAGAGGCTCGTTTTGCAGAACAACGGATTCCTGAAGAGTGTCACCGAAGCGGTCGTTGGGCTTTGAAGTTACGCGCGGCGCAAACGGAACGGAGCGAAGGTCGCTGCGCTGCACACAAAAACCGAAGCGTACATCCGAATGGCCCTGAACGGCATCCAATGCACGGTTGTTCAGAATTTCATTCCGCTGCTGAGCGGAAAGCGGCGTTTGCCCGACATAGCCGTTTGCGGAGGGCAGATTTCCCTGTGCGATAAGAGCCTTCAGCCGTTTGGCTGAAATTCCGTTTTTAAACGAAGCAAGGTCAAACAACCCTGCCGATTCGCCCGGGAATTGCAAAAATGCAGCGTTCATTACGGAAATCTGCTCCGCTGTCAGAACGGTTTCACTGTCAGTATCATGATTCGGCGCATCCGTAATTGCGGGAGCGGTACACGTCGGGAATTCGGAAACCGCCTCAGTCGGGACGGGTGCCGGCGTGATTTGCGGAGTGTTTTTCGGCAGGGGAGTTTCCTGCGCACCGCCGCTCGTGCATCCGCAGACAAGGCTGCATACCGCAGCGATAAAAACAATGATTCTGCTGAAAAAAATATTCATTCGGTTCATATAATTCTCCGTTCCTGTGCAGAGTTTGCCTCGCGCAGTTATTTTTTGCGTGAAAGCAGTTGTTGAAGCTTTTCAACAAAAGCCTCTGTGCAATCGTAGTTAAGAGAATAATAAATGCGTTTTCCGCTCGTGTCAAGCTTTATCATACACTCACAATCAGTACGTTATGTTATGTTATTATGATAAAACAGAGAGGCAGCAAAAAGCATGAGGAAGAGAAACCGTGTGATATGGTTATAATGCCCAAAACATTCACGAAGGAGAGCCCTGCATGAAGAATACCACAGACGCTCATTCTCATCAACGTGATTTTGTGTGCTGAGTGTAACCAATCATTGAAGCCGGAACAGTTTTTGACTTTTTTGCGGCATAATTGCAGTTGCGGAAAAATCGTGATATAATACACGGGTTGTATTGCGAGGTAGCGGGCTTGAATTTCGTTTTTTTCGGCAAAACCGATGAGGGACGCGAACTGCGGAGGCTGTTTTTGTTCAGCTTTGCCGTGGCTTTTCTTGTCATAACCGTTTGCAGCCGCTCTTCCTTCCTCTATCCCATCAACGATTGGGTGGATTCCCAGTGCTTTTTCACGACAGGGCGCGCAATGTTCAACGGTTCGGTGCTTTATCGCGATATTTACGAGCAAAAAGGTCCGCTGCTTTATTTTGTTCACGGGCTTGCGGGGCTTGTTTCGAAAACGAATTTTATCGGTGTTTATCTGGTTGAAATAATATGTGCGGGGTTTTTCCTGTACTTTGCGGCAAGGTTCATGCGGCTTTGGGTCGGGGAAAAACAGGTTTATTTTCTTCTTCCCGCTGCCGCTGCGCTCATTTATTCCTGCACGGCATTCAAATACGGCGACAGTGCGGAGGAACTTTGCCTGCCGCTTTTGATGCACAGCCTTTTTCTTACCGTTCGGGCGGTCAAAGCGGATGTGCCGCTCACTGCCGCACAAAAATTTGCGCTCGGCTGCGCAGGAGGCTGCGTCCTTTGGATAAAGTTCACAATGCTCGGCTTCTATATCGGGCTTGCGCTGATGTTTTTCATAGATGCGGCACGGCGGCACAGGCTTCACGGTCACGGGATTTTGCGCGTGGCGGGAAGCTTTTTGACCGCATTTCTCGGCGTTGCCGCGGTCAGTCTGCCGGTGTTTGCATATTTTGCGTTCAACGGTGCACTTCGGGATTGTTGGCTGGCATATTTCTACAACAACATATTTGTCTATTCAACGGAAGGTTTTTCAAAGACAGGAATTTTAAAAACTCTTTGGAAGCTGCTTTTTAACATCGGCAAAGCTTTTGTGACGAATCCGCAGGTTTTGATTTTTGCTCCGCTCGGCATGATTTGGGACAGGCGCAGCCCCGAAAACGCATATATGCTTTCCTGTTTTCTGTTCACGGCCTTTTTCGTTTATATAGGCGGGCGCGCCTATCCGTATTATGCATTTATTCTGACGGTCTTTTCAATATACGGCTTTGCAATGCTGCCCGATGTTTTGAAAAAAATGCGCAAAGTCCGCAAAAAACGCGGTTTATCCGCACAGCGTGAAAAAAAGGTGGCTCTTTCCGATTTTGCAAAAACAAAGCGGGGGTTCCGCTGCGCCGTTGGGTTCTTCCTTGTGTTCTGCACGGCTTTTGCACTGCTTGCAACTCCTAACAGATATCTGATGTCATATAAAAAAGAAGAGCTCCCGCAGTATAAATTTGCCGAAAAAATAAAGCAATCCGGGATTGAAAATCCGACATTGCTGAACTACGGCTTTTTGGACGGCGGCTTTTACACCGCAAGCGGAATTCTGCCGAACTGCAAATTTTTCTGCACGCTGAATATCCCGCTCACGGAGATGAACCGCGAACAGCGCGAGGCGGTGCGGATGGGCAAAGTCGATTTTGTTGTTACAAGGGATAAAACACTTTCCACATATAACTATCGGCTTATAAGCAAGGAAAAGTTCTACCTTGAAGGAAAGGTTCGGGTGTATTATCTTTACGAGCTTATTCCGCCGAACGAGCGGCACACTCCGCCGCAGCTTGCACCCGTGCCGACATACGGAAAACACTGAGAGAAGAACCCGATTTTATCGCTTCGGTGAATTTTCTTCGGTCAACTCGTTGACAGTCCTTTGCGGACGTGCTATAATTACAGTCAGCGACATAAAATTCGGAGGATTTGCGATATGAAGCACATCAACACCATTAAGACCCGCGATCTTTGCGAGAGTGCCAAGAACGGCGGCTGCGGCGAATGCCAGACTTCCTGTCAGTCTGCCTGCAAGACCAGCTGCGGCATTGCAAACCAGGCTTGCGAAAACAAAGACAAATAAGCTTTACGGGTTAAAAAGCGATGATGCCCGATTTATCGGGAGCGTTGCTTTGTTCAAAGTTTCTTAAACCGAGGTGCCGCCCTTTCGGGGCGGCATTTTTGACATTACAATAAGCTTGCATAAATGCAGCACTGAAGGTAAGTTTCCTATGATTCATCAATATAAACTCGGCGGTTACAACATCGTTTTGGACGTTTGCTCAGGCGCGGTCCATGTCGTTGACGATATCGCCTATGACCTTATCGCGGGATACGAATCAAAAACCCGCAGCGAACTTATTTCGGAAATTGCCGAAAAATACTGCGGCACCGAATGCGGAAGCACGGCCGATGCCGTGACGATTTCCGATATTTATGAATGCTATGACCAAATAACCGAACTTAAAAATTCGGGCAAGCTCTTCGTTGAGGATACGTTTGAACCGATGGCGGGTGCGCTGAAAGCCGCAACATCCGGCGTTGTTAAGGCTTTGTGCCTGCATATTGCGCATACCTGCAATCTCAATTGCTCCTATTGCTTTGCAAGCCAAGGGAAATACCACGGCGAACGCGCATTGATGAGCTTTGATGTCGGTAAACGCGCGCTGGATTTTTTGGTTGAAAACTCCGGTTCGCGCCGCAACCTTGAGGTTGACTTTTTCGGCGGTGAGCCGCTGATGAATTTTGATGTCGTAAAGCAGCTTGTTGAATACGCACGCAGCATTGAAAAGCAGGCGGGCAAGAACTTTCGTTTTACGCTCACGACCAACGGAATGCTTATTGACGATGATGTTATCGATTTTGCAAATCGGGAGATGAGCAACGTTGTTCTGAGCCTTGACGGACGGAAGGAAGTTCACGACAGGTATCGTGTGGACTATGCGGGCAAGGGCAGCTGGGAAACAATCGTTCCGAAGTTCCAAAAGCTTGTTGAAGCGCGTAAGGGCAAAGGGTATTATATGCGCGGCACGTTTACTCACGCAAACCCCGATTTTCTGGAGGACATAAAGGTGATGCTCGATCTCGGCTTTTCCGAATTGAGCATGGAACCCGTTGTGACAGGTGCGGGCGACCCCGCTGCGCTTACGGAACAGGATAAGCCGACAGTGTTCGAACAATACGAACAACTTGCCGAACTTATGCTCAAGCGCGATGACGAGGGCAAGCCGTTCACGTTCTATCACTATATGATCGACCTTGCGGGCGGCCCGTGCATATATAAACGCATATCGGGCTGCGGTTCCGGCACGGAATACATGGCGGTCACTCCGTGGGGCGATCTGTATCCCTGTCATCAATTCGTCGGGGATGATAAATTTCTGCTCGGAAACATTTGGACGGGCGTTACAAACACCGCCGTGCGCGATGAATTCGCCGCCTGCAATGTTTATGCGCGCAAGGAGTGCCGCGACTGCTGGGCAAGGCTCTATTGCTCCGGCGGCTGCGCCGCAAATGCGTATCATTCCACGGGTTCCGTTCGCGGCATTTATGAATACGGCTGCGACCTGTTCCGCAAAAGGATGGAATGCGCGCTGATGGTTGCCGTTGCACGCGAGATCAAGGCAGCGGAATCCGATGAAGCAAATGCACCCGCGTGATTTTGTCCGCGTGTTGTCTGCTTAAAACGCTTTATCAATGAAAACACCGATATGCGATTTTGTAAATAATTACGCAAAGAGCAATGCCGCACGGCTGCATATGCCCGGACATAAGGGTGTTTCTGTTCTTGGCTGCGAAAGTCTTGATATAACCGAAATTACGGGTGCGGACGAGCTTTTTGCACCTGACGGCATAATTGCGGAGAGCGAAAGAAATGCAAGCCGCCTGTTCGGAGCCGATACATTCTATTCGGCGGGCGGGTCGACGCTTTGCATACAGGTAATGCTGTATCTGCTTGCGGCCGATTTTTGCGAACGGCGGAACGGCGAAACGTGTCGGTTCGATTCACCCGATGAACCGAATGCTTCGCCGCTCATTCTTGCCGGCAGAAATGCGCACAAGGCGTTTGTGAATGCCGCTGCGCTGCTCGGCATTCAGCCCGTATGGCTCCGCCCTGCGGCCGGAGGGACATATCACAGCTGCCCCATCACTCCGCTCGATGTTCGCGCTGCGCTTGCGGCCTGCCCGCGCCGTCCTGCGGCGGTCTATGTCACAAGCCCGGATTATCTCGGAAATGTTCTTGATATTGCAGGTATTGCCCGCGAATGCCATACTGCCGGTGTTCCGCTTGCGGTGGATAATGCGCACGGCGCATACCTTCGATTTTTGCCGAAAGGCGGAGCCGAGCAGCGCGATTTTTCGGCATTTCCGCTGCATCCGACGGAAGCCGGTGCGGATATTTGCTGCGATTCGGCGCATAAAACTTTGCCCGTGCTGACGGGCGGCGCATACCTGCATATTTCCCGAAATGCGCCGAAAGGCATGACGGAAAAAGCAAAAGCGGCCTTTTCGGTGTTTGGGTCAAGCAGCCCATCATATTTGATTTTGCAGTCCCTTGACGCATTTAACGCATCGGCGGAGAAATTTTGCGCCGAGCTTGCGGGTTTTCTTCAGCAGGCTGCGGAGCTTAAAGCGAAACTGACTTTACACGGTTTCAATGTGTTTGAATCCGAACCGCTGAAACTCACGCTTCGCCCGAAACCGTTTGGCTATACCGGTGCGGATTTGGCTCATATGCTGGAAAATGACGGCGTATTTTCGGAGTTTTTTGACGATGATTTTATAGTCTTTATGCTGTCGCCGCTGCTTCCCGCCGTGCATTTCAAAAGGTTGAGCAACGCACTTTTGAATATTCCGAAAAAGCCGAAAATTGTATCGGAACCGCCGAAAATTCCCTTTCCGCCCGCCGCAGTTTCCCCGCGCGAAGCTTTGCTGAGCCCGTCCGAGCTGCTGCCTGCGGAGGATTGCCTCGGCAGAATCTGCTCAATTTCCACCGTCGGCTGCCCTCCCGCAATTCCTCCGGTCATGCCGGGTGAGGTTATAACGCGCGAGGTTTTGGAGTGCTTCAAATACTACGGCGTCGGAACATGCCGCGTCGTCCGATAAGCGTTATTTCTCGGGAAATAAATTGTCTCGGGAAAAGGTTTTCGGCAAAAAGCGGCTTTTCGGCGGCATTTCCCGGGAAATATTGAAACTATTCGTATTCGTGCGGTTGCATGATTAAAACTCGGCTGATATAATTAGTAACATGAACGCAACAGAACTTGTACACAGCATTATAAACGGCCGCATCGGGGCAGGCGCGTTCTGCATCGATGCAACGGCGGGCCGCGGACGTGACACGGCATATTTATGCGAACTTGTCGGTCCCTGCGGGCGCGTCATTGCTTTTGATATTCAGCAGGAAGCGGTGGACAGCACAAACGCTCTGCTTGCCGCACGCGGATTGCGGGCGGAGGTTCACCTTGATTCCCATTCGAATATGGCGAATTATGCCGAACCGGAGACGGTGGACTGCATTGTTTTCAACCTTGGCTGGCTGCCCGGCGGCGACCACAGAATTTTTACCCATGCGGACACGAGTTTTGCCGCAATTTCGGCGGGGCTTGAACTGCTGAAAAAGGGCGGATTGATGTGTGTAACCATCTACCACGGAGGGGCGACGGGATTCGAGGAACGGGACACGCTGCTTGAACTGCTTCGCGAAATCGACAGCGGCAGGTTTCAGGTTATTTCAACTTTTTTTCACAATTGGAAAAAGGAACCCCCGATTCCGATTTTTATTTATAAATACACGGACAGCGAGCGGGATTGATGCAGAACGGAAGAATGCAGAACGGAAAATTTGAATTGATAACGACCTGCGGCAATGCGCGAAGGGGCAGGATGCACACGGTTCACGGCGAAATTGAAACTCCCGTTTTCATGAACGTCGGCACTGCGGCTGCAATTCGCGGCGGAGCGGGAACGGATGATCTGCGCCGAATCGGCTGTCAGGTGGAGCTCTCCAACACATATCACCTGCATATTCGTCCGGGTGATGAGCTTATACGCAAGCTCGGCGGTCTGCACAAATTCATGAATTGGGATGCACCGATTTTGACGGACAGCGGCGGTTTTCAGGTTTTTTCGCTTGCACACAGGCGAAAAATCCGTGAGGAAGGCGTGAGCTTTGTTTCATATATCGATGGGAAGAAGATTTTCATGGGTCCGGAGGAATCCATGCGTATCCAGTCCAATCTTGCGTCAACGATCGCAATGGCATTTGACGAATGCATTCAGAATCCTGCACCGCGGGGATACGTTGAAAATTCAATTGAACGCACCACGCGCTGGCTCCATCGCTGCCGTGCCGAATTGGACAGGCTCAACGCGCTTGAGGACACGCTCAACCCGAATCAACTGCTGTTTGCAATCAATCAAGGCGGAACATATTCGGATCTCCGTATTCGCCATATGCGGCAGATCGCGCAGGTTCCCGCTGCGGGTTATGCGATAGGCGGACTTGCCGTCGGCGAAACTGCCGATGAAATGTATGATATAATTGAGGCAGTTGAACCCTATATGCCAAAGGACAAGCCGCGCTATTTAATGGGCGTCGGCACACCGCTGAACATCCTTGAGGCTGTTTATCGCGGGGTGGATTTTTTTGACTGTGTGCTGCCGCTGCGCAATGCACAGCACGGAAATGTTTTCACTTGGAGCGGCAAAATGCGGCTGCTCGCCGAAAAATACAAACTTGATTCCCGGCCGATAGCGGAGAGTTGCGGTTGTCCCGCATGCAAAAGTTACTCCCGCGCATATATACGTCACTTGCTGAAGGCTGACGAACGGCTCGGTATGCGGCTCTGTGTGCTGCACAATTTGTGGTTCTATAACGAGATGACAGCAAAAATGAGGAGCAGCATCGAAAACGGTGAATTTGAGGAGTTCTATCATAAATACCGCGGCATATTCGGACAATTTGCGGAGGATTAAACGGAACGAATAAGGGCGTATCGAACCGCTTGATGTGCGTTTGAGCGGCGGACATATGTGCTTTGCGGCTATAACCGTTTCACGGCAGCGATATCATTCCGCAAAAGCTGATATAAAAATTAAAGAAAGGAAGCTTTCGCTGCGGCGGAAGTTATGGTCATAAAAATGAAACTTGCAGAAGCATTGCAGGAAAGAGCGGATTTAAATCGCCGCATTGAACAACTGAATGCACGGCTGTACAGAAATTCAAAGGTTCAGCAGGGAAGAAACCCCGAAGAGGATCCCGCGGAGCTGATTTCGGAGCTGGACGGCTGCATTGCGCGGCTGGAGTACCTGATCGCAAAGATAAATATATGCAATTGTAACACAAAAACTCCCGACGGGAAAAGCATTACCGAGCTTATTGCAAAGCGTGATTGCCTGAAAATAAAAATCGATGCCTATCGCGATCTTGCGGGCAATGCAAGCAGCTTGTGCGATCGCGTGACCCGCTCCGAAATTGTGATTTTGAGCACCGTGGACGTTCGCGCGCTTCAGAAGCAGATCGATGCAATGTCCCGTGAGCTGCGCTGTACCGACAATATGATTCAGCAGCTTAATTGGCTTACGGAAATTGGATAAAAAATAGGTGTATGTAGCTTTCGGGGCGAATGCAAAACTCCGCAGCTGAGTTATAAGCTGCAACAAGTTGAACCGTCGGGCAGGTTTTTATTATCGTTCGGCCCCGATTGTTACGCTTGCAAAACTCATTGAGCATTTTTACCACCGTGCATTGACCGAAAGCGAGGGCGGGAACGGGGCATCAACGTATTTACTGCATTAAAAAGAAGGTGAAAAATATGACAGCAGAGCAGCTTTGGAGCAAATTTGCCGAGAAAAACGGCATCAAACATAATGAATACGAGGCGTGGCAATTCGGCGGCGCACCGGACAAGCTTGCCGAACTTGTGCTGCGCGGCATAAAAACGGGCACGGCTTCCGCCGAGGAGCTTTACAAAATCGATAATGAGCCGATTCCGACGGAGGGAGAATACAGCGTTATACTGAACTCCCGAGATGAGGCGGTCTGCGTTATCAGAACAACAAAGGTCTACATTGTTCCGTTTTGTGACGTAAGTGCGCATCATGCTTTCTGCGAGGGCGAGGGCGACAGAAGCCTTGCCTACTGGCGCAAGGTTCACGAGGATTTCTTCCGGGACGAATATGCTGCCTGCGGACTTGAATTTTCTCAGGACATTCCCGTTGTTTGCGAGGAGTTTGAGCTGCTTATGAAAGCGGAGGAGTGTTGAGAACGATATGTGCAAATCAAAACTCAAACCCCTGCGGGTCAATCGATTCGCAGGGGTTTAATGCCGAAATGTTCAGCGGCGCTTATATGCAGTCGTAAGTTAATTGCGGCTGTTTTTCTTTTGTGTTGAAGGAATCAGCTGTGCGGCGACCGTGGCGGCAAACATGATTCCGCAGCCGAGAATTTCACGCGGGGTCATACGCTGATTGAGCAATAAAAAACCTGCAATTACCGAGAAAACGGACTCAAGGCACATAATCAGGGAAGCGATCGCGGGGTCTATGCCGCGCTGTCCGATAACTTGCAGGGTATAAGCTATTCCGCAGCTCAGAATGCCTGCATAGAGCAGCGGCCCTGCGGCATTCAGTATTGCAGCAAATGAGGGAGTTTCAAAAAACAACATGCCGATACCGCTGAACACAGCCGCAACAGCAAATTGAATGCAGCTCAGAGCGATACAGTTTACCTGCGGGGAGTAAATCGAAACAAGGATTATCTGCACGGCAAAAAAAACCGCGCATCCAAGGTACGCAAGATCGGACAACTCAATATTGAACGCTCCGCGTGCAGGGTCAACACTCAAAAAATACAATCCGACAGCTGATACGACGGCGCAGAGCCAAATCAGCGGATGTGTCTTTTTTTTGAAAAACAATCCCACAACAGGAACAAGCATTATATAAACGGAGGTTATGAACCCGGCTTTGCCGACGGAGTCGCCGTTTGTAATGCCCAATTGCTGCAAATTTGAGGCAATGCAGAGCATGATGCCCAAAAGAATGCCGCCGACAAGCAGCTTTTTTGAACTGCTTTTTTCATGAGCTGCCGGGGCTGAATCAATCGCCGAGCTGTTCGCTGCTTTTTTTGCTTCAAATCGGCCGAATATCGGAATGAACGGCAAAAGCACCGCCGAACCGATTAAGAAGCGAACAAAATTAAAGGTGAACGGCTCAATATGCGCCGAGGCATCGCTTTGCGCAACAAAAGTTATGCCCCAGATGAGAGCCGAAATAAACAAAAGTATTCCGCAACTAAGTTTTTTCATACGAGGTAAGTGTTTTGATTAATTAATCGCTTTACTCCAAAAAAAGCTTGGTTTGTTTATAAACATCGCCGCTTCCGAGCGTCAGAACGATGTCTCCGGCAGCAGCATTATGCAGCAGGTAATCGTTAATCTGCTCAAAAGTCGGTATGTATTCGGCGTTGCTCGTTTGGGCATTGATGCCCGCAACCATGTCGCGTGCATGAACAGAGCCGTCGTCCTTCTCTCTGCCGGGGTAAATATCGGGCACAAGCACTTTGTCCGCGCCCCTGAAACAGTCAACGTTTTCGGTGAAGAGCGTTCTTGCGCGGGTGAAGCTGTTGCACTGGAAAACAACAAAAAGCTTTTTGTGCGGAGTGCGCAGTGCGCAGTCCATTGCGGCGCGAATTTCGGCGGGATGATGCGCATAATCATGGAAAACACGAACGCCGTTTCGTTCGCCGTAGTATTCGAAGCGGCGCTGCACCGAACGGAATCGGGCAAGTGCGGTTATGACCGTTTGAATATCCGTGCCGTGTTCAAGTGCAACGGCGGATGCTGCAATTGCATCGAGCATATTGTGCTGTCCGGGAACATGAAGCGTGACTCTTCCGAGTCTTTCCCCGCGGTGCATAAGGTCGAAGGAAGCGCAGCCGAGTTCATCATAATGCACATCCGCAGGGTAATAATCCGGCGAATTGGTGAGGTCAAGTCCGTATGTTGTTTTTCTGCCGCCGAATTCGCCGAGCAATTGCCGCACATGCGAATCGTCGGTGCAGCCGACAAACAAACCGTCGGCGGGCATTCTTGCAACAAATTTGCGGAATGCATTGACAATATTATCCATTGTCTTGAAATAGTCAAGATGATCGTTGTCGATATTGTTGATAAGCACAACCGTTGGATGCAGCGTCAAAAAGCTTTCAACGTATTCACATGCTTCGGTAACAAAAAGGTCGTGGGAACCCAAGCGAATGCCGCCGTGCAGAAAATCAACCATGCCGCCGACATGAACGGTCGCATCAAGTCCGCCGTTTTCGGCAATGAGTGCAAGCATGGAGGTAATTGTTGTTTTGCCGTGGCAGCCGGCAATTCCGATGACTTCGCGATAGCTTCGGCTGATAATTCCGAGAGCAACGGAACGCTCGATTTCCGGAATGCCGAGTTCGCGTGCGCGGACGCGTTCCGGGTTGTCGGGTTTTATTGCGGCTGAATATATAACAGTGCCGCAGCCTTCAACGTTTTTCGGATCATGTCCGATGAAAACGGGAATGCCGAGTTCCTCAAGCCGCTTTGTGAAGGGCGATGTTGTGCTGTCCGACCCCTGAACTTCGAATCCGCGCCCGCGCAGAATCTGTGCAAGCCCGTTCATCGAACAGCCGCCGATGCCGATGAAATGAACCTTGCCGCGAATTGCGGCGTTGCTGCCGTTATTATCCATTAAAAAATCCTTTTCAATCTGTTTAATTTTTTGCAGCTCCGAAAGCCGGATTCGGAACGCGTTCGACCTTTTTTGCGTGTTCGCATACAAGGGGCTTTGACAAAAGCGACTTGTATCCCGCAGAATTCGGCATATTCTATTATACTCTGCACGGCGGTTTTTTGCAACAGAAAACGTTCGGCGGTTTATCCGTGCAAAGTGAACCGCTCTGAACGGCAGCATCCGCGTCTTCAACCGCAATCGGTGTGAATTCGTATCCGAGCAGGTCAAGAAAACGCAGGATGTCGCTTGTTTTAACGACCAGGGACGCAGTGTTTATGTTTGGATGAATCAGTATGCGTTCCTCATTGAGCAGGTCTCTGTCGATTGCAACGTGGACGCAGTGCGCTGTGTCGTTAAGAAGTCCCGTGACCGTCACGGAACCTTGGGTGAGTCCGAGTATGTTTTCGAGCTGTTCCGCCGTTGTGAAACTCAGCCTTGCAACGCCGAGCTGTTTGCTGACCGATGCGGTTCGGAATTTTTTGCTGCTGCCGAGCATAACAAGAAAAAATGCCGTGCCCTGCCTGTTTGTGAGAAACAGATTTTTGCAGTGGCTTGCACCGGTGCCTTCGCCGATCGCGGCACATGCTTCCATGGTTGCGGCAGCGGGATGTTCAATGCGGGTATATTCAATACCCATTCTGTCCAATGCGGCGTAAACGGGCAGCTCTTTTTCGTTCATCATTTTCTGTCATTTCCTTCTTTTTATTGTTTTGCCGCCCATGCGGGAACGGGTTGTTTTATTTATGGTACGGTTCGTTGTTCATGATTTTGAAGGCACGGTAGATTTGCTCAAGCAGCATGATCCGAAAAATCTGGTGCGAAAACGTCAGCTTTGAAAAGCTGAGCCTGAAGTCGGCACGATGCAGCACACTGTCATTCAGCCCGTTTGAGCCGCCGATTACGAAAACAAGCCGGCTTCTGCCGTTCAACATATAATAGGAAAGTTTATCCGCAAGCTCAGGTGATGAAAGCTGTTTTCCCGCAATATCAAGCGCAATAACCGTGTCCTCTCGTGAGATTTTTTCAAGGATGCGGCTGCATTCCGCTGCCTTGACCTGCTCAAGTTCCGCCGGGCTTAATCCCTCCGGCGCGCGTTCGTCCGCAAGTTCGGTAATCTCAACTTCCGCAAACCTTCCGAGGCGTTTGCGAAACTCGTTCACGGCGTCCGTATAAAATTTTTCTTTCAGTCTGCCAACGCAGATAATTCTGATTTTCATAATAAAACCTTTTGAACCGATACGCCGGATTCGGAAGCGTCCGTTCGGCTCCGACGGTTGGCGGCGTGTATAAATCAAACTTCAAAAACTCCGGTGACTCTGTCGCGCTTTGCAACAACAAGCTGCATATCGGATATTCCCGCCGCTTCAAGCGCTTGCGTAACGGTTGAGAAGGCCGTCTCTTCGGTGTTGTTTTCCTGACTCAAATGCCCGAGTACGGCTCGACGAACCCCGGTTGAATACAGGCGGACAAGCGCTGCACCGCAGTCCGCATTGGAGAGATGCCCGTTATCGGACAGAATGCGTTTTTTAAGCACATAAGGGTAAGGGCCGGTTTTCAGCATTTGAACATCGTGGTTCGATTCAATGAAAACAAGCTGTGCTCCCGCAGCCTGATTCAGCATGGATTCGTGAACGCAGCCGATATCGGTCATGTACGCAAGCTTGCTTCCACGGCTGATGAATATGAAGCCGACGGACTCCTTTGCGTCATGCGGCGTTTTGAAAGGAAGAATATTGATGTCTCCGATATAGAAATCTTCATCTGTGCGAAAAACACGCACGTTCCTGAAATCCACCTGCTTCACGATGGGATTCATTGCCTCCCATGTGCCGGCATTGGCATAAACGGGCATATCGTACTTGCGTGAAAGTATTCCGACGGCGCGGGTGTGGTCAATATGGTCGTGTGTAACAAGAATGCCGTCAATAGAGGCGGGATTGATGCCCGCGGAAGCCAACGCTCCGCAAACAGCTTTGCCGGTCAGCCCCGCATCAACAAGCAGGGTCGCCTTCTCCGTTTGAATAACGGAACAATTTCCCGATGAACCGCTGAAAAGCGGAATAAAGCGCATAGTTTTGTCTCCAAAAAGTTTCTGAACCGAAAAGTTGAGCAAATCTGCAAAGTTGAACCGCATTTGATTCGGCTTTTCGGATGCATGGCGATAAAGCGGGCATTGCCGCCGAACGCATGTTAATTTTACAATTGCGGTCGGCAAATGTCAACCGCACAAGCCGTATATTGGTGTATTTTCGGTGCAGCGGAGCGTGTGAATCCGGCGGAGCATGTGATGCGGAGCGCTTGCAATCAGCTCTGCTAAGAATTTAAAATCGAATAGTATTACCGCACGCTCAAATGAAAAAGAACGCCAAAACAGTCTACATAAAATTTCAAATAATTTTTTAAAATTCTCCGCTCTTTTTCGCGATATTGAGGAAGATTAATACAGGTAATACAGAAAACACTTTGAATTAAAGGGAATATGCGGCAAAAGATTGTGTCAAAAATAAATCAAAATAATGCAAAAAATTGTTTGCATGTTTGCGAAAGATTTGATATAATATTAATCGACCATAGAGTATGTGCGGAACAACGGCACAATTCGGCGTTCGCAGCTCACTCGAATCGGTCATTTGCTTCAAAGCTATTATCCGAAGCGGGATCCGCAGAGGATATTAGACTTATAATTCTTTGGAAGGAGATTCACGCATGAAGAAATTCCTCGCAATGCTTATGGCAGTCATGATGGTACTCTCTCTGGTTACCGTTCCTGTCATGGCAGAGACCCCTGCGGCGAACGATCCGCGTCTTAGCACCGCGCCCAAGACCGGTACCGCTGCAGCACCCGCAGACGCTGCGAACCTCAATGAGGCTCTCAACGTTGCAGGCGGAACCCTCACCTTCACTTCTGAAGGCGACCATCCTTGGATCGTAGACGGCGATGCTGCAAAGAGCACCAACGTCAACGTCGCAAACTCCACCTCCACGGTTTCCACCACGGTTACCGCGGCAGCAGGTGACATCCTCCAGTTCGACTTTATGTCTTTCGGCGAAGGCTTCGGCGACACCGTTTGGGATGGCCTCCAGCTCTTCATTGACGGTACCGAAACCATGAAGTGGAACCGCGTTGAAACCTGGACCACCTATGCAGTTGAGCTCACGGCAGGTGAGCACACCGTTTCCTGGACGTACAAGAAGGACAGTTCCCTTGACAAACCCGGTGATTACGCAACCGTTGACAATGTATACGTCGGCGCACCCGTAACCCCCAACGCAATCAATGTTGAAGCAGTTTCCGTTCCCGCAGGCCGCAGGGCAACTGTTTCCTACACCGTTCTCCCCTCAGAAGCGTTCAACAAGAACGTTACCTTCAGCACCGCAAACACCGCGATCGCAACCGTTAACGAAAACGGCGTTGTTGTCGGCGTTGCGGAAGGCACCACCA